>Ga0299912_10000233_pt1 | contig 55746 bp, 67 predicted proteins | sample RVTome_2_FD_207667 | JGI IMG/M metagenome (GOLD analysis project Ga0299912, IMG submission 207667) | Soil microbial communities from uranium-contaminated site in the Upper Colorado River Basin, Wyoming, United States - RVT95D214 (version 2) ... | reverse complement strand
TCTGGCTGGCCGCCGGCTTCCTGCATTTCTTCGACGCCGGCCGCTTCGGCGCGCCGTGGTTCCACCTGTTCGCGCCGTCGGTGATGCTGGGCGCCTTCTTCATCGCCACCGACCCGGTGTCGGGCGCCACCACGCCGCGCGGCAAGCTGATTTTCGGCTTCGGCGCGGGCCTGCTCACCATCGTCATCCGCACTTGGGGCGGCTACCCGGACGGGGTCGCCTTCGCGATCCTGCTGATGAACCTCGCCGTGCCGCTGATCGACGCCTGGACCCAGCCGCGCGTCTACGGGGTCGCCCCCCGCCGCAGCAAGGAGCCGCCCGCATGATCGAGCTGATCAAGGCCGCCGGCCGCAACGCGCTGCGCACCGGGGCGATCCTGTTGATCTTCGCGCTGGTCGCCACCGCGCTGCTGGTGTTCACCTTCACCCGCACCGAGCCCACCATCGAACGCAGCAAGCAGGCCGAAAAGCTGGCGCTGCTGACCCAGGTGCTGCCGCCTGCGCTGTACGACAACGACCTGCTCGCCAGCCAGCGCGCCGTGCTGCCGGACGAACTGCTGGGCACGCGCCACGACTCGGCGATGTGGATCGCCCGCCGCGGCGACACGATCACCGCGGTGGTGCTGGAAGCCATCGCGCCGGACGGCTACAGCGGGAACATTGCCCTGCTGATCGGCATCGGCATCGACGGCAACGTGACCGGCGTGCGCGTCACTGCGCACCGCGAAACACCCGGACTGGGCGACTACATCGTCCGCAGCAAGAGCCCGTGGATCGAGCAGTTTGTCGGCAAGTCGCTGACCACGCCCGAGTCCAAGCGCTGGAAAGTGATCAAGGACGGCGGCCAGTTCGACGCCCGCGCCGGCGCCACCATCACGCCGCGCGCCGTAGTCAAGGCGGTGCACGCCGCGCTAAACTATTTCGCCCGCAACCGTGCCGCGCTGCTGGCCGCGGAAAGCGCGCCTGATACCGCGCCCGACAAGGAGACGCCGCCATGACTCTGCAGGAATTCAATACGCTTTTTCAAAACGGCCTGTCGAAACAGAATGCCGGCCTGGTGCAACTGCTCGGCCTGTGCCCGCTACTCGCCATCAGCACCACCCTGGTCAACGCGCTGTCGCTGGGGCTGGCGACCATGCTGGTGATGGCGTCCGCCAGCGGCGCGGTATCGAGCGTGCGCCATTTCGTGCCGCACGAAATCCGCATCCCGGTATTCGTGCTCATCATCGCTGCGCTGGTCACGGTGATCGACCTCTTGATGAACGCCTTTGTGCACCCGCTGTATCTGGTGCTGGGGATTTTCATACCGCTCATCACCACCAACTGCATCGTGCTGGCGCGCGCCGACGCCTTCGCCTCGAAGAATCGCCCGCTGCACAGCGTGGTCGACGCCGTGGCGATGGGCCTGGGCCTGACGATGGTGCTGGTGGTGCTGGGCGGCATGCGCGAAATCGCGGGCCAGGGCACGCTGCTGTCCGGCATCGACCTGGTGTTCGGCGAACAGGCCAAACCCTTCGTGCTGCACGTGCTGCCCGATTACCAGGGCTTCCTGCTCGCCATCCTGCCGCCCGGCGCCTTCATTGCCTTGGGACTTCTGATCGCCGCGCACAACTGGCAGAAGGCCCGTGCCGAGCGGCGCATCCATGCCGCCACGCCGGTGCCGGCATGAAGCCGCCGCTGAAAAGGCGCGTGCCCAAGCCGCGCAACCCCTATGTGCCGCTGGCGCTTTCCCGCAAGGCCGGCGAGCACGAAAAGACGCCCGGCGCCAAACGCCAGGCCGACAAGCAGGCATTGAAAAAGCGCCTCGACGAACAATGAACGCCGCCAAACGTCGCGAAATCTTCCGCCGCTTCGCCGCGGCCAATCCGCACCCCACCACCGAGCTCGAATACCGCACACCGTTCGAGCTGCTGGTGGCGGTGGTGCTGTCGGCGCAATCCACCGACAAGGGGGTGAACCTGGCCACCCGCAGGCTGTTCCCGGTCGCCGGCACGCCCGCGGCCATCTACGCGCTGGGCGAAGCGGGGCTTGCCGACTACATCAGGACCATCGGGCTCTACAAAAGCAAGGCCCGCCACCTCATCGCCGCCTGCCGGATGCTGATCGAGTTGCACGGCAGCCAGGTGCCCGCCGAGCGCGCCGCGCTCGAGGCGCTGCCGGGTGTGGGACGCAAGACCGCCAACGTCATTCTCAACACCGCCTTCGGCCAGCCGACCATGGCAGTCGACACCCACATCTTCCGCGTCGCCAACCGCATCGGGCTGGCCCCCGGCAAGACGGTGCTGGAGGTGGAAAAGAAGCTGCTCAAGGCCATCCCTGACGAATACCGCATCGACGCCCATCACTGGCTGATCCTGCATGGACGCTACATCTGCCAGGCCAGGAAGCCGAAATGCCCCGAATGCCTCATTGCGGACCTGTGCGAGTACAAGTACAAAACCCCCGCTGATGGAACCGCTAACCATTCGACCAAGCCCGCAAGCGGGCAAGTCGCTGGTTATCCCCAACCCTCCCCCCGAACGGAGAAGGGGGCAAACGCCCAGCACAAGCCGATTGATGTTTAACCCCAGCCGCGACCAGGTGCGCCAGTTTTTCTTCGATGTGTGGGCGAAATACCGCGCCGGGCTGCCGCTGGCGGGCGCGGAGCAGCCGGCGCTCGACGCCGTGCTGGCGCACCCCGAATACCACGCGCTGCTCGATCAGCCGGAGCGCTACAAGGAACGCGATTACCTGCCGGAGGCCGGCGAAAGCAACCCCTTTCTGCATCTTTCCATGCACCTGACGATCGCCGAGCAGCTGTCGGTCGACCAGCCGCCGGGCATCCGCGAGCGCTACCAGAGCCTGCTCAAGCGCTATGGCAACGCGATGGATGCCCAGCATGACATCATGGACTGCCTGGGGGAAATGATCTGGCAGGTGCAGCGCTACCAGACCGCGTTCGATTCGGCGGCCTATTTGCGCTGCCTGGATCAGAAGCTCGGCAACGTCTGACCCCCATCGCCGGCGTCGATCGACGCGTCCCGGCTTCACTTTGTCGAAATCCTGCCGTTAAGCCTGTTGTAAGCATGAAAAAAAGGGGGCCGCGGACACCCCTTTCATGTCACAGCCCGAACCTCCCGGTCATGATCGATTTTCAAGTCAAGCCAATGTCGCGCTGCGCGAGTTGGGCGTGCTGATTCTGGCCTCCAATCATTAGTGGGGGCAGCCTTTACTGCATCGAAACAGACTGAAATGAAACAGCTTGAACAGCTCAAACTCAGCGGACAGTTGCCCTCGCCTCGCGGGATTGCACTGGCGATCCTTGAGATATCCCGGCGCGACAGCGCGACGCTCGCTGAAATTGCACGGATCGTGCAGACCGATCCCGCGCTGTCCGGCCGGCTGATCAAGCTGGCCAACTCCGCTTCGCACATCGCACGGCCGGTGGTGTCGGTACAGGAAGCCGTGGTGCGCCAGGGCATGAATACGGTGCGCCAGCTTGCACTCGGATTCTCACTGCTGGACCAATATCGCAGCGGCGCTTGCAAGGCGTTCGACTATCAGCGCTACTGGTCGCATTCGCTTCTGATGGCGCTGGGCATGCAGGCCCTGGGCGCCCGCGTGCACGTTGCGGCAGCGGACGAGCTGTTTGTGTGCGGCCTGCTGGCGCAGGTGGGCAAGCTGGCCCTGGCGACCGTCTACCCCGATGACTACAACGCAATTCTGACGGAGCATCATGACGAGACCGAGCAAATGCTCAGCGACCATGAACGCGTCCGCCTGGAAACCGACCACGTCGAACTGGGCGTCGTCATGATGTCAGACTGGGGCCTGCCCAAGGTCTTTACCGGACCGCTCGCCCATTACGAAGACCCGGACCACCCGAGTTATCCCCACGACTCGCGTTCCAACAGCATGATGCTGATGCTGCGTCTGTCGCATCGCCTGGCCGACCTCGGCCTGGCCGAGGCCGACAAGCGTCCGCAACTGGCGAGGGAATGGATCGAGATGGCAATCGAGCTCGACATTCCGCAGGAAGATGCCGGGAGCTTCATCGACGACGTCATCGCAACCTGGCAGGACTGGGGCAAACTGCTGAAGATTCCAGCCACAGCACTGCCATCTTTCGCCGAAATGATCTGTCACGAGCATCCCGCGGCCGAGGAAGATGCGACAGCACATGAAACGCCGCTGCGCATCGTGGTGGCGGATTCGAACGCCTTTACCCGCCGCAGGCTCATGGCGATGCTGGTCGACGGCAGCGAGCATTTCGTTTATCCGGCCGAGAACGGCAATGCCGCGCTGGCGCTGGCGATGGAGGTCCTGCCGCACGTCATCATCGCGCATTACGATCTGCCGCTGCTCGACGGCATCGAGTTGTGCCAGGCCCTGCGCGCAACCGAGGAAGGGCGCCACATGCACATCCTGCTGACGGCCAACGACAACGGCGAAGACCAGTTGATCCGCGCGTACGAGGCGGGCGCCGACGGCTACCTGCCCGGCAACATCAGCCCCAAGGGGCTGCACACCCGGCTGCAAGCGGCGCACCGTCTGGTCAAGCTGCAAAACGACTGGGAGAAAGACCGCGCCCAGCTGCGACAGATTGCAGCCGAACTGGCCGTAGCCAACCGGCGGCTGGCCAACGCCGCACTCACCGACCTGCTGACCGGGCTGCCCAACCGCCGCTCGGCAATGGACCAGCTCGAACAGGCCTGGAGTGCGGCGGTACGCTCTGGCCTGCCGCTTTCGGTGATGGTGGTCGACATCGACCATTTCAAGCAGATCAACGATACCTACGGCCATTCCACCGGCGACCTGGTGCTGCGCGAGGCCGCGGCCACCCTGCGCGCAGCGGCACGGCGCGAAGACAGCGTCTGCCGGATCGGCGGCGAGGAGTTCCTGGTCATTTGCCCCAACACCGATCTCAAATCCGCCATGCAGTCGGCCGAGCGCCTGCGCTCGAATTTGAGCGCAAAACGGATTGCCATCGGTCAAATGGATAAAACCATCACCGTCAGCATCGGCGTGGCGATGCGCGAACCCGGCACCGTCGATCTCGACGCCCTGGTCAGCACTGCCGACCAGGCGCTCTATGCCGCCAAGGACGCTGGCCGCAACCAGGTCTGCACCAACCAGCACATCGTTAACTGACTCCGGTCGCAAACAAAGAAACAGGCGCGGCCATCTGCATGGCCGCGCCTGTTTTTCTTGCCGATGCGTGGCCTCAATACTTCAGGATCAGGCCTTTCTGCATGGAGAAGTACATCGCCAGATCGAGCATATCCGCATCCGACAGGTTTTTCACCTGTTCGGCCATGAGCGGGTTGTTGCGTTTGCCCGACTTGTAATCCTTCAGTGCGTGGTAGAGATAATCGCGCTGCTGCCCCGCCAGTTTGGGAAAGGACGGGATCGTGCTGACGCCGTCCGCGCCATGACAGGCAGCGCAGGTGGTTGATTTGGCCTTGCCCGCCTCATAGTTGCCCTTGGCGTGAACCGGCAGCGAGAAACCGAGCGCGACGGCAGCGAGGATGAACATTATTTTTTTCACGGTGTTGTCCTCGGTTATTTGGCAGAGCCGGTGTAAGACGACGCGTAATACGCAGCGACATCTTCCATGTCCTGTTCGGACAGGCTGCCCGCAATGCCCGCCATGCTCGGATGCTTGCGTTCGCCGCTCTTGTAGGCCTTGAGCGCGGTTACGATGTACTCGGCGTGCTGTCCGCCCAGCAGGGGTACGCTATAGACGCTGGGATAGGCAGTGCGCCAGCCGGGGATGCCGTGACAGCCCGCACACATTGAGGTTTTGAGTTTTCCGGCCTTGGGGTCGCCCGCCGCCTGTACAGGCAGGGCCAACGCCATCAGCACGGACGCGCACAGCGCCATCGTGGTGGTTTTCATCTTCCTCGCTCTCTCTGGTTATGTTGTCATCAGGACCCCGTCTGACGCGGAGTTTGCAAGCAATTATAAAACCGGACGGCCCGATTAATGAATGCTTTCGGGGGTAAAAATCCTTTTATGACAACGAGTTAAAGTATTATTCGCTAATATTCTTCTGGAGTTTGCGGCAGTTGATTCAGTTCGCCACCGCCGACTGCGCGCGCCGCCACACCCACGGCGGCGTCGGGTCGGCGTCCTGCCACAGTCCCCGCCGTTCGCGCTTCGCCTCGCGCTGCAGCATCCGCAGCGCATCGTCGGCGTCGCGCGACGACGCCCATGCAAGTCCGCGCCGAACCAGTTCTGCGCTCACTGACAGCGTGCCGACGCTGAGCCGCCCGAGCTTGCGCCCGTAGGTATCGGTGGCAACGATGTCGAGCATTGCGCGCTGCTTCAGCGCCATGTCCTTGAGTGCGCGGGTCGCCGCTTCGCCGTGCGGCTGGTCCTTTTCCGGCGCGTCGATACCGGTCAGGCGCACCTTCAGGAAGGCGCGCGACGAAGGATAATAGGAATCGGGTTTGAACAGCACGGTGTCGCCGTCGATCACCACGATGACGACGCCGGCCAGCGTGTCCGCCCATGCCGCACCGCCGGCGAACAGCAGGATCAGCGCGAGCAGCGCCCTCAACTCGCGAGCATCTCCGCGGCATGCTGCCGCGTGGTGGCGGTGATCTTGAGCCCGCCCAGCATGCGCGCGACTTCCTCCACACGCGTGTCGGCATCGAGCAGTTCGATGTTGGACGAGACGAAGCCGCCGCTGGCCTGTTTGGCCACGCGCAAGTGCTGCGCACCGCGCGCCGCCACCTGCGGCAGGTGGGTGATGACCAGCACCTGGCGGGTTTCGCCCAGCTTCGCCAGCCGGCGTCCCACCGCCTCGGCCACGCTGCCGCCGATGCCGACGTCGACCTCGTCGAAGATCAGTGTCGGCACCCCGGCCACGCCCGACAGCGCAGTCTGGATCGCCAGGCTGATGCGCGACAGTTCGCCGCCCGAAGCCACCTTGCCGAGCGGCCCCGGCGGCAGGCCGGGATGGCTGGCGGCGAGGAAGCCGACATCTTCCTGCCCGTGCGCGCGTGGCTCAGTCGTGGGCTGCAAAACGATATCGAGGTGCCCGCCGGCCAGCGCGAGTTCGTGCATCGCCGCCGTCACCTGCTTCGACAGCGCGGCAGCGGCCTTGCGGCGCAGCGCGCTGAGCTGTTTGGCATCGCTCTGGTAGCGCGCCCAGGCGGCGTCTTCGTTTGCCTGCAGCGCGTCGAGGTCGTCGCTTGCGGCGAGTTCGGCCAGCCGTGCCTGAAACTGCTCGAGCAGACCGGCCAGGGCGTCCGGCTGCACGCGGTGCTTGCGCGCCAGCCGGTGCATGTCGGCGAGCAGGCGGTCGAGTTCGGCCAGCCGCTCGGGATCGAGGTTGAGATGGCCGGCATAGCGGCGCAGTGCGTGCACCGCCTCGGTCACATCGGCGCTGGCCGCATTCAGCAGCGTGGCGATCTCGCCCAGACTGTCGTCCACCGCCTGCATGGCGTCGAGCCGCGCGCTCATCTCGCCGAGCTGGCTGGATACCGCGGCCTCGCCTTCGTCGAGTCCCTCGATCAGCGCCTGGCTGCCTTCGAGCAGGGTGGTGACGTGCGCCAGCCGCGCGTGCTCGGTCTGGATCTCGTCCCAGCGCGCAAGGTCGTCGCCCAGCGCACGCAATTCCTCCACCGCCAGCGTCAGGCCCTCGCGTTCGATCTGCCGCGCCTGGCCGTGCGACTCGGCGTCCAGACGCCGCTGCCGCGCGGCCTGCCAGGCGTGCCAGGCGTCACGCACGGCGGCGGCCTGCGGAAGCGCGCCGGCGTAGGCGTCGAGCACCTCGCGCTGGGTCTGCGGCCGCAGCAGCGCGTGGTGCGCATGCTGGCCGTGGATGTCGAGCAGGAATTCGGCGGCCTCCTTCAACTGGGCCAGCGGCGCGGCGCTGCCGTTGATGAAGGCGCGCGAGCGGCCGCCGGCGTCGATCACACGGCGCAGGATCAGCGCGCCGTCGTCCGACGCGAAGCCGGCCTCGTCGAGCCAGGCCGCCAATTGCGGCAAATCGTCGATGACGAATTCGGCGGCGATTTCGGCACGCGGGGCACCGCTGCGCACCACGCCGCCCTCGGCGCGGTCGCCCAGCGCCAGCGCCAGTGCGTCGACCAGGATAGACTTGCCGGCGCCGGTCTCGCCGGTGAGCACGGTCAGCCCCGGCGCGAAGTCGAGCTCGACCGATTCGACCAGCAGGTAGTTGCGGATGGATAGATGCGACAGCATAAAAATGCGCAGTTAAGGCTTGTGAAGAAACCGTAGCGAGCGCAGCCAGGTCGGGGGCGGCCGGAGCGCAGCAACCGGAATGTACTTAAAGTACATGAGGATTGCGAGCACCGCCCAACCCCGAGATGGCAAGCGCAGTAGGTTTATTCACAAGCCTAAAGCTTTTTGCCCCAATGCAGCTTCTGCCGCAGGGTGTCGTAGTAACTGTAGGAATGCGGATGCAGCAGGGTGACCGGACGGCTGGCGCGGGTGATCCATACGTGGTCGCCGCTTTGCAGGTCGAAATGTTGCTGGCCGTCGAAATGGACGCGCGCATCGTCGGCATAGGTCAGGTGCAGTTCGATGCGCGAATGGCTGCTCACCACGATGGGACGCGCCGACAGGGTGTGCGGACAGATCGGCACCAGCGCCACCGCCTCCAGCGTCGGATGCACGATGGGGCCGCCTGCCGACAGGGCGTATGCCGTGGTGCCGGTCGGCGTGGTGACCACCAGGCCATCGGCGCGTTGGCTGTAGACGAATTCGCTGTTGATGGCGATTTCGAGGTCGATCAGGCGGCCCGATCCGCCCTTGCCCACCACCACGTCGTTGAACGCGGTGGACTCGAACACGCGCTCGCCGCCGCGGCGGATCTGCCCGTTCAGCAGGATGCGTTCCTCCGCCACATATTGCCCGCTGAGAATTTCCGCCACGGCGTCGAACATGTCGTCGACCGTGATGTCGGTCAGAAAGCCCAGCCGCCCCTGGTTGATGCCGATCAGCGGCGCGCCGTGCGGCGCCAGCTCGCGCGCGATCGACAGCATGGTGCCGTCGCCGCCCAGCACCACCACGGCATCGCTCTCGGTCGCCAGATCGTGCAGATTGCGGGTGGGGAAATCCGTGATTCCGAAATGTTCGGCGGTCTGGCAGGCCAGCAGGACCACATGCCCGCGCGCATGCAGAAATTCGGCCAGCGCACGCACGGGGGCTTCCATGCCCTGATTGTCGTATTTGCCGACGAGGCCGACGGTGTGGAAAGGGGTTTGCATGAGAGGCGATTATAAGCGGAGAGCGGAGAGTCGAGGGCGGAGAGCGGCAAGTCCCCCCTCGGCTCTCCGCTCTCCCCTCTCCGCTTATAATTGCAGCATGCTCAACGACCGCGCCCGCATCCTGCTGAAAACCCTGGTGGAACGCTACATCAGCGAGGGCGAACCCGTGGGGTCGCGCACCCTGTCGAAGCACGCCGGCCTCGATTTGTCGCCGGCCAGCATCCGCAACATCATGGCCGACCTCGAGGACATGGGCTTCGTCGCCAGCCCGCACACCTCGGCCGGGCGAGTACCGACGCCGCGCGGCTACCGCTTCTTCGTCGACACGCTGCTGACGGTGCGCCCGCTGGACCCGCGCGCGTTCAGCCAGCTCGAATCCAGCCTGACGGCGTCCGACCCGCAACGGCTGATGACCGCGGCCTCGACCCTGCTGTCCGACCTCAGCCAGTTTGCCGGGCTGGTGATGACGCCGCGCCGCAGCCCGGCCTTCCGCCAGATCGAGTTCCTCAGCCTGTCGGACAAGCGCATCCTGCTCATCATCGTCACCATGGAAGGCGAGGTCGAAAACCGCGTCATCCTCACCGACCAGCCCTACAGCGCTTCTGCGCTGACCGAGGCGGCCAACTTCTTCAACCAGAATTTCGCCGGCCACAGCTTCGACCAGGTGCGCGGCAAGCTGCGCGACGAACTGGGCCGCATGCGCGACGACATCACCCGGCTGATGGCCGCCGCGGTGGACGCCGGCAGCCAGGCGCACGACGCCAGCCAGGAAAACATGGTGGTGTCCGGCAGCCGCAGGCTGCTCGACGTGCAGGAACTCTCCAGCAACATGGGCAGCCTGCGCCGCCTGTTCGACGCCTTCGAGCAGAAAACCGGCCTGCTGCAGCTGCTCGACCAGTCGCGCAGCGCCGCCGGCGTGCAGATCTTCATCGGCGGCGAATCCGACCTGCTGCCGCTCGACGAATGCAGCCTGGTCAGCGCGCCCTATTCCGTCGACGGCCAGGTGGTCGGCACGCTCGGCGTCGTCGGCCCCACCCGCATGGCCTACGAGCGCGTGGTGCCGATCGTCGACGTCACCGCCAAACTGTTGTCGAGCGCGCTGTCACACCACTGATGCGCTATTTAAAAGAGCCCGACCACGCCCACGGCCAGCAAGCCCGCACCGGCATCCTGCTGGTCAACCTCGGCACGCCCGAGGCGCCGACGGCGAAGGCCCTGCGGACCTACCTGAAGGAATTCCTGTCCGACCCGCGCGTGGTGGAAATTCCACGCGCCGTGTGGTGGCTGATCCTCAACGGCATCATCCTCAACATCCGGCCGAAAAAATCGGCCGAGAAATACGCCGCGATCTGGACCGCCGACGGTTCGCCGCTGAAGGTCCACACCGAAAAGCAGGCCAAGCTGCTGAAAGGCTGGCTCAGCGAGAAAATCGCCAGCCCCTTCATGGTCGAATATGCGATGCGCTACGGCAATCCGTCGGTCGCCGACACCCTGGCAGGCATGAAGGCCGCCGGCTGCGACCGCATCCTGATCCTGCCGGCCTATCCGCAATACGCCGCCTCCAGCACCGCCACCGCATTCGACGCCGCCTTCGCCTGGCTGAAAAAAACCCGCAACCAGCCGGCGCTGCGCACGCTGAAGCACTACCACGACCACCCTGCCTACATCCACGCGCTGGCCGCCAACATCCGCGACTACTGGCAGATGCACGGCCGCCCCGACGTGCTCGTGATGAGCTTTCACGGCGTGCCGCGCTACACGCTGGACAAGGGCGACCCCTACCACTGCGAATGCCAGAAAACCGGGCGGCTGCTGGCGGGCGCGCTGGGCCTCGAATCCGGCCAGTTCCGCCTCACCTTCCAGTCGCGCTTCGGCCGCGCCGAATGGCTGCAGCCTTATACCGACAAGACGCTGGCCGAACTCGGCCGTGCCGGCACGGGGCGGGTCGACGTGGTCGCCCCCGGCTTCACCGCCGACTGCCTGGAAACGCTGGAAGAAATCGCAATGGAAGGCCGCGCCCATTTTCTCGCGGCGGGCGGCAAGGCCTTCCACTACATCCCCGCCCTCAACGAACATCCGCAATGGATAGCCGCGCTCGGCCGCATCGCACTGGAAAACCTGGGCGGCTGGGTCAGCGAAACCTGGGATCGCGACGCCGACGAACAGGCACGCCAGACCGGCAGAGCCCGCGCCCTGGCCCTGGGCGCGCGTGACTAGTAAACACGCTTAAAAAACCCGCCTTCAGCACGCCGGAAAACCGCGCTCCATAAGCCCCTGCTTGTTGACAGGGCTTTTCTACTGTACCAGCATGGTACTAATGGACCGGCGGCCCCCGGGTCAGCCTGAACCCAGGCTTGCGGGGCCGCCACGGACCCCGTTTCCGTTTGACTGTTCCCTGGAGGAGTCTATGTACAAGATGACCACCCTGGCGATCGCCGGCTTCGTCGGCCTCGCCCTCTCCGGCTTTGCCGGCGCTGCGGATATCCATACCAAATCCATCGCATCCACCTGCATGTCCTGCCACGGTCCCGGCGGCAAGAGCCTGGGCGCCGTCCCCAGCCTGGCCGGGCTGGACAAGGATTACTTCGTCAAATCCATGAAGGAGTTCAAGGCCGGCACGCGCGCGGCGTCCATCATGAAGCGCCACGCAAACGGCTATACCGACGCCGAATTCGAGGCCATGGGCGCCTATTTCGCCGGCCTGAAGTAATCCCCTCAAGGAGACCGATACCATGACTCTGAATCGTCGCGACTTTCTGAAAATTTCCGGCGCAGGTGCAGCGGTCACGCTCACCGGCTGCGCCACCCAGGCCGCATCCAGGGGCCGCCCCCACGTCGTCGTGGTCGGCGCCGGCTTCGGCGGCGCCACCTGCGCCAAGTACCTGCGCCAGTGGGACCCCAACATCGACGTCACCCTGATCGAGCCGAACGACAAGTTCGTCTCCTGCCCGATTTCCAACTGGGTGATCGGCGGCCTGCGGACCATGGACGACATCACCCACGGCTACGACAGGTTGCCGCGGCACGGCATCAAGATGGTGAAGGACACGGTGGTTGCCATCGACCCCGCCAAGCGCTTCGTCAAGACCCGCAGCGGCGTCAGCATCGGCTACGACCGCCTGGTGCTCGCCCCCGGCATCGAAATCCTCACCGACACCGTGAAGGGCTTCAACGAAGCCGAAACCGCCGGCAAGGTCGTCCACGCCTGGAAAGCCGGCCCGCAGACCGCATTGCTAAGGAAGCAGCTCGAAGCCATGCCCGACGGCGGCACCTTCGTCATGTCGGTACCGGCCGCGCCCTACCGCTGCCCGCCCGGACCCTACGAGCGCGCCTGCATGGTGGCCAACTACTTCAAGCAGGCCAAGCCGAAGTCGAAGATCATCCTGCTCGACGGCAACCCCGACATCGTGTCCAAGAAACCGCTGTTCACCGATGCCTGGAACACCTTCTACCCGGGCATGATCGATTACCGCCCCAACAACGCCCCGCTCGCGGTGGACAGCGGCACGATGACCGTCACCACCGAGTTCGACGCGGTCAAGGGCGACGTGCTCAACGTCGTGCCGAAACAGCGCGCAGGCGAACTCTGCGCCCTGGCCGGCGCACGCAACGACAGCGCCGGCAACTGGTGCATGGTCAATTTCCTGACCTTCGAATCGACCACCGTGCCCAACGTCCACGTCATCGGCGACTCGGTGCTGTCCAGCCTGCCGAAATCCGGCCACATGGCGACCAACCACGCCAAGATCTGCGCCGCCGCCATCGTCGAGCTGCTGGCAGGACGTCAGCCCGACCCCATCCCGGTCGTCGCCAACACCTGCTACTCGGCCACCTCCAGCACCACGTCCGGCTATGTCGCCAACGTGTATCGCTACGAGGCCGGCAAGGGCTACGTCAGCGCGCCCGAAGGCGGTGCCACGCCCAAGGGCGACGAACTCAACTTCAAATACAACGATTCCTGGGCCAGGAACATCTGGGCCGAAGTGCTGAGTTGATTGCGTCTTTTGCAAACAAAAACGGGGCTTCGGCCCCGTTCTTGTTTGCTCGCTTCAGATCGAACGCGTCATGTATCCCGACAGCGATACCGGTGCCCGGTCAGGTCGATGGCGACCCTTTGGGTAAAGGGATCAGCAGAACCGGCCCGGATGACCGCCGTACCGTCTGTTCCGCCACGCTGCCCAGCATCAGGTGCTGGAAACCACGGCGGCCGTGCGTTCCCATCACCACCAGGTCTGCGCCCCAACGCGCGGCTTCTTTGACAATTGTCTCTGCAACCTGCTGCATCGGGGTTTCGGTTTCGATCAGCACGGCTTCTGCCTCGAACCCGGCCGCCTTGGCGGTATCGCGTGAAGCGGCGATGATTTTTTCCCCCACGCCGCGCCGTGCCGCACTCAGGGCCCCGGTATCGATCGCCACCTCCGGCCCGATCGGCAGCCAGCTCATGTCCAAGACATGAACCATGCGCAATGTGGCCGACAGCTTTTTGGCCAGTTCGATCGCCTGTTGCAACGCATGCCGAGACGTGTCGCTTTCGTCCACCGCCACCAGAATCCTCGAGTACATCGCCCACCTCCTTGTTTATGTGAGTTATGTGCGCAGCGCCTAAAAACAAGCGTGTTCACAGCGCGGCATGATCACGGAAAAGCCGGAATTTCCGGTTCGGTGCCGCCGCATTCGGCATCGGGGTGGTGCTTCTTGATAAGTGCCTCGATCTCCTCGACCCGATCCCTCGGCACATCGATCATGAACAGGAACTCGCCTTTTTCCATGGCCTCCTCGAATTGCTTGATGCGGCGACTGCCAATGCTGCTTCCGGCCATGCTCGACATCAATGCGCCGACGCCGGCGCCCGCGAGGGAAGTTCCCAGAATCGCGCCGCCGGCCAGCACGGGGCCGCCCGGCAATGCCACCGCGACCAGGCCGGCAACGATCCCCGTCAGGCCACCCAAAGCCAGGCCTTGCTCCAGCGCGGGAACGAAATCGGATTTCTGCAGATACGACGCCTCGGGCAGGGCTTCCATCGGCGTGCCGCGCTTCGCCAGAACGTGGATGTGGCGCTCCTCGATTCGCGCCAGCAACAGTTCGTCGACGATATTCTTGGAGACCTCGATATTCGGTGCCAGAAAATAGATCCGTCTCATGCCTGTCTCTCCTTGGTTGAAGTGGGTCATGCAACCACGTGGATTTATCAACTTAGTACAGCGGCGGCAAGGCACCATGTTTGCCGTGTCTATCCTGAAAGCTATTCCAGCATCAGGATCCGGCATGCCTCACCCCCTCGTCAGCCTCCTTTTCGCCGCCCTGGCACTGACCCGAACCGATGCAGCTTATCCAGGCCAGAGTCCCGCCCAGCCCGTTGAATTGCGCATCACGGTCGTGTTCAACAACGTGCCGCATCGGCCGGGTCTGACCTCGGGCTGGGGCTTTTCGGCTCTGATCGAAGGTGCGGGCAAGACCATCCTGTTCGACACCGGCGGCGACGGTGCGGTGCTGCTCGCCAACATGCGCCGCCTGGGGTTGAGTTCCAAGGCCGTGGAGGCCATCGTGCTCTCCCACATCCACGCCGACCACACCGGCGGGCTCGATGGCTTTCTCGCCGAGAACGCCGACCTCGAGGTCTGGCTTCCCGCCGAATTCCCGCCCGGCTTCCAGCGGGCGGTCACCGAGCGGGGCGCGCGCGTCCGGGCCGTCAGCAAAGGCGGCCGTCTGTTCGGCCAGGCCTGGAGCACCGGGCCGCTGGGCGACGGGATCATCGAACAGGCGCTGATCCTGGACACCGCGCAAGGTCTCGTGGTCGTCACCGGCTGCGCCCACCCCGGCATCGTCCGCATCGCGGAGACGGCAGGGCGACTGACGGGCAAGCGGATCCACCTGCTGATGGGCGGCTTCCACCTCATGGGCGCGGATCGCGCCGAGATCCAGGCCATCACCGCCCGGCTTCGGGCGCTGGGGGTGGAAAAGCTCGCCCCCAGCCACTGCACCGGGGATGCGGCCATCGCCCAGTTCCGCAAGGCATGGGGCAAGGATTTCGTTGAGGGCGGTCTGGGGGCGGTGATCGAGGTGCCGGTGCAGTGAGGCTCGAAATCCTTTCCGCCGAATCCCTCGGGGTGCGCGGGCTGTGCTGCCGGGTGGAGGCGGGGGAGCGGGTGATCGTCATCGACCCCGGCGTCGCCCTCGGCAACTGGCGCTACAAGCTGCCGCCCCACCCGGTGCAGATCGCGGCGGGCCGGGCGGTGCGGCGGTGCATCGTCGCGGCCCTGGAAGGCGCCACCGACATGGTGTTCAGCCACTTCCACGGCGACCATGTGCCACTGTTCAAGCCGAATCCCTACCAGCTCGGCTTCTCGCATCTGCCGCCCTGCATCAAGACCCTGCGCGTCTGGAGCCTGTCCCCCGCAGGCCAGAGCTTCACCAGCCAGGCGCGTGCCCGCGATCTCATGGACCTGCTGGGGCCACACTTCCAGGTGGCGGAGGGGCTTGCCGACGGCCCCCTGCGCTTCTCCCATGCGGTGCCCCATGGGGTCGGCGGCCTGCCATTCGGCAGCGTGATGATGACCCGCATCGATGTGGGGGGCCGTGTCTTCGTTCACGCCTCCGATATCCAGCTGTTGGACGCGGCAACCATCGACCGCATTCTCGATTGGGCGCCGCACCGGGTTCTGGCCGCCGGGCCGCCCCTCTACCTCGGCCGGCTCGATGCCGGGCTGCGCGCGCGTGCCTGGGACAATGCCCGGCGCCTGGCTGCAGGGGTCGACACCCTCATCCTCGACCATCACCTGATGCGTTCGCTGCAGGGTCTGGCCTGGCTCGAAGACCTTTCGTCGGAGGTCGGCAAGCGGGTTGTTTGCGCCGCCGACTTCATGGGCCGGCCCAGGGAGCTGCTGGAGGCACAGCGGCGTGAGTTCTACGCGGCCATGCCGGTGCGGGCAGGCTGGCACGCCGACTATGCACTCGGGCGGACACGGGTCGAAGACTTCGCGCCGCCCGGTGTATAGGGTTATGTCGTCAAACTTCGACGATGCTTATGAGACACCGGTAGTCGTGAGTCGAACTCACCACGACAGGGTCTTCGTGTCGTCCTTGAACAGCGCACTACCGGTCAACTCAGGATTGCCCACCTTGAATTCGGGGAGCAGTTCCGATTCTTTGACGCCGACCTGTTTCATGCAGTACTGGCAAACGATGACCATGGCCCCTTTGTCGATCAGTTCGGCGAGCGACTTCTGCTGACTGGCGAATTGTGCCGAATGCCCCTTGGACGCCAACAAAACGCCTTTTCCATTGAGGAAAATCGTGAGTGGATGCCCTTTCGAAAAGTGAACACTGCCAAAGTGCAGCGCGTGATCGACCCGCGGGATGTTGTCAGACGTGAGGTTGATGAAGAGAGGATCCTTTTCGCCTGCCAATGCTGGCATCGCAATGCTGCCGATGACCAGCGGCAGAACGACCATGAGCTGCTTGAAGCACTTCATATATGTCTCCGATGTGAAAGTGGGGATCAATTCAATCGCTCCCGCCAAGGAACGATACAGCCTCACCATAGGCCGTACCCGGCCATTTTCAATGCGACGCTTTGTCACACCGTATTCCGGTTAGACCGGCACAGCCGAACCCAGCGCGGTGATGGCGGCGTACAGGATGCCCGGGCATGCGATGCCCTCGCCTTTTTCGGAAGCCGCCTTGACGCGAGTCCACTCGGTGCATATACATGAAGTGGCGCTGTTATTGCCGAATCAAAAGGAGTCAGCATGGAAGAAGAACCCATAGGATGTGCGCGGGTGTCGGGATCGGTCGTCGATGACACTCCGCAGGAAGCACAAGCGCAATCCCAACCCACACCAAAACATGAGGCAAGCAAAATGACTGCACGTGTCGGGCAGAAAGCCCCCGATTTCAGCGCGCCAGCCTATTACCGGGGCGGCTTCACCAACGTCAAGCTGTCGGACTATCTCGGCAAATGGGTGATGCTCTGCTTCTACCCAGGCGACTTCACGTTTGTTTGAGCAACAGAAGTGTCGGCGGTCGCCGCACAGTATGCTGCTCTGCAGAAGTTGGGCGTAGAGGTTTTGTCGGTCAGCGTGGACAGTCACTTTGTCCACAAGATGTGGAACGATGATGAATTGAGCAAGATGGTGGAGGGCGGCGTTCCTTTCCACATGGTTTCCGACCAGGCTGGCAATGTCGGACGGGCGTTTGGTGTCTGGGACGAGACGCAGGGCATCGAGATGCGCGGCCGCTTCATCATCGACCCGGACGGCGTGATCCAGGCCATGGAGGTGCTCACTCCGCCAGTCGGGCGCAAGCTCGCCGAAACGATACGCCAGTTTCAGGCCTATCAGCTGGTGCGCGCTTCTGGCGGCAAGGAAGCCACCCCCGCGGGCTGGGAACCGGGCAAGCCGACCCTCAAACCGGGGCCAGATCTGGTCGGCAAAGTCTGGGAGGTTTGGAACCCTTCGATGGAATAGGCTTTTGCCCCCCGTACCGGGACCCCGCCCGCGTGGCGGGGTTTTTGTTGAGGATGAGCGTTTACGAACGGCGCCAACTTAAGAATCGATTGGCCGAAATTCCACCCACTAATAACGTGTTTCTGCCCGGTCGGGCGAAGTCATGAATCCACTCTCCCAGCTTCCCTCTGTCGACCGCCTGCTGACTGATCCGGCCGTCGCCTCCCTTGTCGACAGCCACGGCCGTGCGGTCATCACGCAACTCATCCGCAAATCCCTCGCCGGCGCACGCGAGGCGGCCCGCGCCGGTACGCCGCTCCCCGACGCCGCGAACCTGATCGCAACAGTCAGCGCCGGCGCGACGGCACTCGCCCTACCCAGACTTCGCCCGGTCTTCAACCTCACCGGCACGGTATTGCACACCAACCTCGGCCGCGCACCCTTGCCCGAGGGGGCCATCGCGGCCATGGTCGCGGCCGCCCGCAATCCCTGCGCCCTCGAATACGACATCGAGACCGGCGGACGCGGCGACCGCGACGACATCGTCAATGAGCTGCTGTGCGAACTCACCGGCGCCGAAGCCGCCACCGTCGTCAACAACAATGCCGCCGCCGTTTTCCTGCTGCTGAACACGCTGGCGCTGAAGAAGGAAGTCGTCGTCTCGCGCGGCGAACTGATCGAGATCGGCGGCGCCTTCCGCGTGCCCGACATCATGAAGCGCGCCGGCGCGAAACTCGTCGAAGTCGGCACCACCAACCGCACCCACCTGAAAGATTTCGACCAAGCCCTCACGCCGCGCACGGCCATGCTGATGAAGATCCATGCCAGCAACTACGCAATCCATGGCTTCACCCATGCCGTGCCCGAGAGCGAGTTGGCCGCGCTGGCGCACGAACGCGGCCTGCCCTTCGTCGTCGACCTCGGCTCCGGCACGCTCACCGACCTCGAACGCTGGGGCCTGCCGCACGAACCGACGCCGCGCGAGAACGTCGCCGCCGGCGCCGACCTGGTGACCTTTTCCGGCGACAAGCTGCTCGGCGGACCGCAGGCCGGCCTGCTGGTCGGCAGCAAGGCGCTGATTGCCCGGATCAAGAAGAATCCGCTGAAGCGTGCGCTGCGTGTCGGCAAGATCACCCTCGCCGCCCTCGAAGCCGTGTTGCGCCTCTACCGCGACCCCGACCGGCTCAATGAACGGTTGACCGCGCTGCATCAGCTGACCCGCCCCGAATTCCAGATGCGGGCGGCTGCGGAACGCGTGCTGCCCGCCATGCAAAACGCGCTCGCTTCGCTGCCGGTGAGCGTGGAGATCGTCCCGCTGCTGTCGCAGATCGGCTCCGGTTCGCTGCCGGTCGATCGTCTGCCGTCGTACGGCTTTGCCATCCGACCGCAAGGCAAGAAAAGCGGCGTGCTCAATCGCATCGAAACCGCGCTGCGCGGATTGCCACGGCCTGTCATCGGTCGCATCGACAATGGCGCCTTGCTGCTCGACCTGCGCTGCCTCGCTGAAACCGAAGAAACCGAGTTCGCCGCAAATCTCGCTGGTTTTTCATGCTCATAGGAACTGCAGGCCACATCGACCACGGCAAGACCACGCTGGTGAAAGCGCTCACCGGCGTGGATGCCGATCGGCTGCCCGAGGAAAAATCGCGCGGCATCACCCTCGACCTCGGCTACGCCTACACCCCCCTTGCCGATGGCTCGGTGCTCGGCTTCGTCGACGTGCCGGGGCACGAAAAACTGGTCCACAACATGCTCGCCGGCGCGACCGGCATCGACTTCGTCCTGCTGGTGATCGCCGCCGACGATGGGCCGATGCCCCAGACGCGCGAACATCTCGAGCTGCTCGACCTCCTGGGGCTAGCGCGTGGTGCGATTGCGCTGACCAAGATCGATACCGTTTCGCCGCAACGGCTCGACGAAGCCCGGCAGGAAGTCGAAGCGCTCATCGCCGGCACGGGACTCTCCGGCAGCCCGGTTTTCCCCTTGTCGGGCCGCACAGGAGAAGGGGTCGCCGCGCTGCGCGCACATCTGGAGACCGCGGCCGCCACATTGCTGCATCGCTCGGCGGCGGGCCGTTTCCGGCTCGCCATCGACCGCTGCTTCTCGCTCACCGGCATCGGCACGGTCGTCACCGGCACGGCGCATTCCGGAAAAATCGGCGTCGGCGAGTCGGCCATCATTGCGCCTCCCGGCCTGAAAGCCCGGGTGCGCGGCCTGCGCGTGCAGGGCCGTCCCGCTGAAAGCGGCCAGGCGGGCGAGCGCATCGCGCTCGCCTTGATGGGTGACTTCGAGAAGAAGGACATCGCGCGCGGCATGTGGGTCTTGGATCCGGCGCTTGCCCTTCCACTCACCCGCTTTCACGGCGAATTGCGCGTCCCCGCCGGGCAAAAGCCCTTGACGCACCTGCAGACCGTGCACGTGCACCTCGGCACCGAGGACATCCTCGGCCGGGTTGCGCTGCTCGACTGCCAGGAAGTCGATGCCGGCAGCACCGCACTGGTCGAGATCCTGCTCGAACGTGAAACGCTGGCGCTGCGCGGCGACCGCTTCATCCTGCGCGATGCCGGCGCGCAGCGCACCGTCGCCGGCGGCCGCGTGCTCGACATTTTTCCGCCCGTCCGCCACAAGCGCGCGCCGCAGCGGCTGGCCCTGCTCGACGCGATGCGCAACGACGACCCGGCCATCACCCTCGGCCTGCTGGCCGAGCAGGCCACGGCCGGCATCGACCTCGACCGCTTTACCGTGAGCTGGAACCTCACCGGGGGCGCTGCCGAATCGCTGTGGCAGCGCGCCGGCCTGCGGGTGATTCGCGATGGCAATGCGTCGCTCGGTTTCACGATTGCAGCCTGGACGACACTCGAAGCCAAACTGCTCGACGCCCTCGCCCGCGAACACGAGCGCGCCCCCGACATGATCGGCGTCGAACGCGAACGCCTGCGCCGCATGACCGCCGCGCACCTGCCGCGTCCCGCTTTCGATGCGCTCGCCAACGAACTGCTGGCGTCAGGCCGCATCGCGCAGACGCGCGCCTGGCTGCACCTGCCGTCACACCGCGCCAGCGTGACCGCCGCCGACCGCGACCTTTTCGCGGTGCTGAAGCCGTTGCTCGACGCCGCCCTCTATAACCCACCACGGGTCCGTGATGTCTACAAGGCATCGGGCACGCCGGAGGAGACGGTGCGCCAGCTGTTCAAGCGCCTCGCCCGCGCAGGCGAACTCTACCCCGTTGCCCACGATCACTATTACACCGCTGCCGCAGTCGCCGAGCTTGCCGGCATCGTCCGCACACTCAACGATGAGCACGGCGCAGCGCGTGCCGCCCCATTGCGCGACATCATTTTTGGCGATGGCGGCGGCGGCCGCAAAGTGGCGGTTCAGATTCTCGAGTTCTTCGATCGCATCGGCTACACTCGCCGCGTGCGCGACGACCACGTGTTGCGGCGCGACGGCGCAATGCCTGACTGGTCACCCTCATGACACATGGAAGAGATCGTTCCCCGGTGGGGCGCTCGGTCTTCAAAACCGGGAGGGGCCGCCACGCGGTCCCTGGTAGGTTCGACTCCTGCTCTCTTCCGCCAATTTTCCTGTCGCGAAAGCCGCTTTTCGCAGCGCCATCCCGGACGATCTGCACTACGATGCCGGCGCGACATGCGGGTGCGGCACGATGACGTGAATGACGTTATCGGTGCAAGCGTCTTTCAAGCGTCCTTATCAAGCGCAGCCTCGATCAAGACTGGACAACGCTCGTTTATCCATTTGCCTCGGTCGTTTTGGCTGATGATAACCAGACGCTTGAGTACCAGAGCCTGAACGTTCGTTCCAGGGCGAATCGAGAAGTTGGAGGCCGGCATCCAGCACGATCTGCTTGGGCGTCTGCTATTAGGAAAGCCGCACTTCCGGTCTCGACCCAGTCCGGCCATTGGCTTTTGCTGCCTGAATGTGTACTACCGCCTCTAAGTGGACCTACGCAGAAGGGGACGTGAGTGGCAAGCCATCGGCCTTGGCCGTCATCTGCTTTCCCTGGAAGCGGACAGTCGTGAAAGTCAGCTTTGCCCACCGGCCAACTTCCAGCCCCGCCTCTTAGCGGACGCCAAGGGGGCGAGTCGACAGTCTAGTGGGCCATTGCTGCCGGTGGTTTCCCGTGGTGCTGGCGCCCAGTCAGGACTTGTTGCCGGTCATAAACCGAAAATACAGGCCCTAGAGCAGCTTTCTATATAGGCGAATACACACTTCCGTCTCGGAGGGCAGTATTCATCATTTCAAGCGAAACGCCAGCTTGGCAATTATTGCCTTGTGTCTGACTCGGCGAGCTTGCGAAGCATTCCTGTCAGCAAGCTTATCTCGTTGGCCTCCAGTATGCCGCGCACCCACGCGCTCAACGTGGCTGCCAACTCGCCCATCGCTTTTTCCACCAACCGTTTTCCAGCCGGGGTGAGTTTGATGGGCTTGACGCGCTGGTCGGTCTGATGACGCGGGCGAATAACCAGTTTTCTGGTTTCCAATTGCAGCATGACCTTGGTCAATCCACCCGATGTGATCAATAGAGAATCCTGGAGTTGTGTCGGAGTCATCTCGTGAGGTGCGGGAGCATTGCGCAATGTGGCCAGCACGTCGAACTCCGCAGGAGCCAGGCCATTCCGAGTCCAAACAGCCCGCGCCAGGGTGAAGGACAGACCCTGCGCGCGGTGCAGGTACAGCATCATGGGCATCGTTTCCGGTGCATGGCTTTCAGACCATTCATGTCGTGGCAATTGCTTGGAGGATGTCATGACCCAACCTTTCACGAAGTCTGCCGTAATTGTAACGAATCGTTATTTATCTTGCTAGAAAGATATGTTGGCCCTATACTTTTATCGGCAATCTCCTGAGGAGTTGATGATGCATATTCAGCGTGAATGGGTGACACCGGTCGCGGCAGGGGCCTTCCTGCTATCGGCAGTTACAGGGGTACTCCTTTTCTTCCACGTGGACAGCGGCCTGAACAAGTTCACGCATGAATGGTTAAGTTGGGTTCTGCTTGCTGGTGTGGCACTGCATGTGATTGTGAACTTCTCTGGCCTCAAGCGGCATCTCGGCACACGCCGTGGACAGATTCTCATCGGCCTGTTCGTGCTGATTCTGGGCCTGAGCTTTGCCGGCCCCGGCGAAAAAAGCGAGCCGCCGTTCATGCAGCCGGTACGAGCCCTGTCGGCGGCGCCACTGACGACGTTGGCGGAGGTTGCCCGCCTTAGTCCAACGGAGTTGCAGGAACGCTTGTCCAAGGCTGGGCTCCAGCCCACGACCGACCAGCAGAGCCTGAGCGATTTGACGGGCCCGGATATGCGCAAGCAGATGCAGGTATTAGGGGCGTTGTTTGCCGAGGCAAAGTGATCCCGGATATTCGCGCCTTGCGGTCGGAAATCGATACGTGATTGATGCTTGGCGGGGATCGCTGACCTTGGGGTTGTCTTGGCAGACAGGATGATGATGCGCATGGTAACGACAACGAATCGATTCGCCCGCCTGCTGATCATGCTCGCCGGGCTCGGGCTGGCGGGGTGTGCCGCGGTGGGGACGGAGTATGCCCCGCCGACAACCGTCTTGCCGACAGGCTGGAGCAACCTCGACCCGGCGGCTCGGCCGGTGGCAAGCAGCGAAACACCGGCTGACCTGAGCCTCTGGTGGCAAAGCCTGAACGATCCGCTGCTGTCCGCACTGGTCGCCGAAGCCCTGCAGGCCAGCCCCGATCTGCGTACCGCGCAGGCGAGACTGCGCGAGGCGCGTGTCCGCAGCACCGTGGCCGCCGCCGCGCGCTTCCCCGACGTGACTGCATCGGGCAGCGCCCGCCGCAGCCAGTCGAGCGAGGAGACCGGCAGCGGCGACACGCGCAATGCCTTCAGCGCCGGCTTCGACGCCAGCTGGGAGATCGATGTGTTCGGCGGCGTGCGCCGCGGCGTCGAGGCGGCCGAGGCCGACCTCGAATCGACTGTTGCGAACCTGGACAACACCCGGGTGTCGCTGGCGTCCGAAGTGGCGCTGAACTACGTCGAGGTGCGTGCCCTGCAGACCCGTCTCGGCATTGCCCGCGCCAATCTCGCCAGCCAGTCCGAGACGCTGCAGCTCACCGACTGGCGCGCGCAGGCCGGACTGGTCAGCAGCCAGGACGTCGAGCAGGCACGCAGCAACCGCGAGCAGACCCGGGCGCAGATCCCGAGTCTAGAAACCAGCCTTGCCGAATCGGAACATCGCCTGGATGTCCTGCTGGGCCATGCGCCGGGCACGCTGCATGCGCGTCTGGCCGCAACCGGCGAACTGCCGACCGTGCCGGCGCAGATCGCCGTCGGCATCCCGGCCGATACCCTGCGCCAGCGTCCCGACGTGCGCGCCGCGGAGCGCAAGCTGGCAGCGGAAACCGCGCGCGTGGGCGTGGCCGAAGCGGCTCGGTATCCATCCTTCACGCTCTCGGGGTCGATCGGCCTCGAAGCGCTGACTCTGGGTGCGCTCGGCAACAGCGGCGCCGCCACCTCGTCGCTGCTTGCCGGTATCACGAGCCCCGTCTTCAATGCCGGGCGCTTGCGCGCCCAGGTCGAGATCCAGGATGCGGTGCGCGAGCAGGCGCAGGTGAGCTATGAACAGGCCATTCTGGCCGCGCTGCAGGAGGTGGAAAATGCGTTGGTGGCGCTGGCCCGCAACCGCGAGCGCGTCGAGGCGCTGGCGATCGCAGCCGAATCGGCGCGCAACGCGGCCGAACTCGCGCGGCAGCGCTACAGCGCGGGGCTCATCGATTTCCAGTCGGTACTCGACACCGAACGCAGCGTGCTGTCCGCCGAGGACAGCCTCGCCAGCAGCCGCGCCGACGGCGTGCTGGCGCTCATCCGTTTGTACAAGGCACTGGGTGGCGGATGGTCGCCGCAGGCCGACATCCGCCCGATTAGCAAGGACGCGCCATGAACGATTCCAACATTTCGCAAGCCAGGCAGGGACCCGCCCTGAAGCAGCTTCTCGCAACCAAATCCGGCGGCCTGTTTTCCGGACGCTGGCTGTGGCTGACTGGCGCACTGGTCGTGATTGCCGTCGCGGCCTGGCTGTTGCTGCGTTCCGGCGAAGACAAGGCCGCGCCGCGCTACACCACCGAAGCGGCCACGGTCGGCACACTGGTGGTCAAGGTTTCCGCCACCGGCAATCTGCAGCCGACCAACACGGTCGATGTCGGCAGCGAGCTCTCGGGCATCGTCGACAAGGTCTACGTCGACGACAACGATCAGGTCAAAAAGGGGCAGGTTCTGGCGATGCTGGATCTGTCCAAGCTGCAGGACGCGGTGGCGAAGTCGCGCGCATCGCTCGCCGCGGCCGAGGCGCAGGTGCTGCAGGCGCAGGCCACGGTGGCGGAAGCGCGCGCCACGCTGGCCCGCTACCAGCAAGTGTCGCAACTGTCCGGCGGCAAAGTGCCGTCTAAAACCGAGATGGATACGGCGGAGGCCAACCTCAAACGCGCCGAAGCCAACGTGGCCAGCGCCCGCGCCAGTGTTACCCAGGCTCGGGCGACGCTGCAAACGGATGAAACCAATCTCGGGAAGGCCAGCATACGCTCGCCCATCGACGGTGTGGTGCTGTCGCGCGAGGTCGACCCCGGACAGACCGTGGCGGCTTCCCTGCAGGCGCCGGTGCTGTTCAAGCTGGCCGAAGACCTGACCAAGATGGAGTTACAGGTCAACGTTGATGAGGCCGATGTCGGCGGGGTGAAGGCTGGACAGCGGGCCACCTTCAGCGTCGACGCCTGGCCGGGCCGCGAGTACAGCGCGGTCATCACCCGGGTCGGCTATGGCTCGCAGGAAGCGGAAGGGGTGATTTCCTATCTCACCATCCTCGAAGTCGCCAACGACGATCTCAGCCTGCGTCCCGGCATGACCGGAACGGCCGAGATCACCACGCTAACCCAGGAGCAGGCATTGCTGGTGCCGAATGCCGCTCTGCGCTTTGCGCCCCCGAGCACCGGTGTCACCGAGAAGAAATCGAGCGGCGGTGTGATGGGGGCGTTGATGCCGCGGCCGCCAACCCAGACGAAGAAAACCGAGGCGACGGTCAACAATGGCACCCCGCGCGTATGGGTGCTGCGTAACGGCCAGCCGGTCGCCATCGACGTGCAGACCGGCGCCACCAACGGCCGCGTGACCGAAATCACCGGCGGGGACATCAAGGCCGGTATGCAGGTGGTCACCGAGGCGCTGGATACGCAGCCATGAGCGAAGCGGTCGCACTGATCCGGTTGTCCGGCATTACCAAGACCTACGGCAGCGGGCAGGCTGCGTTCCAGGCGCTGAAGGGCATCGATCTCGCCATCGACGCCGGCGATTTCGTCGCGGTCATGGGCCCGAGCGGCTCCGGCAAGTCGACGGCGATGAACATCCTCGGCTGCCTCGATACGCCCACCAGCGGCAGCTACGAATTCGAGGGCGTGAAGGTCGAGCAGCTGACGCGCAACGAGCGCGCGCTGCTCAGGCGCAACTACCTCGGCTTCGTGTTCCAGGGCTTTAACCTGCTGTCGCGCACCACGGCGCTGGAGAATGTCGAGCTGCCGCTGATCTACCGCGGCGAGCCTGCTGCCGCACGCCATGCCGCGGCGCGTGCCGCGCTCAAGCAGGTCGGCCTCGAGGGCTGGGAACATCACACCCCGGCCGAACTCTCCGGCGGCCAGCAGCAGCGCGTCGCCATCGCTCGCGCCATCGTCACCCGGCCCGCGGTGCTGCTGGCCGACGAGCCCACCGGCAACCTCGACACCCATACCGGCGAGGAGATCATGGACCTGATCAGTGCGCTGAACCGGGACCAGGGCATCACCGTTCTGATGGTCACCCACGAACCCGACATGGCGGCCCATGCCAAGCGTGTCATCCGCTTCGTCGACGGCAAGGTCGACAGCGATCGTCGCAACGGGGAGGGTGCCTGATGTTGTGGAACACGCTGCTGCTCGCGCTGCGCTCGATCCGCCGCAACCTGATGCGGTCCTTCCTCACTATCCTCGGCATCGTCATCGGCGTCGCCGCCGTCATCACCATGGTCACGCTAGGCAACGGCGCGACGAAATCGGTGTCGGACCAGATCTCCAGCATGGGAAGCAACCTGCTGATCGTGCTGCCGGGACAGCGTTTCGGCCCTGGTGCAGAGGCGGGCGCCCCCTTCAAAAGCGCCGACATCGAGGCTATCCGCAACCAGATCACCAGCGCCCGGCTGGTCGCGCCCATCGTCACCAAGAGCGCCACGGCGGTGTATCAGGCCAATAACTGGTCGACAGTCGTCACCGGCACCAGCAACGATTACTTCGAGGCAGGCAACTGGGAGATCGCCGCCGGCCGCTACTTCACCGAAGCCGAGGAAAAGTCCGGCAAGGCGGTATGCGTGGTCGGCGAGACCGTGCGCGACAAGCTGTTCGGTCGCCAGAACCCGGTCGGCAGCGAAATCCGCATCAAGCAGTTCGCCTGCGAAGTCATCGGGCTCCTGAAGGCCAAGGGCCAGTCGTCGATGGGGTCCGACCAGGACGATTCGGTGGTGATGCCGCTGCGTACGGTGCAGCGCCGCCTTTCCGGCAGCCAGGACATCAACCGGCTGACCATCTCGGTGAAGGAGGGCGCCTCCATCGATGCGGCCAAGAAACAGCTCAGCCTGCTGCTGCGCGAGCGGCGCAACATCGCCGAAAACGAGGACGACGATTTCCGGGTGATGGACACCCGGCAGATCGCCGAGACGCTGACCAGCACCACCAAGATCCTGACCATGCTGCTCGGCGCCGTGGCGGCTGTGAGCCTGCTGGTGGGCGGCATCGGTATTATGAACATCATGCTGGTGTCGGTCACCGAGCGCACCCGCGAGATTGGCATCCGCCTGGCCATCGGCGCACTGGAACGCGAAGTGTTGCTGCAGTTCCTGATCGAGGCGGTGGTGCTGTCCAGCCTGGGCGGACTGATCGGTATAGCGATCGCCACGGGGGCTTCCATCTTGCTCGCCAACATGATGAACGTGCCCTACCTGTTCGACCCTGGTATCAACCTGCTGTCTTTCTTCTTCTCTGCCGCCATCGGTGTGATCTTTGGTTATTTCCCGGCACGACGGGCTGCCGGACTCAACCCGATCGATGCCTTGCGGCACGAATGAGCGAGAAAACAGGTCTGGCACCTGAAATTCAGGGTGATATCTTGCTGGTCTGGCCACGGCAGGGTTCTGCCGTCGGGTAATGATCAAAGCCGCCGATCGGAACAGTTTCTTGGTTGATAAACAAAGATACTTCCTTTACAGGCGTTAATGAATAAGGTGATTCCCGACAGCAATGCACGAGCAGCGGCAGTTCGCGCTGCACCGACCCAATGACCGGAACGAGGCGGGTCGGGAAGTTGACCGGTGGACAAAGCGGATGTTCGCGACTGTCCGCTTCAAGGAAAGGCCGATGTCGGCTACGGCCGAGTTGCACGCGTAGCCTGTTCGGCAGGTTTCAGTGTGGAGCAGTCAGTCGAATGGCTGCTCTGTGGCATTCACGAAGGACGGCTTCTGGCCGCATCCCGCCTTCCGGCAATTCATCCCATCCACGCATCCCGTGTCACTCAAGTAGTCGCAGCTAACCCAAGCCGAAACCCAGCAGGCGGCAGACGTGATAAACCAGCGCCGCCGCACCCAGGGCGATGACCAGCAGCAGTGCCACGCCGAACAGCGTCCAGCCCCAGCTGCCGGTTTCCTGGCGCATGACGGCGATGGTGGCGGCGCAGGGGATGAACAGCATGGTGGCGGCGATGAAGGAGAGGGCCGAGGCGGGCGGCACGGTCGCGGCGAGGGTCTCGGCGAGGCCGGCATCCTGCGCCGAGCCGTAGAGGATGCCCAGGGCTGCGATGGCGTTTTCCTTGGCGACGAAGCTGGCGAGCAGCGCCACCAGCAGGCGCCAGTCGAGCCCGAGCGCGTCTCCGATGGGCGCGAGGCTGTGCCCGAAGCGCGCCAGGTAGCTGTCTTCCAGGCCTGCTCCCGGAAAATAGCTCAAGGCCCAGATCAGCACCGAGATGAACAGGATCAGGCTGCCTGCCTTGCGCAGGAAGGACCAGGTGTTGGCCCAGGCAAAGCGGGCGATGCTGCGCGCATTGGGGATGTGATAGAGCGGCAGTTCCATGATGAAGGCCATGTGCTCGCCGCGGAACAGCGTGTGGCTGAGCACGACGCCGGTGATCGCGAGCACGACGAGGTTGGCGATCACGAAGCCGATCGCCACGAACAGGGCCTGCTCATGGAAGAAGGCCGTGGCCAGGAAGGCCAGCACCAGCAGCCGTGCGCTGCACGGCACCAAGGGAGCGAGCAGGATGGTGAGCAGCCGGCCGCTCCGCGACTCGATCACCCGCGCGCCCATCACTGCGGGCACGTTGCAGCCGAAGCCGAGGCAGAGCGGCATGAAGCTCTTGCCGTGCAGGCCGAGGTGATGCATGAAGCGGTCCATCACGTAGCCGGCGCGCGCGAAGTAGCCGGTGCCTTCCAGCAGGCCGAGGGCGATGAAGAACATCAGCAGGATGGGCAGGAAGGTGAGCACGATGCCGGCGCCGCCCAGCACCCCGTCGGCGAGCAGGCCGGTGAGCCAGGGCGGCGAACCTGCGAGCGCTTCGGTGACCCGCGCGCGCAGCGCCTCCACCACCGCCGTGTCGAGCCAGGCCTGAACCGGGGCGGCGATCTGGAAGGTGAGGGCGAAGACCAGGGTGAACGCGGCAAGCAGGATCAGCAGACCCCAGAACGGGTGCAGGGCGTAGCGGTCGAGTCGGTCGGTGAGGCTCACCTGGCCGAGGCGCGGCCGCCTGACTGCCGCGCGCACCATGCGGCCGATCCATTCGTAACGGCCGGCGGCGATGTCGGCCACGGCGTCCTCGTGGGCGGCCAGAATCGCCGCGATCTTCTCCCAGGCTTCGCCGGCAAGCCAGGTCCGGGCAAGCGCGGTGACTTCGCGGTCGCCCTCGAGCAGCTTCATCGCCACCCAGTGGGTCTGGTAGGGCAGCGGCACCTGCTCGCCCAGGATCGCCTGCACGCTGGCGAGCACCTCGCGGTGCGGCTCGGCGATCTCGGGCCGCGAAGGTTCGAAGCGCGCCGGATCGCGGGCCAGGCGCAGCGCCTCGCCTGCCAGTTCCGCCACGCCGCGTGCCCGGCTCGCCTCCATGGGAACGACGGGCAGCCCCAGGGCAGCGGCGAGCACATGGGGCTCGATCTCGATGCCCTCGGCACGGGCGACGTCCATCATGTTGAGGCCCAGCACGACCGGAACCGGCAGCAGCAACAGTTCCGCGAGCAGGTAGAGGTTGCGCTCCAGCGCTGCCGCATCCGCGATCATGACGATCACATCGGGGCGTTCGTGCAGGATGAAGTCGCGGGCGATGCGCTCCTCCGGCGAGTTGGCGGTGAGACTGTAGGTGCCGGGCAGGTCGACCACGCGCACCTGAGACCCCTCATGCAGGAAGCTGCCTTCCCGCCGTTCCACCGTCTTGCCGGGCCAGTTGCCGACGTGCTGGTTCAGGCCGGTGAGCAGGTTGAAGACGGTGGACTTGCCGACGTTGGGCTGGCCGGCAAGACCGATGAGCATGGGCCTGGGTTCGCCGGCGGACGGGCTCATACCGTGGTTTTCTCCACCAGCACCTTGATCGCCTCGCCGCGTCCCAGCGCGATGCGGGTGTCGCGCACGCTCACCAGCATGGGGCCGTGGCCGGTGTTCTGCAGCACCACGAGTTGGGCGCCTTCGGTCAGACCCATGGCGGCGAGTCGGTGGACCAGTTCGCCCCCGCCGCGCAGTTTTCGCACCACGGCAGTCGCGCCCTTCGGGAGCTGGTCCAGCGAGAGGGTCATGGTGTTCATTCAGCTTCCGGCTGACGCAGCAGCCGCTCCATGACGAGGCCGTTCACGATGGAAAAAACGGCGATGAGCAGCGACAGCACCAGCATGTAGCGCAGTCCGAAATAATGCGCGAGCAACGGCAGCAGTGGCAGCTTGATGGCGCGGGCATAGAGCACCACGGCCACCAGGGCGGTGCGCATGCCCTTGTCGCGCAGCTCGGCCAGCAGCGCGTACCAGGTGTAGACCGGGCCGGTTGAGATCACGCCGGCCGCCACCGCCAGCAGCCAGCCGCGCAGTCCCGACCCCCGGCCCAGCCAGGCCCGGGTGCGCGCGGGGGTGAGAAAGCGCTCGGCCAGGAACATCAGGACAAACACCAGGACCAGCACCGGCGCCACCTCCCCGAGCATGGCCACGAAAGACGCCAGCGCCTGTCGCGCGAGATCAGGCTCGACGAGGGCGGTGGCGCCATGGGCCAGGATCACCCCCGCCAGGAACAGCCAGCCGCCGAATTTCCGTTTACCTCGCATGGGTCAGCCCAGCAACCGCATCGTGCCCACCGTCAGATAGGCGATGGCGATGGCGGAAAAGAAGCACAGCAGGTTGCGGGTGAGCGCGAAGCGCCGGCCCAGCAGGAGCGCCTCGGCCGGAAATTGCACGACGCCCACCGTGACCCAGCTGACGATCAGGGCGGTCACCGCGATCAGGCTGACGCCGCCGGCCAGCAGTTCGCCACCGAGAATGTAGCCCGCCAGCGGGTGGCCCATGGCCACGCTGCCCAGCACCACGCCCAGCAGCACGTCCAGCGACGCGTGTCTGCCGAACAGGGCCAGCAGTTGCGTTCTCGGTAGCCAGGCGAGAATCAGGCTGGTCAGCAGCAGCATCCCCAGCAGGATCGGCAGCATCTGCGCGAAGGCCAGCAGGGTCCGGGCCAGAGCATCCGAGGTACCGGCTTTCCCCTTTGGGATGACAGGCCTGCTCAAGCCAGCATCCCCCGCACGATTAGGTCCACCGCCTCATCGGGGGCCAGGCCGCGCGCCATGAGGGTCTCCAACTGCGTGCTGTCGACGCTGCCGATGGCGGCCTCATGGGTCACCTTGGCCTGGGGGTGGCGCACCCGCACCTCCGGCACGGCGCTCACCTCGGCACGGTCACGCACGATCTCCATGCAGTCCACATGTCCGCGCGCGCCGGCGGCATTGCCCTCCATGATGCCGAACACCTCGGCACGGGCCTCGTCGCGCACGGCCACCCGCGATTTCAGCAGGCCCTTCGCACCGGGCCCGTTGAGGATCAGCGCTTCGCGCAGGCGGATGCTGTCCGTGCCGAAACCGTAGATCCGGCTGGTGAGTTCCGCCACCGCGGCCTCGCCCACGTCCACCGTGTAATCGATATCCAGTCGCCCCACTCGTCCCTCGACCAGGCTGAAGTCGGCGAGATAGCGTGCGCCCTTTTCCAGGGTCACCCGGGCGTGGGGCAGCACCTCGATGTCGCCGGAAGCGCCGTGATAGTGGGCTTCCTGGTGCCGCAGCTGCGCGCCTTCGCCAAGGTGGAACTCGCCCAGCATGGTGTGGCGCGCCGCCAGAGGGACCGCAAACAGGCAGTGGGACCAGAGGGTGGCCTGTGCCCCCGGCTCCAGGGTGAGGGCGAGTCGCACGTTCTGCAGGCCGAATTGCTGGTACAGGCCGAAGCACAGGTGGATGGGCTGATCGACCCGCATGCCTGCCGCGATGACGACCTCGGCGACGATGCCCGTGTCCGAAGTGCTGGCCTCCACTCGCACGCCCGGCAGGGATTTCAGGCTTGCCAATTGATGGCCGTAGGCGACCAGATGAGCTGCCTCGGGGATCGGCGGCGGCGCCCAGCCCGCCGTGCTGAACAGATCGAAAATCGGCTTGAGTTCAGACATGGCAGATCTTCCCGTCGCAACGCCGGCAGACGCGCTTGCGGTAGTGCTCCAGCACCCGGGCGGTCTCGCCCTGGCAGACGATGCGCCCGCCGCAAAGCTGGGAGGCACGGTCGGCATGGGCCGCCACGTCCGCCTGGTGGGTGATGAGCAGCACGGTGCTGCCTGCCGTCTTGAGTGCCTCGATCACGTCCACCAGGGCATCCAGCGAGAGCAGGTCGATCCCCGCCGTGGGTTCATCGAGGATCGCCAGTTTCGGCTGCATGGCCAACACCGCCGCCAGTTCCACCCGCTTGCGCTCGCCGCCGCTCAGGGTCTTGTCCACCGCCCGGTCGGCATAGTCATCCGGATCGAGACCGACGCGCCGCAGGCAATCGTTTACGTCCGCCGCGCTTTCCCCGATGCGCAGGTAATCGCGAATGCCCAGTCCCTCGAAGCGGGCCGGCTCCTGCCAGGCCAGGGTGATACCCAGCCGGGCACGTTCGTGCATCGGCAAGTCGTCGATGCGCCTGCCCTCGAACACGATCTCGCCGGCGCTGGGACGGTAAGCTTCGCAGCCCATGACCGCATGGGCGAGGCTGGATTTGCCCGAGCCGTTTGCGCCCAGCAGGCCGTGAATTTCCCCGGTCGCCAGTTCCAGGTCGAGACCGTCGAGGACGGTCTTGCCCTGCAGTTCCAGGCGCACGCCGTGCATGCGCAAGAGGATTGCCCTGTCCGTATCCGGCTGGCCCCGTCCGTGAAAAAGACCGGCCCAGGCTGTCATGTCCGGTCCGTCCGCCCGAGTTCCTCCAGGCGGCGGCGCTGCTCGGCAATTTCCGCGTCCACATGAAACAACACGTTGGCCAGCGCCTCCCGCGCCGAGGCCTCCCGCTCTTCCATCAGCCAGGGTTCGATCTCGGCCTTGATATCCTCGAACGCTTCAAGCCTGGCCTGAAGCCGCAGGGATTCAGGCATGGGCTTGTCTTCCATTTCGATCCCTGACTGGCGCACCTTGTGGGCCGGTTTCACTGCCCGGGCAGGCCGCGCAAAATCTCCTTGTACTGCGCCCATTCGGTGGCGGGCCAGATCTCGGAATGAGAGCGACCGTAGGTGCGGATCAGGACCGATACCCGGGTGGCCGTCTCGTTGTCGGGGGCGTTGAAGATGTCCAGGTAGTCGTAGGGACCGAGCACGGCGTAGCTGTGCAGCCACGTGACTTGAGGACAGGCCGCGCGGATGCGTTCCATGGCCTGGCGCTCGAGATCCTCCACGGTCTGGGGGGTGCGCAGCATTTCGGGGGAAAGACGGGTAAGCATGGCAAAAACAGGCATGTCAGTCTCCTTGACCAAGACATCATGAAACCAAGTCTATATTCACTATAAGACGCTTTTCAGCGGCTATCCGGATCAGGAGCATTCATGCACAAGGCCGGTTATTTCACGGCGAGGGCTTAGGCCGATGTCCAAGTTCTCCCTCGACGTTCTCAATCGGCGCGTCTTCGCCCACACCCGCAGCGAAGACCCGGATGTCATCCTGGGCGCGGTTTTCGGCGAGGATGCGGCGCTGACCCGGGTCGGCGGCGACATCCTCGCCTCGCATCTGGACCCCATCGTCGGCGCGGTCAAGGAGATCGGCTGGCTGGCCGTGCACGTGACCTGCAACGACATCGCCGCCACCGGCATCCCGCCGCGCTGGATCCTGCCGCTCGTGCTGGTGCCGCGGCCCGAAGACGAGGCGCTGCTGGGGGAGATCATGGGCGATGCGCGCCGCGCCGCCGACGAGCTGGGCGTGTCTATCATCGGCGGGCATACCGGGTATTCCGCCGGGCTGTCCCGCCCGCTCGTCGCCGTGACCGCCCTCGGGGTGGCGGCGGGGCGCCGGCCGGTGCGCACCGAGGGGGCGCAGGTCGGCGACCGCGTGGTGGTGACCAAGGCAATCGCGCTCGAGGGGACGGCCATCCTCGCCCACGACTTCGCCGACGTGGCGCAGCGACTGGGGCTGGACGAAGACACATTGAAGGAAGCACGCGCCCTGATGGCACGGATCAGCTGCGTGCCGGAGGCGCTGGCGCTGGCGGACAGCGGCGCGACGTCGATGCACGACGTGACCCGCGGCGGCGTCCTCGAGACGCTGCTCGAAATGGCGCAACTCTCCAGAGTCATGATCGAGGTCGATGCGGACCTGCTGCCCCTGCCGCCGGTCATTGCACGCTTCGCCGAGGCCTTCGAGTTCGATCCCCTGCGGATGATCTCCTCGGGCACGTTGGCGGCAACGATCCCGCCCGACCGGGAGGACGAAGTGCGCCGTCGGCTCGGCGAACTGGGCGTGCCCGTGGCCCTTGTCGGAACAGTCAGCGAGGGATCCGGGGTGCGGGTGAGGTCGGGTGCAGGGGATGTGCACTACACCGAAGCCCGCTGCGAGGAGGACGAGCTCGCCCGGATGTGGGTGCGTTACCCCAGGGACTAGCGGGCAAGCTGCCATCCTTATTTGAACGCTATATCCCCGGGGCGAGCATGTTTTGCAGGCCTGCGCGGCACTGCGCCGCGGCGTCGCAGCAGAGCACCCTGAGGCCGCGGCTGCGGGCGCGTTCCACGTTGCCTGGATCGTCGTCCAGGAACAGGGCCTCGCCGGGGCGCACCGCCAGGTCGGCCACCACCTCGTCGAACAGGATGGCCTCGCGCTTGCTCTTGCCCAGCCGATAGCTGCAATACACCCGGTCGAATTCACGATAGAAGTCATCGCGCCGGTCAAGGCGGTCGAGCCAGTCGGTCTGGTCGCTCAGGATGGCGCAGGTCAGGCCGCGGCCGCGCAGCCCCCGCACCAGATGGATCATCTCCGGACGCAGCGTGAAGCAGTCGAGAATGATGTCCGTCAGCGCAGCGTCCGCCTCGTTCAAACGGAAGCGGCCGCGCATCAGGCGCCAGAAATCGGCTTCCGTTGCCCTGCCGGTCACGTAGCCGCTCTCATAAATTGTATCGATCCCTTTTCGGTGCACGGTTTCGGGATCGAGGCCATTCAGCCGTGCGATGGCGAGAAGCCCGGCGCGGAATCCTTCCTCGGCCAGCACACCGCCAAAGTCGAACAGCACGGCGCGAATGGCAGGATAGGAGTTGCTCCGGGATTCTGCATGGGCCCACATTGCCTCGTCCCGCGGTTGCATGGTGTCTCAGGCCTTCGATGCGACGATGACGACCGCGACCAGCACGCCGCCTGCCAGGGCAACCAGGCTGAATTTCTTGTGCTCCTGTTCCGCTCTCGGCAGAAGGTGCGTGGCGCCCACGTAGACCAGCGCACCTGCGGACAATGAAAGCAATGCGCCAAGTGTTTCACTTTCTATTTCGCTGATGAGCGGATAGGACACCAGCATGCCCAGCGGCGTGGTTGCCGCCGCGGCCAGAAACGCCAGGATCATCGATTTGCGTTCGTTGAATCCGCCTCGAACCAGCAGGAGGTAAGTGATGATGCCCTCCGGGAATTCGTGCAGGACCATGCCCATGGTCGCGAGAAATCCGGTGAGGATGCTGACGGTGAAGGCAATGGAGTAGATGAAGCCGTCGATGAAGGAATGAAAGCCGATGCCGATCATGGGAACGACGCCGATGGCATATTCCTTCTTGTCCGGATCTTTCTCGCAGACGAATGCCGTCAGGAAGCGATTGAACAGGTGCATGCCGAAAAACCCGATCAGCAGCCAGGCCGGCGCCTGGGGACTCATGGAGAGGGATTTGGGGATGATGTGCAGGAAGGATGCCGAGATCAGCACCCCCGCAGCAAAGCACATGAAATAGGTGGAGTTTCGATGCCCCCAGTCGGAAAAGCGTCGTATCGTGTAGATGCCGAGGGACGTCACCAGGGCTGCCAGCGTGCTGGTGCCCAGTGCCGTCCAGAATGTGTTTTCCAATTCCTGATTCTCTCTTCAGGCAGGCCGCAGCGCATTGCCGATCACGGCGATTTATTCTTCACGGGGTTTGTGTTTCTTTTGCCACAGCGTCCAGTGCTCGGAGCCTTCCCGCAGCATTTTCGCCCCGCACTTCGGGCAGCGCTCCTCCTGGCAGGGCACCCCGTCGCGGTGAGGCTGCCTGGTTTCGCATTTCGGGCAGATGCAGAATCCGCCCGCGCCCATCTCGTGCAACCTTTCCGATTCCTTCATGGCCGTTCACGCCTCCCGTTTCGAACAGACGATACCTGCTGACGGATTACTTCGTTTCTTCCAGTTCCTTCAGATAGGCCTCGGCTTCCTGCAATTCATCCTTGAGGGTGGCGATGTAATCGGAGAGCGCCTCTTTCTCATCTTCCAGGCTCGGTCTCTGACCCCACCAGGGTGAACCCCACCCGGGATGCGGCCCGTAGGGTGAGAAGGGCGGATACCATGGCCCCAAGTGGGGGGGCGAAAAAAAGCGAAGTCTTCTTCTCGGTCTTTGCATGTTCGGCTCCTGTTTCTGAGAATCTGGGCACTTGATCTAAACATAGTTGAGTTGCGGTAAGTCTTCCAGGCCAGCAGGGGCACATCCGCACTTGCCCTGCCATTGCAGGCAGGCCAGGACTGGGTCGAAGCCGTCGAAGACTCCGGTAGGGAAGGTCATTTCATCATTCCCCGCTACCTATTCCTTGCTGCGACGACGACGAACGCACATTGGCCGCGACCCGGTCGCAGGGATTCGATCTCCCGCGTCTCGGGCAGGGGGTGCGCCAGCGTCTGGCCCCAGGCGTCGATCGTAAATCCAGCCTCGAGCAGAAGCTTTTCAACCTCGTCAGCAGAATAGAACGTGGCCTCGCGATAAAACACGCTCTCGGCCTGATGCGCCAAGTAGTCCTGTCCAAGCGCGCTTTCCCTGTCGATGAAGCCAATCACCATGCGCCCGCCCGGCTTGAGCACCCGGTGCGCCTCGGCCAGCATCGCAGTGGGCGAATCCACGAAGCAGATGGTGGTCACCACGAGCGCGTGGTCAAAGCAGTTTGCTTCGACAGGCAGATTTTCTGCAGTGCCCTCCACGACCTCGATGCCGCGCGCAGCGGCGTGAACCAGCATGGCCGGCGAGGGATCCACCCCGACCTGGATGCCCAGCGGCGCGGCGAAGCGGCCGCTGCCCACCCCGATCTCGATTCCCCTGCCTTCCCACGGCACGAACGGACGCAGGGCAAGCAGCTCCGAGAGGTATGCGGCCTCGTGCTTTTCGAACCACGCCTCATAGCGCTGGGAGTGGGCTTCGAAGGGGGCGACTCTAGGCACGGGGCAGCAGCTCCCGCAGTGCATCGACAAAGCGCCGGTTGTCTTCGGGCAGCGCCGTGGTGATGCGCATGAAGCCAGGACCGAGCGCCGGATCGTTCAGCGGCTTGATGAGAATATCGCGACTGCGCAGCTGGTCGGCGATCTCCGCCGCGTTGTGCGGCGCCAAATCGGCAAGGAAGAAATAGGTATGGGTCGGGTAGGTCCGCACACCCATGGCGCGCAACTCTGCCGCGAGCGCCACGGTCCAGCCATGCAGCTGCGCGGCGCGGGCATGAATCTGGTCCTCGTGTCGCAGCGTGGCGATCGCCGCCGCCTGGCTGGGACGGGCGAGCGGATAGGCGTCGTTGTGGCTGTTGAGATCGTCGGCAATCGCTTCCGGAAAGATGCCGTAGCCGATGCGGAAGCCTGCCAGGCTGTGGGCCTTGGACAGGGTGCGCGTCACCAGCAGGTTGGGATGCTCGGGCACAAGATGCGCCACCGACTGCCCCGCCAGACCGATGAAGGCCTCGTCGACCAGGAAGCGCGTCTGCGGATGACGGCGCAGCAGATCCGGCAGCGGCGTCATGTCGAAGATGCCGCCGTTGGGATTGTTGGGATTGACGATGACCACCAGCGTGGTGCCCTCCGGAATCGCCAGTTCGCCCAGGTCGAAGGCGAAATCCTTGTCCGGTGGCAGCCGCGTTTCCGTGTAGCGCCGGGCGATCTCGGGAAACAGCACGTAGGTCGGCGTCAGCAGATGAACCTGCTGGCCGAAACGGTCGAACAACTGGCGCAAAATCAACTCGGAACCGGCGTTGATATGGATGAGCCGTTCGGCCACGCCGAGCTGCGCGCTGATCAGCTGGCGCAGCGGCCCCGAATACGGCTCGGTGTAATAGTTGCTGTGCGCCGCTTCGGCCTGCGCGGCTGCGATCGCCTCGTCGATCGGCGGCAGCGGGTTCTCGCACAGCAGCAGCTTGATGCCCTGGAAGGTGCCGCCGCCTTTTTCCGAGATGATGCTCATGCCCGTCCCTTTCCACTCATGTCGTGCACGTGTTTACTCAGCGTAGTGCACGCGAATGACAAATCCATCCTGCTTCGGCCAAGAATGCGTCGTGCACACGGGCCCGTCTGCTTCCGGTTCAGAGCGCAATACGTGGGTTGTCGCCGAGCAAATTGACGACTAACTTTAATTTATCCAGCGAGCGTCGGGAGTTGGCGATGACGGAAATGACCAAACTGAACCAGCTGATTCAGCAGCATATTCTCGAACACGAATCGCGCCTGAAACATGTGGACGAACTGCTCGAACGCGCCCAGGCAGGCGTGGCCCAAACGGGTGGCGCCGCAGCCGGGCAACTGGCGGACGTGAAACGGGAGCGCGACCAATTGTCCAGTCGAGTCGAGGAACTCAAGCTGAGGCCCCCTGGCGAGTGGTCGAAAGAGGAATTCGAAAAAACCGGCCCCATGGTGGTGTGGGACACGCTGGCCCAGAAACTGGAAAAACTGGTCGAGCGCATGGAACGCTAAACGGGGCCGCGGCCCCGTTTGATCGATGATCCCAACCGTAAGCCGACCGCCCTATGCCTTCCTGACAAACTCCGACTTCAACTGCATCGCGCCAATGCCATCGATCTTGCAGTCGATGTCATGGTCGCCTTCGACGAGGCGGATATTCTTGACCTTGGTGCCCACCTTGACGACCAGGGACGAGCCCTTGACCTTCAGGTCCTTGATCACCGTCACCGTGTCGCCGTCCTGCAGCACATTGCCGTTGGAATCGCGCACCACGCGTGCTTCATCCGCGGCCGCCGGCGCATCCTTGGGCCATTCATGCGCGCATTCCGGGCACACATACATGGTGCCGTCTTCGTACGCGTATTCCGAACCGCACTGGGGGCACTTGGGCAAGCCGCTCATGCTGCACCCCGTTGCGCGGTTACGTTGTTGTCTTTCACGTCCATTCTGCTTTCCTCTAACTATTCAAAAACGTAGGTTGGGCTGCCAAGCCCAACACCCCCACCTCACTCGCCATACCCCCCGCTTGCCTCGATCCCAATACCCCAATCCTCCTTCAGCCACCCCATTCGAATATAACGGTGAATACTCGAATGCGGCCATGCCGACGCCTGCGCCACATGCCCGTGCTTGACCGGATTGTGGTGGATGTAATCAACATGCGTTTGCAAATCCCGTTCGTCTCGTATCAGATGCTCCCAATAGCGGCGTTGCCAGAGTCCGCGCTCCCGTTTCGCGGTGCGGCTGGGGCATACGCACTCTCCCTTTGGAATGCCCCGCGAGAAACCCGCCTTGATGAGCGACCAGCGCGTCGGATAGTCCATATCGCCCGGCGGCAACTGCCAGACCGCATGAAGATGATGCGGCAGCACCACCATGGCCACAATCTCGAACGGGTGACGGAGTTTGACAACGCGGATGGCTTCACGCAACTGATCTACCTGCTCGATCAGCAACGCGCTTTTGCGGTCCGCAAGCGCAACAGTGAAGAAATATGTGCTGCCCGGAATCAGCGCTCGCCGATAGTGCATGTCATGCGGAGAGAGCGTTGGGCTTCATTTCATTCAGCTCAACCTACGCGGCTCTTGTCATAGTTCGTAGGTTGGGCTGCAAAGCCCAACTTCATCCTGCTGGACACCCATTACCCCCGCTCGTACACCACAAAATCAAACCCCACCGCATCGCCCTTCTCGCTGGTGTGCGACTCGCGCGAGACTTCCCTGAACGCGCTCTTGTCGTAGTCGGGGAACCAGGCGTCGCCTTCGGCTTCGATGTCCACTTCAGTCAGATACAAACGGTCGGCGAGCGGGATGGCCTGGGCGTAGAGGTCGGCGCCACCGATGAAGAAGACTTCGTCGACGTCCTTGCACAGCGCGATTGCGGCAGGGATGGAGTCGGCGACCAGGCAGCCGTCCTTGCAATAGTCGGGGTTGCGGGTGATGACGATGTTGGTGCGCCCCGGCAGCGGGCGGCCGAGCGATTCGAAGGTCTTGCGGCCCATGAGGATGGGATGGTTGAGGGTGAGCGCCTTGAAGTGGGCGAGGTCTTCCGGCAGCCGCCACGGCAGGCGGTTCTCGATGCCGATGACGCGGTTTCTGGCGAGGGCGGCGATGACGCTGATGCGTGGTTTGTTTGGGATCATGCTCTTTCGTTTCTTCGGTGAAGATTGCTCACTGCCCCGCAAGCGCTAAATTAGTCGTCATTGCGAGCGAAGCGTGGCAATCCAGTGCCTCGATTAATCGGCCATTTCTGGATTGCCGCGTCGCTACGCTCCTCGCAATGACGGCTCATCCTTCTCATCACTCGCCACTCACACCGCCACCGGCGCCTTGATCGCGGGATGCGGGTCGTAGCCGCTCAAGGTGAAGTCCTCGAAGCGGAACGCGAAGATGTCCTTCACGTCCGGATTGAGCGTCATGGTCGGCAGCGGGCGCGGCTCGCGGGAGAGTTGTTCGCGCGTCTGGTCGAGGTGGTTCAGGTACAGATGGGCGTCGCCCAGGGTGTGGACGAAGTCGCCGGGCTTCAGGCCCGTCACCTGCGCCATCATCAGCGTCAGCAGTGCGTAGGACGCGATGTTGAACGGCACGCCAAGGAAGATGTCGGCGCTGCGCTGGTACAGCTGGCAGGAGAGCTTGCCGTCGGCGACGTAGAACTGGAAGAAGGCGTGGCACGGCGCCAGCGCCATCTTGTCGAGGTCGGCGACGTTCCACGCCGAGACGATGATGCGCCGCGAGTCTGGGTTGGTCTTGAGCGTGTTCACCACTTCGCTGATCTGGTCGATGGTGCCGCCGTCGGGCTTGGGCCAGCTGCGCCACTGGTGGCCGTAGACCGGGCCGAGGTTGCCGTTTTCATCCGCCCATTCGTCCCAGATCGAGACGCCGTTTTCCTTCAGGTATTTGATGTTGGTGTCGCCCTGCAGAAACCACAGCAGTTCGTGGACGATGGAGCGCAGATGGCATTTCTTGGTGGTGACGAGCGGGAAACCTTCGGCGAGGTTGTAGCGCATCTGCCAGCCGAACACCGACAGGGTGCCGGTGCCGGTGCGGTCGTCTTTCTTGGTGCCGTGCTCGAGCACGTGGCGCATCAGGTCGAGATAGGGTTTCATGGTGAAGTGGATTCAGGGTTTTTCGGGTGCGGCCTGGACCGCCTGATTATCGTTCGATGCGGTCGTTTCGTTCAGCGCGCCGTCGAAAAATCCCGCCAGCCGGGTGGCGGGCGACTGGCCGTAGAGATTCCAGAACGCGATCTCGAAGTCGGCATTGTCCTGCACGGCGAGCGCCAGCTGGCGAAAACGCGCTTCGTCCTGCGCACGCAGCCAGCCGACCAGCAGCATGGACTGGCGGTAGAACTCATGGATGCTGAGTCCGGACGCGCCCGCGCGGTGGCGTTTGTCGGGGGTGTCGCGCGCGCCGAGATTGACCAGCCGCCCGTCGCGGATGGCCGCGTAGGCTTGGGCATCGGTCGCATATTCGGCGCCGCCGCCGTCGGCCGTCAGCGAGGCCCAGCCTTCGTGGAACCAGACCGGCAGGGTGCTGTGATAGTGGCCGATGCGCTGGCCTAGATGCAGGTGCGCCAGTTCGTGCGTCAGCAAGGCGGGCAGCCGGTGCTTCTCGCGGCCGTCGAGATTGGGCGACAGGATGAGGCGGTTGTCGGGAATGACGGCAGCCGACAGCTTGGGCGTCAGCACGTGGCGCTTGAAGCAGGCGTCGCTGCCGCACACATGCACGCGCGGCGGGCGGGCGAACGGCAGGTAGTGCGCCGCCTCGACCTTCGCGATGGCATCCGGCAGGGCCGCCGCCACGCGCGCGCCGTAGGCTTCATGGCCGGGCTCGACCCACACCCTCGAATCGCCAGCCAGCGGGACGAAGCTTTCGAGCGGCGTGAGCGCACGCGGATGGCTCACGGTGAGGGCGCAGCCCTGCAGGGTCGCCAGCAGGACGGCCAGGCACCACAGCCTCATGCGTCGAGCACCTGCCAGCGGCCGTCGGCCAGGCCTTCCAGCGGCGGGTACTGCTTCTTGTAGGCCATCTTGCGGCTTTCGGCGATCCAGTAGCCGAGGTAGAGATAGGGCAGCTCCAGCCGCTTCGCCAGCTCGATCTGCCACAGCACGCCATAGACACCGAGGCTCTGCTGCTCGCGCGCGGGGTCGAAAAAGGTGTAGACGGCGGAAATGCCGTCGTCGATCTGGTCGATGACCGAGACCATGACGAGTTCGTCGCCGTCGCGGAATTCGACCAGCACGCTGTCGACGTTGGACGACAGCAGGAACTGGGTGTACTGGTCGGGGCCGTCGCGGTCCATGCCGCCGCCGGCATGGCGGCTGCCGAGGTAGCTGCGATACAGCTCGTAATGCTCTTCCTTGAAATCGAGCGGCAGAAAGCGCGCGGACAGGTGCTGGTTGCGCTTGAGGCAGCGGCGCTGGGTGCGGTTGGGCACGAAGCGGGCGACCTCGACCCGCACCGGCACGCAGGCCTGGCAGTGCTCGCAGTGCGGGCGATAGGTGAACTGGCCGCTGCGGCGAAACCCGATGCGGATCAGCGCGCTGTAGGCATCGCCATCGATCAGGTGGGTGGGGGTGGCGACCTGCGAGCGCGCCTGCCGCCCCGGCAGGTAGCTGCAGTCGTAATGCGCGGTCAGGTAGAACTGGATGCGCTGGAAGGGCGGTTCAGTCGGGTGCATTACATTAAACGGTCAAACGTCCACGGCCCGGGGTGATGGGGCAAGTTTACCAATTCTGCCAGCCTTGCCGTGAATGCCGCGCGCGGCAGCGTGCGCGCGCCCATGCTGGCCAGATGCTCGGTTTCCATCTGGCAGTCGATCAGGCCGAACTCCCAGCGCTGCAGCTGTTGCGCCAGCCGCACCAGCGCGACCTTGGAGGCGTCGGGTTCGCGGCTGAACATGGATTCGCCGTAGAACATGCGACCGATCGCCACGCCATAAAGGCCGCCGACCAGCCGGCCGTCGCGCCAGGTTTCCACCGAGTGCGCGTAGCCGGCATCGAACAGGCGGCTGTAGGCCGCGATGATCGCCGGCGAGATCCAGGTGCCGAACGCCTCCTCGCGCGGCGCCGCGCAGGCGCGCATCATCTCGGCGAACGCCGTGTCGACCCGCACCTCGAAGCCGGCGTTGCGGATGCGTTTGGCGAGCGAACGGCTGACGCGCACCTCGTCCGGCACCAGCACCATGCGCGGGTCGGGGCTCCACCACAGGATGGGCTCGCCGGGATTGAACCAGGGAAAAATACCGCGGCGATAGGCGTCCAGCAGGCGCTCCACCGACAGGTCGCCCCCCATCGCCAGCAGGCCGTTGGGGTCGGCGAGCGCGGTCTCGACCGGCGGAAAGAATGGGGTATCTGGGGGACGTTCGCTCATGCCGTCATGGTAGCGGATTGGAATCGGCTTGCATCCGCAAACGCCGGCATATTATGATATTCATATCTTTAATGCTGCTATTTTTCGACACGGCCGGACGGGGGCGCGGGGCAAAGCCCGCTCGCTTCGTATAATGCCGGATTGGCGGTTTGGCGGCGAAAGCCAGGCCGGGAACATTGCAGTAAGGAAGAATGGCCATACCCAACACGACGTCAACACCATCCGCATCGAAGCCGAAGCCAAAAGCCTCGGCGTCAGGCCGGGCGGCCCGGCCATCAAACGGGTGGCTCAGGGCAGTGTTTGCGGGTTTTGCACATAAGCAGTACCCGACGCCGGCGGCCGGTCCGACCTCTCTCCCGGACCTGACGCCTGATTGCGTCCTTTTGCGGGGCGATTCGTGAGCCGCTCTTCCGGGCTCACGGACGCCCCTTCTTTTTCGGGCTGCTTTCACTGCGGCCTGCCGGTGCCCAGCGGCGCCCACTACCCCATCCAGTTCGAAGGCGAAACGAAAGCGGCCTGCTGCCGCGGCTGCCAGGCGGTGGCGCAGACCATCATCGACAGCGGCCAGGGCGCCTACTACACCCACCGCACCGCGCTGCCCGTGACGCCGCAGCAGGCCGAGGCCGAACTGGCGCAGCTGGGCCTCTACGACCTGCCCGAAATCCAGGAAAGCTTCGTGCGTGTCGAGGCGGAGCACATCCGCGAAGCCGCGCTGATCCTGGAAAACATCGTCTGCGCGGCGTGCATCTGGCTCAACGAACGCCACATCGCCGGGCTGCCCGGCGTGCTGTCGGTCGAGATCAACTACGCCACCCGCCGCGCACGGGTGCGCTGGGACAACAGCCGCATCCAGCTGTCGGCGATATTAAAAGCCGTCACCGACATCGGCTACATCGCCCACCCTTTCGATCCCGGCCGCTCCGACGACATCTACAAGCGCGAGCGCAACACCGCAATCAAGCGTCTGGCCATCGCCGGGCTCGGCATGATGCAGGTGATGATGTACGCGCTGCCGGCCTACACCGCGACCGACATGACCGACGACATCCGGCTGCTGATGCGCTGGGCGAGCCTCATCCTCACCATCCCGGTAGTGGGATATTCGGCGTGGCCCTTCTTCATCGGCGCCTGGCGCGATTTCAAGCGGCGCACCCTCGGCATGGACGTGCCGGTCGCGCTGGGGGTGGGCACTGCCTTCGTCGCCAGCGTCTACAGCACGTTTACCGGACACGGCGAGGTGTATTACGACTCGGTCACCATGTTCATCTTTCTGCTACTCACCGGGCGATTCCTCGAAATGAACGCGCGCCGCCGCGCCGGTGCCGCAGTGGAGGAACTGGTCAAGCTGATCCCCGCCGCCACCACGCGGCTGCCCGACTGGCCGGCGCGCGACGAGGAGCAGGTGCCGGTGGCGCGGCTGGCGGTGGGCGACCATATTCTGGTGCGCCCCGGCGAAACCCTGCCGGCCGACGGCGAGGTGGTCGAAGGCGACAGCGCGGTGAGCGAAGCCATGCTGACCGGCGAATCGCTGCCGGTGTCGAAGAGCGTGCATGCCAAAGTGGTCGGCGGCAGCCTCAACCAGGCGAGCCCGCTGGTGGTGCGGATCGACAAGCTCGGCGCCGATACGCGGCTCGCCTCCATCGTGCGCCTGCTCGACCGCGCGCAAAGCGAGAAGCCGCGCATCGGCCAGCTGGCCGACCGCGCCGCCGCCTGGTTCGTCGGCCTGCTGCTGGCGATCACGGTCGCGGTCGGGCTCGTCTGGTACGCCATCGATCCGTCCAAGGTGCTGTGGATCGTGGTGTCGATCCTGGTCGTCACCTGCCCCTGCGCGCTCGGTCTCGCCACTCCCGCCGCGCTCACCACTGCCACCGGGCGGCTCACGCGGTTGGGGTTGTTGACCACGCGCGGCCACGCGCTGGAAACCCTGGCGCGCGCCACCGACCTGGTGTTCGACAAGACCGGCACGCTCACCCACGGCCGCTTGAGCGTGCGCCGCGTGGTGCCGCTGGGCGGACGCAGCGAGGCCGAGGTCAGCGCGCTCGCTGCCGCGCTCGAAGCCGGCTCCGAACATCCCATCGCGCACGCTTTGCGCGATGCCGGCTCAGCCAGCATTGTCGCCGGCGAGGTGCGCAACACGCCGGGGCGCGGCGTCGAGGGAACGATCGCCGGCCAAGCCTATCGCCTGGGTTCGCCGCGCTTTGCCGCCGCCGGCGCGACGCCGCCCGAATCCGACGGGAGCGCAAGCTGGGTGGCGCTGGCGGAAGCAGACGAACTGATCGCCTGGTTCGCGCTGGCCGACACGCCGCGCGCGGATGCCCCCGCCGCGCTTGCCGCGCTGCAGCGCCTGGGGCTGCGCCTGCACCTGCTGTCGGGCGACGCCGAGGCCGCGGTGAAGGCCACCGCGCAGCAGCTCGGCGTCAACGACTGGCATGCCGGCGCGCTGCCGGAAGACAAGCTTGCCTACGTCAAGGCGCTGCAGAACGAAGGCCGCATCGTCGCCATGGTGGGCGACGGCATCAACGACGCCCCGGTGCTGGCCGGCGCGCAAGTATCGATTGCCATGGGCGAAGGCGCCGACGTCGCGCAGGCCGCCGCCGACATGGTGATGCTCGGCAGCCGGCTGGCCACGCTGTCCGAAGGCGTCGAACTCGCCCGCAAGACGCAGCAGATCATCCGCCAGAACCTCGGCTGGGCGCTCGGCTACAACCTCATCGCCATCCCGGCCGCCGCGCTGGGTTACGTCACGCCGTGGCTCGCCGGCATCGGCATGTCGGCGAGTTCCCTGCTGGTGGTGCTGAACGCGCTGCGGCTGTCCGAATTCAAGCAGAGCCCGCCTCCCGCCCCGGCGGCGCTCCGCTCTCAGCTCTCGACACTCCGCTGATCATGGACATCCTCATCCTGCTCATCCCCCTGAGCCTCGTCCTCGTTGGCGTCATCGCCTGGGTCATGCTGTGGGCTGTCAAAAGCGGCCAGTTCGATGACCTCGAAGGACCGGGGCACAGCGTCATCATGGACGACGACAACCCGCCCAAACCGGACGACGCGCCCAAGACCTGAATCCCCGATCGCGTATGCTGTGTATCGTCCCGTCACGTCACAGCCGTTGCCCATGAACGCGCCTCTCCTCTGGTATTTCGCCGACCCGATGTGTTCGTGGTGCTGGGGGTTTTCGCCGGTGATCGAAAGCGTGCGTGACGAATACCGCGCACGCATGAAAATCGCGCTGGTGCTGGGCGGCCTGCGGCCTGGCGAGACGGCACCGATGACGGCCGCGGCACGCGAGGAGATCCTGCATCACTGGCATCAGGTACATGAACGCACCGGCCAGCCCTTTCGTTTCGAGAACGCGCTGCCGGAGGGCTTCGTGTACGACACCGAACCCGCCAGCCGCGCAGTGGTGAGCATGGGCGGAATCGATCCCGCGCTGATCTTCCCCCTGTTCAAGGCGATCCAGCACGCGTTCTATGCCGAGGGACGCGACGTCACCCAGGCCGGCGTGCTGGCCGACCTGGCAGCGGAGCTCGGCGCCGACAAGGATGCGTTTCTGCAGGCCTTCGACAGCGACGCCGCCCGTGCCCGCACCCAGGCGCACTTCAGGCAGGCACGCCAGGCCGGCGTGCGCGGATTTCCCGCGCTGATCCTGCAACAGGACACGCAACTGCATTCCGTCAGCAACGGCTGCCTGCCGCTGGACACAGTGCGCGCGGCAATCGACAGCTACCTGCGGCCGGCTGTTTAACCCGGATTGTCCATTGCATGCGGGTAGGAGCGGCGTCCTCGCCGCGATTTTCGTGCCGCCACAACCACAGCATCGCGGCGAGGACGCCGCTCCCACAGTAAAATCCCCCCACCCTTTCCCTGGAGTGTCCCGATGTCCCGCCTGTCCCTTTTTTCCTCCACGCTGTTGCTCGGCGCGCTTATGCTCGGCATCTCCGGCTGCGGCGCCAGCGAGCCCGGCACGCAGACCGTTTCCACCGCGCCCGCCGCCGGCCAGGCCAACCCGCGCGTGCTGATCGAAACCAGCAAGGGCAACATCACGGTGGAAGTGTTCCCCAGCCAGGCGCCGCAATCGGCCGGCAACTTCCTCAATTATGTGAAGACCGGGTTTTACGACGGCCTCGTGTTCCACCGCGTGATCCCCGGCTTCATGGTCCAGACCGGCGGCATGACGGCGGACATGGTGGAAAAACCCAAGAACGCGCCGATCCGGAACGAGGCCGACAACGGCCTGAAAAACCTGCGCGGCACCTTGGCGATGGCGCGCACCGGCGAACCCCACTCGGCGTCCTCGCAGTTCTTCATCAACGTGGCCGACAATTATTTTCTCAACCATCGCGGCAAGACATTCGAGGGCTGGGGCTATGCCGTGTTCGGCCAGGTGGTCGACGGCATGGAGGTGGTCGACGCCATGGTCGCGGTGCCGCGCGGCAATCGCGGTCCGCACGGCGACGTCCCCATCGAACCGATCGTGATGAAGCGCGCGACGCTGCTGCCCGAGGCAGCCAAGCCCTGAGCCCTGCCGCCAAACTGCTGCTGCTCGGGCTGGCCGCGCCGCTGGCCCTCGCGCTCGGCCTGCTGGCCGGCACGCTGCCGGACGACCGCGCGCTGGCGCAGCAGATCCTTGCCGAGTTGCGCGGCCCGCGCGTGGCAGCGGCGTTCGCCTGTGGCGGCCTGCTGGCGCTGATCGGCATGGCGGCGGGGCTGGCGTGGCCGTGGGTGTCGGCGCTGGCGTTTGCCGGCAGCCTGCTGGCGCTCGCGCTCGCCGCCGCGCTCGGCGGGCGGCTCTTGGCACGCGACCACACGCCGCTGCTGCTCGCCGGCGTCATGCTGGCAGCGGGTTTCGGCGCGCTGATCGCGCTGGTGCTCTCGGTGACGCCGGCCGAGCGTCTGCCGGGCATGCTGTTCTTCCTGATGGGCGACCTGGCCTGGACCGGCCAGCCCGCGCTGCTGTGGGCGGCGCTGCTGCTGGCGGTGGCCGCCGCGCTGAACTTGTCGCGGCGGCTCGACGTGCTGCAGCTGTCGCCACTGAAAGCCGCCGCTGGGCGTGGCGGTCGCCCCTACGCGCTGGACGCTGTTTGCGCTGGCCGGCGCCTGTACCTCACTCGTCGTCGCCCAGGCCGGCAGCATCGGCTTCGTCGGCCTGATGGTGCCGCACGCGCTGAGAAAGCTCGGCTTCGCCGGCCACCGCGCCCTGCTCCCCGCCTGCGCGCTGACCGGCGGCAGCCTGCTGGTGCTGGCCGACGCGCTGGCGCGCACCGTGATCGAGCCGCGCGAACTGCCGGTAGGCGTACTCACCGCCCTGCTCGGGGTACCGATGATGTTGTGGCTGCTACGCAGGCCGTAAAGCGCGGCGCGGCTCCCGCAAACCGTTGGAGTATTTGACAACATGATCGCGATGTTGTTATCGTCTCCAACATGAAGGCCGCCCAGCTCATTTCTACGCGCATCACGTACTCTGAATCGGCTTTCGCGGAACTCGTGTTGTGGCGGCTGCCCAAACCCGTCGAGGGATCGGTCCATGGCTTCAAGTACCGCCTTGCCTACGTCGTCCGTGGCGAATGTGTTCTCCGTTACGACAACGAAGTAGGGAAAGGCGACCATAGGCATGTTGGGGGAACCGAAAGCAATTACGCCTTCACAACCCCCGAGCAACTGATTGCCGACTTCCAACGTGACATTGAGAGGTGGAATGATGAAAACCGTGACGCTTGACGTCCGCTCGCCTTCCGACGCGATGGCGGACTTTGCCCACGCCTGGAAGACAGGCAAACCCCAACGGTCGGCGCGCATCAGCTTCGCCACGCCCGAACTGCTTTGGAAGGTGCTCACCGAAAAGCGGTGGGAACTCCTGAAAGCATTGTGCGGAGCGGGTCCCGTGTCCATTCGCGAGGCCGCCCGTCGAGTTGGCCGAGACGTGAAGGCTGTTCACGGCGATGTGACCGCATTGCTCAACGCTGGTGTGCTTGACCGCACGGAGGACGGCCGGATCGTCTTTCCGTTTGAGGCCGTGAAGGTCGAGTTCCTGTTGCAGGCCGCATAGCGCCCTCGTGTCCCAGAGGCCGAATCCCTTGGGTCAACCGGCCCGCCTGCACGCTGCGCTTGCGGGTTCCTCCGCGCTTCGCGCTCCGGCAGCTGGCTACGCCAAACCTTGGTCCTCGCTGCCAACTTGGCCATGAGCCTGGCCATCCAGCAACTCTCCCTCCGTACCGGCGCCCGCACGCTGGTCGATTCGCTCGATCTCGCGCTCGAACCGGGCGAAGTGCTCGGTATCCTCGGCGCCAACGGCGCCGGCAAATCGACGCTGCTGGCGGGACTTGCCGTTCCCGCGTCCGGCCGGGTCGTGCTCGACGGCCAGCCCGTGGCCGAGCTGCCGCCGCTCACCCGTGCGCAGCACATCGGCCTGCTGCCGCAGGGCGACGAAGGCGGCTTCTTCGGCAGCGTGGCGGATTTCGTCGCGCTGGGACACTTTCCGTTCGGCGGACCGGCACCCGATCTGGCGCCGCACCTCGCCCCCTGGGAATTGACTGATCTCGCCCACCGCCCGCTCGACACCCTTTCCGGCGGCGAGCGCCAGCGCGCCCGGCTGGCGCAGCTGGCGGTGCAGGCGCCGCACGTCGCCCTGCTCGACGAGCCGCTGACCCATCTCGATCCCGCGCATCAGGCCCGGTTGCTGGCCTGGGCACGCGACGAGGCCGACGCTGGCCGCAGCGTGGTGCTGACCCTGCACGACCCCAACTGGGCCGCCTGCCACTGCGACCGCCTGCTGTTTCTGTACGGCGACGGGCGCTGGCAGCTGGGCACCCCCGCCGACCTGCTCGCCCCCGACGCCCTCGAGGCCCTGTATGGTCCCGGCACCGCGGCGCTGTGGCGGCAGGGCAGCCTGGGCGAGCCTGTATAATCCCAAGCTGTTCCGCATCCATCCGCCCTCGCGTACCCAATGATCCGTCGCATCATCAATAAAGTATTCGGTCGCACGCCGCGCGCCGCCGCCTCGGGCGCGAAGATCCTGCCGCTTTCCGCGCACGGCATCCGCCGCAACCAGCTCGACGACTGCGCGCTGAAGACCTGCGAGACGCTGGCGCAGGCGGGATACAAGGGCTACGTGGTGGGCGGCGCGGTGCGCGATCTGCTGCTGAACAAAACGCCCAAGGACTTCGACGTCGCCACCGACGCCACCCCGGAAGAAGTGCGGCGGCTGTTCCGCCGTTCGCGCATCATCGGGCGGCGCTTCCAGATCGTGCACGTGATGTGCGGCCGCGTGACCATCGAAGTCACCACCTTCCGCTCCAATGGCCAGAAGGAGCTCGAAGACGAGGACGAACGCCCCACCGACGAGCACGGACGGCTCTTGTCCGACAACGTGTTCGGCAACATGGCGGACGACGCCGCGCGGCGCGACTTCACCATCAATGCGCTGTACTACGACCCGGCGCGCGAGGAAGTGCACGACTACTTCGGCGGCGTGGCCGACTGCAAGAAGCGCGTGCTGCGCATGATCGGCGACCCCGAGACGCGCTTCCGCGAAGACCCGGTGCGCATGCTGCGCGCCGCGCGCTTCGCCGCCAAGCTCGACTTCCACATCGACCCCGACACCCGCAAGCCGGTCGCCACGCTGGCGCCGCTTTTGGCCAACATCCCGCGCGCGCGCATCTTCGACGAGGCGCTGAAGCTGCTGATGTCCGGCCACGCCCTGCGCGGCGTGCACCAGCTGCGCGCCGAAGGCCTGCATCACGGCATGCTGCCGCTGCTGGACACCATCCTGGACGACCCCACCGGCGAGCGCTTCATCACCGCCGCGCTGAAGACCACCGACACGCGCATCGCCGAGGACAAGCCGGCCTCGCCGGCCTTCCTGTTCGGCACCCTCTTGTGGCCGCAGGTGCTGCAGCGCTGGCATGCGCTGGAAGCCGCCGGCGAAAAACCGCAGCCCGCATTGTTTGCGGCGATGGACGAGGTGCTCGACGCGCAGCGCGGCCAGCTCGCCATCCCGCGCCGCTACGACGGCATGATGAAGGAAATCTGGGCGCTGCAGCCGCGCTTTGAACAGCGCGGCGGCCAGCGCCCGTATCGCCTGCTGGAGCATCCGCGCTTCCGCGCCGCCTACGACTTTCTGCTGCTGCGCGCCGAATCCGGCGAGGTCGATGCCGAACTCGGCGACTGGTGGACGCGCTTCCAGGAAGTCGGCGAAGACGAACGCGCATCCATGCTGAAGGCCGACAGTTCGCCCAAGCCGCGCCGCAAGCGCAAGCGCAGGAAGCCGGGCGAAGCGTCATCCGGCGAGGCGCAGCCGGCATGAAGGTCCTCGCCACCATCGGGCTGGGCGCCAACCTCAACGACCCGGCGGCGCAGGTGGAATATGCGCTGGCCGAGCTCGACCGCCTGCCCGTCACACGCCTCGTCGCCCGCTCCAGCCTGTATGCCTCGGCGCCGGTCGGCTACGTCGACCAGCCCGACTTCATCAATGCGGTGGCGCAGGTGGAAACCACGCTCGCGCCGCGCGCGCTGCTCGCCGCGCTGCTCGACATCGAACACCGCCACGGCCGCGAGCGCAGTTTCCGCAACGCCCCGCGCACCCTCGATCTCGACCTCTTGCTGTACGGCGACGCGCACTTCCACGAAGAGGGCCTGACGCTGCCGCATCCGCGCATGACCGAGCGCGGCTTCGTGCTGCTGCCGCTACTGGAAATCGCGCCCGACGCGACGATTCCCGGCCGCGGCCGCGCCGCCGACTGGCTCGCCGCATGCGCCGGCCAGAATGTGGCCGTCCTTCCCCCGCCCGCCGCCGCCGTCAACGCATGAGTCTTTCCCGTTACCGCTACATCGTCGTCGAAGGCCCGATCGGCGCCGGCAAGACCAGCCTCACCTACAAGCTGGCCGAACGGCTCGATGCCGACACCCTGCTGGAAAACGCACGCGACAATCCCTTCCTGCCGCGCTTTTACCAGGAGCCGAAACGCTATGCGCTGCCGACGCAGCTGCACTTCCTGTTCGACCGCACGCGCCAGTTGCGCGACCTGGCGCAGGGCGACCTGTTCCGCGCCGGCACGGTGTCGGATTTCCTGATCGACAAGGACATGCTGTTTGCGCGCATGAACCTGGACGACGACGAGTTCGAGTTGTACCAGAAGGTCTACGCCGACCTTGCGCCGCAGGCGCCGACGCCCGACCTGGTGATCTACCTGCAGGCGCCGATCGACGCGCTGCAGGAGCGCGTCAAGCGCCGTGGCGTGGACTTCGAGCGCGGCATGGACGCCGGCTACCTGCAGCGCCTGGCCAATAGCTACAGCGAGTTTTTCCACCGCTACGAGGCCGCGCCGCTGCTCATCGTCAACACCAGCAACCTCAACTTCGCGCAGAGCGAGGCCGACTTCGAACTGCTGCTGGAGCGCATCAGCAAGATGCGCGGCCCGCGCGAATTCTTCAGCCGGGCAGCGTGAACCCAAAATGGTCTATTTTCTTGTCATTGCGAGGAGCGTAGCGACGCGGCAATCCAGAGAGAACTTGGAGAGCGTTGCTGGATTGCCGCGCTTCGCTCGCAATGACAGGCTCGGGTAATCCAGGATGAACAAGACCATCACCCTCGCCACCCTCAAGGCGATGCGCAGCAAAGGCGAGAAGATCGCCGTGCTGACCTGCTACGACGCCAGCTTCGCGCGCGTGCTCGACGGCGCCGGCGTCGAGGTGCTGCTGGTCGGTGACTCGCTCGGCATGGTGGTGCAGGGCCACGCCTCGACGCTGCCGGTGAAACTGGCCGAAATGGCCTACCACACGCGCTGCGTCGCGGCCGGCACCGAGCGCGCCTTCATCGTCGCCGACCTGCCCTTCGGCAGCTACCAGCCTTCGCCCGAGCGCGCCTTTGCCGCCGCCGCGCGGCTGATGGCGGCGGGCGCACACATGGTCAAGCTGGAAGGCGGCGCGGTGATGGTCGACACCGTCGCCTTCCTCACCCAGCGCGGCATTCCGGTGTGCGCGCACGTCGGCCTCTTGCCGCAATCGGTCAACCAGCTCGGCGGCTACAAGGTGCAGGGGCGCGAGGGCGCGGATGCCGCCCAGCTGATCGCCGACGCCCGCGCGCTGGAAGCCGCCGGCGCCGGGCTGATCGTGCTGGAAATGGTGCCAGCCGCGCTGGCCAGGGCTGTGACCGAAGCGCTGACGATTCCGACCATCGGCATCGGCGCCGGCGTCGACTGCTCCGGCCAGGTGCTGGTGCTGTACGACATGCTGGGCCTGTATCCGCGCGCGCCCAAGTTCTCGAAGAATTTCCTCACGGGTGCCGACGGCATCGAAGCCGCCGTGCGCGCCTACGTCGCCGCGGTGAAGGACGGCAGCTTTCCGTCGGCGCAGCACGCATTCTGATGCAGATCCTGCGTACCGCCGCCGCACTGCGCGCCGCGCTCGCCGGCGAAACCCGTACCGCGTTCGTGCCGACCATGGGCAACCTGCACGCCGGGCACGTGTCGCTGGTCGACCAGGCCCGGCGGCACGGCCAGCCGGTGGTCGCGAGCATTTTCGTCAACCCGCTGCAGTTCGGCGCCGGCGAGGATTTCGATCGCTATCCGCGCACGCTCGACGCCGACTGCGAGAAGCTCGCCGCCGCCGGCTGCGACCTGGTGTTTGCGCCCGACGCCGCCGAGATCTATCCGGTGCCGCAGACCTTCACCGTGCAGCCGCCCGAGGCCCTGGCGAACGACCTGTGCGGCGCCTTCCGCCCGGGCCATTTCAGCGGCGTGGCGACTGTGGTGCTGAAGCTCTTCAACCTGGTGCAGCCGCGCGTGGCGGTGTTCGGCAAAAAGGATTTCCAGCAGCTCCTGGTCATCCGGGAACTGGTGCGCCAGTTCAACCTGCCGATCGACATCGTCGCAGGCGATACCCTGCGCGAGGCCGACGGCCTGGCGATGAGCTCGCGCAACGCCTACCTCGGCGCGTCCGAGCGCATCCAGGCGGCGCAACTGCAGCGCGAACTCGCCGCCGTCGCCCTGGCCGTGCAGGCGGGCGAGCGCGATTTCGAGGCGCTCGCCGCCACCGCCGCGCGCCGCCTCAAGATGGCGGGCTGGCGCGTCGACTACGTCGCGGTTCGCGATGCCGCCACCCTGCAGGCGCCCGCCGCCGACAGCGCCCGGCTGATGATACTGGGCGCGGCCTGGCTGGGAAAAACCCGGCTGATCGACAATATCGAGCTGGCCTTGGGCAATTTGCCCTGAGGTTTTATAATGGCAGTCCTTTTTTTGTGAGGGCACCGTCATGCAAAGAACGATGCTCAAGTCCAAGCTGCACCGGGCAACCGTCACGCATTCCGAGCTGCACTACGAAGGCTCGTGCGCGATCGACGAAACCCTGCTGGATGCGGCCAACATCCACGAGTACGAGCAGATACAGATTTACAACGTCACCAACGGCGAGCGTTTCACTACCTATGCCATTCGCGCTGCGCGCGATTCCGGCATCATTTCGGTGAACGGCGCCGCCGCGCACAAGGCGAATCCGGGCGACCTCGTCATCATCGCCACCTACGCGGTGTACAACGAACTGGAACTGGCGCGCTATGAGCCAGAGCTGGTGTACGTGGATGCGGACAACCGCATCATGGACACCCGCCACGCGATTCCGGTGCAGGCGGCGTAAGCCCGCGCCCACCCAAACAGAAAGGCCGGGGTAACCCCAATGCCAGTCAGTTAAGGCATTGACACCTGAAGCGGGTTGATAGAAACAGGCTCATGTTTTCCACATGAGCCTGTTTTTTTGTGTCCCTGCAAAGTTCCCTGCAACAAACCATCCCTCTCACC
>Ga0299912_10000232_pt1 | contig 55952 bp, 50 predicted proteins | sample RVTome_2_FD_207667 | JGI IMG/M metagenome (GOLD analysis project Ga0299912, IMG submission 207667) | Soil microbial communities from uranium-contaminated site in the Upper Colorado River Basin, Wyoming, United States - RVT95D214 (version 2) ... | reverse complement strand
CGCGATCTTTGCCGGTTTCGTCTTCAACCACGCCTTCATCAGCGAAGGCATGGGCGAGTTCTGGAAAGGCAGCCTCGTGTTTCACGAGCACCTGATCCATGAAATGCACGGAGTGCCGACCTGGGTGAAATGGGCACCGTTCACGGTGATGGCGCTGGGCCTGCTGATTGCCTGGTACGGATATATCCGCAATCCCGGTTTCCCCGCCGCCTTTGCCGGGCAGATCAGCGTGGTGCACAAATTCGTCTACAACAAATGGTACTTCGACGAACTCTACAACTTCCTGTTCGTGCGTCCGGCCTTCTGGCTCGGCCGTGTGTTCTGGAAGCTTGGCGACATCGGCATCATCGATCGTTTCGGCCCGAATGGAGCCGCATGGACGGTCGTGCAGGGCACGCGTGTCGCGCAGAAGGTGCAGTCGGGCTATCTCTATTCCTATGCGCTGGTGATGCTGCTCGGGCTTGTCGGGGCAATTAGCTGGGCGATGGTATCGTAATGACAATTGCAAAAGATCCGCTCGTCCTGAGCTTGTCGAAGGACACGCGCTCACCGCGCCGCTCGTGCTTCGACAGGCTCAGCATGAACGGGGAGAGTTTGGTATGACTGGTTTTCCCATCCTCTCGCTGATGCTGCTCGTCCCGCTGGCGGGTGCCGTGGCCTGTCTTTTCGCCGAAGCGAAGGCGGCGCGCATGATTGCGCTGCTTGCAACGCTCGTGGATTTCGCGCTGGGCGTCGTGCTTTGGGCCAATTACGATATCGGTGGCGCCCAGTGGCAGTTCACCGAAAGGGCCGATCTTTTCGCTGGCTTCTCGTGGGCGCTCGGCATCGACGGCATCGCGCTGATGCTCATCATGCTCTCGGTTTTCCTCATGCCGATCTGCATCGGCGCGAGCTGGACCTCGATCGAGAAGCGCGTCGGCGAATATATGGCCGCCTTCCTGCTGATGGAAACGCTGATGATCGGCGTCTTCGCGGCGCAGGACCTGTTCCTGTTCTACATCATGTTCGAAGCCGGCCTGATCCCGATGTATCTCATCATCGGCATCTGGGGCGGGCAGGACCGCATCTACGCCAGCTACAAGTTCTTCCTCTACACGCTGCTCGGATCGGTGCTGATGCTGATCGCCATGCTGTGGATGGTGAAGGAAGCGGGCACGACCGACATCCCGACGCTGATGGCCTATGATTTCCCGGTCAATGCGCAGAAGTGGCTGTGGCTTGCCTTCTTCGCCAGCTTCGCGGTGAAGATGCCGATGTGGCCGGTCCATACCTGGCTTCCCGATGCCCACGTGCAGGCGCCAACCGCTGGGTCGGTGATCCTGGCGGGCGTGCTGCTGAAGATGGGCGGCTATGGCTTCATCCGCTTCTCTCTGCCGATGTTCCCGGAAGCGTCCGCCGATTTCGCCTGGCTGGTCTTCGTGCTCTCCATGGTCGCGGTGGTTTACACTTCGCTGGTCGCGCTGGTGCAGCACGACATGAAGAAGCTGATCGCCTATTCGTCGGTGGCGCACATGGGCATCGTCACCATCGGGCTGTTCGCCTTCAACGTGCAGGGTCTGGAAGGCACGATGATCGTCATGCTGAGCCACGGTCTGGTTGCCGGCGCGCTCTTCCTTGCCGTCGGCGTGATCTATGACCGGCTGCACACCCGCGAGATTGACCGTTACGGCGGGCTTTCGATCAACATGCCGAAATATTCGTTGTTCTTCATGCTCTTCACCATGGCCTCGATCGGCCTGCCGGGCACCAGCGGTTTCGTTGGCGAATTCCTGAGCCTGGCCGGCATCTATCAGCTTTCAAGCTGGGTGGCGCTGGTCTGCACCACCGGTATCATCCTGGGCGCGGCCTATATGCTCTATCTCTATCGCCGGGTTTGCTTCGGCGAACAGAAGAACGCCGATGCCGCTGCCTTGCCCGATCTTTCGTTTCGCGAATGGGCGATGATGGCACCGCTTGCGGCCGCCGTGCTGTGGATGGGCGTGTATCCCGAAAGCTTCATGGCGCCGATGCGGGCAGACATCGCCGCGCTCGATGCCAGGCTGGAACGGGCAAAGCCGGAAGGCGATGCGAAGGTGAAGATGGGCGAAGCAAAGCAAACGGGTCAGCAAGGCGGGCATCACGAAGAAGTCGCCGCAGCGCATGAGGGGGCACACTGATGGACTGGTCCACCTCCCTGCGCCTGATCGCTCCCGAAGAACTGCTGAGCGTCTCCGGCCTGGTATTCCTGCTGATCGCCGCCTGGGGCGGAGACAAGGCGAGCAGGGCGATCACCTGGCTTTCCGTGGCCGTGCTGGCCGTGGCGGCCTATCTTGTCGCGCCCGCGCTGTGCGGCGGTGCGATGGGGCCGGATACGGCGGCCTTTTTCGGCCAGTTCCGCGCCGATGCCTTCGCCGCTTTCGCCAAGCTGCTGATCTATGGCGCCGCTGCCGTTTCGCTGCTCGTTGCGCCCGCCTTCTTCGAGCGCTTGAACGCGATGAAGGCGGAATATCCGGTCCTGATCCTGTTCGCCGCGCTCGGCATGGGGATCATGGTTTCGGCCGGCGATTTCCTGACGCTTTACATCGGCCTGGAGATGAACTCGCTGGCCGCCTATGTGCTGGCGGCTTTCCTGCGCGCTGATGGGCGTTCGGCCGAAGCGGGCCTCAAATATTTCGTGCTGGGCGCGCTGGCGAGCGGCATCCTGCTGTTCGGTATGAGCCTGACTTATGGCTTTACCGGCACCACCAGCTTCGAAGGCGTGCGCGCCGCGCTGGATGCCACTCAAGCCGGTGGCGGTCTGTCGATGGGCGCGCTGTTCGGCATCGTTTTCGTGCTGGCGGGCCTTGCCTTCAAGATCAGCGCCGTGCCGTTCCACATGTGGACGCCCGACGTCTATGAAGGTGCGCCGACGCCGGTCACCACCTTTTTCGCGACGGCGCCCAAGGTGGCCGCGCTGGCGCTGACCATGCGCGTCGCGCTCGATGCTTTCGGCACCCAGGCCGATGCCTGGAAGCAGATCGTCATCTTCGCGGCGCTGGCCTCGATCGTGATCGGTGCGCTGGGCGCCATCGGGCAGGCCAATATCAAGCGCCTGTTCGCCTATTCCTCGATCAACAACGTCGGCTTCATGCTGATCGGCCTGGCTGTGGCGACGCCGCAGGGCGCCTCTGCCATGCTCGTCTATCTGGCGATCTATGTCGCCATGTCGGTCGGCGGTTTCGTTGCCGTGCTGATGCTGAAGGACGCTGAAGGCAATCCGGTGGAAGCCATTGCCGATATCGCCGGCCTTTCGCGCACGCGTCCGCTGCTCGCCGCGGCGCTGGCCATGGTGATGTTCAGCCTGGCGGGTATTCCGCCGCTGTTCGGCTTCTGGGGCAAGTTCGTGGTGTTCCAGGCCGCGGTGCAGGCAGACATGATCGCGCTGGCGGCGATCGGTATCGCGGCCTCGGTGATCGGCGCCTTCTATTACCTGAAAGTCGTCAAGGTCATGTATTTCGACGAACCCGCCGGCAAGGTGACGGGCGCGAGCGACTGGGTGCACAACCTGCTGCTGGCGCTTTCGGCCCTGTTCATCTCGCCTTTCGGCTATCTGCTGACCAAATGGCTCGGTGGTTTGGCCGATAGCGCGGCGGCGGCGCTGTTCCACGTCGCTTGACCCTGCTGAAGGCTCAGGGCACGCGGTTGATAGAGGTCGTCGCCGAAACCGGCTCCACCAATGCGGATATGGCCGCGCGCCTGCGTTCCGGTGACTATGTGCCGGAAGGTTGTTGGCTGGTAGCGGACCGGCAGACCGCCGGACGCGGACGGCATGGGCGCGCATGGTTCGATGGCGCCGGTAATTTCATGGGGTCCACCGTGGTCCGGCACGGCCATGGCGATCCGCCGCCCGCAACGCTGGCTCTGGTGGCGGGCCTTGCCGTTCATGAAGCGGTGGCAAAACATGTGCCGGGCGATGCCGGGCTGATGCTGAAATGGCCCAACGACGTGATGGTGGGGGCTGCCAAGCTGGCCGGCATCCTGCTGGAGCGGGAAGGAGATGCCGTTATTATCGGCATCGGCGTGAACCTTGTTGCCGGGCCTGAGGTGCCGGGGCGGGAAACCGCCGCGCTTTCGGCTTTCGGACCTGCACCGGAGCGGGATGGCTTTGCTGAAAGCCTGGCCTCATCCTTCGCGCTGGAACTGGAACGCTGGCGCTATTTCGGGATAGAGCCTATCCTGCCTCGCTGGTTGGCTGCCGGGCATGGCATTGGTACGCGGCTCAGCGTAGGTGGGACGGGGAAAACGCCGTTGCAGGGCGTGTTTGCCGGGCTTTCTCCCGATGGGGCCTTGCAACTGCGTCTCGCGGACGGCACCACACAGCTTATCCATGCGGGCGAAGTTCATTTCGTCCGCTCGTAACAAAACGGAAAATCCATGCTGCTCGCTATCGATATCGGCAACACCAATGTCGTTTTCGCGCTCTTCGAGGGGCGGGAGATCAAGGCGCGCTGGCGCATCGCCACCGATCCCCGGCGCACCGGCGACGAATATGCCGTGTGGCTGATGCAATTGCTCTCGATCCAGGGTGTTGCCCGCAACGACATCACCTGCATCATCGTCTCCACTGTCGTGCCGCGCGCGCTGCACAATATCGAAGTGCTGGCGAAGAACTATTTCGGGGTCGAGCCGCTCATCGCCGGGGATGGCAAGGCCGATTATGCGATGGACATCGATGTGGATGAGCCGCGTTCGCTGGGGGCCGACCGGGCGGTGAATGCGCTGGCGGCACATGCCAAATATCCCGGTGATCTGATCGTGGTGGATTTCGGCACGGCGACGACGCTGGATGCCGTGGATTTCAATGGCGCGTACAAGGGCGGCATCATTGCGCCTGGCATCAATCTTTCGCTCGATGCGCTGGTGGGGAACACCGCCAAATTGCCGCGTATCGCCATGGAGGCGCCGAAAAGCCGCAGCGTGATCGGCCGCAATACCGAAGACCAGATGCTGATCGGCGTGTTCTGGGGCTATGTCGCGATGATGGAAGGGCTGATCGCGCGGATGCGCGCGGAGATCGGCCGGCCTGCCAAGGTGATCGCGACCGGGGGGTTGGCCCTGCTGTTCGATGAGGCGACCGATATTTTCGATGCCGTCGATACCGATCTGACTCTGGAAGGGTTGGCTATCCTCGCGGAAAGGGCTGCTGCCAAATGAAACCCGGCAAGGAACTGATTTTCTGCGCGCTGGGCGGTTCGGGCGAGATTGGCATGAACGTCAATCTTTATGGCTGCGACGGCAAGTGGCTGATGGTCGATCTCGGCATGACTTTCAGTGATCCCGGCTATCCGGGCGTGGATCTGGTTTTTGCCGATCTCGAATTCATCGAGAAGGCGAAGGACGACCTGATCGGCATCGTGCTCACCCATGCGCATGAGGATCATATCGGCGCCGTGCCCTATTTCGCCGCCGATCTGGGGGTGCCGCTTTATGCCACGCCGTTCACGGCGAAACTGGTGGCGGAAAAGCTGGAAGAAGCCGGGATTGCCCGCGATGTCGAACTGAAAATGATCGATCATCTCGACAGCTTCCGGCTCGGGCCGTTCGGCATACGTTATGTTCCGCTGGCCCATTCGATCGCCGAAGGCAACGCGCTGCTCATCGAAACGCCTTATGGCCGCATTTTCCATTCCGGCGACTGGAAGCTGGACGACGAGCCGCTGATCGGCACGCCCACCACCGCCGAGGAGCTTACCGCGATTGGCGACGAAGGTGTTCTGGCGCTGGTCTGCGATTCCACCAATGTCTTCAATCCGCAGGCATCCGGCTCGGAAGGCGCTGTCTATCGTGGACTGCTGGAAGAGGTGGGCAAGCATCGCGGCCGACGTGTGCTGGTGACCACTTTCGCTTCCAATGTCGCACGGCTGCAGACGCTGGGAGAAGTGGCAAAGGCAACGGGGCGCAGGCTTTGCGTGGCTGGCCGTTCGCTCGATCGCATCATCCGCGCCGGGAAAGCCTGCGGTTATCTCAAGAATTTCCCGGAAGTGGTCGACATGGACCTGGCGATGGACCTGCCGCGCGGCGAAGTGCTGATCGTGGCGACCGGCGGGCAGGGTGAGCCGCGCGCGGCGCTGGCGAGGATCACCGAAGGGCATCACCCGATCAGCATGGAGCCGGGCGACGTCGTGCTGTTTTCCAGCCGCCAGATCCCGGGCAATGAAATCGCCATCGGCCGCATCCAGAACAGTCTGGCCCGGCAGGATATCCAGATCGTAACGGACAGGCAGAGTTACATCCATGTCTCTGGCCATCCCGGCCGGCCGGAACTGGAAGCGCTCTATGGTTGGCTGCGCCCGGAAATCCTGGTGCCCGTGCATGGCGAGATGCGGCATATGCGCGAACAGGCCCAGCTCGGGCGGTCCACCGGCATTCCGCAGGTCGTGGTGCAGAAGAATGGCGACCTTGTCCGCCTGGCTCCGGACAAGCCGGGCAAGTTCGGCGAAGTGCGGGCCGGGCGGCTCGTGATGGATGGCGACATCATTGCCCCGGCGGACGGTGAGGCCATGGTTATGCGGCGGCGGCTTGCCCATAACGGGATTGTCGTTGTCGCGCTTGACGGCAAAGGGCGGGCGCGGGTTGCCGGCATCGGCCTGCCGCTGGAAGAAGATTACGCCGCTTTCGTCGAAGAGGCCGAGACCGATGTCGAAGCGGCGGTCGGCAAGCTGAAAGGCCGGTCAAGGCAGAATCCGGCAGAAGTGACCGAGGCCGCGCGCCTGGCCGCACGCCGCGCAGCGCAGCGCTGGTCTGGCAAGAAGCCGCAGGTGCAGGTCATGCTGCCACACGAGGTCTGACGGGATGAAATGGACATCGATCATCGCGATCTATGGGCTGTTCTGGGTTCTCAGCGCCTTTCTGGTCATGCCTTTCGGCCTTCGTACCCATCACGAAGAGGGAACCAGGGCGCTTCCAGGCCACGCGGATAGCGCGCCCACCAATTTCAGGCCCGGGCGCATCGCCAAGCGCGCAACCGTGCTCGCGGCAGTGCTGTTCGGCCTGTATTATGTCAATTACGTCAATGGCTGGATCAAGCCGAAAGACCTCGATCTATTCGGCGAGCCACCCAATTTTCACGGCATGGGTTACTGATACCGACCTGCACTGAAAAGGACTCACACACGCTCTCCCTTCGTCATTGCGAGCCCGAAGGGCGAAGCAATGACGAAGGAACGGGAACAGGTTCAGATCAACGCAGATTGGTATGATGCTCAGCTTCGCAGGCGTTCGATCGACTGCGCCAGCACGACATAGAGCTTGCCCATATCCGAGGAAAGCAGCGTCACGCCCAGCGCATGGCCATCGCGGGTGGAAAGCACCTGGCGCAGCATGGCTTCGAAATCGTGGATATAGCGGCTGACGTGCTCGTGGAAGTCGCGGTCGCGCTCGTAGATCTGGAAAACGGTCTTGGCTTCGCTATTTTCCAGCAGGCTGACAGCGCGGCGTGTGAAGATGCCGCGTTCGCCGCGCAGATAGGCTGCCCACGCCGTTTCCGTAACTTCGGTTGAAAGCGCTTTCGCGATATCGATGGCGTTTGAATTGAGCGATTCCGTGATAAGCGCGGCGCGACGGGCGAAATCGTTGTTCACCTGATCTTCGGCGCATTCGCGGGCATGCGCCACTCGTTTTTCGAGATTGCCGACCAGTTCGCTGACTTTGACGAGCTGGTTGCGCAACTGGGTGGCTGCCTCGCGGCTGACCCCGGCGGCATGGGCGACAGCCGCCTCGACCTGACCGGCGGTTTCGGAAATGGTGCCGCGCATGGCCTTTTCGATAGCGGCGGAGCTTTCCGAAACCAGCTGGCCGGCAAGGGTGGAAACGGTTTCGCTGCCCTGCTGCGAGATGCCTTCGATGGCTTCTCGGCCAGACGTCACCAGCAGGTCGATGGCTTCGGCAAGCTCGCCCTTGGCTTTCTCGGCGTAGTCCTGGCTCTGCTGTTCCAGCTCTTCCAGAGTCTGGCGCAATGCGGCCAGCGTATCGGCATGCACGGCGCCGTGCTTTTCCAGCGAATCGTGTAATTGCCCGATTTCCCTGAAAGCGGACTGCAATTCGCCGGCCGAGGCGGAAAGACGACTGGACAGGTCATGCCCCTGGCTGTTCGCTTCGCCGATAGCCTGCTGCAGCGTCGAGATGCTTTTCTCGATCGCGGCAAGCCGTCCCTCGTTTGTGCTCAGCGTTTCCGCAAGCTCCTGGTTGCTATGCTGCGTGCTCGCCCGGATCAGTTCGAGCAGGCGCACGCTGGAATCGGTGAGCGCGGCGATTTCCCGGTCGGTTCCGGAAAGCGCTTCGCGGCTTTCCATGAGCTTGGCGGCCAGAGCCTGCAGACTGGCGGAAAGGCTGGCTTCCGCTTCGCTGCCCAGGACAGAGATTTGTGCGGCTTGCCGTTCGAATTCAGCCAGGCGCGCCATGATGGCCTCGCCATGGGCGATCAGCTCGGCGCTCTGCCGGTCATGCGCGGCGCGCCTTTCGGCAAGATCGGCGTCGAGTGCCGCGAGCTGGGCGGCCAGCCTTGCCGCGGCTTCTTCGCCATGAGTCAACGCGGCATCGCGGCGCTGCTCCATTTCCTGCGCGAAATTGTGGCTGCTTTCGGCGATTCCGGTCTCGATAGCGGCGGTTTCAGCGGTCAGCGCTTCAAGCCGCGCACGCGCGGCCTGCACGGCTTCAGCCTCGGTCTTTTCCAGAAGTGCAAGCTTCTGGCTGATTTCATCTTCGAGCCGGGCGACGGCTTCGCGCCAGCTTTCCAGCGCTCGCGCTTCATTTTCGCTGAGCGAGCGGGAGATAGTGCCGCTTTCGTCGCGCAGCGCGGAAAGGCGCGCACGCAGCGAAGTGAGGCTTTGCTCTTCCTGGCTGTCCAGCATCTGGCGGGTCTGTTCCAGCTCCTCGGCAAGCGAGGTGGCGCGGCTCCGCAGCGAGGCCAGTGCTTCGCCCTCATGCGTTTCCAGCTGAGAGCGGAACTCCTCGCCCCTGGCAGCCAATGCGGTAAAGCGGGCAGCGAAGCTTTCTTCCAGCAGATCCGATTGGCGGGAGAATTCGGCAATGGCCTCGTCCACCGTGCCGCGCAGCGCCTCTATGCGCTGTTCGCTTGTTTCGCCGCTATCCTGAAGCTGCCTGAAGCCTTCGGCCAGGCTATCAAGCTGGGTCTGGGCGGTGCGTCCGGCATTGCCGATATTGTTCGCGACATCCTTGGCCGAGCTGGCGATCACGGGAAGCTGGTTGCGCAGCTTTTCCATATTGTCCAGCGCGGCTTCGCTGACGCCGGCGATTGTATTGACCCGCAAGCCATTGTCTTGAATGAGCGTTTGCAGGCGGTCGGCATTTTGGGACAGCTTTTCCGCGGCAAGCCGGCCCAGCGTTTCCAGGTCGCGCGATTGCGCGGTGATGAATTCACGCGCGAGGCTCAGCTCCCGGTTGACCGTGACAAGGCGGGCTTCGAGCCTTGCGGATTCATCGGACAGGATGCGGGCGGTATTGCCGAAGCGCGCGGCCTCGCGACGGCTGTTGCGCATGGTCAGAAGCCAGAGCACGCAAATCAGAAGGACTGGCGTGGCCCAATCCGCTGCCAGCACAGTCCAGACATCGGGGTGGGATGAAAGGTCCGCGTCCGCCAGATGCGCCCATGCGAAAAAGCCGGTCCAGGCCGCGATCGCCAGCAAGGCAAGGGCAGGGGCAAGCCATGCCAGTCCAGGGCGCGTGGCGGGATCCACGTCTTCGCCCTCAAGCCCTTGAGCCTGAAGCGTTTCCTGCTCTGCGATTTCCGCAGTCAGCGTGAGGACATCCTCGGTTGGGCTGTCGTTGGCCATATCCAGGGCGATGATGCGTGTCTTTCCAGCCATGCGGTATCATTACCACGGGAGACGAAAGGATAAACCCCGGATTAACTTTCGGCCGATAGAAGGGGTGCATGGCTTACGATGCAGGTGCCCTTGATGCCACTTTGGCCGCAGCCGCGGGTGACGATCCCGCGTTGCTGATCGAGTTGCGTGAGGCTTTCAGGGAAAGCCTGGCCCGGCAGATCGATCTGCTGGGGCGCGCCCGTTGCGACGGGAACTGGCAAGTCGCCGCGATGCGCCTGAAAGGCCTTGCTTCCAGTTTCCAGGCCGATCCCCTGATCCTTCTGGCGGATGAGGCACTGGCGGCTGCGCCGGGTGAACCTTCCGTGGTCCGGCGCCTGCAGGGGTTCCTGAACGAATTTTCCGGCAGCTAGTCGCGCGCTGGCTTGGCAGTGGCCCGGCCATCCCATAAATTCCCCCCGCATCTGGCCTTATGCCTGACGGGAGATGAACGCTGCGCATTGCGCTGTTCTCGATGATGGAGCCTGCCGCGCGCGGGGAATCCGTGCCGCGCGCCTATCTCCACATCGGAGGCATGACGCTCGCTCGGCACCAGTTGCGTCTGGCGCTGGTCATGGAATGCCAGAGGGTCGTCTGCATCGCGCGCGAAGTCGTGCCCGAACTGATCGAGCTTCAGCATGTGGCGGAAGCGGCCGGGGCGCAGTTCCATATTGTTTCCGGCGCGCGTGGCCTGGCCGGGCTGGTAACGGCGAACGACGAGCTGCTCGTGCTGGCCGAAGGACTGCTGGCGGATCCGCTGGCGGCCAAATCGCTGCTGGAAGGAAGCCATGCCGTGCTGGTCCAGCCGGTGGAAATCGGCCTTCCCACGGGGTTTGAGCGGATCGATCTCAATCACGCCACGGCGGGCGCCATGCGGGTACCGGGGCGCCTTGCCGAAAAACTGCTGGATCTGCCCCCGGATTGCGATGTTCCATCCGCGCTGACGCGCATAGCCCTTCAGGCCGGGATCTCCATGCGCGAAGTGCCAGCAGCCTCGCGCGAAGGCGCGCGGTGGAGGCTGGTGAGCGGCGAGGACGATGTCCACGCGCTGGAGAAGGAATGGATCGGCTTGCACCTCGGCAAGTTGAAAGCCAGCTCACCGGGCATGTTCCTGTCCCGCGTGGGCGTGATGAGCTTTGGGGCATCGCTGTTGCACGCGGGCAAAGGCAGCAAGCTCGCCTTGATAGCGGGGGCCGTGGTCATGCTGATTGCCCTGGGTTCTGGCTGGCTTGGGGCGAATGTCATTGCCTTTGTCTTTTGCGCGATTGCCTGGACCCTCCTTTGCGCGGCGGGCATGCTTCATGAAGTCGAAGCCGCATCGCTGGAGGTGGACGGGTGGTTCACGATCGGAAAGCTGCTGCAGTTCCTGCTCGATCTGGAACTGGTGCTTCTGGTCGTTCTGGCCGTCGGCCCGCCGCTGTGGGGCATATCGCTCGCCGCTCTGGTGTTTCCGCCGCTGATCCTTGTCATTCTTGCCCGGCTTTTCGCCAATATCTCCGATTACAAATGGTCCACATGGGTTCGGGATCGCGCGGTACTGGCCCTGATTCTGGCGCTGGCGACAGGTTTCGGCATAGTGATGGAAGCCGCTCAGGCCATCTCGCTTGTCCTGGGTCTGGCGGCCTTGTTCTTCACCGGTGCGAAGGCGCGGATATAACGCGTGCTTAACCATACTGCTGCTATGGCATGTCCATGATGGAGACAGCTGCAATTGCCGGAAGCGTCGATTCGGCAGAGGCCGGCTTGCGTCGGTTGCTTGCCCGTGGCGATGCGCTGGCGGGCACGGTCGCGCCGGTTTTGCGGCATTTGCTGGCGAATGACGACAATTCGCTGTTCAGCGATGAGATCGTGGCCCGCATCAGAGGCATGGTTTTCGATCTGGCCCGTCAACTGCTGGGGCCGGCAACCGATGGTGAGGGCGAGCCGTGGCAAGACGAAGGCTCGGCGGACGCGATTTCCATTCTGGCAGGCCTGCTATACGCCGATCCGGCCTTGCTGGCGCACCTTCATGCCATCGCGCTGGAATGGCAGCTGGCTGAGCGGTTGCAATCGAACCAGACGGTCGATCCCGTCCTTTCACCCCTTCTGCAGGCTCTGATTTCCTCGCAGGAGAGCGAGACAGCCGCCCTGGCCATGAAGCTCCTGGCCTCGCAGGCGCGTTTCTGCCAGACGCAGCGCCGGATGCAGCTTCCGCTTTTGGAACTGCCCGCCGATTTACTGCATGCCACGTTGATAAGCCTGCGCGAGATGCCCGGCATGGACTCGGAGATGGAGGAAAAGGCCGTGGCGGCCGAAGCTGCGATCCGGGCAAGCTATGATGAAGGCGGCGGCCGCCTTGGCTTGTTGGCTCGTCTTGTCTCGGGCATGGGCATGGGCGTGTTGGCGGCGCTTTCGCTTCGCCATGCCGGCGTGGCGATCTTTCTTTCCGCGCTCGCCACCGGCTCCGGGCAGGATCGCGACGCGGCGGTATTGTCGACCACCGATACCCAGCTCGCACGCCTGGCTCTGGCGCTGCGCATGGCAGGCTTGAAGTCCGAAGCGGTGCAGGAAGAGCTCTATGTGATGAATCCGGACTTCTCTTTGCCCGAGGGGTTCTCCGGGATCGGTCCGGATCGGGCGGCAGCTATCCTGGCCGCCACGCGCGGCTATGGGGGAGGCTGAGCGTGGTCGAAGACGGAACCGTGCTGGCCCGGGCGGAAACCGATGAAGCCGATCGCCTGATTTCGGCTGACGAGCCTGTCGCAGGCCTGCAACTGAGCTGTGGCGGCGAACTGCCGGGCACGATCGCGATCCCGGCGTTGCTGGAAACGGTCCGCAAGGCGCGGCGTTTCGGCTTGAAGCTTGCGCGATCGATCGTGGCGCAGGACGGGATGCAGAGCATTACCGCCTGGATCGAGGTGGAACCCCGGCGCGGTGGCGAAGGGGGATGCAAGATCCGGTTCAGGAACTGGCAAGCCACGCCACTGCCCGCGGAAAGCCAGGAAGAAACCGATCGCTACAGGGCTGAAATCGACCGTGATCTGGCGGAATTGACCGCGCAGATCGATGCGGGGCAGAAACTGCTGGCCGTTGAAAGCGAGGCTGCGGATCTTGTCGCGCTGGTGGCGCTGATGCGGGAAGGTATCGGCCGGCCCTGGACGGATTTCGTCGACATCGATGGAGACAGTTACAGGCAGCCCATGCACTGGCGGCTGCTGGATGGTGCGACGCTGAGGGTTCCAGGCTCGGAACGGACATGGCGCGCGCGTCTGTTTCCGCAAGGGAAGGCCGGGGCTCCGCCAGTGGGCTTTGAACTGGCCCTGGCCGCGAAGGAGCCGCTGGCCTCCCCGCTGGCCTCTGCCGGTGAAGCTGGAGAGGTACAGCAGTCGGGCGCGCGGCCAGGTCTGGTGGGCAGGGACCTTGCGCCGGTGCTCAGGCAGCCGATCGCGCGCATCATCGCCAATGCGGAAACGATCCGCACGCGCCTCGCCGGGCCGCTGGCCGACGAATATGCCGATTATGCGGCCGATATTACCGTGGCGGGGCAGCACCTGCTGGGCCTGCTTGATGATCTGTCGGATATGGAAGTGGTGGAAGCGGAAGAATTCTCCACTGCGCCCGACCGGATCGACCTGGCCGATGTCGCGCGTCAGGCCGCGGGCATTCTGGGCGTTCGGGCACAGGAAAGGGGCATCGCCATCGATGCGCCGCGTCTTGGCGAAAGCCAGCCTGCCATCGCGGAATTCCGCCGTGTGCTGCAGATCCTGCTCAACCTGCTTGGCAATGCGATCCGCTATTCGCCGGAAAACTCGCACATCTGGATCAGGCTGGAAGACGAGGAAACCCGCGCCCGGGTGATCGTCGCGGATCAGGGTCCGGGCTTGTCCGTCGAAGATCAGGAGCGGGTGTTCGAGAAATTCGAAAGGCTCGGCCGCAGCGGCGATGGCGGCTCGGGGCTGGGCCTTTATATCTCGCGCAGACTGGCCCGGGCGATGGGGGGCGATCTGAAAGTGGAAAGTGCCCCTGGGCAGGGCGCACGCTTCATTCTGGAAGTGCCGGCAGACCTGCTGGCGTCTTCGGCAAGCTCGCCGCCTCCGGTGGAGCCCAAGCCGATGCGGCCGGACGATCGCCCGCCGCGCATTCCGACCTCGCAGCCGGCGCCCTGACGCTTTCCGGCTTCAAGCCTTTGGTTCAGGGTCAGGGTTGCGTGACAAACGCTGAGAAAACTTATGCCAATACTCGATGAGCACGACTCATCGAGTATTGGTATCAGCCCGTGCGGTGCTTGAGCATTTCCAAAGTGTGATGCGTCAGCATCCCGGCACTTTGGTATCAGCACTTTGGTATCAGCGTTTGTCGAGCGGCACGTAGTCGCGCTGCGTCGGGCCGGTGTAGAGCTGACGCGGACGGCCGATCTTCTGGCCCGGGTCCGAAATCATTTCGTTCCATTGCGCCACCCAGCCCACGGTGCGGGCCAGTGCGAACAGCACGGTGAACATGGTGGTCGGGAAGCCGATCGCCGAGAGGATGATGCCTGAATAGAAGTCCACGTTCGGGAACAGCTTCTTTTCGACGAAATAGGGATCGCTGAGTGCGATTTCTTCAAGGCGAAGGGCAGTTTCGAACAGCGGGTCGGTAACCTTCATCGCCTCGAACACTTCGCGCACGGTCTTCTGCATGACGGTCGCGCGCGGGTCGTAGTTCTTGTAGACGCGGTGGCCAAAGCCCATCAGACGGAACGGATCGTTCTTGTCCTTGGCGCGTTCGATATAGTGCGGAATCTTGTCGGGCGTGCCGATTTCCTTGAGCATGTTGAGCGCGGCTTCGTTCGCGCCGCCATGCGCCGGACCCCACAGGCAGGCGATGCCGGCGGCGATGCAGGCGAACGGGTTCGCGCCCGAGGAACCGGCAAGGCGCACGGTCGAGGTCGAGGCGTTCTGCTCGTGGTCGGCATGCAGGATGAAGATGCGGTCCATCGCTTTCTCGACAGCCGGGATCACCTCATATTCCTCGGCAGGGACGCCGAAGGTCATCCGCAGGAAGTTGCCGGTGTAGGACAGCGAATTGTCCGGATACATGAAAGGCTGGCCGACCGAATACTTGTAGGCCATGGCCGCGATCGTCGGCATCTTGGCGATCAGGCGGTGGCTGGCGATCTTGCGCTGTTCGGGATCGGCGATGTCGGTGGAGTCATGATAGAACGCGGAAAGCGCGCCGACCACGCCGCACATGATCGCCATCGGGTGCGCATCGCGGCGGAAGCCGCGATAGAACGTCGCCAGCTGCTCGTGCACCATGGTGTGGCGGCTGATCGTGGTTTCGAACTTTTCCAGCTCGGCCTTGCTTGGCAGTTCGCCGTTCAGCAGCAGATAGCTGACTTCCATGAAGCTGGAATGTTCAGCCAGTTGGCCGATGGGGTAGCCGCGGTGCAGCAGGACGCCTTCTTCGCCGTCGATATAGGTCAGCGCGCTTTCGCAGCTTGCTGTCGAGGTGAAGCCCGGGTCAAACGTGAACATGCCCGTCTGGCCATAGAGCTTGCGGATATCGATCACATCCGGGCCGACCGTTCCCTTGAGTACGGGATATTCGAAATCCTTGCCGCCTGCGGCCAGTTTTGCCTGTTCACCCACCTGTTGTGCCTCCTAACCTAAGCTTGCGACCCGACCGGGCTTTCCGCCTGCGCGGCGATCCGCGCTAGGCTTTCTTCCCGTCCGAGCAATACCAGAACGTCGAAAATTCCTGGCGAGGTCGTTTGCCCCGTCAGTGCCGCGCGAAGCGGTTGTGCGAGCTTGCCGAGGCCAAGCCCCAGATCGCCGGCCATTGCTTTCAGACTGGCTTCAAGCCTTTCGGTTGTCCAGTCCGTTTCAGAACCGATCCTGTCATGGATGCGGCCGAGAAGCCCGCGCGCCTCGGCGGTCAGCAGGGCTTGCGCCTTGGCGTCGATAGCCAGCGGGCGCCGCGCGAAAAGGAAAGCCGCGCCTTCGGCCAGTTCGTTGAGATCCTTGGCGCGCACTTTCAGCACCGGCATTGCGCGCGTCAGCAGGCCGATGTCGCAGGTGCCCGCGATGCGCCCGGCAACCAGCTCCGCCAGCTGCGCATCATCCGTTTCGCGCAGGTAATGGCCATTGAGATTGAGCAGCTTGGCCATGTCGAATCGCGCCGGGCTCTTGCCCACGCCACCCAGGTCGAACAGTTCGATAGCCTCGGCCCGCGTGATTTCCTCGCGGTCGCCATGGCCCCAGCCCAGCCGCAGCAGGTAGTTGAAAAGCGCGTCCGGCAGAATGCCCATCTCGTCGCGATAGGCATCGACGCCCAGCGCGCCGTGCCGCTTGGAAAGCTTGGCGCCGTCCTGCCCGTGGATCAGCGGGATATGGGCATAGACCGGATCGGACCAGCCGCCTTCGATTGCGTTCATCGCGCGGATGATCGGCAACTGGCGGAAAGCGTTGTTGAGATGGTCGTCGCCGCGGATGATATGGGTCACGCCCATGTCGTGGTCGTCGACAACGGCGGCCAGCATGTAGGTGGGCGTGCCGTCGGATCGCAGCAGGATATAGTCGTCGAGCTCGGCGTTGCGCACGGTGACGTGGCCCTGAACCGCATCCTCGATCACCGTTTCGCCTTCTTCCGGCGTTTTCAGGCGGACGACGAAAGGCGCGCCCAGCGGTGCTTCGGAAGCATCGCGGTGCCTCCAGCGCCCGTCATAGCGCAGAGGCTGCTTGGCGGCGCGCTGGGCGGCGCGCATTTCCTCAAGTTCTTCAGGCGTCGCATAGCAGCGATAGGCATAGCCGTGTTCGAGCAGCTTTTCGGCCACTTCGACATGACGCGCGCCGCGTTCGGACTGGAACACGGTTTCCTCGTCCCAATCGAGCCCAAGCCAGCTCAGCCCATCCAGAATCGCGTCGATCGCTTCCTGGGTCGAACGTGCACGATCGGTATCCTCGATCCGCAGCAGATATTTGCCGCCATGGTGCCGCGCGAACAACCAGTTGAACAAGGCAGTCCGGGCGCCGCCGATATGCAGGAATCCGGTGGGGGAAGGGGCAAAACGCGTGACGACCGCGCGGGTGTCAACGCCGCCTGGCGCTGCCTTTCCGCCCGATACGCTATCGCTTGCCATCATCCGTTCCTTCCTGTCCTATGCGGCCATGGCTTATGGCGCCACCAATTCCGCGCAAGTGGCGGGCAATAGGCTTGATCCCGCTGCACTGCAACATTGCCATTGGCGCAGCTTGCACGGCTTGGCAAGCGGTGCAGATGCCCTGGAGCGATTTCTTGCTCATGCCGGCTTTGATCGTGCGCCGTGGCTGGCAGTGGCCTTCGGAGGCGGGATCGCGGCCTGGTTCGGCCTGGCCAACAGCTGGCAATGGCTGGCCTTTCTGGCATTTTGCGCGGCATTGGGAGGCGTGGGTCTCTTCCTGCTGCGGGCGGACGGCGAATTTCCCTTTCTGAGACAGGCCCTCGTCATCGTTCCGCTGATGGCGGCAGCGGGGTGCCTGGTCGTGTGGGGCAAGTCGGAACTGGTCGGGAAAGAGCCGATCGAGCGGCCGATGGTGACGCGATTCGCGGCCAGGGTACTCGATCGGGAGGAACGCCCGGCGGAGCGTGTGGTGCGGCTGATGCTGGCCATGCGGGAACCCGGCACGGGCCGGCCCCTTCGTATCCGGGTGAATTTGCCGCTTGAAAAGGATCGCGCGGACCTTGCGGTGGGTGCCGAAGTCAGGCTCAGGGCACGGTTGATGCCGCCGGCTCCTCCCTCTCTGCCGGGCGGTTACAATTTTGCCCGGACGGCCTGGTTTGCCGGCATTTCGGCAACGGGCAGCGTGCTGGGGCCGGTGGAAATCCTGAAGCCGGCGCGTTCAGGGGGCTGGCTCGAGCAAGTGCAATCAAGCCTTTCGCGGCATGTCCGGGAGAAGCTTCCCGGTTCCAGCGGCAGTATCGCGGCGGCGCTGGCGAGCGGAGACCGAGGTGCGATCGGGGAAGCAGACGGACAGGCGATGCGTGATGCCGGACTGGCCCATCTGCTCTCGATCAGCGGGCTGCATGTCAGCGCGGTGGTGGCGGGCGTCTATTTGCTGACGATCCGGTTGCTGGCGCTGTGGCCATGGCTGGCGCTCAGAGTGCGGCTGCCGCTGGCGGCATCGGGGGCGGGCGCATCGGCCGGAATCTTCTATACCTTGCTGACGGGCGCCGAAGTGCCGACAGTGCGCAGCTGCATCGGTGCCGTGCTGGTGCTCGCCGCGCTGGCGCTCGGGCGGTCACCGCTTTCCCTCCGCCTGCTGGCGGTCGCGGCCTTCTTCGTCATGCTGTTCTGGCCCGAGTCCATTGCCGGGCCCAGCTTCCAGATGAGCTTCGCCGCCGTGCTGGTGATCGTCGCGCTGAATGAAAGCGCAACGGTCAAAGCCCTCTTCGCCCCGCGCGAGGAAGGCTGGATCGCGCGTATCCTGCGCCATGTGGTGTCGCTGCTGCTGACCGGTATCGGCATCGAACTGGCCATCATGCCGATCGGCCTGTTCCACTTTCACCGCGCCGGCGTTTACGGCGCCTTTGCCAACATTCTTGCCATTCCGCTGACGACGCTTGTCACCATGCCCCTGATCGCATTGGCGCTCGTTCTGGACCAGGCGGGCGCTGGCGCACCCGCCTGGTGGCTGGTGGGGCTGTCGATCGACGGCATGCTGGCGCTGGCCCACTGGGTCTCGTCGCGTCCAGGCGCGGTGATGACGCTGCCGGCGATGGGCATGGGGAGCATGGCGCTGTGCCTGTGCGGTGGGCTGTGGTTTGCGCTGTGGCAGGGCAGGGTGCGGTGGCTGGGGCTGGTGCCGGCCGCACTTGGCGCCGTGTCGCTGGCCTTGTTGCGGCCGCCTGACATCCTGATCACCGGGGATGGGCGGCATGTCGCCATCACCGGAGACGGGCCGGGTGAACTGCTGGTCCTGCGCGCCAGCCGCAGCAGCTTCGTGCGGGAAAATCTCGCGGAACTGGCAGGTATTCGTGGTGAGGGGCCGGATGGCGGACAGCGTCTGTTGGCCGAGTGGCCAGGTGCACAGTGCAGCCGTGACTTTTGCGTACTGGTGCTGCGGAAAGGTGGGCGCGACTGGCGCCTGCTCATGGCGCGCAGCGAGGATGCGGTTCCCGAACGTGCGTTGGCCGCCGCCTGTGACCGCGCGGATATCGTGATCGCTGATCGCTGGTTGCCGCGCAGTTGCCAGCCAGCCGTGCTCAAGGCGGACAGGCGGCTTCTGTCACGCAGCGGGGGGCTGGCGATCGATCTGGAAACCGGCAGGATCCGCAGCGTCGCACAGGATCAGGGGGAGCATGGGTGGTGGCGTCCCGCAACGAGTACCCGGCCACGCGTGTTCATGACACCCGCTCAGTGATAGCGGCGCAGCAGCCCCGCCAGCTTGCCCTGCACGATGACTTCACCGGGTTCGTAGATCTGCGGATCATAGGCCGCATTGGCGGGATCGAGCCGGACCCTGCCATTCTCGCGCCGGAGGAATTTGAGCGTGGCTTCCTCCCCCCGCACCAGCGCCACGACGATTTCCCCGTCTCGGACGGTGTCGGTCCGCTTGATCAGCGCGTAGTCGCCATCGAGGATGCCCGCATCGATCATCGAATCGCCGGACACTTCCAGCGCATAGTGCTCGCCGGCGCCCAGCAGGGCTGCGGGCACAGGCAGTGTCGACTGGCCTTCCAGCGCCTCGATCGGAACGCCTGCGGCAATGCGGCCATGCAGCGGGATTTCGATCACATCGTTGGCTGGCGCCGGAGCGGGGGCCGGTGCATGCAGGGAAGACAGCGCGGTGTTGCTGTTCGCGGCGCGGGAAGGAAGCTTGCTCGTCACATCCTCGGGCTGGCGCAGCACTTCCAGCGCGCGGGCGCGGTTGGGCAGGCGGCGGATGAAGCCGCGTTCTTCCAGCGCGGAAATCAGCCGGTGGACGCCGGATTTCGATTTGAGGTCCAGCGCTTCCTTCATTTCCTCGAAACTGGGGGAAACGCCCGATTCCTCAAGCCGGTTTTGGATGAAGCGGAGCAATTCATGCTGCTTGCGCGTGAGCATCGCGGCGACCTCCCTTCGCGTGATGATTTGAAGATTTCACGCGATATTTCATGAACGAATGAGGAACAATTAAGCAACGATTCGCGGGAAGTCAAGCAACTCCGCCATTTTCGAGCAGATAGGCGATCACGGCATCTCCGGGGGAACCGGGCGGAGCTTCTGCCGGGCGATCGATCAGCGCATTGCTGGCGGAAAGCGCGGCGAGAGCGCCGCTGTCCTGCACCGTCTGAGGCACGATTTCAGCGCCGTTCCAGAATGCGCGAAGGAATTCCCGGCGCGGGCCGCTTGGCTTGAGTGGTGCGCCCAGCCGGGCTTCGATTCGCCGGGGCAGGGGGCTTTCCGCTCCGGACAAGGCGCGCAGCAGAGGCAGCAGGAAGAGGAAGCCGGTGACAAGGCTGGATACGGGATTGCCAGGCAGGCCCAGCACGATCTGCTTTCCTTTCCGGGCCACCAGGATCGGCTTGCCCGGCTTGATCGCCACGCGCCAGAAATCGAGTTCCGCACCCCAGGCTTCCAGTGCCGGACGGATCAGGTCGTGTTCGCCCACGGAAGCGCCGCCGCTGGTCACGATGACATCGGCATGTTCCGCTTGCCGCAGCACTTGCGTCAGCGCCGCCAGATCGTCCGCGACTGGTCCGAAGCGTTCGATCTCGCAGGGAAGGGGGGCGGCCATGGCGGCAAGCATGATGCCATTGCTGGCGGGTATCTGGTGAACTGCGCAGTTCTCGCAATCGGGCGCGAGTTCGTCGCCGCTATCGATGATGGCGATGCGCGGGCGGCGGTGGACGGCAAGCCGGGCATGGCCAGCGGAAACGGCCAGCGCGACTTGTGCCGGGCCGATGCGCGTTCCGGGCTGGAGCACTTCGCCGCCTTCACGGAAATCCATACCCTTGCGGCGGATATGTTTGCCGGGCGGAGAGGGCGGTTCGCCGGTCAGTTCCAGGTGATTGCCTGCACGCTTCAGGTCTTCCTGAAGGATGACCGCATCGGCCCTTGCCGGCATGATCGCGCCTGTCGAGATGCGAACTGCCTCGCCGGAATGGACGATGCCGTCGAAGGGGTGGCCCGCCGCGCTTTCGCCGATCACGCGCCAGGGGCCGGCCATGTTGTCCGACAGCATGGCATAGCCGTCCATCGCCGAAAGGTCCGCCACGGGCTGGGTGCGGCGGGCCTTGAGCGGTTCGGCTAGATAGCGCCCCAGCGTGTTTTCGATGGCGACGCGCTCGATCGGCAGCGGTTCGGCCAGGGCGAGCAGCCGCGCCTGCGCTTCCTCAAGCGGTAATGCGGGCGTCTTCATGCTACCGCCCGCCAGGTGCCGGACTTTCCGCCGCGTTTCTCGATCAGGCGTACGGCTTCGATCACCATGCCTTTGTCGAGCGCCTTGGCCATGTCGTAAACGGTCAGCAAAGCGACGCAAACCGCTGTCATCGCTTCCATTTCCACGCCGGTCTTGCCGGTGAGGGAAGCCGTGGCCGTGGCCAGTACGCCGCTTTCCTCGAAAGCGAAATCCACCGTCACGGAGTCGAGCGACAGCGGGTGGCAGAGCGGGATCAGTTCGGCGGTTTTCTTGGCGGCCATGATGCCGGCGATGCGCGCGGCCGCCAGCACATCGCCCTTGGGGGCCTGGCCTTCGCGGATGGCGCCAAGCGCTTCCGCCGACATGCGGATGCGCCCGGAAGCGATGGCAACGCGCTGTGTTTCGGCCTTGCCGCCGACATCGACCATGCGGGCATGGCCCTGCTCGTCCAGATGGGTGAGTTTGCTCATGTAGCCCTCATGCCAGACCGGCGCCTTGCTGGACAGCCCGTTGCGCGCTGGAAGCGCTTCGGATCCCTGCAGCACAAGGCCGCAACCAGGGGAAAAGGCGGATTGGTTTCAGCCTTCGAGAAGTGCTCTTGTTGCCGCTTCAACATCGTCCTGGCGCATCAGGCTTTCGCCGACCAGGAAGCAGCGCGCGCCGCAGGCGGAAAGGCGCTGCAGGTCGGCATGGCTGTTGATGCCGCTTTCGCTGACCAGCAGCGTGCCTGCGGGGGCGAGCGGGGCCAGCCTTTCCGTCACGCCGATATCGGTGACGAAGCGTTTGAGATCGCGGTTGTTCACCCCGATCAGGCGCGATTGCAGACGTGCCGCGCGCTCCATTTCCGCTTCGTTGTGGACTTCGACCAGAACGTCCATGCCGCGCTCCAAGGCGGCGGACTCGATTTCCGCCATCCGCGCATCGTCCAGCGCGGCGACGATGATCAGGATTGCATCCGCACCGATCGCGCGGGCTTCCGCCACCTGCCAGGGATCGACCATGAAGTCCTTGCGCAGCACCGGCAGCGCGCAGGCGGCGCGGGCTTCGATCAGGAAATCCTCATGCCCCTGGAAATAGGGCGCGTCGGTCAGCACCGAAAGGCAGGCGGCTCCGCCCGCGGCATAGGCGCGGGCATGGTCGGCAGGGCGGAAATCCGCGCGGATCAGCCCCTTGGAAGGGGATGCCTTCTTGATTTCGGCAATCAGGCCGAATCCGGTCGTCACCTTGGCTTCCAGTGCGGCGCGAAAACCGCGCGGAGCCGTTTGCGCGGCGGCGCGGGCATCAAGATCGCCCAGGCTGGCGGCCTGCTTGCGTGCGGCTACTTCCTGCCGCTTGGTGTCGCAGATTTCGGTGAGCTTGTCGGTCATCGTGTGGCTTCGATCCAGCAATTGAGCAGGGCGTTTGCCCGCCCCTTGTCGATGGCTTCGGCGGCCTGTTCCACGCCCTGCTTCCAGTCCTGCACTTCGCTGGCGACGATCAGCGCCCCGGCGGCATTGAACAGCACGGCGTCGCGATAGGCGCTCGCTTCTCCCTGCAGCAGCCGGCGTAGCGCGGCGGCGTTGTATTCGGCGTCTCCCCCCCAGATGGCTTCCACCGGGCAGGACTGCAGGCCCGCGTCGGCGGGGAAGACCCGCTGCATCCGGACACCCTCGGGAGTCACCACGGCCACTTCGTTGCCGCCTGCAAGGCTCAGTTCATCGAGTCCTTCGTCGCCGGACACCACGAATGAACGGTCGCTGCCGAGCCGGGCCAGCGCATCGGCATAGATCGGCACATAGGCAGGCCGGGCGATGCCGATGAGTTGGCGCTTCACTCCCGCCGGATTGGCGAGCGGCCCCATCAGGTTGAAGATCGTGCGCCGCCCGAGCGCCTTGCGGATCGGCATGATCCGCCCCATCGACGGATGATGCTTGCCTGCGAAAAGGAAGCAGATGCCGATATCGGCCAGCGTTTGTTCGGCCGTTTCCGCAACGCGGTCGAGATCGAGGCCAAGCGCTTCCAGCGTATCGGCGGCCCCCGCCTTGGAGGAGGCGGCGCGATTGCCGTGCTTGGCGACCGGCACGCCACAGGCCGCGACCACCAGGCTGACGGCGGTCGAGACATTGAGCGTGTGATATCCGTCGCCGCCCGTGCCGCAGACGTCGATGGCATTGGCGGGCGCCTTCACCGGGATCAGCCGGGCCCGCATGGCCCGCGCCGCGCCTGCGATCTCGGCAGCCGTCTCGCCCCGGTCGGACAGTTCGACCAGGAAGCGGGCGATCTCCTCGTCCGCCACCTTGCCGTCGAGCATGGCGCCGAAAGCCGCTTCGGCTTCATCCTCGGCAAGCGGTGTGGAAACCGGTGGAAGCGTGGTCATGCCCCTATCCTCAAGACTTTGTGCCTCAAGCCAGCGTACGGGCTTCTATCCCGCAGATTTCAAGGAAATTGGCGAGCATGGCATGGCCGTGTTCTGTGGCGATGCTTTCCGGGTGGAACTGCACGCCGTGGATCGGCAGGCTCACGTGGCGGAAGCCCATGACGTGCTCGTCATCCGAAGTGGCGTTGACCACCAGGCATTCGGGAATATCGGTGACGATCAGCGAGTGATAGCGCGTGGCGATGAAAGGCGAAGGCAGGCCCTTGAACAACCCGGTGCCGTCATGGCTGACGGGTGAGACCTTGCCGTGCATCAGCCCGCCGCGCACCACTTTGCCGCCGAAATACTGCCCGATCGACTGGTGGCCAAGGCAGACGCCGAGCAGCGGCTTTCCGGTATCGGCGCAGGCACCGACGAGATCAAGGCTGATACCCGCTTCATTGGGCGTGCAGGGGCCGGGCGAGATGAGGAAGCCCCTGGCGCCGGTTTCAATCGCCTGCGCGGCCGTGAGCGCATCGTTGCGCACGACTTCCACCTCGGCCCCCAGTTCCATCAGGTAATGGACGAGGTTCCAGGTGAAGCTGTCGTAATTGTCGAGAACGAGGATCATGGGCCAAATCTACTTTCCAGGGCCTATTGCCCGAAACCGGCTTCGCCCGCCACCCTGACGGCTTCGCGCGCGGCGGCGAAAAGTGCACCGGACTTGGCCTCGCATTCGCGCTGTTCGTATTCGGGCACGGAATCCGCGACGATGCCGGCGCCGGCCTGCACATGCATCACGCCGTCCTTGACCACGGCGGTGCGCAGCACGATGCAGCTGTCCACCGAACCGTCGGGCGCGAAATAGCCGACGCCGCCGGCATAGGCGCCGCGCGTTTCCGGTTCCAGCTCGGCGATGATCTCGCAGGCGCGAACCTTGGGCGCGCCGCTGACCGTGCCGGCGGGAAAGCCCGCGAGGACAGCGTCGATGGCATCGTGCCTGGCCGTATCCAGATGGCCTTCGACGTTGGAAACGATGTGCATCACATGGCTGTAGCGCTCGATCGTATAGCTTTCGGTGACGCGCACCGTGCCGGCTTCCGCCACGCGGCCGACGTCGTTGCGGCCAAGGTCGAGCAGCATCAGATGTTCGGCGCGTTCCTTGGGATCGGCGAGCAGGCTCGCTTCGTTGGCGCGGTCTTCCTCCGGCGTCTTGCCGCGCGGGCGCGTGCCGGCGATGGGCCGGATCGTCACTTCGCCTTCGCGCACGCGCACCAGGATTTCCGGGCTGGAGCCGATCAGCGCGAAGCCCGGCAGGTCGAGGAAATAAAGGAAGGGCGAGGGGTTCACCCGGCGCAGGGCGCGATAGAGCGCCAGCGGCGGCAGGGTGAAAGGGCAGGTGAATCGCTGGGCGAGCACCACCTGGAAGATGTCGCCAGCCTCGATATAGTCCTTCGCCCGCAGCACCATCGCCTTGTAGTCGTCGGCAGGCATGGCCGGCGTGAGCACGGGTTCCGGCAGTGTGGCATCCGCATCCTGCACCGGGGCGGGCTGGACCAGCTTGCGCAGCGCCTCGTCAATGCGGTCCTCCGCGGCTTCCAGAGCATGCGCGGTCGGCACGCTCGACGGCCAGAGCGGAGCGACGCAGAACAGTTCGTCGCTCAGCCGGTCGAACACGAGGATCAGCGCGGGGCGCACGAACAACATGTCGGGCAGCTCCAGCGCGCTTTGCGGCGCGCGGGGCAGTTTTTCGACCAGGCCGATGGTTTCATAGCCGAAATAGCCGACCAGGCAGGCCAGCGCTTGCGGCAGTTCCTGTGGTACGTCGATGCGGCAGGAGGCGACAAGCGCGCGCAGCTCTTCCAGGCTGTTGCCGGGAAGTGACTCGAAATCCCGCGGCGCATTGCGCCAGTTGCGGTTGATCTCGCATGCCGTGCCGGTGGCCCGGAACACAAGGTCGGGATCGAGGCCGAGCAGGCTGTAGCGTCCGCGCACCTCTCCGCCTTCGACCGATTCCAGCAGGAAATCGCCACGGCCCGGTTGGATCAGTTTCACCGCCGCGCCCACCGGTGTTTCGGTGTCCGCGATCAGCCGCCGCCAGACAAGCGTCGGCTGGCCTGCGTCCAGCGCGACGGTTGCGGCCTTGCGGTTTTCGATCTGTGTCCTTGCCATGTGCTTCATATGCAGCAATGCCATCCGGCCCTTAGTTTTCGCCGCCAAGCTGGGTGCGCACGACCTTGATCGCTGCAGAATTGCGTTGCACGCCAACTTCCGCCCGGATCGCCTGGCGCAGCGCATCGGTATATTCCTGGCCGGTGATGGAGGCGAGGTCACGCTGGACGATACCCGGAAGCGGGTCGCCATCGATGACCTTGCCGGGTTCGATGTCCTGCAGCAAAACCACGAACCAGCCCTGGTTGCGCGGGGCGGGCAGCAGTTTCACCGAGCCTTCGGCCATGTTGAACAGCAGGGCAAGCGGGGGCGGAACCTGGCGAGTGGCCTGCTGGATGCGCATCAGTTGCTCGCGATTCATGTCGACGGCCTGGGGCGGGGGCAGGGGCTTCTTCAGCGAAGCCACCGCCGCGGCGAGCGTGCTGCCCTTGCGGACTTCCGCCTGCACCTTTGCCGCCGCGGCCTTGGCAGAGGCTGCGCCCTTGTCGAGCATATAGGCGGTAATCACATCCTCGCGGATTTCCGCAAGCGGCGCCGGGGCTGATGTCGCGATGTCGGTGACATCGAAGATCAGGAAAGTCTTGCCCGGTTCCACTTCGGCGATCTGCGGTTCGTTTTCGCCTTCCATGGAGAAGGCCGTCTGCAGCACGCGGGCCAGGATGTCCGGCGCCTTTTCGCCGGGTTTGCCATAGACCGCGCCATCGGCGGTCAGTTGCGCTGTCTGCTGCGGCGCAAGGCCAAGCTGCTTGGCCGCATCTGCAAGGTTGCCGCCTTCGTCGAACTCCTCTTCGATCCGCGCCACCAGATCGGTCAGCGCGGCGCGCTTTTTCTGGGCGGCGAGCTGCTCGACGATTTCACCGCGCACCTGCTCCAGTGCGCGGCCAGGACGCGTTTCGATCCCGTCGATGCGCAGCACATGCCACCCGAGCGGGCTTTTCGCGGGGGCGGCAAGTGCGCCCTTGCCGGTGGCGTAAGCGGCATTGGCGACAGCCGGCGAGGTTTGCAGGGAGAGCGCCTGCTTGCCCAGTTTTTCCAGCCGGGCCGTCGCAAGCCCTTTGCCTTTGGCAGCGGCTTCAAGCGTCTTGCCGCCGGATACTTCCGCGACGACTGCCTTGGCGGCCGCTTCGGTCGGCACGATCAGCTGGGTCATGCTGCGCGTTTCCAGGGCGGCGTATTGCGTCTTGTCGGCATTGTAGCGGGCCGCGATTTCGGCCTCGGTCGGCGCGGGGATGGATTTCAGCGCATCCTCGCCGAAGCTGGCAAAGCGGATCACGCGGCGTTCGGGCCGGATGAAATTGTCCTTATGCGCCTTGTAATAGTCCGCCAGCTCGGCATCGCCGGGTGCCTTGCCCGGCGCGAACAGGGGAGACGGCAGTAGGGCAATGGCGCCGCGGCGCTTTTCCGTCAGCAGAGTGGCATAGCGTTTTGCCACTTCGCGCGGCACGACGGCTCCGAAAGAGGCCGGCAAGACGACCTGTCTGGCGATCAGCCCCTGCTCCAGATCCTCGCGCACCAGTTTTTCGCTGATGCCGCGCTGTTTCATGGCCTGGTGGAAGGCTTCCTCGCTGAAGCTTCCGTCCGGCCCCCTGAAAGCGGAAATCTTGGTGATTTCGCTGTCGATAAGCCTGTCGCTCGCGATGATTCCGTGTTTCTTGCCGAACACGGCGATGGCCGTGCGGTCGATCATCTGGTCCAGAACCTGTTCAAGCCCACCGCTGACCAGGAACGCGCGCATCGACAGGCGGGGATTGTCGCCTTTCGCCTTTTCCAGTGCGGAGCTTGCGGCTTGGCTGAGATCCGATGTGCTGATCCGGTCCTTGCCCACGGTGGCCACACGATCGCCGCCGGCAACACCGCCGAAACCACCGTTATTGGCGACATCGCCGCTGGCGAAAGCAAGGGCGATCAGTACCAGCACCACCAGGGCGAATACTGCGCCCAGCTTGGAGTGGATTGATTTGCGGAAGAATTGGAGCATCGGATAGCCGCTTTTCTTGAAGATCGTCCGGAAATGCGTTTGCGCATCTTTCGCGCGGCTTTTAGGAGCCAATGCGGATTCCCGCAATGGCCGCGCTGTGACATTCACGCCCAGGCCTCCCCTTTTGACAAGAGGGGCTACGCTGCCTAGCAGCGCCGCGCGGAAAGCCGATATTCAAAGATTCGGCCATGAATGAGGGTTACTAATGTCGAAACTGCCATACATAGTCGGCAACTGGAAAATGAACGGCATGCGCGCCATGCTGTCGGAAGCGCGCGCGATCGATCGCGCCACAAACCGTTTTCCCGGTGTGCAGGTTGCGCTGGCGCCGCCATTCACGCTGATTCATGCCATGCGCGAAGACGTGCAGGATATCGGTATCGGCGGGCAGGATTGCCATGTGGAGGAAAACGGGGCCTTCACCGGCGACATTTCCGCTCCGATGCTGAAGGATGCGGGGGCCGATTTCACGATTGTCGGCCATAGCGAGCGCCGGGCGCTGCATGGCGAAACCGATGCGATCGTGCGCGCCAAGGCAGATGCCGCCCAGGCGGCCAGCCTGAGCGTGATCCTCTGTGTCGGCGAAACCGAGGCGGAACGCGATTCGGGCAAGGCCGAGGATGTCGTGGCCGCTCAGCTGGATGGCTCGCTGCCTCGCGGCGACGATGCTGTAGAGAAGCTTTCTGTCGCTTATGAACCCGTTTGGGCGATCGGCACCGGGCGCGTGCCGTCCGTGGAGGATGTCGGTGCGATGCACCGTTCCATCCGCAGGAAGCTGAATGAAATTTATGGCAAGGCCGGTGACGGCGTGCGCATTCTGTATGGCGGGTCGGTGAAGGCGGATAATGCCGCGGAACTGCTGGCAGCCGATGAAGTGGGCGGCGCGCTGGTCGGCGGGGCCAGCCTTTCGGCGGAAAGTTTCGTCGCGATTATCGGTGCAGCCGCGGCCGCCAACGCGGAATAGGACGGCGCGGGATCGGGGAAGGACCGCCGGTGCCTTGCGCCGGAGGCCTGCAACGCCTATCTGCGCGCGAACCCGGGTTAACGGTCGGGCACTCAACTGAGGCCGGAAACAATGTCGCTTTTTATCTTTCTTACGGTTGTCCAGGCGCTGATCGCCGCGGTGCTTGTTGGCGTGATTCTCATGCAACGCTCCGAAGGTGGCGGGCTTGGGGTCGGCGGCAGCCCGTCCGGTTTCATGTCGGCGCGTGGCGCTGCCGATTTCCTGACTCGCTCCACCGCGGTTCTGGCCACGCTTTTCGTGCTGCTCAGCATCGTGCTGGCGGCGCTGGCGGTGGGAACGACTTCCGGGCGCGATATCGACACCTCGCTGGATCGCAGCGTTCCGGCCGAGGTGCCGCAAACGCAGGATCAGCCGGCTGCGCCGGCGCAGGAAGGCGTTCCGCCTGCCAACGATCCGCTTGCAGGCGCGGCCCAGCAGTGAAATCCGGGCGCTAAACCCGAACACCGTATTATCCGGCAAAGGCAAGCTGGTTCGGCTCAGGTTTGCCCCAGGTTTGGCTCAGGTTCGACCCCGGTTTGACCTGGGTTTGGCTCAGGTTTGACAAGGGGGCCGAACGATCCTGTGGATTCAGGCCACAAGCGCTTGCCCATAGCCCGTTTTTGGAATTAAGGCTTAACTCCCATGGCGCGGTTCATTTTCATTACCGGCGGCGTGGTTTCCTCGCTTGGCAAGGGACTCATGGCGGCAAGTCTGGCGGCTTTGCTGCAAGCGCGCGGATTCCGTGTGCGCATCCGCAAGTTCGACCCCTATCTGAACGTCGATCCGGGAACGATGAGTCCCTATCAGCACGGTGAAGTCTACGTTACCGACGACGGGGCCGAGACAGACCTCGACCTCGGGCATTACGAACGTTTCACCGGCGTTTCGGCGCGGCAGGCGGATAATATCACCTCTGGCCGCATCTACCGCGATATCATCGCTCGCGAACGGCGTGGGGATTATCTGGGCGCCACGGTGCAGGTGATCCCGCATGTGACCGATGCCATCAAGGAATTCGCGCAGGCGGATACGGACGATCTGGATTTTATTCTGTGCGAAATCGGTGGAACCGTAGGCGACATCGAGAGCTTGCCGTTTATCGAGGCGATTCGCCAGCTCAGGAACGAATTGGGCCGTGACCGCAGCTGTTCGGTGCATGTCACGCTGGTGCCCTATATCGCCGCGGCGGGTGAGCTGAAAACCAAGCCCACCCAGCATTCGGTCCGCGAACTGACAGCGCTGGGCGTGCAGCCCGACGTGCTGCTGTGCCGTTGCGAGAAACCCCTGCCCGAAAGCGAGCGCGCCAAGATCGCGCTGTTCTGCAACGTGCGCAAGGAAGCGGTAATCCCCGCGCTCGACGCGCCGAGCATTTATTCGGTGCCGCTGCAATATCACGGCGAAGGGCTGGATGCGGAAGTGCTGCGCCATTTCGGCATGAGCTCTCCCGAACCGGACCTGTCACGATGGGAAGATATCGTCGATCGCTACCAGAACCCGGAAGGCGAAGTGACGATCGGCGTGGTTGGCAAGTATGTCGGCCTGCCCGATGCCTACAAGTCGCTGAACGAAGCGTTGGCTCATGGCGGCATGGCCAATCGCGTGAAGGTCAACATCCAGTGGATCGACGCGGAAATCTTCGAACAGGGCGATTCGGATATCGCGGCACAGCTGGAACCGATGCATGGCATCCTGGTTCCCGGCGGCTTCGGCGAGCGCGGCACCGAAGGCAAGATCGCTTCGGTGCGTTTTGCGCGCGAACGCAAGGTTCCCTTTTTCGGCATTTGCCTGGGTATGCAGATGGCCTGCATCGAAGGCGCTCGCAACACGGCGGGGATCGCGGCGGCTTCCTCCACCGAGTTTGGCGAAACCAGTGAGCCGGTGGTTGGCATCATCACCGAATGGATGAGCCCGGAAGGCCTGCAGAAGCGGCAGGCAGGCGGCGACCTGGGTGGAACCATGCGGCTTGGCGCTTATGAGGCAAGGCTGGTTCCGGGCAGCAAGGTCGCGAAAATCTATGGTAATACAGTCATTTCCGAGCGCCATCGCCACCGTTACGAAGTGAACGTGGCCTATCGCGAAGCGCTGGAGAAAGGCGGACTGGTGTTTTCGGGCATGTCGCCCGATGGCTTGCTGCCGGAAATTGTCGAGCGGCCGGATCACCCGTGGTTCGTGGGCGTGCAGTTCCATCCGGAACTCAAGAGCAAGCCTTTCGATCCGCATCCGCTGTTCGCGGGTTTCATCGAAGCGGCCTTGCGGCAGACACGTCTGGTTTGATGCGTCATACGACATCGTATAGGCCCCTATTGGCCAAAACCTCCATTAGCCCTTAAAGACTCAACCAGAGATCAAAAAGCGCATGCGGTTTGAGCATGTGCCAGGGGCAGAAGCGTTTCAACATAACGCAGGTCGTTCCCTGGGTAATCGTCCGTAGCGACTCCGGCGATTATGCAGGGATGAGCGGCGCGAAAGCGTCGTGGGGGGTGGGCCATTCGGCCCACCCCCCTAACCTGATCGTGGCGCCTGATCGAAACACCCGATTGAAGCAATCGGGATCAGGCGGCCTTTTCGGTTCCGCTGCCTTCGATCACTGAAAGTTCGGTGCGGCCACCGATGGCGATCTTCTTGGGCTTCATCGCCTCGGGCACTTCGCGCACCAGATCGATCACCAGCAGGCCGTCTTCCAGATTGGCGCTTTCCACGCGCACATAATCCGCCAGTTCGAAGCGGCGCTCGAAGCCGCGCTGGGCGATGCCGACATGCAGCATCCGGCCCTCGGGTGCTTCTTCACCTTTCCTGCCGGTGACCACCAGCAGGTTTTGCTGGGCGACGATATCGAGATCGGCGGGCTTGAAGCCGGCAACCGCCAGCGCGATGCGATACGCGTCTTCACCGTGCTTTTCGATGTTGAATGGGGGATAATTATCGCCGGAATTGATGCGGGCCTGGTTTTCCAGCAGATCGAAAAGCCGGTCGAAGCCCACCATGGAACGGCGATAGGGGGAAAGGTCGAAACGGTTCATGTCAAAAATCCTCCAATGAGCAATTTTCGTATCCGGCGAAGCCCGGCGATCCGGCGCTTCGCGAGGTGTGCCATGCCCGTCTCCGGCGCATGACACGCCACAAGAGATATGTTAGCGCGAGCCTGTTTCAAGTGCTTTCGGGAAGAAGGTCGAGATGGCTTCAGCCAAAGTCGAAATCTACACTAAACTGGGTTGCCCTTATTGCGTTGCCGCCAAGGCACTGCTCGATTCCAAAGGCGTCTCCTACCAGGAATATGACATTACCATGGGCGGTCCGAAGCGGGCGGAAATGCAGGAACGCGTACCCGGTGCCATGACAGTGCCGCAAATCCTGATCGACAATTGCGGCGTCGGCGGTTGCGACGACATCCATGCGCTGGATCGCGCGGGCAAGCTGGATCCGCTGCTGGGGCTTTGACAATGACCGGAATCGCCGTCCTCCAGATGACGACGGGCATAGACCCGGATGCCAATGCGCGCACCCTTGTTTCCGCGGTGGAAGCCGCGGAAAGCGGCGGGGCATCGATGCTCTTCACGCCCGAAATGTCGGGATTGATGGACCGCGTGCGCAAGCGGGCTACAGAGCATATCGTGCGTGAGGAAGATGACCGCGTGCTTTTGGCAGTGCGCGATGCTGCGGCAAGAGCGGGGATCTGGGTGGCCATCGGCTCGCTGGCCATACTGCGTGAGGATGGCCGCTGGGCGAACAGGTCTTTCGTCATCGATTCCACGGGCGGGATCGCCGCGCGTTACGACAAGATCCACATGTTCGATGTCGATCTGGCAAGCGGGGAACGTTGGCGCGAATCCAATGCCTATGCCGCCGGCGACAGCGTGGTGACAGTGGAAACCCCTGCAGGCAGGCTGGGTCTCGCGATCTGCTATGATATTCGCTTTCCCGCGCTGTTCGAGGCGCTGGGACGGCAAAAATGCGACATTATCGCCATTCCCGCGGCTTTCACGGTGCCGACGGGGCAGGACCACTGGCACCTGATGCAACGTGCCAGGGCGGTGGAAGCGAGCGCCTATGTTGTCGCCGCCGCGCAGGTTGGCCGGCATGAGGACGGGCGCGAGACTTATGGCCACAGCCTCGTCATCGATCCCTGGGGGGAAATCCTGCTCGACATGGGCGGCGAATCCGCCGGCCTGGGATTCGCGGAAGTGGATTCCGCGCGCATTGCGGAAATCCGTTCGCAGCTGCCGAGCCTTGTCAATCGCAGGGACATTACCAAATAGGCATTCGCAATGATTGTTTTTGATCTGGAATGCCGCACAGGCGGGCACCGTTTCGAGGGCTGGTTCGGCTCCTCGGAGGATTTCGCGCGCCAGCAGGAACGCGGGCTGGTGGTCTGCCCTGAATGCGGCTCCCACGAAGTGACGAAGGCGGTGATGGCGCCCAATGTCGGCCGCAAGGGCAATCAGCTTGTGGAGGCCCGGTCCGCCAGGTCGGGACAAGTGAGCAAGGGCGCGGCGCTTCCGGACGAAGCGCTGCAGATGATGCAGCGGCTTGCCGCCATGCAGGCTGAAGCTCTCAAGGATTCGCGCTGGGTTGGCGAGAGTTTCGTCGAGGATGCGCGTGCCATGCATTACGGTGAAAAGGATGCGGAAAGCATCCATGGTCAGGCAACGCTGGAGCAGGCCAAGGAACTGCTGGATGAAGGCATCGAGGTGATGTCGTTACCCTTTCCGATGGCACCTCCGGGCAAAGCGAATTGAAATGGCGCTGCCGGCGGGGCGAAGCGATTGCCAAGTAGAGCCGCTCCGCTTAAGACGCCCGGCGTGCGCCCGTAGCTCAGCAGGATAGAGCATCAGATTCCTAATCTGAGGGCCACAGGTTCGAATCCTGTCGGGCGCACCATTTCTCAACCACCCCCCAAAAAGTTAGAAAAAACCTGAAATTTGAAGTTGTTACAGCGGTTCTAAATCCGCTTCCACGCACATATTGGATTTTCTCTGCGAGCGTGAGACGAAGCACCATTCTTTGGTGATGAACTGCCCCGAACGCCAAAGTTTCTGCGGGTTTGCGAGGAACGCCATGCGCTTCTTCAACTTCGATCCGTTCATGAACCATGGCCGCGAAGAGCTGACGGTGCATGGTTTGCGGGCCAAGGCTGCCGCTTCGGGCGTTGACACCACGCCCAAATCTTCAGGCGGCGCCGCGCCTCTCAAGGACGGTGAAGAGTTACGGTCGGTAACGTCGGGTGACATAGTCGAGATGTTCAAGGAGACTGCCGAGGTAGGCTGAACCATTCCGCGCCCGTAACGGATTTCGTGGCGGGCGCGGAGGGTGAGTTGCGGTCTGCAATTGTGCACCAAACGTGCCGGTAGGTGCGATGCCTGTTCGTCCAGCTATATTGTTTTCGCCCTGTCGTGGTCATCGGGGTCGCGGTCATCGGGGCTGTTCATGCCCATTGATGGTTTTTGGTCGCGACAACAGGCCGGTCAGATCAGATATTCAGGTCCCGCAGGTAATAGGCATTGATCTCGCCGCGCGCTGCTTCGTTCCAGTGGTAAACCTCGCCGTTCTGGATATGCGGCTTGTATGCAAAAGGCACCTCCGCCGGAAAGCGCTGACGGCGCGCATCGATCGCGTAACCGATCATTTCCGCTCGTTTGCAGACACGTTCAGCATCGAAGACCTCTTCCACACTCTTGCTACGCACACCCAAGACGGACTTGCGACGGTGAAAGCCGAAGTTGAGCGATACGCGCAGGTCGCTGGATGTGTTGGCGAAGGAGCCGTGGAGGATCTGGCGGTTGCTGATCGCGACATCGCCCGGATTGCAGACAAACGGCACGGCATCAGGCAGCAGGTTTCCGCCGGCAGCGCTGACGACTTCGTGGATGTCAATCTTTCCCAGCTTGTGGCTGCCCGGAACAAACCATACGCCGTTGGCGGGGGTCGATCCGTAAAGCTGGATCATGAAATTGAAACCCTGCATTTCCGGATCCCATTCGGGATGGTCCCAATGGGTCACGCCATCCTGATGCCAGGCGAACGCTGCTCCGGCACCAGGTTGCTTGATGACGAATCCATCGCTGAACGGAACGAAATCGTCGCCGTTGATGGCTTCGCAAACGGCCATCAATCCAGGATGCGCGTAAGCTCGCAGAGCGGCGTCCGAAAACTGGAGGGGCCCGCGGACGATGAATACGACTTGCTGGGGTTGCTCTGCTGCCGGCTCACCTTCGATCATCTTGACCGGCGCGCGCTTCAGGCCGCCGGCCCCGCCCATCGGATCGCCCAGCGGTTTCGACCAGCGGAAGGGTGATTGTGGAAGCCCCAGGCCAAGCGCCGGGCGTCCGTGCTTGTCGATCAGCGAATCAGGGCTGGTCGGCAGGCGATCGACGATGCCTTCAAACTCTGCCTTTATTTCGGCAAGTTCGGAATCGTCGAACACATGCTCCAAAATATAGAAGCCGTGTTCCTTGTATGAATCGAGGATTTCAGGCGCCAGCTTGCCCTGTGCCGTCAATCGGATCGGTCCGCGATTGGCCAGATTGCGTGCCCGCACTTCTCCCTCGCGGAAATAGTTTTCAAGCGCCGTGTCCTGGGCCTGCCGTTCATTTACAGTCGCCATAACTCGTCCTCTATTCCTTGTACGAAACCGGTTTGACGAAGCGCGTTCTCGCGAACCCTTCATCGTAAGGCGTCTGGAACGCTGTCAGGAAGTTCATTCGCGAGATTTTCCATCCTGATACGGTCCGCAAAAAATCGCATTCGTACCGGCCGCCGACCCAAAGCGCCTCTCCGTCTGGCGTGACCATTGGGATAAGCCCGTTCCACGACCCCCGCGCACTATCGCCGTCGACTTCGACTTTAGAATTCATCGCGATGTGCAGACTCATCTGTGCAGTGTGCCCGTACTTCGTGCACCACGCCTCAATCTTGCCGCGTCCTTTCTGGCCTCCCGAATCGCCGCCCCAGACCGCATCCTCGGTAAACACCGCGCCGACCTTTGCCGCGTCCCGGCCAGCGCCCTCCCAACCGGTGTCGAAATAGTGGGTGTAATCCGCCATGAGGTTACGGATCTCGTTGATCGCCTCAAGCCTTTCGACACGCATCAGCAGATCGTCGGCCGAATTCACACTCCCGGTCTGTAGCGCGATGTCGGGCGATGACATGGTCAATGCCTTGCACCGTTGGTCGCGCGCAGCAGGCGTCCGGCGCGGGCCTGGGTCGGTTCGCCATCGCGCATGAATATCTGTCCATTGACGATGGTCGCCTTGTATCCCTCGGCCTTCTGGAACAGGCGTGGCGATCCGCCGGGCAGATCATGGGCGACAACCGGCACGCGGGGCGCGACAGTGGCGGGATCGAAGATGGTGATGTCGGCGGCATAGCCTTCGCGCAGCAGCCCGCGATCGTTCAGCTTCCAGATTTTGGCTGGGCGACTGGTCATCATCTCGACCGCCTCCTCGAGCGAGAGCAGTCCGCGCTCGCGCACCCAATAGGCCAGCAAGTGCGACTGGATCGAGGAATCGATGATCGAGCGGACATGCGCGCCCGCATCCGAGAAAGTCATCGCCGTGTTCGGATTGCGCAGCAGCGCGATCATCTGCTCGTCGTTTTCAAGCCCGAAGAACTGCTGGAAGAACACGTCGAAGTCCTCTTCCAGGGCCAGGTCGATCATCAGCTCGACCGGGTCGACCCCGCGTTCCCTCGCCAGGTCGGCAACAGTGGGATTGGGCAGATAGGCCGAGCGTATCACCCGAAGCTCGCCGTAGTTCGGCTTCGAGTTGTCGCCGCGCTCGTCGCCATAGTCGCCGTGGTGCGCGGCATGGACCAGCCGGGCGCGGACAGCCGGGTCCTGCAGCAGCCGGCGCTGCTCCTCGAGCGGCCGGCTGCGCACTTCCATCCATTCGGCCAATACGTCGAAGCGCAGGGTGGTCTTGAACGACTGGACTTCCGAAACGCCGCGGCAGTGGGTCAGGCCATAGATGTGGCCGCCCAACGCGGTGGTCTCGTCGATGAACTTGGTGGTCTTGCCGCCGATCACGCCATAGGAAACCGTGACGCCCGTCTCCAATGCCAGTTCCTGCAGGCGGCGTTCGTAGTCGGCCTGGCCGTCGGGATTGCGGTGATGGGTTTCCGGGGCGAGCTGGAAGCCGCCGTGGCCTGCCTGCGCCATGACTTTCACCAGCGCCACGACCTCGTCCCACGATGCCTGCCGCGAGGCGACCGGGCGGTCGTCGGCGGTTACGTGGGTGATCTGGCGCGAGGTGGAAAAGCCCGCCGCCCCGGCGGCAAGTGCCGAGCGCAATTCGCGCGCCATCACGTCGATGTCGTCTGGCGTGGCGGTGTCGGTGAAGGCGCGTTCGCCCATGGCCCAGATGCGCAATGCCGAATGGCCGATCGAGCAGGCATAGTTGATGCCGTTGGGCCGCGCCTCGACCGCGTCGAGGTATTCGGCGAACGTCGACCAGGTCCAGTCAATGCCCAGCGCCAGGGCCTCGGCGGAAATGTCCTCGGCGCGTTCGATGTTGCTCACCACTAGCGCGCGGTGTTCGGGCGGGGCCGGGGCGAGCGTGAAGCCGCAGTTGCCCATGATCGCGGTTGTCACGCCATGATAGCACGAGGTCGAGCCAAGCTCGTCCCAGAAAACCTGCGCGTCCATGTGGGTATGGGCATCGACGAAACCGGGCGCCACGATGAGGCCTTCGGCGTCGATTTCCTCGCGCCCTTTTTCCGCGATGCGGCCAATCGCGACGATGCGGCCATCGGCAACCGCGACATCGGCCATTTGTCTGGGGGCGCCCGAGCCGTCGATCAGCGTGCCATTACGCACGACCAGGTCATAGGCCATCATCCGTCTCCTAAGTACACACCACAACCTTTTCGACTCGGCTGCTCTCATTGACTTATATCGGGTCAAACATTTGGTTCAAGGTGTTTCACGATCGAATCCGCCGGTGAGGACCGTATTGCGAGCGAAGTCCCGAGAGGCTTGCGGGCCAATCTGGCGCAGCATTCCTTCCGGCGTCCAGAACGCTTCATAGACACAGCGCGCGTAGAGGCTGATGGGCAGGTCCTCACGTCGGATTTCGCCCGATTGCACGCCAGCTTCGAGCAGGCCTTCCAGGTCGTGCAATCGCGCTGGGGTCGCGATGCGCCGCGTATCCAGCGGCGTTTTCAGCACGAACCTGAACTGAATCCGGATTTCGTCGCTGAAGCGCTCCTGCAGCCTGCCGTGGAGTCCGAGCAGGGCATCGAGCTTTTCCAGCGGGGTCGATGGAGAATGGAGAACCGCGTCCCATGCCGTGTTGCGCTGGGTCTCGAATTTGTCGATGATCGCACGCAGCATGTTTTCCTTCGATGGGAACAGACGATGGGCAGTGCCTGTGCTGATCCCCGATGCGGCGGAGATGTCACGCAGGGTTGTTGCCCCATATCCGCGCCGGGCGAATTCGCGTCGCGCAACCCGCAGCAGGTGATCCGAGCGTTTGTTGTCCTGTGTTCCGTCGTTCCAATGCATCGATGCTTCATGCGCGGCGCGAAGGGCAGGTGAGCCATCGAGAGCAGCAAAGTCAGGCGGGCTTGTTGCAAGGCCATCCAGCAGTATGCGGCAGCGAAGGTTCGGCAGGGCCTGCGCCTGTTCACCGAGCTGGAAGTCGGTGACACCGTGGCGCATCATGCTCTCGCAAAGGCGGTCGGCCAGCAGCGCGGGGTCGATCCCTGCGCGCACGTTACTGCGACCGCCATGGCCTGACTGCAGGATTTCCAGCATCGCGTCATGAATGGCGGTCGGTGCCTGCCCGACCACTCGCCGCAATTCGTCGCTGGCGCCCCTCGGCGGTTCGTACAATGTCATCAGCAAGGCGGCGGGGTGGCGCACCGCACATCCCGCTATTGCTTGTCCGAACCGCATCACTCTTTCGCGGAGCGGTGCTGGATTTGCAGTACGCTGTTCTTCGAGCGCGTCCGCTGCCACGCGGTCGAGATCGGCCTGATAGCGGCAGATCAGCTCAATGATGATCGCTTCCTTGGATTCGAAATGGTAATAAAGACTGCCCGGAAGGATGCCGCATTCATCACCGATTTCCTTCAGCGACGTCCGCATGCCCGAGATGGCGAACATCCGTGCGGCCGTTTCCAGGATTTCAGCGCGCCGGATTCCCTTGTTGGGGGCATCGGAGGTTTGGTCCAGACTGATGGCCCTTTCAGGCATGTTTGTTTCCCTGTTCGCAGTCAGCCCACGTGGGCCGGGTGTCTATAGTGTAAAACCGCCGTCGACGTGCAGCGTTTGTCCGGTGATGAATGCTGCCTGGTCGGAGGCGAGATAGACACAGGCAGAAGCGATTTCATCGAGTTTGCCCGGCCGGTGAACCGGCACGAACCGTTGGAGGGACGTCGGGACGAGTAATTCCGGTTTCGATGTCTCGTTGATCGCGATGCTCACGAGATTTGCGGTGATGCCTGAAGGGCCTGCCTCAACGGCCACGGCCTTGACCAGTTCGCGCAAGGCCGCCCTCGCTGCGCCAACCGCAGCGTGTTTCGGCCATGTCCTGTCATCGAGTCCCACAGCAACCGCGATCATTCGACCGAATTTTCGCGCGGTCATATCCGGCAACAGATGGCGGGCGAGGTAGAAGAATGATGAGCAGTTCGTGTCCATGGCCAAGTGCCATTCCTCGACGCTCGACTCCGCAACGGAACTGTGGGGCCTGATCCCGACGCAATGCACCAGCATGTCGATCGGACCAAACTTGTCGCGCGCCCGAGTGACAATGGATTCTGCCGATTGGGCATTGGCAACGTCGCCCACTGCGACGGTTGCTTCGCCGCCAAGCGCACGAGCCTCGGCTGCTACCGCTTCGGCGTCCCCTTCGCCGTCAAGGGCATGAATGACGACCCGCGCTCCGGCCATCGACAATGCAAGCGCAACCGCTCGCCCGACATCGGCACCGGCACCAGTGACCAACGCCGTCCGTCCGGCAAAATCTTGAATTGTATTGTTCATGGCCCATGTTCCCAGTCGCAATTCTGCCTTGCCCGATTGTTGGGTTTTTGTCCGATTGCTGTCGGCGGAATGCCCAGCCGTCAGTTTGAAGTCAAACATTTGGCCTAAGGCCACCTCGAACAATCGCGATTTTCGGCTGATTTTGGGCGTTTGATCGGAACGTGACTCTAGCGGGTCGAGTTTCTTGGGTATGTTCGTCGAAATTCCGCCGCATGTTTCGGTCAGCGACTTTGTGCGCCGTGCCAAGGGCCGGTCATCGCGCAAGATCCAGCAGGAATTCGAACACATCCGCAAGCGCTACTGGGGGCAACGGTTCTGGCAACGCGGCTACTTCTCGACGACGTCCGGCAACATCACCGATGACATCATCATGCGCTATCTCGACCGACATACCCACACGGATGGCTTCAGCCCCTCCGCATGATCCTACCGGCCTCGGCCGGTCAGTCATTCAGAGAAAGGCCTTCACATCCGCGATGAAGCGGTCGAACTGGTCGTGGTGCAGCCAGTGGCCTGCGTTTTCATATTCGATCAGGCGAGCTGTCCGGAAATGCTGGATGCGACCATCCCTTTCCGGGTTGGAAGAGAAGCTGTCCGCACCGTACAGCAACAGCATCGGGCAGGTAACGGCCTCCCATAGCCGGATCGTCTCCGGATAGGGTATGTCGGTGACGGGCCAGACGTTCAGGTAATTGTCGAACTTCCAGCTCCAGGTGCCGTCCTCATTACGGCTGGCGCCATTGATGGTGAGGTGGCGGGCCTGCGTGTCGGTCAGGAAGGAGTTTTCCTCCTTCATGCGCGCATAGGCCGCTTCCAGCGTGGGATAGCGGCGCGGCATGCGACCGGCTGCCCGGCGCCTGCCTTCGATCCACTGGCGCAGCCGGTTGGCGGTGCCTTCCGCTTCGCGTTGCGCGCGTACTTCCGGGCTGGGGCCCAGTCCTTCGATATTGACGAACTTGCGGACCTTGTCCGGGTAAAGCCCGGTAAACCGTGTGGCGATGCTGCCGCCCAGCGAATGGGCGATGATCGTCACCTGATCATAGCCCAGCGTGTGAACGAGTTGGGCGAAGTCATAGACGAAGGCGTCCATGCCGTAATGGCCTTCGGGCGACCAGGCGCTGTCGCCATGGCCGCGCAGGTCCGGCGCGATGACGTGCCAGTCCTTGCACAGTTCCTCCGCCACCCAGTCCCAGCTGCGACAATGGTCGCGCCCGCCATGCTGGAGAATCAGCGGCGGGGCATCCGGGTTGCCCCAATCGACGTAATGCAGGCGCAGGCGTTGAGAGATGAAACTGTTGGAAGTCGGGCCGAGAAGGTTCATGCGTGAAGCATTAGCCGGCCCTGCTTCGGCGTCAACACCGGGCATATGCCTCCGACGGGCTGGCAATTGCCGGCCGGGGCGATTATCTGCCCGACAAACGGAGAAACAGATGACGACCCACACCACCCGCATGCTCATCATCGGTTCCGGTCCGGCCGGGCTTACCGCTGCGATCTATGGCGCGCGCGCCGGGATGGAGCCGATCGTGGTGCAGGGCCTCCAGCCCGGCGGTCAGCTGACGATCACCACCGATGTCGAGAATTATCCCGGCTTTCGCGAGGTGATCCAGGGGCCCTGGCTGGTGCAGGAGATGCAGGCCCAGGCCGAACATGTCGGCACGCGGATGATGTGGGACACGATCACCTCGGTGGACCTTTCGGGGCCGAAATTCACGGCCCTGGGCGACAGTGGCGATAGCTATGAAGGCGAAGTGCTGGTGATCGCCACCGGCGCGCAGGCGAAATGGCTGGGCGTGCCGGGTGAGCAGGAACTGTCCGGCAAGGGCGTTTCGGCCTGCGCCACCTGCGATGGCTTCTTCTTTCGCGGCAAGAAGGTGGTTGTGATCGGCGGCGGCAATACCGCCGTGGAGGAAGCGCTTTACCTCACCAACCACAGCCAGGACGTGACGCTGATCCACCGCCGCGATTCGCTGCGCGCGGAAAAGATCCTGCAGGACCGGTTGTTCGCCCATCCCAACATCAAGGTGCTGTGGAACAAGGGGGTCGACCATTTCGTGGGTGATCCTGCCGCGGGCGGGGTGACCGGCGTGGCGCTGACCGACACTGTCACGGGCGAGAAGTCGGTCGAACCGACCGAAGGGGCTTTCGTTGCCATCGGTCATGCCCCGGCAACGGAGCTGTTCAAGGGCAAGCTGGATCTGGACGAAGGCGGTTATATCACCGTGCAGCCGGGTACGCCCAAAACGGCCATTCCCGGCGTGTTTGCCTGCGGTGACGTGATGGATCATACCTATCGCCAGGCGGTGACGGCGGCAGGCACGGGCTGCATGGCTGCGCTGGATGCCGAACGCTATCTCGCCGAACGCGATTTCGCCGATCAGTCGGTGTCGGTGGCGGGCTAATACCAATATTCGATGAGCCTGACTCATCGAACCTTGGTCAAGCCCGTGCGGCGCTTGAGCATTTCCAAAGTGTGATGCGTCAGCATCCCGGCACTTTGGTATAACTGTCAACCGCGCAGCATCTCCAGCACCTGTTCCGCCAGCCAGTCGCGCGCCAGCGGTTCCACGAAGCTGTGCGTGGCGTCCGGGCAGCGCCGGATGCGCGGATCGTTCCTGTCCCACGCGGCAAGGAAAGCCTGGGCGGTGCGATCGCGCTCGGCCACGGGAAAGATGATCGGGCCGCTGAAATCGGCGATCCCCGCTGCCATATCCTGCGCCAGCGAACCCGGCGGCGGGGCAGGGCGCAAGGCATCGCGCAGGCTGGCGAACAGCTTTCGCGGTGAAACCTTGCCCGTCAGCAGCCGCAGGATGGCTGCGGGATCGGCCAGGCGGCGGCGGTAATGATCGAGCAGGATATCGGGCGGCGGGGCCGCGTTTTCCTGCTCGATGGTCCAGGGATTGGAAAGCACCAGCGCGTCAAGCCCGGCGCCGCGCGCCAGCATCAGTGCGCTGGCCGCGTCGCAATTGCCCAGCCCGACGATGCGTGAAAGCCGTGGGACTTCCCGGCGGAAAACTTTCAGGGCAGCTGCGATGTCGGGTGCGCTGTCGCGAAAGCCCAGGTTCGCCCCCTCGCTGTCGCCCACGCCGCGCCGGTCGAAACGGAAGACCGGAAAACCTTCGCTGGCCACGCGCGCGGCCAGCAGGGCCTGGCCGGCCCATGCGCCGGAACGGATTTCATTGCCGCCGGTGACGATCAGCAGGCCCGTTTCGGCACTGCCTTCGTCCAGTGTGCCCAGCAGCGTGGAGCCTTCGCAGGAGAAAGCCGGATGCCGGCGGCTCATGCCTTCACCCCGATGGCCAGAATGGCGGCCAGGGCATCGGCCTGCTCGCGGCTTTCATCGGGCTCCGCGCGCAGCCACAATCCGCTGCCGCCGACCGTGCCCTGCGTGATTTCATGGAGAATGGGCGCGGCCAAAGGCGTGAGTGTCTGGAACTGGCGCAGGAATTCGGCGCCAAGCCGGTGACCGGACAGGGTGAGCCCGTCCCGCAGCCCGGTTTCAAGCAGGCTTTCCCGCGTTTCGGTGATCCCCGCCTCGCGTGAGGCCAGGATGCGCGAACGCATCATCTGGCGCAGGATGGAAGCGCCGTTTGCGGGCGCATAGTGCCAGGTCGGCAGGCTGCCGGGCGTCAGCATGGCACCGCCGCGTATGCCCAGCGCATGTGTCGCTCCGAAATGGGTGGCGGCATCTTCCATGGCCGCGATCCAGCTTTTCGGAGTTTGCATCTCCAGCGACTGAAGGCTTTCGTTGCTGCCCGGAAGGTCCGGCAGGAAGCAATCGACGCCGGCCGCGTCCAGCCGCCGCATGACTTCCACGGTGAAGCGCCGCATGCGATTCGCTTCGTCGAACAGGGCGGGCACGATCAACAGTCGGCAGCGGCGGCCGCGATCGAAGGCAAGCGCATATTCCTGCGTGCTACCGCCGCCGGGCAGCGGGCAAGGCCAGGAAAGCGGCGTCACGAGGCCGCGCGTTTGGCCTCGGCAAAGGCAAGCAGCGAGCCATAGCTTTCCAGCAGTTCGCCATCGATTTCATCGTCTTCGATGATAATGCCCAGCCGGTCTTCCATTTCGGTGAGAAGGCCAGCCACGGCCATGGAATCGAGCTCGGGCAAATGCCCGAACAGCCCGGTATCGGACGTAAAGCCTTCTGCCTGCCCGACTTTCAGGCCGAGAACATCGGTCAGTATCTGGCGCAGCAGCAAGTCTGTATCGCTTTGCATGGCCCCTCATGGCTGGCGGCACGGGTGGAGAGCGGCCCTCTAGCCATGGTTCCGCCTTCCGGCAAGGCGCTGCAAACCTGTTTTGGCGAGAACAGGCCAGTTTTTGGGCGCGAAGGGGCGGATCAGCTCCAGCCGATAGCGTATGCGAACATCTTCCATCCAGTCGCGCTTGTAGCTGTCATTGCCCGTTCCGAAGTCGATTTCCCCGACACGGTCCACGTCGATGACATGGCGGAAAAGTGCCGCGCTCAGTACCGATCCGGGTGAAAGCGGCCTGGAAGCCTCGGTATGGGCCAGCTTGTGAATGAAGGCCGTATTGCCTTCCACCGTCCACATCTGCGCGGCGACGGCTTCGCCACCAGCGCGGGCGATGCCGAGCCGCAGGCGCCCCGCTGCCCCTTCCGCTTCGGCAAAGGCACGCAGGAATGCGGGCGAGCCTTCCTCAGGCTTCCAGCTCTGGCTGTAGATTGCCTCGTAATCGGCCCAGACATCCGGGTCGAAATGCGTCAGCACTTCGGTTTCGACCTTGCCGCTCTTGCGTTTCAGCGTCGTGCGCAGCTGGCCGGGGCGTGACGCCAGATAGGCGTCATAGCTGCGGCCCCGCACCGCGAGCACGTGGTTTGTGTCACAGGCCTCGCGCATGACGATCCATCCGGCGCGGCGAAAGGCACGTTCGACCAGCGTGGCGCTGCCGTCTTCGTCGGGCAGGCCGGAAAGCGTGATGCGGTGCGCGCGTTTGGCCAGGCCACGAGCCAGCGCAGCCATCAAGACGTCACCATTTCCGCCGGGCGAGATCACGGGGCGAAAGCGGAAGGTGTACCAGTTGCCCAGCGCCCGCAGGTGTCCTGCGCCCCCTTGCAGCGGCAGGACGGCCATGGCGTCATGATCGCGGGCCACGGCCAGCAACGGCTTCAGCCCGCAATGCTCGGCCAGTCCCTGCCACCAGGCAAGGCGATCAAAGGGCGCTGCCTGCATTTCACTGGAAAGCAGGGCCGACAGGCGCGCATCCGATTGCACTTCCTTAAGATCGGGGTGATATTCGATCGTCGTCACTCGACCTGTTTCCCAGTCTGGAGCCTTCAATACCCGTGCGCAGCGACGTTGAAACCATGATCCGACCGCTCGATCATCTCGTGCTCAGGGGCGCGCAAGATGCCCCCGCGCTCGTGCTGCGCGGTGCCACCCTTAGCTTCAAGGACTTAAGAAGCCGTGTCGCTCTGCTGGCCGGGTGGCTGAGCGGGCAAGTGCCGGAAAATGGCGCGCGGGTGGCCAGTTGGGTCGCCAAGGGAGAGCTGGCCTGCCTGATGCCGCTGGCCTGCGCGCAGGCCGGGCTGGTGCATGTGCCGGTCAATCCCCTGCTCAAGCATGCGCAAGTCGCCCATATCCTGGCCGATAGCGGCGCGCGGCTGCTGATCGGTACGCCTGCAAGGCTGGCGACGCTGGAGCCGGGCAATGTGCCGGAAGGCTGCGCCACCATGGGTGAGGGCGATGCGCTTGCCGCCGCTCAGGCGCTGGGTTGTGCTTTGTCACTATCTTCAAATGATCCTAATGATTTAGCGGCGATTCTTTACACCAGTGGATCGACCGGGCGGCCCAAGGGGGTGATGCTAAGCCATGCCAACATGTGGTTGGGGGCGGAAAGCGTGGCGGGTTATCTCGGCCTGCAGGCGGATGACCGCACACTCGCGGCGTTGCCGCTCTCCTTCGATTATGGGCAGAACCAGCTGCTTTCGAGCTGGTATACCGGCGCCAGCGTGGTTCCGCTCGATTATCTGACCCCGCGCGATGTCATCAAGGCGGTGGAGCGTAACGGCATCACCACCCTGGCCGCGGTGCCGCCACTGTGGGTGCAATTGTCCGAACTGGATTGGCCCAAGGAAACAGCGGCTAAATTACGGCGGCTCACCAACAGCGGCGGCGCTCTGACGCCGGATCTGGTGAAGCGCCTGCGCTCCCTGTTTCCGCAGGCGCGACTGTTCGCCATGTATGGGCTGACCGAGGCGTTCCGCTCCACGTTCCTCGATCCCGCGCTGATCGACAGCCATCCGACCTCGATCGGCAAGGCGATCCCCCATGCCGAAATTCTGGTGATCGATGACAAGGGTGACGTCACGGCAGCGGGCGAGGAGGGCGAGCTCGTCCATTGCGGGCCGCTGGTCGCGCAAGGGTATTGGCAGGACGCGGAACGCACGGCAGAGCGGTTCAGGCCGGCTCCGGCGGCATCCCGTTATGGCGGCATGGCCGTGTGGTCAGGCGACCGGGTAAGGCGCGATGCCGAAGGATTGCTCTATTTCGTGGGGCGGCGTGACGCCATGATAAAGAGTGCCGGCAACCGCATCAGCCCGCAGGAAATCGAGGAAGCGGCGCTGGCTACCGGACTGGTGGCGGAAGCGGTCGCGCTTGGCGTGCCGGACGAACGGCTTGGCCAGGCGATCCACCTGGTCGTGCGCGTGGTTCCGGGCATCCTCCACGCAAAGGAAGAGCTTCCACGTAAGCTTATGCAGGAATTACCGAATTTTATGCATCCAAAGCAGATTCACTGGCGTGACGTCATGCCTGTCAGTCCCAATGGCAAGATCGATCGCACGGGCCTGCAGGCGGAGCTGCTGGCATGAAGCCGCTCGGCCCCATTCCGGCCGGTTATGAGGCTGTCGGCGGCGAGCTGGCGGTGGACGGCGTGACGGCAAGCGAGTTGGTGGAACGCGCCGGCGGCACGCCGCTGTTCGTCTATTCCAGCCGACTGATTCGCGAGAGAGTGGCAGCCTTGCGCGCGGCAATGCCTGAACGACTTGCCATTCATTATGCTGTAAAAGCAAACCCTTACCAGCCTATCCTTCAGCTGTTTTCCAGGCTTGTCGACGGGTTCGACATTGCCTCTGGCGGAGAGCTGGCGATGCTTCGGCAAGCGGGGATCGATCCGGCCCTTGTCAGCTTTGCCGGTCCGGGCAAGCGCGATGCCGAACTGGAAGCGGCGATCCGCGCGGGGGTTACGCTCAATCTCGAATCCGAAAACGAGGCGGAACGCGCCATTGCCATTGCGCAGCAGGCGGGAATTACGCCCCGGCTGGCGATCAGGGTCAATCCCGAGTTCGATCTCAAGGGTTCGGGCATGAAGATGGGCGGCGGCGCCAAACCCTTTGGCGTGGATGCCGCACGCGTGCCGGCACTGGCCCGGCGTGTCATCTCCAGCGGCGCCGAATGGCGCGGTTTCCACATCTTCGCGGGCAGTCAGGCGCTGGGTGCCGAAGCCATTGCCGAAACCCAGGCCCAGACGCTGCGACTGGCGGCGCAGCTGGCCGAGGAAAGCGGTGCGCCGCTGCCGCATTGCAACCTCGGGGGCGGTTTCGGCATTCCCTATTTCCCGGGCGAGGCAGCGCTGGACATCGCGCTGATCGGCGAAAGGCTGGCCGAGCGTTTCGCCGAACTGCCGCCAGTGCTGGCCAATACGAGATTCTGCATTGAACTCGGTCGCTATCTTGTTGGTGAAGCTGGGATTTATCTCACCCGGATCGTCGACAAAAAGGAAAGCCATGGCGAGATTTTTCTCGTCACCGATGGCGGCTTGCATCACCAGCTCGCCGCATCCGGCAATTTCGGCACGGTGGTGCGCCGCAACTATCCGGTGGCGATCGCCACGCGCTATGACGCGCCGGTGGAAGAGGAGGCGTCGATTGTCGGCTGCCTTTGCACACCGCTGGACAAACTGGCGGACAAGGCCGGTTTCCCGCACGCCGAGCCGGGCGATATCGTCGCCATTTTCTGCGCAGGCGCCTATGGCGCAAGCGCCAGCCCGGCCACTTTTCTGGGGCAGGGCCCGGCCCACGAAATGCTGCTTTAACGAAGGCCCAAGCTACTGTTCCACTTTGGAACCCCCGCTCAGATAGGGGCTTAAGACTAACGCAATCTTCACCCTTTTCTCCCAATATAGCGGCGGATTTGGTCAGTTTCGTGCTTTCGGAGCGGTGTTCCGGAGGCACGGTCTGGCATAGCTGAGGATCTGCAGATGTCCCAACGCCGCCTTGCCAGCCTTGTCGCCGGATGCGCCCTGGCCAGCTTTGCCTTGTCCGGATGTTTGGGTGGGGCGCAAGGGCCGCAGCTTCCGCCTGCCGCCTTCGTGGCGATGCAGGAAGGCCCGGGTGAGGAATATGTCATCGGCCCGCTGGATGAGCTGACGATCTTCGTCTGGCGCAATCCCGAGCTGGGCGCGAAAGTGCAGGTGCGGCCAGATGGGCGGATCACCACGCCGCTCATCACCGACATGCCAGCCGTGGGCAAGACGCCGTCCATGCTGGCGGAGGACATCCGCCTCCAGCTTTCCCAATATATCGAGGATCCGCTGGTTTCGGTGATCGTCAACAAGTTCGCCGGCACTTTCAGCCAGCAGGTCCGCATCGTCGGCGCGACCGAGAAGCCGGCCTCGATCCCCTATCGCGCGAACATGACCCTGCTGGACGCGATGATCGCGGTGGGCGGCCTTTCCGAATATGCCGCCGGCAATCGTGCCCGCCTGATCCGCTTCGACAAGGCTACCGGCAAGCAGAAGGAATATGCGCTGCGCCTGGGCGACCTGCTCAAGAAGGGCGACAGCAAGGCGAATGTGATGCTCACCCCCGGGGATGTGATCATCATCCCGGAAAGCATGTTCTGAGGATCGCGAAAGGCACACCTGTCCGATGAATTCGCTTTACGACGAACTGCTCGCGGCCTTGCACAGCGTCTGGAACCGGCGTTGGCTGGCGCTGGCCGTGGCCTGGGGCATCTGCCTGCTGGGCTGGCTGGCGGTGGTGATGATCCCCAACACCTATGAATCCAAGGCACGCATCTTCGTGCAGCTGGACGACGCGCTGGCGGAGCAGGTCGGCATCGGCGTGGCCGATCGGAAGCGCGACATCGAACGCATCCGCCAGACGCTGACCAGCGCCGTCAATCTGGAAAAGGTGGTGCGCTCCACGCAGATCGGTGAAACGGTCAATTCGCCCAAGGCGATGGAAGCGACCGTGCTTGGCCTGGCCAAGGACATCCAGATCGTCAGCACGCAGGACAATGTGTTCGAGATCACGGCGGTGTCGCGGCGCGGATCCTTTTCCGAAGTCGAGAACGCCAGGCTGGCGCAGGATATCGTCCAGAAGATGATCGACATCTTTCGGGAAGAAAACCTCGCGGGGAACCGCGGGGAAATGACCGAGACGATGGAATTCGTGAACCAGCAGCTGGCCCAGCGCGAAAAGGAGCTGGAAACAGCCGAACAGCGCCGGCTGGAGTTCGAGGCAAGGCACCCGGAAATGATCCAGGGTGGTGCCGCAAGTCTGGCAAGGCTGGAATCCTCCCGCACCGAATTGCGTAATCTCGAGGCCGATGTCGCCGCTGCGCAAAGCGCGCTGGCGTCCATCAACGGTCAGCTGGCGGGCACGCCCAGGACTCTGCCCGGTGCCGCCGCCGGCGGCGCGACGGGAGCGCTTGCCAAAGTCAGCTCCGATCTTGCCGGCATGCGCGCGCGTGGCCTGACCGAGAGCCATCCCGACGTGATCGCCGCCAGGAACCAGATCGCCGCACTGAAAGCCGCCGCGCAGAGCGAGGAAAGCGCGGGCATCGGCACGCCGAACCCCGCCTATATGTCGCTGCTGTCGATCAAGGCGGAACGCGAAGCCAATCTGCAGTCCGTGCAAGCCCGGCGTTCGGTGCTTCAGGCGGATATTGCCTCGCTCACGGCGATACAGATCGACAACCCCGAAGTCGCGGCCGAAGCCCAGCGTATCGGCCGCGATTATGAAGTGCTGCGCAGCCAGTATGAAAAGCTGCTGCGCGATCGCGAGGAACTGCGCCTGCGCGGCGAGATCAAGACCGGGCGCGAAGCGGTGAAGTTCGATGTTGTCGATCCGCCGACGACGCCGCGTTCGCCGGTTGCCCCCAATCGTCCGATCCTGCTGGTGGCCGTGCTCGTGCTGGGCATCGGCGCGGGTGTCGGCACGGCCTATGCCCTGAGCCGGTTCCGTTCGACTTTCGCGACGACGGCCAGGCTGGAAAGCGTCACCGGCCTGCCGGTGCTGGGGGCGATCTCGCAAGTGGCGGCCGAGGCGGGCCGCGAATTGCGCGAGCGCCGGCTCAAGTATTTCTACGCCGCTTCCGGCGCGCTGGGCGGACTGTGCGTGCTGCTGCTGGCTGTCGAATTCATCCAGCGCGGCATGGTGGCGTAAGGAGGACGGGATGACCGAGCATAGCAAAATTCCCGTCCCGCCCTCTGGCGGCAAGCCGGAAAAGCCGGAAGGCACGGGCGGTTCGCTGATTGAGCGGGCAGCCAGGGCATTCGATTTCCGCAAGTTCACGCCGCCTCCGGTTCCCGAAAAGCTGGCGCCGGTTCCGGCCAGTCTCGCGGCCCGCAACCGCCGGCAGGAAGAAGCGGCCCGGCTGCGCGAGAGCGAGGCTTCGTCCGCACCCGCCCCGGAAACGGCTGCGCAGGCTCCTGCCGTGCAGCCCGCCGATGTCCATGCCTCGCAAGAGCCTCTGGCAGCGCCTGTCGCGCCGCCGGTTGCGCCCGTAGCTTTCAGGCCCGTAGTTTTCAGGGATGTGCACCATGCCGTGGATCGCCGCCACTTGAGCGATCAGGGCCTGATCGTGCCCGAAGGCGGCGTCACCACTGTTCTGGAGGAGTTCCGCATCGTCAAGCGCCAGCTGCTGCTGCAGGCGGCGGAACTGCGGGAGCAGGGCAGCGGCGCGGCGGCGCAGCGCATCCTCATCTGCTCGCCCCTGCCGGGGGAGGGCAAGACTTATTGCTCCATCAATCTCGCGCTTTCGATCGCGGCGGAAAAGGAAAGCGAAGTCCTGCTGGTGGATGCCGATTTCGCCAAGCCTTCGATCCTCAGCGCGTTGGGCCTGCCCGGCGGGCCGGGGCTGATGGACGCGCTGAGCGATCCGCAGGCCGATGTCGCGGATTTCGTGGTGGGCACGGATATTCCGGGGCTTTGGGTGCTGCCTGCCGGCAGTGCGACCAGCACCGACAGCGAATATCTCAATTCCTCGCGCACCGCCGCCGTGCTCGATCGCCTGACCCAGGGCGCGCCGCAGCGCATCGTGATCTTCGATTCACCGCCGGCGCTGGCGGCATCGCCCGCTGCGGAACTCGCGAAATATGTGGGGCAGGTGGTGGTGATCGTGCGCGCCGACCGGACCGGGCAAGGTGCTCTGGAAGATGCAATTTCCCTGCTGTCCGGCTGCCCGAATATCCAGCTTCTGCTCAATGCCACCCATTTCAGCCCAAGCGGCCGCCGTTTCGGTGATTACTACGGGTATGGTGGGTGATCGCGATGCAGCGTCTTCGTGATAGCCTGGTGGCCATGCTCGTCCTCATGGTGGCCTGCGCCTTGCCGGTGACGGCGTCGGCACAGAGCATCGATTATGGCGGCGACATGCTGGGCGATGCCGAAGTCAGCAGTGGGCAATTCAGCGATGGAGAATCCGGCAGCGGCCAGGAAGCCATGCCTTCCGCACCGAAGAAGGGCGGCGGCAAGCATCTTGAAATCACGCCCTATATCGAGGCCGCGCAGCTTTTCACCAAGGAGCTTTCACCGGGCGACGACGTGCTGACTTATACGCGCATCGCCGCGGGTGTGGATGCCTCGATCACCGGGCTGCGCAACGCGGCTTCGGTTTCGCTGCGCTATGAGCGCCATATCGGCTGGAACAGGAAGTCGCGCGATGGCGATGCGGTCAGCGGCATTGTCCGGGGCTATACGACGGTCACGCCGGGCTTGCGGATCGAAGCGGGCGGGCTGGCCACGCGGGCGCGCGTGGAAGGCGATGGCGCCGCCGTGCTTGGCCCTTATGGTGAAGGCGACAGCGTTACCCAGCTCTATTCGGTCTATGCAGGGCCTTCGCTTGCCACCCATCTGGGCGTTGTCGCCGTCGATGCCAATTACCGCTTCGGCTATACCAAGGTGGAATCGCCCGATGCCGTGGTGGTGACGCCGGGTGCGCCGGCGGTCGATGTTTTCGATGAAAGCACCGCCCATTCCGCCAGCGTCCATGCCGGCGTGAAGCCGCATGAACTGCTGCCCGTGGGGCTGGCCGCGGGGGCGGGCTATTACCGCGAGGACATTTCCAATCTCGATCAGCGCGTCGAGGATTTCTCCGCGCGCGGCGATGTGACGGTGCCGCTTTCGCCCAGCCTCGCCCTTGTCGGCGGTGTCGGCTATGAGGATGTCAGGATTTCCAGCCGCGATGCCCTGCTTGATGGCAGCGGCAATCCGGTGATCGGCAGCGACGGCCGCTATGTGACCGACAAGAGCGCGCCGCGTGTCATCGCCTATGATACCAGTGGGTTGATCTGGGATGCCGGCGTGCTCTGGCGCCCCAGCCGCCGCACCACGCTCGAAGCGCATGTGGCCCGTCGCTATGGCTCGACCAGCTATTACGGCAGCTTCGCCTATACGCCGAACTCGCGCAGCGCGATCAATGTCGCGGTCTATGACAATGTCTCCGGTTTCGGTGGCCAGGTGAACCGGGCGCTGGCGGACCTGCCAACCGATTTCGAAGCCGTGCGCAATCCGCTGACCGGCGATCTGGGCGGCTGCGTCTCCTCGCTGGACAAGGGCACCTGCCTTTCGGGCGTGCTAGGTTCCGTCCGTTCTTCCACCTTCCGCGCGCGCGGGATCATGGCCAGCTATGTGCTCACTCTCGGCCGCCTCAACACCGGCATCGGCGCTGGTTATGACCGGCGCAAGTTCATTGCGGCACCTGGAACCTTGCTGGCCTTTGCCAATGGCCTGGTTGACGAGAATTACTGGCTGTCCGCCTATCTGGGCGGCAAGCTGGACGAGCGTTCCGCCTTCACGACCAATGCCTATGCCAACTGGTTCCGGAGTGCCGCTGGTTTCGGCGGCGATGCGACGGCGCTGGGCGCCTCGGCATCCTATTCGCGTGACCTCACGAGCCATCTGATCGCCACGGCCGCGCTCGGCATGGACGGCGTGAACCGGGAGGCGCCGCTTGAGGATTTCTGGTCCTTATCCGCGCTTGTCGGCGTGCGTTACAGCTTCTGAGCCCAGGGAGAAAATCAGGATGTTCGAGGAATTCTACGGCTTCAGCGGCAAGCCTTTCCAGCTCACTCCCGACCCGGCTTTCTATTTCGAAAGCCTGACGCACAGGAAGGCGCTGTCCTATCTGGGCTATGGTCTAGCGCAGGGTGAAGGCTTTGTGGTGATCACGGGCGAAGTGGGCGCGGGCAAGTCCACTCTGGTTGCGCACCTTATGGCGACGGTCGATCCCGCCCGGCTGACGGCGGCGCAGGTGGTGACGAGCAAGCTGGATGGCGAAGAGATCGTCCATGTCATCGCCCAGGCTTTCGGCCTTCCGATCGAGGGGCATGACAAGGCGTCCGCACTGGGCGCGATCGAGGCGTTCCTGCATGAGGAAGCGCGCGCCGGCCGCCGCTGCCTGCTGGTTGTCGACGAGGCGCAGAACCTGGCCATCGAGGCGCTGGAAGAGCTTCGCATGCTCTCCAATTTCCAGCTTGGCGCGCATCCGCTGTTGCAGACGCTGCTGCTGGGCCAGCCGGAATTTCGCGAAACCTTGCTTCGCAGCCCCGAGCTGGAACAGCTGCGCCAGCGGGTGATCGCCACGCATCATCTGGATGCGATGCAGCCGGACGAGGTCCAGCCCTATATCGAACACCGCCTGAAATGCGTCGGCTGGACCGGCATTCCCGCTTTCGAGCAGGGTGTGTTCGCCGAAATCCATGCCGCCAGCGGCGGCGTCCCGCGCCGGATCAACCAGATCGCCAACCGCGTGCTGCTGATGGGATCGCTGGAAGAGAAGTCGGTGATCGACAGCGCCATGCTGCACCGGGTTCTGGCCGAAATGGACGAAGACGGATCGATCAGCACGGTCAGCCCTGTATCCCATGCACAGGGCCCTGCTTCGTCGGCCCCTGCTGCGGTCCCAGTACCGTCTGCGCCGGACAGTATCGAGCAGGCGCTTGCCGCGCGCGATCTGCGGATCGCGGAATTGCAGCAGGCAGTGATCGAACTTGCGGCGGCCATGGATGCAAGCAAGGCGCGCGATGCGGAGGTTGCGGCTTTCCGCAAGCGCATCGCCGATCTGGAAGGCCTTGTGGCCGAGCAAGACCGCACCTTGCGCGATGCCATCGGCATGCTGGTCGAATGGATTGAAACAGAAGAGCAGCGCGCTGCTGCCTGACACAAGCGGAGGCCATGCCCAGTGGTTCATGTCCAGTGAATGCCCGGCAGCCGATCAATGGACTTTCGGTTGACGTCGAAGCCTGGTTTCAGGTCGGCGCCTTCGAGGATGTGATCGACAGGGATAGCTGGGATTCGCTGGACGATCGCATCGAGCGCAATTGCGACGCCATCCTGCGGATGTTCGCCGAAGCGCAGGTGAAGGCAACCTTCTTCACGCTGGGCTGGGTGGCGCGGCGCCATCCCGCGCTGCTGCGGCGGATCGCGGGCGAGGGGCACGAACTTGCCAGCCATGGCTGGGATCACACGCGCGTGTTCCGTCTGAATCGCGAAAGCTTCGCCCGCGATCTGGACATGAGCCGCAAGGCGATAGAGGATGCGGCTGGCGTTGCCGTCACCGGCTATCGCGCGCCCAGCTTCTCCATCGATAGCCGCACCCCGTGGGCACATGGAGTTTTGGCCGAACAGGGCTTTGCCTACAGCTCCAGCGTGGCTCCCATCGTGCACGATCATTATGGCTGGCGAGAGGCCCCGCGCTTTGCGTTCAAACCCTTGCCATGGTCGGATCTGGTCGAACTGCCGGTCACCACCGCGATGTTCGCGGGTCGGCGGATGGCGGCGGGCGGCGGGGGCTTTTTCCGCGTGCTGCCCTATGGGCTTTCGCGCTGGGCGATCCGGCAGGTGAACCGCCGCGATGCCAGGCCGGCGGTCTTCTATTTCCATCCCTGGGAAATCGACCCGGATCAGCCGCGCGTGCCCGAAGCCTCGCTGAAATCGCGGCTGCGGCACTATACCAATCTGCAAGGCATGGCCGACAAGCTGCGCCAGCTGATCCGCGATTTTCAATGGGGCCGCATGGACACGATCGCGGCACGCGAGGCGGAAACGGCCTTGAGGCTGGCGGCATGAACGCGCCTTTTGCCCTGATGCCCGGAACATGGCCCGCAATGCCGGGGCTGGCCGATCTTTCGGACCCGGACGAATGCGCGCGGATTGAAGCCTTCCTGCGGGCACACCCCGATGCGACGCCATTTCACCGCCCGGTCTGGCTGCAGGCCGTGGCGCGCGGCACCGGCAACCGGGCCCTGGCCCTGGTGGAGAGACGCCATGGCGCCATCGTCGCCTACCTGCCGCTGAACGAAGTGCATTCCCCTGTTTTCGGCCGCCTGCTGGCTTCGGCCGGCTTTGCCGTGGGTGGCGGGTTGCTGACGAGCGATGGTGCCGACAGTGAGGCCGTCTTCGATGCTGTGGAAGAGCTGGCGCTGCGCCGTTCCTGCCCCGCGATCGAACTGCGCGGCGGCGTGCTGCCACAAGCGGCGCGCGCGGGCTGGAGCTTGCGCACCGATTCCCATTGCGGCTTCGTGACGCCACTGGTCGCGGATGAGGAGGCCCAGCTTGCGGCCATTCCCCGCAAGCAGCGCGCGGAAGTGCGCAAGGGGTTGGCCAATGATTTCACGGTGGAAACCGGCACGGCGGAACAGGATCGCGCGGCGCATTATGCCGTCTATGCCGAAAGCGTGCGCAACCTTGGTACGCCGGTTTTCCCGCGCGCCCTGTTCGATGCCGTGCTCGACGGTTTCGGCAAGGATGCCGACATCCTGACAGTACGTCACGAAGGGCAGCCGGTCGCCAGCGTGCTCTCCATCTATCACCGGGGCGCGGTGATGCCCTATTGGGGCGGCGGCACGTGGGCTGCGCGGCAGCTGCGCGCCAATGATCGCATGTATTTCGAACTGATGCTGCACGCCCGCAAGCGGGGCTGCACCCATTTCGATTTCGGCCGTTCCAAGACCGGCAGCGGGGCCTGGCATTTCAAGCGCAACTGGGGTTTCGAGCCGGAACCGCTGAGCTATGCGAGCTGGACCGCGCCCGGTGCGGAAAAACGCGATGCCGAT
>Ga0299912_10000230_pt1 | contig 56342 bp, 57 predicted proteins | sample RVTome_2_FD_207667 | JGI IMG/M metagenome (GOLD analysis project Ga0299912, IMG submission 207667) | Soil microbial communities from uranium-contaminated site in the Upper Colorado River Basin, Wyoming, United States - RVT95D214 (version 2) ... | reverse complement strand
TTGATCGGCGTGTTCGTCCTCAGCAGCCGTATGCTCTTCTTCTTCTCCAGGTGGTCCTCCGCGTCGGCATCGTATGCCGGTGCGATGACCGCCTCGACGAAGTGACTGCCGATCTCCTTCGCGGTCTCCAGGTCGACAGGCCTGTTCACCCCGACGACGCATCCGAATGCGCTCAGCGAATCTGCGTTGTACGCGGTCCTGAACGCCTCTGCGATGGTCGCAGCACTCGCCACTCCTGAAGGATTCGTGTGTTTTATCACAGCCGCGGTCGGCTTCTCGAAGTCGGATACAATGGCCAGCGCAGCGTCCAGGTCGATCACGTTGCAGAACGATATCTCCTTCCCGTGCATCTTCTCCGCAGCCGCGACGCTCAGCGGCGTCCAGTCGAACAAGTCCTTGTAGAATGCGGCCTTCTGGTGCGGGTTCTCGCCGTATCTGAGGTCTCCGACCTTTTCGAAGGACAGTGTGAGATTCTTGGGAAACATCTCACCCGGTGAGAGCTTCTTGCCCAGGTACTGCGATATCGCCGCGTCGTATCTGGCCGTGGATCGGAACGCGTCGAGCGCGAGCTTCTTCCTCGTCTCCTCCGACAGATGGGAGTCGCTCTCTCTCAGTTCCTTCAGGACTGGTTCGTACTGGGTAGGGTTCGTGACCACGGCGACGCTAGCATGGTTCTTAGCAGCCGACCGGATCATCGAGGGCCCTCCGATATCTATGTTCTCTATTGCATCTTCCAGCTTCACGTCCGGCTTCGCGACCGTGGATTCGAACGGGTACAGGTTCACGACCACCATGTCAATCGGCTCGATGCCGTGCTTCTTGATGGCCTCCATGTGCTCCTCCCTGGTCCTCATCGCGAGTATGCCACCGTGGATAGCCGGGTGCAGGGTCTTCACGCGGCCGTCGAGCATCTCAGGGAACTTCGTCACCTCTGACACGCCTATGACTGGGACTCCGGCCTTCTCAAGGGCGGACATGGTGCCGCCCGTGGACATGATCTCGATTCCTAGCTCCGACAGCCCCTTGGAGAATTCGACCAAACCGGTCTTATCGGATACGCTTACCAACGCTCTCTTGACTCTGCTCATGACTCAATCACTCCGCTTGACGCTGAAGCATCCCTACCCTTTCAGCACAAAGTGTGCCGACATGTTATCCACTGGTTGGATATAACGGTTTTCGTGGAACGGTGGGACAGCCAGGAGATGTCTCTGACGGCATCACATCGGAAGGCCCAGTCCGGTGAGGACGACTTCCCTGAGTAGGTTGAACGGGAGCGTCCCGTAGCTGGCGACGAGGTCGTGGAACTTGCGCTCGTCGAACTTGACGCCTGCCTTCCTCTCGACCTCCTTCCTGAACTCGAGGATCAGATGGCGGCCAGTCATGTACGACAGCGCGTAGCTAGGAGTCCTGGAGTACCGTTTGGCCTCGTTCTCCATCGCGTCCCTCGGCATGCCCGTCTCCCTGGTCATGAACTCCGTCATCTCCTCGACGGTTGCAGTCCCATGGGCTAGCTTGATATCCGCGATGATCCTGCACGCCCTCCAGATCGCTCCATTCAGCAGCTCGAACGCAGCCTCGTCCGTCGCTTTGTACCCGTGGTCGAACATCATCTTCTCGCAATAGTGCGCCCACCCCTCGAATGTCTCCACGCCTGCCGCGGGAGCCTCAGGAGGACTCATCTGCAGTATCCAGTGTTTCTTGTTCGTCATCACGCCCTGGTGGAAGTGTCCGGGGTACGCCTCGTGAACGGCGGTGTTGATGATCGCCGCGTAATTGAGGTGGTTGGAGAGGTCCTTGGGGTCCCCTGGCCGGGTGACGACGTACTGCCCTTCCTGCCTCTTGTCGAAGTACGAAGGCGGGTACAGGGCCGCGAACGGAAGGACGGGTGCGAGGAAGTCAGGTGTCTCGACGACCTCTAGCTTTGCGTCCGGGTCTATCGTTGCGAGCCCCTTTCTAGCTATGAACGATTTGGCTTCGAGCATCTCTTTCTTCGTTGCCTCCAATGCCTCTTCGAATGTCTTGGGAGACTTGCCCTGGACGATCTTGGCGGCCTCTTCGACTGACTTGCCCTTGGAAATCCTTGATGAGACTTTTCTCTTCTCCTCCTTGAACTCTGCCAAGAGCTTCTCACCGAGCGCCATGAGCTGCTCAGGGGTCATGCCGAGGCCTCGAATCTGCAGCAGCCTCGCCATTTTCGCCTCACCCATCGGGAAGCTGCCTCTGGCCGTGGCGAGCATCTTGTTCAGCCAGCCAAGGTGGTCCTTCAACGCCTTGTCCGCCTGCGCGATGCTCTTCTTCAGTTCGGCCATGACTGGCGGGGAAACCTTTCCATGTGCGGTCGCCTCGATGAACTTCAGGAAACCGGGCAGCTGTTCGCAGGTCTCTATCGCCATTTCTGTCCACACCTTGACGTGGCTAGACCCGTCGAACCTGCTCCTGAACTCCTCAAGGTACCTGGGGAGCTCGTTCAGCCGAGATACCATGGCCTTCGTTCGGTCCTCGAACGGCGCATAGTCCCTCGAGAGCATGAGGAACAGAAGCCCTCCGGGCATATCCAGGCCGTCCGGGAACATCTTCCACATAGGGTACTCGTCAATCACGAACCTCTGGAGCTCGATCGACTGGTCAATCAGCTGGAGGCCCATCCTCTGTTCGAGAGAGAGCGGGGATGTCTTCGCTATCTGGTAGCCCTTCTTGCTCCACTCTTCGAGGATCTTCATGGAGTCTTCGATCTTCTTGAACCCGCCATGTGGTAGGTGGTAGTCGTACGGATCATGCAGTCCCATGGCGGTCGCTCCGTCGGGATTGACTGCCAGGTACTTCTTCAGCATCTCATTGTTAAGCGCGTCGAACTCCTTCGAAGCCATGTGATCGCCGCGACCCGATTGCGGTAGCTCGTTTTCATAATTGCGGCTGATGCATAACATCGGTCTAAGGCGTCGACGGCCTTGGCAGGAGCCCGGCCTCCTTTACGATCCTTGGCACCATCTCTTCCCATGCGACGGCCATGATGTGAACGCCGTGGACGCCCTTCATCTTCTTGAGGACCTCTATCTGCTCGATGCAGAGCTTGATGCCCTCTTCCTTCGGGTCCTTCGCGTTCTTCATCCTGTCCACTATGTCGTTGGGAACGATCATCCCCGGGACCTTGTTCTTCATGTATCGGGCAGCTCCGGCGGACTTCATCGGGATGACACCCGCGAGGATGTGGACATTCTTGTCGATGCCCCTTGACCTGACTTCGTCCATCCATTTCTCGAACATGTTCATGTCGAATATCGCCTGGGTCTGACAAAAGTCTGCACCCGCAGTGGCCTTCTTGGCAAGACGCGTAGCCCTCCACTCGTACGGGGTGGCGAAAGGGTTCTCTGCACACCCGAGATACATCTTCGGCGGGTCCTTGATCTGCTCACCGCCGAGCTGCTTCCCTCCGGTCCTGAGGGCGTTGAATGTTTGGAGCTCCACGATCGAGTCGAGATCGAACACTCCCTTCGCAGCCTTTTCGTTCCCGAACACGTGATGGTCCCCGGTGAGGCAAAGAACGTTCTTCACCCCGAGCGCTGCGGCTCCGAAGAGGTCGCTCTGGAGCGCTATCCGGTTCCTGTCCCTGCAGGTCATCTGTATGACCGGCTCAATACCCTCACGCATGATGATGACGGCGCTTGCGATGCTTGACAATCGGACGACCGCGGTCTGGTTGTCAGTCAAGTTGAATGCGTCTGCGTACCCTCGGAGCATCTTCGCGTGGTGTGTCAGCGGCTCGGGGTTGGCGGACTGCGGGGGGCCTATCTCTGCGGTCACTGCGAACTGCCCCGACTCGAACACTTTCTCGAGGTTGCTTCCCGCCTTCATTGGACCGCCTCCTTGCCCTTCTTCTGGTGAGGCGTGAGTCTCGCGTCCTCGCGCACATATGTTCTGCGCCCGCCCGCGTGGCTGGTCGACCAGTCCTTCGCCGGCGTGACCTGTTCTATGAGATCGAGCCTGTTCTGTATCTTGAGCCTGTCATAGATCGCCGCCCACGCGCAGTCGACATCGAGGTTGACCTCGCACTTCCTGTTCGCCGATCCGCCGCACGGTCCGTTCAGCATGCTCTTCGCGCACCGAGCGATTGGGCATATGCCGCCTGTAGTGTGTATGATGCAGTTGCCGCAGCCTACGCACTTCTCCGACCATACGCCTTGCTCTTCAGGGACGCCGAAGATCCCGGTGTTGAGTCCTGGGAATGTGAGGTGCTTGGGATACATGTCGCCGATGGTCTGCGCCCCGAGGGAGCAAGCCATCGACAGTGTCACATCGGAGTCGAGGACCTTCTCCTCTACCTCTGTCACCCATTCCTTTTCGCACTGCCGCTCGACAACGAACCCGTCGAACTGCTGTTTTCGGCCTTCCTTCTTGGCCTTCAGCTTGAGGGCAGACACGAGCATCTTGACCTCCTTCTCTCCGCCCGCGAGACAGATAGCGACGCAGCTCCTGCAGCCGACGACTGTGACCTTCTTGTAAGGGGCCAGCATCTCGGCGATCTCGGTGAGGGGTTTCCTCTTCGCGACTATCATTGCCGCTCACCCCCTCCTATCGGTCCGAGCTTCTTCGCAACTTCTACCATCTTGCCCACCGCCTCGGGGAACGCCCAGGCGTTCGAGGACGCTGCGTTGAACATCTCGATCCGTTCCTTCTCGATGCCCACCTCGCTCAGCATCTGCTTGACGTACCCGACCCTCTTCCGCCCCTCGATTGAGCCAGTATCGTAGTAACAGTTCTTCTCCAGGCAACCGAGCACGAACACCGCGTCTGCGCCGTCCTCGAGGGCCTGCAGGATGTGTATCCCGTCGACCCTGCCTGTGCAAGGTACCTGCACAAGCCTGACGCTCGCATCATACTGTTTTCCGGTCCGAGCCGAGAGGACAACTGCGTCCATCCCGTGCCTCTCACAGCAGAACCCGACGATCTTCGGTTTTCTCTCGACCATCAGAAATCACCTCCGAGCAATGTGCGCGTCTCGGTCATGACCTGCTCGTCGGTGTAGTGGTGCAGCTCAATCGCCTTGCTGGGGCATATGCCGACGCACATGCCGCAGCCCTGGCATCCCTGGATCCTAATCTCGGCCTTGCCAGCCTTGCCTATGAACGGCGCCTCGTAGGGACATGTCCTCACGCAGGTGAGGCACGCGGAACACTTCTCCTGCTCTACCTCTGCGACGGCCCCGCCGAACTCGATCGTCCCCTTCTTCACGAATTCTCCCGCCATCGCGCCTGCAGCTTCGCCCTCGCTGGTTGCGATCTCTCGCGACTTGGGGAACAGGGCGGACCCGCAGACGAAGACTCCTGGCTTCGGAGTGGTCACGGGCCATCTCTGGATGCTCCCACGCCTAACACCGCCCTCGGCAGTCATCGGGATCCGGAGCGCCTCGGCGATGCCCTCGTTGTCCGGGTTCGATGGTATCGAAGCAAAGACGAGCGAGCCGAAGTCTATGTTGACAAGCTCACCCTGGGAGAAGTCCTTCACTGCAATCGAGGTCGGATTCTTGGGGTCGATCTTCGGGGCCCCGGCCTTGTCGTACCTGATGAACTTGATGCCCATCTCCGCAGCCTCCTTGTAGGCTAGTTCGGAGAGGCCAAATGCCCGCATCTCCTGGAACACGATCCATATCTGGATGTCCGGGTGCCTTTTCTTGAGTTCCACTGCAGTCTCGAGCGTATCGTCCCACGCGTAGTCTTGCACCTTGAGAGTCTTCCCAGCAGGGTCCGGGGTGTCCACGATCACTACAGGTCCCCTGGGCACTGCGCCAGCCTGCAACTGCTCATACAACTTGTAGAGCGGCATCGCGTCCTTGACCGCCTTTGCGAGCGGCCCCTTCAGTTGCGTCCAACCTCCACCGGTTGCGAGCACGACCGCGGCGGCTTCGAGCACTTCGATCTTCTCCCCCGCCCTGATCTTGAGTTTGAAGTTACCACCATAACCCTCGGCCCCGACGAGCGTGGAGTTCGGCAAGATTACCCCAGGCGCCTTCAGAGACTTGCCCGTCTTCTCAAGAAGTATCGCGTGAGCGCCGGACTTGACAGCCTCCCTCGCGGCAGCTTGGCCTGAGACCCCTGCTCCGATAACGACGATGTTCCTTGTTCGCATGATCTCTGACTGCTTCTCCAGAGGTGCGAGCAAGCGTGCGCGCGCGAGCGCAGCCCTCAGTTTCGATTCCGCCTTGGCCTGTGCCCTCTCAGGCTCGTCCTGGTGAGGGAGGACGACCTCCTCCCGGATGTTGACGAGCTCTACCATGAATTCGTTGACTCCCGCCCTCCTGTACGCCTTGAGGACGGCTGGGCTGACGTCCTTCTTGTGGCATGCTAGCACTACAGCCCTGTCGAGCTCCTTGTCCTTAACGTCGTTCACTAACTCGGCGAGCTGTTTGCCATCGCACACGGCTTCGACAGTCAGCACGGAGAGCACGTTGTCGCTTTCGGCGGCCACCTTGGCTAGCCTCTCCATGTCTAGCAGTGTCGGCATCTCGGTGCAGCACTTGCACAGGACCACCTGCACCTTGGCCTTCACGTGCCTCCCTCCTTGTGAGTGCCCATCCTTGACACAGCTGCAATCGCACGAATCCCCGCCTCCTCAATGTCCATGGGCTGGCTGACTGCGCCGCAGACGAAAACGCGCTTGCTCTCTAGCTCCCCAGATTCCTGGGCGAAGCCCATCTCGTCCGTCTTGATGCCGAGCGACTTCGCGAGATCGGCATCGGCCCCCGAAGGCCGCATCCCCACGGACAGAATGACGAGGTCGTACTCCGTTTCTGCGATATCGAGGTCCGTCTCGGCCGCCACTCTGACAAGCAGGTTCCTCGTGTCGTCCTTCTCGTAGATGACTGCGGGCATTGACCTGATGAGTTTCACCGTCTTCTTCGCCTTCGCCCATGACTTGAACTCGTCCTGGGGCTCGTACAATGTCCTCAGATCCATGAAGTAGAAATCGAGGTTCACCTCAGGGTCGGTGTCGAGCATGAGCTGCGCGATCTTCGTCGCGTATTTGCAGCAGAACTTGGAGCAGTACTCGACTCCGATCTTGACGGACCTGGAGCCCACGCACTGAACGACTGCCACCTTCTTCGGGGGCTTTCCGTCCGAGGGCCTAAGCAGTCTCCCCTTTTCGTTGAGGATCCTCTCTGCGTCAACACTGGAGATCACGTTGCTGTATCTCCCGCATCCGAGCCGGCCGGTTTCGCACGCTTCGATCGGGTCGATGCCAGTTGCGTAGACGATGGCGGATACGTTGCGTGTGACGTTCCGTGCCCTGTCCTCGAAGTTGACGGCCTTCGTCGGGCACACACTCGCGCACGCCTCGCACTTGCCTTTCTTGAAATGCAAGCACCGGTCCCTGTCTATCCAGTATACCCTTGGCTGGCCGCTGCCCGTCGGCGGGAAGATCGCCTTGCCCTCAGCCGGACAGGCCGAGACGCACTTACCACAGCCTATGCAGTCGTCGGTGACGTATCTCGGTGAAGTCTTGATCTTGACGGAGTAGCCGGGATCGGACTTGACGGCGGAGACCACCTCGGAGATCAGCAACACCTCTGCCGAGGGGTCCCGCAAGACATCCCCTGCGCGGTCGATGGCGAAGCAGACGCCGCAGTTCCTGCACTCGACTATGCCCTTGCAGGCCCACTCTCTCGCTCTGCCGCCGAGCGACTCGCTCTTCTCGACGAGCACGACGTCTTCGCCTTTGTCAGTAAGGGACTTCGCGGCAGTCAGCCCTGCCGGTCCCCCTCCTATTACCAGGACTTGTGTCATCAAGACCCCCCTACAGGTTCAGTCCCTCTGTCCAGTCGGACTCTTGCATTCGAATCGGAACAGTTGCGGGGAGATAAAAACACTCCCCGCCTTGGAGTGAATGAAAGGTTTTTCGCCTCCGGCACCTCAGTGCCGGAGGGTTCGGCTCGATCAGTTCAGGCCGGTTATGTAGCCCTTGTCGTCGATGTTGATCCTCTCGGCTGCCGGAACGGTTGGCAGGCCCGGGATGGTCATCATCTCGCCGGTGAGGGGAACGATGAATCCTGCACCTGCAGACAGCCGGACCTCTCTCACAGTCAACGACCAGCCCTTCGGGGCGCCTTTCTTCTTCGGATCGTCCGATATCGACAGCTGTGTCTTGGCCATGCAGATCGGGAGCTTGTCCATTCCAGCCTTCTCGATGTTCGCCATGTCGCTCGGGGCGGTCCCGGTGTACACGACTCCGTCCGCACCGTAGATCTCCTTTGCGATGGTCTCGATCTTCTTCTTGATCGGGAGCTTCTCATCATACAGCACGTGGAACTTTGACTTCTCCTTCTCCAGGCAGTCTAGGACGGCCTTCGCGAGCTCGACGCCCCCCTTGCCGCCCTCTGCGAACACGCGCGAGTGCGCGGAACGGATGCCCATCTTGTCGCAGTGCTTCTTGCACAGGTCGAGTTCCTCTTGGCTGTCCGTGGGGAACCTGTTGAGAGCCACGACCACGGGCACTCCGAACTTGTGCATGTTTTCGATGTGCTTGTCGAGGTTGGCGAAGCCCTTCTCCAGGTATTCGAGGTTCGGCGTTCCGATGTCCTCTTCGTCCATACCTCCGTGCATCTTGAGCGCCCTGACGCTCGAGACTAGGACCGTCACATCGGGTTTCAGGTTCGCGACTCTGCAAACGATGTCGAAGAACTTCTCACCGCCCAGGTCCGCTGCGAACCCGCCTTCGGTGATGACGTAGTCGGCCATCTTGAGCGCGTACTTCGTGGCTATGATCGAGCTGTTCCCGTGTGCGATGTTCGCGAACGGCGCTCCGTGGATCAATGCGGGCTGTCCCTCTAGTGTCTGGACGAGGTTGGGCATGATCGCGTCCTTCAGGAGAAGGCACATGGCCCCTATGCCCTTCAGCTTGTCAGCGGTGACGGGCTTCCTGTCGCGCGTGTATGCGACGACGACCTTCGAGAGCCTCTGCCTGAGGTCAGCCATGTCCTTCGAGAGCGCGAGTATGGCCATGATCTCCGAGGCGACAGTTATGTCGAACCGGCTTTCGTGGGGCACTCCGCCCTTCTCACGTCCGCCGAGGCCGACCACGATGTCCCTCAGCTCCCTCGCGTTCATGTCCATGACCTTGCTGAGGACGATCCTTGTCGGGTCGATGTTGAGCTCGTTCTTCTTGGTGACGTGGTTTTCGACGAGTGCCGACAGGAGGTTGTGGGCCGTTCCGACTGCGTGAATGTCACCGGTGAAGTGAAGGTCGATGTCCCACATCGGGTAGACCTGAGAGTAGCCTCCGCCCGTCGCCCCTCCCTTGATTCCGAAAGTCGGTCCAAGGGACGGCTCCCTGAGAGACAGCATGACCTTCTTGCCCAGCTGCCCGAAGCCCTGGCAGAGTCCTATCGAGGTGACCGTCTTGCCCTCCCCAGCCTTCGTGGCCGTGATTGCAGTCACGAAGATGAGCTTGCCATCCTTGTTCTTGTCGAACTTCTTCAGGACGTCCAAAGGAACCTTCGCTTTGTACTTCCCGTAGAACTCGAGTTCGTCGCGAGAGAGCCCTACCTTCTCAGCGATCTTCTCGATGTGTTGCACCTTAGCTGCCTGCGCAATCTCAATGTCCGGCTTCATGGCCATAATACATCCTCCTTTGAGGGGGGTATCATGCACGTCTAAAAAGCTTTTTCGAATTTCTTGCGAAGTTCGTCGCATTTGCGGTGATGATTGTGCTTAAGCTGATGCAGATTGCCCGGTCTCGACCCCGAGATTCGACTCTGGATGCCCCGATTGAGGGTGATCGTCGTAAGTGAGTTATGCTCAATAGCCAATATCGTTTGCGGAGTGGTTCGAATGCGGGTGATTTACGTACTAGTCGGACTGGTGCTTGTCTTGGTTGGACTGTTCGTCACGGCATTGGGAGTCCTCACTTGGGTCGCGTTCATCTTCGGCCTGATTCTGCTCGGGTTCGGCCTGATGGTGGATAGCAGGGACAAGGCCGCAGCGAAGGCGAGGGCAAGAGCCAAGAACCGCGGGTACTGAGGTCTCTGCACGAATTGCCATGGGACCTGGACGGCTCCGATAATCCTTAAGTAAGGAAGCTGCATCCGGTTTCTGGTGGAGGCTTTCGGATGGTTGCTCAGATAATCAGCGGGAACGAAGTGGCCAAGAGCATCAGGGCGGAGATCAAGGAAGAGGTCACGAGGCTGAAGAAGGGGGGCATTGAGCCTGGCCTCGTCGTCATCATCGTCGGTGAGGACCCCGCATCTCAGGTCTACGTGAGGAAGAAGGGGGAGGCGTGCAACGATCTAGGTATCTGTTCGGAGACCGTCCGCCTGCCCGCGAACACTACCGAGGACGAGGTCTTGAAGCTGATCGATAAGTACAACAAAGACCCGAAGTACGACGGTATACTGGTCCAGCTCCCGCTCCCGAAGCACATCAGCGAGGAGAAGGTGCTCCTGAGGATCGACCCGGGGAAGGATGTCGACGGGTTCCACCCGATCAACGTCGGCAAAATGGTCGTTGGCAGCGAATGCTACCTGCCATGCACACCCCACGGCGTCCAGGAGCTGCTCATCCGGAGCGGCAACGACCCTGCAGGGAAGCACGTGGTTGTGCTGGGGAGGAGCAACATCGTCGGAAAGCCTGTTGCTTGCATACTCATACAGAAGGCGAAGGGCGCGGACGCAACTGTCACCATCTGCCACTCGAGAACGAAGAACCTTGCAGAGATTACGCGACAGGCGGATATCCTCATAGCGGCGATCGGCTCCCCGCAGTTCGTCAAGGCGGACATGGTTCGGGAAGGCGTCGTCGTAATCGATGTTGGCGTCAACAGGATCAATGACCCGGCTGCCAAGGGCGGCTGCAGGCTCGTCGGGGACGTGGACTTCGAGGCGGTGAAGGAGAAGGCCAAGGCGATCACGCCTGTACCCGGCGGAGTCGGCCCGATGACGATAACGATGCTCATGAAGAACACCGTTCATGCGGCCAAGATTCACCACAACTGGAAGGGCTGACCCGGCCAGGGCTTGCTGTCCCGACTTCGAACGCCCTGGCGTCCAACGCAGCATCGACATTCAGCGTAGCGTTTTGGGGAGGGCATGAACCCCATCCGAAAAGGGTTCGATATCTGTCGTATCGTGTCGAGATTCGACGCTTCGAGTTGTTGCATGGAAATGCACAGGTCAGGGCACTGCTATAAATCGGCATTGTTTCATCGAAAGGCATTACTACCCCAGCAAGAATGACCCCGCTGGAAACAGGATCGAGCGCCCGCTTTGGACTCGAGATGGGCATGCGGGCGACCTGCCAGTTTCAGAGACAAGAGACGTATTTCCAGAATCGGATGTGGAAAGGATGGCTGAAAAGAGCTCGGAATTGATTCACACAGGAGTTGTGAAGAAGGATCCCTCGAAACTCAGGCTGAAGCCCAACCTCCAGAACTACGAGGAGCTCAGGAAGACGTTCAAGTGGTCCGACGCGGACAAGATGGTCGACTGGTTCCCTGGCGGAAAGATCAACACCGCGTACAACGCCGTGGACAGGCATGCCCTCGGCAAGAGGAAGGACAAGATTGCGCTCATCTACGACGATGGCGAGGGGAACTCCACCAGGCTAACCTTCGGACAGATGTACCAGCAGACGAACAAATTCGCCAACGTCTTGAAGAAGCTCGGGATTAAGAGGCAGGACAGGGTGTTCTTCTTCCTGTCGAGGTCTCCTGACCTGTATGTGGGATTCCTAGGGGCGATCAAGTACGGCGCAATCGCGAGCCCGATGTTCCCGGCTTTCGGCCCTGACGCGATCAGGGACAGGCTCCTGGACAGCGGCGCGGTCGCGTTGGTGACTGACAGCGACCTGAAGAAGAGGGTTTACGAGTGCAAGAAGGACCTACCCGAGCTGAAGCACATGATCATAGTCGGGAAGGATGTCGGCCCTGGCGAGATCAGCTGGGAGAAGGAGATGGCGGAGGCTAGCGACAAGTTCGACGCCACCCCCATGGACCCTGAGGAGTTCTCGTACATGCTCTACACTTCGGGCACGACGGGTAAGCCGAAGGGTGTCGTCCACGCGCACAAGGACATTGTCCAGATGCACCTGTCGACCAATTGGGTCCTCGATGTTCATGAGGAGGATATCTACTGGTGCACGGCCGACCTCGGCTGGGTCACCGGCGTCGTCTATGGTGTTCTGGGCCCATGGTCCAATGGCGTCACCCAGATCGGCCTCGGCGGGAGGTTCGACCCTGAGCGCTGGTACAAGACCATCCAGAGCTACAAGATATCAATCTGGTACACGGCGCCCACGGCTGTCAGGATGTTGATGGCGAAGGGCGACGACCTGCCGAACAAATACGACCTGTCCAGCTTGAGAGCGCTTTACTCGGTCGGCGAGCCTCTGAACCCCGAGGGCGTCAAGTGGGCAATGGAAGTGTTCGACAGCAAGCCGTTCCACGACACGTGGTGGCAGACGGAGACCGGTTCCATCCTGATCACCAACTTCCCTGAGATGGACATCAAGCCCGGATCGATGGGCAAGCCTCTCCCTGGGGTCGAGGCGGCCATAGTGGATGAGAAGGGCCAAGTCCTCCCGCTGGGCGAGGAGGGCAGCCTCTGCATCAAGCCGGGTTGGCCATCAATGATGAGGCAGGTATGGAAGAACCCCGCGAAGTACAACGAGTATTTCAGGAACGGATGGTACCACACCGGTGACACCGCCCAGATAGACAAGGACGGGTACTTCTGGTACGTCGGCAGGGCCGACGACGTCATCAAGACCGCAGGCGAGAGGGTCGGACCGTTCGAGGTCGAGAGCGCCCTCATCGAGCACCCGGCGGTCGCGGAAGCTGGCGTCATAGGCAAGCCCGACGAGCTCAGGGGCAACATCATCAAGGCCTTCATCGTGCTCACGCCTGGCTACACGGAGTCCCCGCAGCTGAAGGAGGACATCCAGAAATTCGTCAAGACCAAGCTGGCGGGACACGCATACCCGAGGGAGATCGACGTTGTCAAGACCCTCCCTAAGACGAGGAGCGGGAAGATCATGAGGAGGCTCCTCAGAGCGAGGGAGCTCGGCCTGCCGATCGGTGACACATCGACCCTTGAAGACTGATTGGAAGGCGGGAACCCAAAACGGGGCGGCGTCCGCCCCTTCTCCAATACTTCAAAGGCTACTGTGAAAGAGAGGAACCAGAGATGCGAAACAATGATGTCAAGAGCAGGCTCGAGGTCGGGAACGAGAAGTTCCGCGCGTCGATAGACCCCGTGGTCCTCGTTCGCCTGGCAGAGAATGGCCAGGCCCCGTTCGTTGCCATCCTGACCTGCTCGGACTCCAGGGTCGTCCCCGAGAAGCTGTTCAACCTCTCGCTCGGCGACGCCTTTGTCGTGCGCACGGCCGGCAACAGCGCGTCCGACTCCGCTGTGTGCGGCAGCCTAGAATACGCTGTTGGGAAGCTCAATGTCAGGGCGCTGCTGGTGCTCGGGCACACCGGATGCGGCGCCGTAAGGGCTGTGTTGGACGGCTACAGCACGGAGTGCCTGTCGTCGACGATCCGCGACATCGAGAGGGCCCGTAGCAGGCTCTCCGGCGAGGACGCGAACGACCCAGATGCGATATCAGAGGCCAACGTCCGGCTGCAGCTGCGGCTCCTTGAGGATAACTGCCCGGCCGTCAGGCAGGCGGTTGCGGATGGCAAGCTGAAGTTGCTCGGTGCCATGTATGACCTGAGCAAGGGCTCCGTGCGGTTCCTGTGAACAAAGGTGAGATTGACGATTGCATGTGATTCGGAGAGATAGGATGTCTGAAAAGAAAGTGATGAACAGATGGATAGTGGTCGCGGGCGCGCTGATGATACAGCTCGCCCTGGGCTCGGTGTACGCGTTCTCGATATTCACGAGCCCCTTATCCGATTCGCTCGGATACGGTGCCGCTTCATTCCAGATACTGGGGATATTCGCCGCTGCGATCGCGGTATTTGCGGTCACGTTGGTGTTTGCGGGCAAGTTGCAGGACAAGAGAGGACCGAGGACCATCGCGACGGTCGGAGGCATCGTGGTCGGCGCCGGCTACATGCTGGCGTCGCTCTCGACCGATAACATCGTGCTCATGTACCTGTCATACGGCGTCGTTGGCGGCATAGGCCTCGGGCTCGGCTACGTGTGCCCCCTCGCCGCTGCAGTGAAGTGGTTCCCCGACAAGAAAGGCCTCGTCAGCGGCATAGCCGTTGCGGGCTTCGGCGCGGGCGCGTTCGTGTTCACGCAGGTGGGCAAGTACTTCATCTCGGATTTCGGCCTCAGCTCGGCTATGCTATACTTGGGCGTGATATTCTTGGCGATGGTCGTCGTCGGCGCGCAGCTCCTGACGAATCCTCCCGCCGGCTGGCTACCCAAGGGATTCGTACCTCTTGCTAACGGGAATGGCGTGAAGAGGAAGCTTGAGTTCGTTCAGAAGGAGATGATCAGAACTCGCAGCTTCCAGATGCTCTGGGTCATGTACGCGCTCTCAGCCACTGCAGGCCTCATGATGATCAGCAACGTCAAGAACCTGGCGATCTACCTGGACCCGACGAAGACTCTCATGGTCGTCGCGGAGTTCCAGATGATAGCAGGCATACTGGCCCTGTTCAATGCGGCCGGCAGGATCGGCTGGGGGAAGGTATCCGACAAGTACGGGCGCACACACGCCCTGAAATCGATGTTCATAGTGCAGGCGGCGGTCCTCTTCGGTGCCGCGGGCTTCTTCGCACTCAAGCCAGAGGGCGAGATGATCCAATTCTTCGGACTCACTGCGCTGGCCTCACTGGTCGGGTTCACGTTCGGGGGCAACTTCGCGGTGTTCCCCACCATAACGGCGGACTATTTCGGGACCAAGAACCTGGGCAACAACTATGGCTATGTGTTCACCGCGTACGGACTCGCGGGCGTTCTCGGCGCGCTGATACCCGGCGTCCTGTCGGGCTGGTCGAGCGGGTTCGTCTACGTGTTCGTGGCGGTCGGGATCGCGTCGCTCGTCGCGTTCGGAGTCGCCCTGATGACCAAGTGCCCGGATGTTCCGGAAGAGGCCGAATGCAACATCGCGGCCAAGGCAGTCGTCGAGTGAGAGACTGCCGAGGAACGCAAACCCCTTTGAAAACTCATTCTTCTTCTCTTCCGTCGGTCAGGCCGTCACGCTTTTTCGATCTTGGCGGCGCAGACCTTCAGTTCGGGGATGTTCGCGATCGGGTCGAGGGCCGCGTTCGTCAGTCTGTTGGCGGGCGCCTCCGCGTAGTGGAACGGTATGAAGATGCTCCCCGGGATGATCCTGTCCGTCACCCTCGCTTTCAGAGTTATCGTGCCCCTCCGGGTCGACACGCTCACCCTGTCGTCTTCTGAGATGCCGTGCGCCTTTGCGTCACTGTTGTTCACTTCTACGTATGGCTCGGGCGAGAGCCGCTCTAGCATCGGGCTTCTCCTCGTCATGGTGCCCGTGTGGTAGTGGAACAGATTCCTCCCGGTCGTTAGGATGAGCGGGTACTCTTCCGAGGGCACCTCCGCTGGGGGCGCGTGCTCGACGGGCGAGAAGGTCCCAAGCCCCTTGGTGAACTTCTGTGTATGGAGTATCCTCGTCCCCGGGTGGTCCTTTGCGGGACACGGCCATCGGAGAAGCTCCTTGTCTATCCTATCGAAGCTGATCCCCCCGTAGATTGGCGTCAGATTCGCCATCTCATCCATGATCTCTGACGGTGAAGAGAAGTCGAACCCCTTCGAGCCCAGGCGCCTGCCCAGCTCGCAAGCGATCTGCCAGTCCGGCCTGGCCTCTCCGGGCGCGTCGACCGCCTTCCGCAGAAGCCGAACCGCTCTGTCGGTGTTCGTGAACGTGCCCTCTTTCTCCGCGTAGCACGCTGCGGGCAGGACGACATCCGCCATCTGCGCTGTCTCAGACATGAATATGTCCGCCACCGCGAGGAACTCGAGCTCCTTCAGGGCCTGCTCGACGTGCGTGAGGTCGGGGTCGGACAGCATCACGTTCTCGCCGAAGATCACCATCGCCTTGATCTTGCCGATCATCGCGTCCTTCATCGCGCATGTGAGCGTTCTGCCGGGCTTGTCCTGGAGCGCGACGCCCCAGGCCTTCTCGAACTTGTCCTTGGCTGCGGGATCGTCCACGCGCTGGTATCCTGGGTACAGGTTCGGCAGGCCCCCAGCATCGCACGCACCCTGTACGTTGCACTGTCCTCTGAGCGGGTTCACGCCAGTGGACTCCTTGCCGAGGTGGCCGGCCACCATCGCGAGGTTCGCCAGCGCCTTGACGATGTTCGTGCCGTTGCTGTGCTGCGTGACACCCATGGCGTAGGCGATCATCGCCTTCGGCGAGGTCGCATAGGCGCGGGCAGCGGCCATGAGCTTCTCCTTCGGTATGCCCGTGATCTCCTCCACCTTCCCGGGTGTGTAGGCCCTCACCAAATCCTTGACCTTGTCGAAGTCCGTGGTCCTGGCTTTGACGAAATCATCGTCCACCAGCCCCTCCTGGACTATGACATTGATCATGCCGTTTATCCACGCGATGTCCGTTCCCGGCTTCTGGCTCAGGCTCAGGAAGGCTATCCTCGAGAGAGGCGTGTCGCGCGGATCGACCACGATCACCTTCGCCCCCTTGTCCATCGCGTGCATTATCCTGGCGCCTATCAGCGGGTGCGCCTCGAGCGTGTTCGAGCCAGTGACCAGCACGCAGTCCGCGTCGCCGAATTCAGGGATCGTGTTCGTCATCGCGCCGCTACCGAACGATGTTAGTAGCCCGGTCACGGTCGACGCGTGGCAGAGTCTCGCACAGTGGTCGACGTTGTTCGTGCCTATGGCCGCCCTGGCCAGCTTCTGGAAGAGGTAGTTCTCCTCGTTGGTGCATTTGGCGGATGCGAGTACGATAACTGAGTCGGGGCCGTGCTTATCGCGAATCCTCTTGATCTCGGCCACGATCTTGTCGTACGCCTCGTCCCAGCTCGCCTGCCTCATGTGCCCACCATCCTTGACGAGCGGGTGTTTGAGGCGGTCGGGGTGGTGGACGAATGCGTGCGCATTGTAGCCCTTGACGCACAGCCGGCCGAGGCTTATCTCGTCAGTCTTGCAGGGCACGATTCCCACGAGCCTGTTGTCGACCACCTGCAGGAAGAAGTTGCATCCGGTGCCGCAGTACGGGCAAGTCGTCAGGACGTGGTCAACACTCATGGCACTCATCCTCCATCGGCTCTCCATCGAGCGTCGTGTTGAGCGGGCTGACGATCTTCTCGTCTCCCGAGGTGAAGTTGTAGAGTTCCTTCATGTCCTTCGCGAGCATCTTTCGCATCGTCAGGAGCGGTATCTCTGCAGGGCACGCCCGCTCACACTCCCCGCACTCGATGCATTTGTCGGCCATGTGCATCGTCCGGACCATGTGGAATGCCATTCCTGGAGGAATGCCCTTCTCAGCGACGAAGGTCCTGTCCTCCAGAACGCAGTCGTCGCAGAAGCAGACTGGGCATGTGATGGTGCACCCGAAGCACTTGTTGCACTTCCGGTACTGCGCGACCCAGAAGTCCAGCCGCTCGGCCGGGGGCATCTTTCCCAGCTTCTCGGCGAGGTCGTCCTTCTCGACGCCCTTATTGGGCTCTCCCAGATGGACCTTGCTCGGAACGGGGTCAGTGCACCTGCACCTGGCGATCTGGTCCTTGCCGCATGCAAGGCCTATCATGACTATCCTGGACTTGTCCATGAGATCCCGCTTGAAGTACTCGGCGAAGGCCTTCTCGTCGCAGCGCCTAGTGACGACGGCTATCTTGCCCTTGGACAACCACGGATACAGGTTTGCGAGGACGGTCACGACCTGATAAGGAACGTCTATCCGAACCTTTCCGATCTCCTTCCCCTTCGGTATCATGATGGGGGCGACATTGCCGTGCTCCTCCACCATCGCAAGCAGGTAGTCAGAACCGTGCTCCTCGAACGCGATCTTGTGGAGCGTCTTCGCGAGGTCCGTCAGAATCTCACACTCCTCATCGGGCTCGGCCCCAGCTTCTTGACGTCGTTCACGAATTCGGTGATCACGGTCTGGAACTTCTCCCCCTCCGACGCGCTGACCCAGTCCAGCCGTAGGCGCTTCTCGTCGATCCCAGCCTCCTTGAGGACCTTCTGGACGACTGGTATCCTCTTCGCGGTCCTGTGGTTGCCGGTCATGTAATGGCAGTCGCCGATGTGGCAGCCGAGGACCAGCACCCCGTCTATGCCCTGAGAGATGGCCTTCAGCACGTACTCCGGCTTGACGCTCGCGCTGCACATCACCCTCACGACATGCACATTGGGCGGCATCTGGAGCCTGCTGACCCCCGCGAGGTCGGCGCCCGCGTAGGAGCACCAGTTGCAGCAGAACGCGAGGATGGTGGGGTTGAAGTCCGTCATGACGATTCCTCCAGCGCGTGCTTCACGAGCGCGTCAATCATGGAGCTCAGTTGCCTGGTTGTGAACCCCCTCTGCTGCATCGCGTCGTTCGGACAGCCGGCGACGCATGTTCCGCAGCCCTTACACTGGGCCTCGTTGACCTTCGCCGCTCGCCCCTTGGCCGTCATGACTATCTCAATCGCCTCGTAAGGACACGAGGCCACGCAGTTGCCGCACGCGGCGCACTTGTCGGGGTCGGCCCAGGCGGTGATAGCCTCTACCACGACCTTCCCCCGCCTGATGGGGATCGAGGCCTTGGCGGCCGCAGCCATGCCCTGTGAGATGCATTCGGAGACGCTGCTCGGCCACTTCGCGGAGCCGCAGATGAACACTCCGTCCGTCGCGAATTCGACGGGCCTGAGCTTGACATGTGCCTCGAGGAAGAATCCGTGCTTGTCGAGGGGCACCTTCAGGAGTTTCCCCACATCGCGGGAATCGGGTTGCGAGACGAGCGGGGATGCGAGCACCACGAGATCCGTGCCGAAATCTATGAACTCGTCCAGAGTTTCGTCGAAAACCTCGACGACCAGGCTCTTGCCCTTCTGAGCTATCCTGGCGGGCCTGTCGAGGGAGTACCTCATGAACCTGACCCCCTTTTCCGAAGCCTCTCTGTAAAGTCGCTCGGACGCGGTGCCGTAGCTCATGATATCTCTGTGCAATATGGAGACCGTAGACTCAGGCTTGGCCGCTAGTATTCTGAGCGCGTTCTTCAGCGAGGCGTTGCAGCAAATGCGGGAGCAGTATTCCCTCCCAGGCTGCCTGCTGCCGACGCACTGGATGAATGCAACTCTATCGGGGATTTTGCCCGTGGATAGCATCTTCTCAAGCCCGAGCTGCGTGACGACACCGGGAACTGAGCCGAAGCCATACTCCCCCTTCGGCTCGAACTCCCTCGCTCCAGTGGCGACTATGATTGCGCCGGCAGGGAGTTTGTGAGTCCTCCTCTTCTCATCGTATGTCACTTCGAAGTTGCCAACGAACCCCGTGACGGCTGTGATTTTCGAACCGGTGTGGATGTGGGCGTGTTTGTTGCGCTTGAGCTCGGACTCGAACGTATCCAGGAGGTCTCGTGCCTCGGCGAACTCCGGCCCTATCACCGCGATGTCCTGGAGCATGCCGCCGACCTTGTCTCCTCGCTCGAACAGATGCGTGTCGATCCCCTGCGAGACGAGCGACGCGGCTGCGGTCAAGCCGGACACGCCCCCGCCAATGACTACGGCGGTCGGGATGACGCTGGTTTCCGCCTCCTGCTGGGGCTCCAAGAGCGACGCCTTGGCCACTCCCATAGCAACGAGTCTCTTGGCCTTCTCGGTAGCCGACTTCGGCTCCTTTGCATGTATCCAGGAGACGTGTTCCCGGATGTTGACAAACTCGAAGAGGTATCTGTTTATGCCTGCGAGCTCGCAGATCTTCCTGAACAGCGGTTCGTGCGTCCTTGGCGTGCACGCTGCGACGACGACCCTGTCCAGCTTGTTCTTCTCGATGCTCTTCCTGATGGAGCTCAGTCCCTCCTCAGAGCAGGAGTAGAGGTTGTGCTCTGCTGCAACGACGCCCGGCAGGGTCGAGGCGAACTTCACGACCTCCTCGACGTTCACGGCCGAGGCAATGTTGTGGCCGCAGTGACAGACGAACACGCCGATCCTTGGCATCGATCACACACCCCCTTCCAGGAGTTCCGCTACCCTGGCGGCCACGCCCGATGCCTGTGCGACACTATCTGGTATGTCCATCGGTTCTCCCGCGAAACCGCACACGAGTATGCCCTTCTTGGTTGAATCGACCGGCCTGCGGAGCTCCGAGGTCTTGAGGAACTTGTCTTCGTTCAGTTCTATGCCGACGAGGCTCGCGAGCTCAGGGGTCCCTTTCGAGGGCACCAGCGCAGGGCACAGCACGAGCATGTCGAACTCCTCCGTCACCTGCTCACCTGCAAGACCTCTCGTCTCGTAGGTCACAAGAACCCCGCTGCCTCCCTCCGCGGCCTGGACTTTGGCGGGCCTGGACCTCACATACCGGACCCCGTAGTTCTTTTCGGCCCTGTTGACGAATTCCTGGAATCCCTTGCCCGTCGCGCGCATGTCCATGTAGAATATCGTGGAGTTGATGTCTGGAACGTGCTCTCTGACGAGGATGGATTCCTTGGTCGCGTACATGCAGCAGACGCTGCTGCAGTACTGGAACATCTTCGCATCCCTTGAACCGACGCACTGAACGAACGCGAGCTTCTTCGGTTCCTTCTTGTCGGATGGCCGTACCAGGTGTCCGCCCGTCGGGCCGGAGGCCGACAGCAGTCTCTCGAGCTGGATCGAAGTCACGACGTCCTTGCAGGCGCCCAGCCCGAACTGTGGCAGCATCGACGCATCGGAGAGGTCGAGCCCCGTCGCGATCACCACTGCCGAGGCGTCAACCACGACCACCTTGTCCTTCTGGTCGTATTCGATCGCCCCCGCCTGGCAGACCTTCTTGCACACGCCGCACTTGCCCTGTGTGATCATCCTGCAGTGGTCCTTGTCTATCGTGACCTTCCTCGGGACGGCCTGCGGAAACGGGAGGTAGATGGCCTTCCTGTTTGCCAGGCCTTCCTCGAATTCGCTCGGGACCTTGACCGGGCACTTGACGATGCAGTCCCCGCAGCCCGTGCACCTCCCGATGTTGACGAACCTTGCCTTCTCTCTGATCTTGACCTTCAGATGCGGGAACTTGCCCTGAATGTCCTCGAGTTCGGAATATGTGTGCAGCCTGACGTTCTCGTGTCCGGCGCACATGATCATCTTCGGGGACAGGATGCACATGGAGCAGTCATTGGTCGGGAAGGTCTTGTCCAGTTGCGCCATTCGCCCTCCTATGGAGGGCGACCTCTCGACCAGGTGCACCTCGTAGCCCATGTCCGCGAGGTCCAGCGATGCCTGTATGCCCGCGATCCCTCCCCCGATGACCACGACCTTCTTCGGCATTCAGAGCACGCCTCCTTGCACCAGTCCCAACCGATTACGACGCGGCCGCCTTCTTTAATGTTTCCTCAATACCTTTGTAATGCCAGCGAGCGCGTTTTCGGCCTGATTGTTGAAGGGGCATGCAGGAGCCGCTAATAAGAATTGCCCTCTTGTGAGCCTCATCGTGCTCCGAGCCAACGATCGGGCACGCACCCCTCTCTTGGCGCCTTTTCGGGAGCGGCCATGCTTCGGCCAGCTGATATTCAAGTGCCGCGCGCACGAAGGGAAAGCTTTTAACAACTGCTGACATAACCCGTGAGGCTGGTACGGTACATGCTGAAGGAGTGCAATGAGCACGGGTACTTCAGGGCGGAGACCTGCCCCGTGTGCGGAGACGAGGGCCGGTTCCTGATGAACACAGAGGAATTGGACAGGCTCAGCCGCACGATGGCCGGGGTGTTGCGACATTTCCCTGAGCGGTTCGACCTCAAGATGGACTCGCATGGGTTCGTCAGCCTGAGGGACTTCGTGAACGCCGTCCAGATGAAGCAGCGGAGATACCACTGGGTTAGGCCTCACCATGTTATTGCGATCATAGAGACTGACAACAAGGGCAGGTACGAGTACAGGGACGGGATGATCAGGGCGACGTACGCACACTCGTTCGAGGTCGACCTGGACCTGCCGTCCGGTGGCACGCCCGACAAGTTGTACTACCCGACCACGAAGGAGGAGGTGGACATAGTGCTCGAGGTGGGCCTGAAGCCCTCCGACAGGAAGATGGTCCATCTTAGCAAGGGGGTCGGGGACGCGGTCAATGCGGGCAGGGTCCGCACGCCAGAGCCAATCATCCTCGAGATCGATGCGAGGGCCGCCACCGAGGACGGGATCGTGATCAAGAAGGCTGGCCGGACGGTCTATCTCACGTCCGACATGCCACCCAGATATCTTGCCAAGATCGAAGTCGACCTGACCGAGTTCCCTGTCGAGAAGCCGAAGGAAGAGAAGAAGGAGGAGGAGCCAGGGATCTCTCCGGAAGAGCTGAACCCGGACCCTGACGAGTAACGAGGCTTTGGGCGCACATTCGCCCCTCGTCAGATAAACACTTAATACTCCGTGGACGAACTTCTGTCCTTGGATGACTGGCGGTCCTGACGATCGGGAAGATGCTGCGAACGAAGATCTCAGCCTTCACGCGCTCGAGTATCACTGGGACGAGTTCGACCCGCATTTGTACTGCTATGACACATTGGCCGAGGATGCCTGTGAACTCGACCTGAGCGACGTGGACTTCGAGGTCAGCCGGAGGAAGGTATGCGTCGGGCGTTGGGACGACCACGGCAAACACATCCCCTGCCCCAAGCAGACCCCGGTCGACAGGTTCGGTCAGTGTCCGGAGTGCTCTAGGGAGTCGTTCCTGCCGGTCCAAGAGTGCGTCTTCGAGCCCCTGTGCGACGGGGAGAGATGCGACAGCGACTTCTGTAGGCGGGAGCACGTTCTGTACATCGCGTTCTTCGACAACAAGCGGAAGATAGGGATGAGCTCGACCAGGCGGATAGAGCGCCGGCTCATCGAGCAAGGTGCGGACGCGTACTCGATCATAGGCAAGTTCGCGTCGAGGCTCAAGGCCAGGACAGCCGAGAAGGCTCTATCCGACAAGCTGAGGATACCTCAAGCCTATCGGCAGGAGGAGCTCCTGCAGAACCTCTCAAGGCCGGTTGACGTCCGCGGCATCGAGGGCAGGTTCGAGGCGCTCGTGATGACACTCGGAGAAGGGTTCGATCCCGAGCCGCTCAAGTGGCTCGACGGGTACCCGATCGAACTGCCACTCAAGCGGATCCCCAAGCTCAGGCAGTCTCCGGGCAAGCACAAGGGGGAGTATGTGGGCGTCAAGGGCAAATGGGTCATCTACGAGGACGACGGCCTGAAGGCCCTGAACCTGTCTGACTTCCCGTCTCGGTTCCTCGCGCGGCATGTGGCGTGACAGCAGACCCGCGAGCCAAACACAGAAATATCCTCCGAGCGTTGAAGTAACGGGGTGAGAGCCTGAAGCTAACTTGGCACGGCCATTCGGCGTTTCTGATCGAGGGCAACGACAGGGTGCTCATCGACCCGTTCTTCACGGGCAACAGCACTGCCGTCGTCAGCCCAGACAAGGTCGACTGTGACATCATCTGTGTGACGCACGGGCACGGGGACCACCTGGGAGACGCAGTCCAAATCGCGAGGAGGACTGGCGCGGTCGTCGCGTCCATCCTTGAGATGTCCAACTACCTCGAGAGGACCGGCGTCAAGGCAGTGGGGTTCAACCTCGGAGGCACGGTTAAGATCAGGAACACGAGCATCACCATGGTGCCGGCGTTCCACTCGTCCAGCATCGGCGCCCCTGGCCTGGAGTTCTCGGCGGCGATGGCAGCGGGGATGGTCATCGACTCCGGCAAGACGGTCTACCACGCAGGAGACACGTGCGTCTTCGGGGACATGAAGCTCATAGGTGAGATGTACAAGCCGCAGGTCGCTCTCCTACCCATCGGCGGGTTCTTCACCATGGACCCCGAGCAGGCGGCGATGGCCGTGAAGCTAATCAAGCCAAAGATCGCCATCCCGATGCACTACAACACATGGCCGCCTATCGTCCAGGACCCCAAGGAGTTCGCGAAGCTGGTCCAGAAGTCGTCGAAGACCAAGGTGGTTGTGCTCAAGCCCGGCGAGTGCCTGGAAGTCTGATTTGAAATGGCCAACATTCTAACCCCGGACGAGTTCAAGCAGCGGCACGGTCAGCTGTTCTCGAAACGGCTCATCACCATGGTCGACGAGAAATCCAAGAAGGCCAAGATAGTCGAGGAGTGTTGCGCCCAGGGACCTGTCGAGTGGGACGCGATCAACAGGCTGAGGGCGAGGGGCGCAATAGAACATGTCGAGGTCATAGGCACGACCCTGATCATGGACGCGAGGCTCGGGGAGGGGGAGGTCCGGTTCGGTCCTGTATCCAAAGACACCGGCGGGCAGGCGCTCAAGTCCGTTCATGTCAAGAACGGCAAGGTCGAGACGACCTGGATAGGACTCGCAGGCGCCAGCGTGGGAGTGGGCGCGTGCCTCCCGCAGGCCGAGGGTGTCGAGATGGCGGAGTTCATAGGGGACGAGCTGGTCGGAGGCAGCAGGCGGGTGGAGATCAGGATCACAACGCCGCTTCACAGGCGGCTCATCATCGGGATAGACGACACCGACACCAAGGAGAAAGGGGCGACTTGGGTGCTCGGGCTGAAGCTCGGGCGGGAGATGCCCCATGGGATCTTCCTGAACCACAAGATCATCCAGCTGAACCCGCACGCTCCGCAGAAGACCACGAACTGCGCCTCGACTGCGGTCGCATTCGCCGTCAAGCCCGAGGAGGTGGCGCCCGCGGTGAAGTGGGCCAAGGACTTCGTCTCCAAAGGCACGTATTCGGACCAGACATGCGTGTCCGTCTTCGAGGGACTAGACATCCCGAGGAAGCTCGTGAAATACGGCGCCGATGCGAAGGAGAAGATACTGTCCATCCACGACGCCGACCACGCCGCCAAGGAGAACGGGGTCGAGATCCATGAGGTCACGGGCAGGCGGGGGGCCATCGGCGCGGTCGCAGCAATCGGTTGCTTCGACCTGGGGCTGTACAGTGCTGGCCTCCCTGAGGATTTCAAACAAGTATAGCTTTAAATCCGGTCCCATCATTGGGTTGCCCTGACGGTTGGCGGATGACTAGCGACATCTCGAGGGCGATTTCGTCCACGGCGTACAACACCTACGAGAAGCGCTTGCTCAAGGAGGTGCTCTCGCTACCGGTCCCGCATCACGTTGCCATCATCATGGACGGCAACCGGCGCTACGCCCAAGAGTTCGGCCTGCTCGTGGCCGAGGGCCACGAGAAGGGCAGGGAGAAGCTAGAGCAGATTCTGGAGTGGTGCATGGAGATAGGCGTCAGGATCCTCACGGTCTACGCCTTCTCGACGGAGAACGTCACCAGGGAGAGACAGGAGGTCGAGGACCTCATGCGTATGTTCGTCATGAACTTCAAGCGGCTCGCGGACGACGAGCGCGTTCACAAGCACAAGATAAGGGTCAAGGTGCTGGGCCAGAAGGACCTGCTCCCGGAGGACCTTAGGGAGGCGATTAGGTACGCCGAGGACAAGACGAAGGACTATGACCAGTACTTCTTCAACATCGCGGTCGGGTACGGTGGCAGGGAGGAGATCATCCAGGCCATCCGGAAGATCGCCCACAAGGTCAAGAGTGGGGAGCTGTCCGCAGACGAGATAACCGAGCGGACGTTCACGGAGTTCCTCTACACCAAGGACATGCCCGACCCTGACCTGGTCCTGAGGACCTCCGGGGAGGAGCGGATATCGAACTTCCTTCTCTGGCAGCTCGCGTATTCGGAGCTCTACTTCTCTGACGTGTACTGGCCGGGCTTCAGGAAGATCGACTTCATGAGGGCGGTTCGGTCTTACCAGATGCGCCGGCGGCGGTTCGGGACTTAACTATTTCCGGCGTGCGCCTCAATTCTACCGTTAAAAAGGGCCTGTTTTTGATACGAAATGGGCATCTGAATGCAATCTTTTTGTATGGATTCCGTTAGATTGAAGTATGACCTCTCCATTCGAGGGCCGGTATTCCGATGGGATCCTTAACTCAGACTGAAACCCCGTGCGAGCTCTACGAGCGCTGGAAGAGCCTGGACCTCAAGATGCTCCCTATCGACAGGACGGACATCAAGATACTCTGCGAGCTCAGGGAGAACGCCCGGATGAGCAACTCGGAGATCGCCAAGAAGCTGAACGTGACCGAGGCGACCGTCAGGCGGAGGATCAAGAACCTCATAGAGAAGGGCATCATCATGCGCTTCTCGATACATATCGACTACAGGCTCATCGAGAACACCGTCAAAGCCTATGTCCACATCAAGACCGTTACCGACAAGCTCGACCAGGTCGTGCAACACCTGATCAACCACAACCGAGTCGTCGCGGTCTACAGGGTCACGGGCGAGTACGACATACTCGTCGTCGCGCTCTTCGTCGGCATGACCGAGCTCCAGGAGTTCATAGACACCTTCCTGAAGATGGACGGTATCAAGGAGACCGACACGCAGATCGTAATGAGCGCGCACAAGGGCGTCCCGTGGACAGGGATCTGAGAGCCCGTTTCTATACGGCCTGAAGGGCTATCTGGACCACGTCCATCGTCTTGATGTTCAGGCCCGCCTTCTTCGCGCCTGCGTTCAGGTTGACCTGGCAGAACGGGCACGAGGTCGCGATGACATCGGCGCCGGCCTCGACTGCGTACTTGACGCGGTCCGCGGCGACGTTCTCGGCCATGTCGTTGAAGGCCGATTTGAACCCGCCTCCCGCTCCGCAGCACTGAGAATCGTCCTTCTCGGCCTTCGTCTCGAGCAGCGTCAGCCCGGGTATCGCCTTGAGCACGTTCCTGGGGGCGTCGTACACCTTCGCGTGCCTGCCCAGGTGGCACGGGTCGTGGTAGAAGACCTTCTTCTTGTATTCCTTCGTGAACTTGAGCCTGCCGTCCTTGATCAGCTTCTCGAGGAACTCCGAGACATGGTAGAGCTTGTAGCTGGGTTTGCCAGTGAGCTTCGGGTAGTCGGTCTTCATTGTGTTGTAGCAGCCCGCGCAAGCAGTGACCATCGCGTTCCAGCCGCGCTTCTCCATCTCCCTCACGTTGTGCGGGGCGAGTTCGTTCATGACCACGCCCTTCTGGCCGGTCCTGAGGAGCGGGGAGCCGCAGCACCACTCGTCCTCGCCCAGTATGTTGATCTTCACGCCCGCCTTGTCCAGCAGCTTCGCGGTCGCCACCGCCAAGGGCTGCATCCTGTATGCCTCCGTGCACCCGGTGAAGAAGACCACCTCCGGGCTCGGAGAGAGCTTGATCTCCGGCGGGAGCCAGGCGGGTCTCTTCTCCTTCGGCTCGTCGTAGGGATTCCTCTTGGTCGCGACCTTCTCATTGATCTTCTTGTGCGCCTCGGGCGGGCCGTGCCCTTCCGAGATGAGCCATTCCTTGACCTCTTCCCAGAGCTTCGGGAACTCGATCTCGACGTGGCAGTGGTGTTCGCACGCGCCGCAGGAAGTGCACTGGAACACGCGTTCCACGAACTCGGGCGTGATCTTCGTCTGCCTCCTGAGCAACGTGTCCATAGGGGTCTTGCCTGCAACCTGCTTCAGGTAGAACACTTTTCCCCGCGGGGACGAGGATTCCCAGCCGATTTGGCCGTAGACGGGGCAGACATCGCGGCAATAGCCGCACTGCAGGCAAGCGTAGAGGTCTTTCTCAATCTCGTTGATCTTTCTCATGAAATGTCACCGAAGTGTAGTCAACAGGCAGCCGATGGACCTCGGGCCCAAGGCGGCGGGTCAGAGGCCGAATGAGTCCCTGTCAGTGGGGATGGCTTCAATGTTGATAAATCTAGCGAGTCTTCCACGAAATCGTCGCGCCTGGCTTAAGGTCCCAGACTTCACCTTTTCGGTTTCTTCTTCTTATTGGATAGACGGATTTCAACATCCTTGCCAGGCCCGTAGCCCTTGAATGTCCCCAGCATCCCCCGAACAGTCCCGTCGACGACGTGGGAGACGAACCTGCCCGTCGGGATGCGTTTGCCTCCGACGATGACGTCGACCTGGAGGTCTGAGAGTTCCTTACAGTCGGCAACCCTCCGCCTGCCCTTCGCGATCGCCCTCGCCAGCCGGTCGCAGTCGAGCCCGCACTTGCCGCAGTCCAGCCCGGGTAGCTCGCGCAGCGCGCGCTCGTACGCTACTTCCCCCTCGATGTATGCCACGAGTTCTCTGACGCTCGGGCTCTTCAGAACGGTGCCGGGCCTCGGCTCGACGCCTCCCACGGACACCTTCGCGAACTTGCCTTCCTTGCTCCCCTCGACGATTATGACATCCGGATGGAACTCGCGCTCGAGCATGTCCGCGACGTCCTCCTCCGGCATGTTCGAGTGTTTGATGATGCTAGTTTCTATGTTAGACAGGAATATCACGGGGTCGCTCCCGGCCTTCCAGTGCCTCCACGTGTCCTTGCCCTCGCTGTCAACGCTCTTGTCGTGGGGTGCGTGCTTCATCGACGCGACCTTGTAGCCCTTCTTCGCGAGCGCACGGATGGTCCCCTCGAGCAGGGTGGTCTTGCCGGAGTCCTGGAACCCGTAGATGCCGATGATCATCTGATCCCTTGACCTCATAACAGCATCGGCTGATAAAGCTGATTCCCGATCTATCTGCGTCGAATGAGGGACCCCACTATCCTCGGGATGCTGGCGTAGATCGAGTCCTCGGACCAGTCGAGCTCCTCCTTCTCGCAGACCGTCGATTCGCTGAGGTTCATGGCTGCCTCTCTGAGTCCCTCCATCTGGGCGTCCGATGCGGCGCCCTTGCCGACGATGGAGTCTATCTTCCCCGACATCTCCTGGGCCGCCCTGATCCTGGTTTCGGTCCTGTCTGCGACCTCCTTTGAGATCAGGCCCATTTCCCTCTTGACCGCATTGAGCCCGAGCCCGGACGAGTAGGTCGCATCCACTATGGCAGACCTGCTCATCCACTTCGTCTCGTAGTTGAGGACATACTTCCAGCTCGGCATGGTCGCCAGTTTAAGGTGGTCTTCTAGGCTCGACGCGAACAATCTGAACCCATGCCTCTCCGGATCCTCGAACGCGTTTCCTCCAGGATCCAGGAACGGTGCAAGAGGGCTGATGAACGGCACAAGGGATTTTCCCTTGAACTTGGTGTACAGTCTCCGCGCATACTCAACCGTGCCGTCAACAGACTCCCGCGTCTGACCAGGCAGGCCGATCATGTAGAACATGTCGAACCTGCCGCAGCCGGCGTCAAGGAAAGACTCTGCCGACTTTTCCAAACCAGCGTTCGTATACGGCTTCCCCTGTGCCTTCCTCACGGCTTCGTCGTGAGTCTCCGGGGACATTTGCACGCTGAAGTTGTCGATACTCTTCGCGACTTCATCGGCGAACTCCTTGTTCGCTGGCGCGAACAGCTCTATCACTATCTCGTTCTTTACCTTGCGCTTCCTGACCTCCGAGAGGAATTCGGATGCGTACGTCTTCCCCGCCTGTCTGAGATCTCCGACGACAAAAGTAGCTCCCTTGACATACTCCTCAGCTCTCGCTATGTCGTCTGCCAGCAGCTTTGCGGATCTGTATGCTGGCTTCTTCCTCCCGAAGTTCCTCCCGAACGAGTCGCACGAGCCGGCGCAGTTGACGCAGTTGTGCGTGCAGCCGCGGACCGAGACGGCGATGGACATCGGGTTCGCCTTCCAGTTCTTGTAGGGGAGGTGCCCCTGGAGGTCGCGGTATCTGAGGACCTTCCGCACCATCAGGCCATAGTCAATGAGAATATCGTCGAGGTCATCTGGCACGTGGCTGAGGGGGTTGACTCTGACCTTGCCCCCATCTCTCCAGGTGAGGTTGGGGACGGATTCCGGGCTCTTGTCAGCCTGGAGCGCATCAAGGAGGAGCTCGAGGGGTATCTCCGTGGAATCCCCCCGGACTATGTAGTCGATGTCGGGGTGCTTCGATATTATCTCCTCGTGGTAGTACGATGACGAGAAACCGCCTACGATGACAGGCACTTCAGGATGATGCTTCTTGGCAATCCTGGCCAGCTCGAGCGCGCCCTGGACATGCGGCATCCAATGCAGGTCTATGCCGATGGCCTTTGCATCCGTGTCTTTCACGAATCGCTCAGGGTCGAACTTCTTCGACCCCAGCATGCGGGTCGCGATGTTCGCTATGCGGACCTCGTACCCCTTCGATTCCAGGTGGGACGCGATTGTCGTGAATCCTATCGGATACATCTCGAAGACGGGAGTGGAAGGTATGAGGTCACTGACGGGGCCCAGGAGCATCGCGCGCTTCCTGAAGTCCATGACGCTGGGCGGATGAAGCAGTAGCAGGTCCAGCGAGCTCATCTGCTGGCCAAACGCGGCCCCATCTATTAGAGACTACTACGTTACACTAGTCATATTGGCGGAATTCGACAACCATCGTGTGCAATAACAAACAACCTAATATGAGTCGTGCGCCGATACGGCCCCGATGCATATGAAGAAAGCAGTCTCAGGTCTTTTGCTACTGGTGCTTGCAGTCGCAGCCCTCGGGATGGCCGCCTACCCCGCCGCTGCCGCGAACGAGACAATCCCGTCATTGAATGCGCTGACGCTGACATACAACCTCTCGGAGGGCGACACAATAACAGGTGACTGGTCGTCAGACGGCTCACTGACGTTCGTCCTTAGAGGTCCGGGCAGTGCTCAGATCTCCACTTCAACGGGAACGTCCGGAATCATCCTGCACATCTGCCAGTCGGATGGCAGTTATGTCCTCTCGTGGACCAACTTGAACTTGGGAGCAGTCGACCTTGAATATGACGTGACAGTCTCGGACCTCGGTGGAGGGTTCCTAGACGACATCGGCACAGCCATCCTCATCGGCCTGCTGGTGTTCGTTGCGGTGATCGTCATAGTCATCGTGATCGTCGTGCTCGTCGTCATGAGGGGCAAGAAGAGCAAGCAAGCAGCGGCCGCTGGTCCCGTAATCACACCTGCCGTGGGTGGCAACTGCCCGGTCTGCGGCATGCCAGTGGACCCGCAGGTGGCCTTCTGCGCAAAGTGCGGCGCGAAGCTACGCTGATGTCCAAGAGGGCTTTTCGCCCTCGCCTTTCCAACCCCTTCACCGTTTTCATTCACTCTGCCGGCGGGGCACCTTTCTGCCGTTCTAGTTAGAACCGCGCTAGTCCTAGTCTAACATCGTTCATATTGGATATTCAAATCCTCGGAAATCGTTCTACTGACTCGGCCTCCCAACATCGGTTCAATCGAAAAGTGATTTATACATTGTAGCGAATCCCCGGACAATGCTTGCAGAGGACTACATGGGGGTCGCGGTTTTCGCGATCATAGCGATCCTGATCCCCGCTATCGTCTTCCTGCTGTCGAGGTATATCCGCACGGACAAGAAGGACCCGAGGGGCATGACCACATACGAGTGTGGCGAGGTGCCCATCGGGGATGCCCAGATCCAGTTCCACTTCCAGTACTACATGTACGCCATCATATTCGTCGCATTCGACCTCGTGACGGTATTCATCCTCATCTGGGGTCTGGTATTCGCAGACATAAGCGATCTCGCCAAGGTCTACATGCTCCTGTTCCTGGGCATACTTCTCGTGGGCGTCACATACGCCCTGAAGAAGGAGGAGATAATCTGGATCTGAAGGGCGGGCAGGGTGGTCAGCCAGGCCAGGTCATGGCGTTCAGCTCCAAGGACTTCCTGAAGTGGTGCGACAACGCGCTCGAGGGAGTGCTCAGGAGGTCCGCGGTCGGGAGCGGACTCGATTGGCTCCTGAAAGACTTCTTCAACTGGGCCACGAGGAATTCGATATATCCGCTTCACTTCGGCATCATGTGCTGCGCCCTGGAGATGGCCGTCGCAAGCGCTCCGAGGTTCGACGCGCAACGGATGGGCGTGATCTACAGGTCTACTCCGAGGCAGTGCGACGTGCTGCTCGTGAACGGCCCTGTCAGCAAGAAGCTCAAGCCCGGCCTGAGGCGAATCTACGACCAGATGCCCGAGCCCAAGTGGGTCATCGCGATGGGAGAGTGCGCAATATCCGGAGGACCGTTCTGGCAAAGCTACAGCATCGTGCCGGGCGTGGACCAGTTCATACCTGTTGACATCTACATCCCGGGCTGCCCGGCAAGGCCGGAGGCCCTGATCGACGGCTTCATCAAACTTCAGAACCTGATCAAGGAGAACAAGAAGGGGCTCCTGACAGGGAAGTGAGGGACAGGGGGCAAAAGAAACAATGGCGGAGCGGGGGAAGAGCGTCCCAGCCCAGGGCATGGACAAGACCCTCAGCAGGGTCGACGACGTGCCCGAGGAGAAGCTGATCAGGGCGCTCCTTGACAACTTCCCGAACACCGTCACCGACTTCAAGAAGCTCGGCAAGGGGGTCGTGCGGGCCAGTATCGAGAGGCGCGACATACACAAGGCCTGCCTGTTCCTGAAGGACAGCCTCGGGTTCGAGCACCTGTCGATGATATCAGCCGTAGAATACGACAACAGATTCGAGATCGTGTACCACGTCGCGAGCTGGGGCCACAACCTCCTCCTGGAGCTCATCACGACGACCCCGAAGGACGACCCGTCCGTGGACTCGGTGTCATCCGTCTGGGGCGGAGCCGATTGGCAGGAGCGCGAGTCCTATGACCTCATGGGCATCAAGTTCAATAACCACCCGAAGCTGGAGCGCATCCTGCTCCCGCAGGACTACCTCTACCACCCGCTCAGGAAGGACTTCAAAGGGGGTGACTGAGTGGCCGAGATGTGGATCAACATGGGCCCGCAGCACCCGATGACCCATGGTCTGTGGAACCTCAGGGTGAAGGTGGACGGCGAGACCATCGTCGACGCCCAGCCGGAGGTCGGGTACCTTCACAGGGGCATCGAGAAGCTTGTCGAGGGTCGGACGTATACGCAGGTCATACCAATCACGGACAGGCTCTGCTACGGCTCTTCGCTCACCTGGAGCCACCTGTACTGCCTGACCGCCGAGAACCTCATGGGGGTCGAGGTGCCCCCCAGGGCGGAGTACATCAGGGTCGCGGCCATCGAGATGCAGAGGATCGCGTCCCACCTGATGTGGCTCGCTGCGTACTCCACTGACCTAGGCCTCATGCTGGGGTTCCTGTACACCATGAGGGACAGGGAGGTCTTCATCGACATTCTCCAGGCGCTCTCGGGCTCGAGGCTCACGTACAATTATCCGCGGATAGGCGGGGTCGCGCACGACGTCCCCCCGAACTTCGAGAGGGACACGCTGCGCGCGTGCAACTACATGGAGAAGAAGCTCAAGGAGTACGAGGACCTCTTCGAGGGATCCAAGGTCTTCATGATGAGGAACGTGGACGTCGGCCTCCTGAAGAAGGAGGACGCGATGAACCTCGGCGTCACGGGACCGCCCCTGAGGGCTTCGGGAGTGAAGTACGACCTCAGGAAGGACATGCCCTACAGCGTCTACCCGGAGCTGGACTTCGAGCCTGTCACACATCCTGACGGGGACTGCTATGCCAGGTACAGGGTCAGGATGGACGAGATGTACGAGAGCTGCAAGATCATCCGCCAGGCGGTCCAGAAGATGCCCAAGGGCAAGTGGCGCGTCGTGGCTCCGAGGAACGGCCCCGTCGGGACGGGCCTGGGCAGAGTCGAGGACCCGCGCGGAGAGGGCGTCATGTACATAGTCGGGGACGGGACCGACAGGCCCTACAGGCTGAAGATCAGGAGCCCGATATTCGTGACAGTATCAGCTGCTCCGAAGATGCTGATCGGCTACAAGATGGCCGATGTCGTTGCTATCATGGGCGGGCTCGACATGTGCATCGGGGAGACGGATCGGTGATTACATGAACCTGTTCGATTTCTGCTACGGGCTCATTCACTGGCTTGTCGACCTGATCAACAACATATGGTACAGGCTCGGGGACTGGTTGCCCTGGTGGTTCGGGGACTTCTTCACAGGCGTGGGTGACTTCGCTCGCTCGCACGGGCACATAGCCGTCATGGCGATCCTGCTCGAAGTGCTGATCATCATAATCATCGCGCTCATCAACGTCCTGAACTTCATCTGGCTCGACAGGAAGTTCATGGGGCGAATGTTCGACTTCTACGGTCCCTACTACGTCGGGTACCGGATCGGCGGCTGGCTGCAGAACCTGGCCGACGGCATCAAGCTGTTCGTCAAGGAGATAATCACGCCGGCGAAGGCCGACAAACTCGGGTTCCTGCTCGCGCCCATCATTTACGTCGGCTCGTCGTTTCTCGCGCTGGCAACGATACCACTCGGAAGGCAGTTCTACATCGGCACGAACGCCGACCCGCTGAGCACGGGGGTCGAGGCGAGCGCGCTCATCGCATTCGCATTCTTCGCCATCGCACCGTTCTCGATACTCATCGCAGGGTGGTCCTCGAACAACAAGTACACGCTCATAGGCGGGATGAGGTCAGCCGCGCAGATGATGAGCTACGAGATACCGATGCTGCTCACGGTCGCGAGCGTGTTCCTCATGGCGGGCAGCTTCGGGTTCATGGGCATCGTCGACGCCCAACACGACATCTGGTTCGGAATACCGCTGTTCATCGGTCTGGTCACATTCATCATCTGTCTCGCAGCCGAGGTGGAGATACAGCCGTTCGACCTCCCCGAAGCGGAGGCGGAGCTGGTCGAGGGTTGGACGACAGAGTACTGCGGCATGAGGTTCGGCCTGTTCATGATGACTGGGTACCTCAGGGGGTACATCGGAGGCGCCCTTGCGACCGCCCTGTTCCTGGGAGGATGGCACGGTCCGGCATTCCTGCCTGACCCGATTTGGTTCCTGATCAAGGCCTACATCGTGTTCGTTCTGATCGAGTGGGCGCGCTGGTCGCTCCCGAGAGTCAGGGTGGACCAGATACTGAACATCGGCTGGAAGCGCCTGCTGCCCATGGCTATCCTCAACCTGATGATCGCAGTCCTTCTGAAGACCGCGGGGTGGTTCTAGATGGCGCAGAAGAGGAAGATCCCCGGGTCCGGGGGCATCGTCATCAGGCCCATGATACGGACGGGGAAGCAGTTCGTCAACTCCTTCATAAAGGGCAAGCCTAACACGATCCTGTACCCGTACCAGATACTCGACCTCCCCCCCACATACAGGGGGAAGCATACGCTGGACTTCAATCGGTGCATAGGCTGCGGCAATTGCATCCAGATATGCCCCAACGACTGCATGTGGATGGAGAAGCTCGAGGACCCCGAGCTCGGCAAGATAGAGCGCCCGGGCGTGGACATGGGCAGGTGCCTGTTCTGCGGCCTGTGCGTCGAGGTATGTCCTACTGTCGCGATCCACCACACGGTTGAGTTCGAGCTGGCGGACTACAAGCGCGACAAACTGAGGTACGGGCCCAAGGAGCTCAGGGACGACAAGTTCGCTGACAAGTTCAAGGAGGAGAGGACGAAGCAGCGGCTCCCGGTCCTCGACATGTCTAAGTGCACGAGCTGCGAGAAGTGCGCGGGCGCCTGCCCGGAGATGGTCATCGCCATGATGCCCATCGAGAATGTCGGCCGGTCGAAGCCCGAGATCAACCTTGCCAAATGCACGAGCTGCGAGAAGTGCGTCATCGTCTGCCCGGAGAAGGCCCTCGAGATGAAGGAAATCTACGAGTCCTACTTCGAGATGCCTGAGCCCAAGTTCCTGCTCAAGGACTGCACTGGCTGTGGCGCGTGCGCGAAGGCCTGTCCCGCGGATGCGATCTACATGCTGGAGATGCCCGGGACGGAGAAGATCCTCAAGGACGGCAAGAAGGGCAAGCCCAAGAAGCGTGCGGTGTTCGTCCTCGAGAAGTGCGTCGGGTGCGGGAAGTGCTTCCGTGCATGCAAGTTCGAAGCCATCGAGATGCCGGGGGTGAGGAAGTGACCTGGGAGCTGTTCGTGTTCCTGTTCCTGGCGGCGTCTGCGCTCGCCTCGGCTTTGCTCGTGATACGCGCCCGGGAGATAGTCCACAGCGTGATTGCACTCGCGACCTGCTTCATCGCCATCGCGTGCATGTTCGTCATGCTGAGCGCCGAGTTCGTTGCGATCATCCAGATACTGGTCTACGTAGGTGCAGTCGTCGTCGTCATCCTCTTCGGTATTATGCTCACCAGGCGCGGGATAATGGAGAGTGAGAAGCGATGAGGCACACCGCAGCGCGCATACTGGCAGTCCTCGCCCTCGCATTCCTGTTCATAGGCGCCGTGACGTCCGTGGACTGGCCGGACGGAGACATGGACCAGACCACGAGCGAGGATGTCGGCAGGACGCTGTTCGGGGAGTCGAACTCGACCGGCTACGGCCTCGTCATGTTCCTGATAGGACTGTTGCTACTGGTCGCCCTGCTTGGCGGGGTGTTCCTGGCGAAGGAGGAGGAGAAGGAATGATCCCGATCGAGTACTGGCTCATATTCAGCTCTCTCCTGCTCGCTATAGGCGCATACGGCGTCCTGACCAGGAAGAACGCCATCGTGGTGCTGATGTGCATCGAGATCATGCTCAACGCCGCGAACATCAACCTGGTCGCCTTCAGCTCGTACTACAGCACCCTGCACCCGGCCTTCGGCACGGACGCGTCCGGTCAGGTCTTCGCGCTATTCTCAATCGCCATCGCGGCCGCAGAGGTCGCGGTCGGACTCGCGATCCTCCTGTCAGTGTACCGGAGGTATCAGACGATAGATGTTGACAAGATCAACATCATGAGGTGGTAGAATGAACTGGCTGGAACTCGCGTGGCTGATACCGGTCGCCCCGTTCGCCGCGTTCCTTCTCATTGCACTCATGCCCAAGCGCACCCTCGGCTGGGAGGACGGGTGCGGATACGCGATAGCCGGTGCGGGAACAGCGCTCGCGCTTTCCGCGCTTGTCATCTGGGAGGTCATCAACGGGAACACCTTGACGGTCGACTCGCCGAGGTTCACTTGGCTGATCATAGGCGATACGACGGTCACGTTCGGCATCTGGATAGACCAGCTGACCGCCCTGATGCTGCTCGTCGTGTCCGTCGTCGGCACGCTCGTCGTCGTCTACTCAGCCGGGTACATGCACCACGAGGGCCCGACCAGGAGGAGGTACTACGCCGAGATCATGCTCTTCATATCGGTCATGTACGGGCTCGTGCTCGCGGACAACTACCTCGAGATGTTCGTGTTCTGGGAGCTAGTCGGTCTGTGTTCGTATCTGCTCATAGGCTTCTGGTACGAGAGGCCCACGGCCGCGAGCGCGGCCAAGCGCGCATTCATAGTCACGCGCGTGGGCGACATCATGTTCATGGCGGGGATCATAATCCTGCTGAAGTACGTGGGGAACCTGGACTTCGCCACCCTGTTCGAGGGAGGCGCGACGGCCCACATCCCGAGCAACATGCTCACGCTCTCGACCGCGCTCATATTCGGCGGTGCCATCGGCAAGAGCGCGCAGTTCCCGCTCCACGAATGGCTCCCGGACGCGATGGAGGGTCCGACGACGGTTTCCGCGCTCATCCACGCTGCGACGATGGTCAAGGCGGGTGTGTACCTCGTCGCCAGATCGTACCCATTGCTCGTTCAGTCACCTGAGAGCCTCCTGTTCGTGGCCATCATCGGCGGCGTAACGGCTATAGTGGCGGCTTCGTGCGCTCTCGCGGCGAACGACATCAAGAGGGTTCTCGCATACAGCACAATCAGCCAGCTGGGGTACATGATTCTAGGGCTCGGTGCGGGAGGATATCTCGTCTTCGAGCTCCATAACACGAGCGGTTACACCGCTGCCACGTTCCACCTGATGAACCACGCGTTCTTCAAGGCCCTGCTGTTCCTGTGCGCCGGCAGCGTCATCCATGCTGTGGGCACGAACGACATGCGGCTCATGGGCGGCCTGCGTAAGAAGATGAAGATCACGTCGATGACCATGCTCATAGGAGCCCTGGCTATCGCGGGCGTGCCGCCATTGTCCGGCTTCTGGAGCAAGGACGAAGTCCTGGCGGCCGTTTGGCACGCCGGAGAGTTCGACTGGGCTTTCACGGTGCTCTGGGCGCTGGGCATCGCGACCGCTTTCATGACGGCGTTCTACATGTTCAGGATGTGGTTCATGACCTTCGCGGGAGAGCAACGGTCAGAGTTCCACGCGCACGAGTCCCCGAAGACCATGACGGTCCCCCTGATGATATTGGCCGGCCTGGCAATCGTTTCAGGGTTTGCTCTGTTCATAGGTGACGGATTCAAGGTCTTCATGGGAGGCGCGATCGAAGGCCTGGTCCCGGGCGCTCATCACGAGTCCGTCGTCGATGTCGCTGTCGAGATATTCACGGACCCGCTCACGTACGTTTCACTTGTGCTCGCGGTCGCGGGCATAGTGCTGGCGTACCGGATGTACTACATGCCGGGGTTCGACAGGTCGGTCTTCGCCAGGGGAGTCCCTGGAACCGTCCAGAAGGCCTTGGAGAACAGATGGTACATCAGCAAGTTCTACGACGACTTCGCGTACAAGGTCTGGTACGGGTTCTCCCTGCTCACGGACCTCTTCGACAGATATGTCATAGACGGAATGGTCAACGGGTTCGCGTACCTCGCCGTGCGCTGGAGCGCTATCATACGAAAGGGACAGTCGGGGAACGTGCAGCGGTACACGAGCCTGATCGTTGTCGGGATAATCGTGCTCCTTCTGTTCATGCTTTATGTCGTGCCGTGGGGAGGGTGGTGAGACATGTTCGAAGGCGTCCCGATAATCTCGATCGTCATCCTCATGCCTTTGATCGGTGCACTCGTCACCTTCGGGCTCGGCAAGTATGAGAGGCATGCGAAGTACGTGGCGCTCGGGTTCTCACTCGCGGCGCTCGTGCTGTCCGGCCTGATGACGCTTGACTTCGCCATCGACCCCGACCCGACATCCGTGGGGTACCACGACGGCGGCGGGTTCTTCGACTACCAGTTCTACGAGGCGCACACATGGGTCAGCCAGCTCGGTATCAGCTACATCGTGGGGTTGGACGGCATCAGCCTGCCGCTCTTCCTGCTGACGACCCTTCTCAGCACGCTCTCGATAGTCTTCTCATGGGACACGAAGCTCAGGCCGAAGGAGTACTTCGGGCTGATGCTCGTGCTCGAGGTGGGCGTTCTCGGCGTGTTCAGCACCCTCGACTACTTCGTGTTCTACGTCTTCTGGGAAATCGTCCTCATACCGATGTATTTCATGATCGGCGTCTGGGGCGGGCCCAGGAAGGACTACGCGGCCATCAAGTTCTTCATATACACTCACATCGCGAGCCTGGCGCTCCTCATCTCCATCATGGCGATGTACTTCGAAGCGGGCGTGGCGTCCTTCGCGATGGAGGATATCTGGAGGGCCGGACAGACCGAGTTCACGCGGTTCTTCCAGATAGCGGTCTTCGCTGCGGCTTTCTTCGGGTTCGGCGTGAAGCTGCCCATGGTGCCGTTCCACACTTGGCTGCCCGACGCGCATGTGGAGGCCCCGACCGCGGGCAGCGTCCTGCTGGCGGGCCTGCTGCTGAAGATGGGCGGCTACGGCATAATCAGGGTCGCGATGCCAACCCTACCGGACGGCGCGGACGCGCTCCAGATTGTCATGGTCGTCATCGCGCTCGCTAGCATACTCTATGGCGCGATGCTTTGCCTCGCCCAGAAGGACCTCAAGAAGATGGTCGCATACAGCTCCATCAGCCACATGGGGTTCGTCCTGCTAGGATTCGCCACGTTCACGCAGATCGGCATCGTCGCGGGCGTGTTCCAGATGTTCGCCCACGGGCTCGTGACAGCAGTCCTGTTCATGATGTGCGGTGTGGTCCAGCACCACTGCGGTACCAGGATCATACCGGACCTGGGCGGGCTCGCGAAGAAGATGCCCACCGCAGCCGCAATGATCACCATCGGGTTCCTCGCATCACTGGGCCTGCCAGGCCTGGTCAGCTTCGCGGCGGAGTTCATGGTCTTCGTCAGCATGTACGAGACGTGGGGTCTGTGGCTCCTGCTGCCGATGCTGAGCGTCGCGATCACTGCAGGGTACTACCTGTGGGCACTCCAGCGGTCTATGTTCGGACCTCTGACCGATAAGATAGACACCTCGCACATCCACGACATCGACTGGTTCGAGGGCGTGCCTGTCGCTATCCTGATTGCGCTTATCGCCATCTTCGGCGTGCTCCCGATGATAGTGTTCCAGTACATCGATCCCGCGGTGGGCATCGTCACCGGCCTGTTCGGCCTCCCGGGAGGTGGGTGAGTTGGCGGTCTGGGACTATCTCGTGACTCTGTTGCCGCAGCTGTTGCTCGTCCTGTTCGCGCTCGTCATGCCGGCCCTGGACTACATGTTCAAGGACAAGCGGGTGCTGTCCTGGGTCGCCCTTGCGCCCCTGGTCAGCCTGGCCGCCGCCCTGATAGCATGGCTGTTCTTCGGCCTCTGGGAGCCCAATGCCAGCCTGATCAGCCTGCTTGAGGTCAATCTGTTCTCGGGCCTGTTCACACTGGTGTTCGTGTTCGTCGGAATTGTCGTCGTACTCGGGTCCCCGGAGTTCATCAAGGCCGACAGGAACCAGGGCGAGTACTATTCGCTGATACTGCTGGCAATCACGGGCATGACCATCGTCGCCGAGGCTGCCGACCTGATAGCACTGTTCGTTGGCCTCGAGATCGCGGGCATATCGTCCTTCGCGCTCTCAGGCTTCAGGAAGTCGGAGAAGCGCTCCGCGGAGGCGGCGACGAAGTATTTCATAGTCGGTGGGTTCAGCTCAGCTCTCACGCTCTTCGCGATATCCATCTATTACGGTGTCGCCGGAACGACTCAGATCCTGGCCGTGCAGCCTGTCCTGGCAGGGTCGATCCCGGGCACGGGTGAGGTGGACGCAGGGCCTATCCTTTCCCTGGCGACGGTCCTGCTGATGGCGGGTTTCGGGTTCAAAGTCGCGATGGTCCCATTCCATATGTGGGCCCCTGACGTGTACGAGGGCGCCCCGACTCCCATATCGGGCTTGCTGGCAGCCGCGTCGAAGAAGATGGGGTTTGCAGCGTTCTTCAAGGTATTCCTTATCGGTCTGATAATCACCAAGACGGACTGGCAGATGGCGATGGCCGTGCTTGCCATAATAACGATGACCGTGGGCAACCTGATTGCGATCTCGCAGACGAACGTCAAGAGGATGCTCGCGTACAGCTCCGTCGCACAGGCGGGCTATCTGCTGCTAGTGCTCCCGGTCGCGACCCAATACGCGGTCGCGGGCGGGCTGTTCCACGTGCTCACGCACGCGTTCATGAAATCCGGCGCGTTCATGGTCGTCGCTGCCATGGGCGCGGCGGCGATCGGTGAGAAGCTTGAGGACTTCAAGGGGCTGAGCAGGAGGTCACCGTTCCTCGCGCTCGCAATGACGCTGTTCCTGCTCTCGCTCGCAGGCATACCGCCCCTTGCGGGGTTCGCGAGCAAGTTCGTGCTGTTCTCCTCGGCGGTCTACGAGTCGTTCGAGCCTGGCGAGAGCTGGCTTATTTGGCTCGCGATCGCGGGAGTGCTGAACTCCGCGCTGTCCCTCTACTATTACGCCCGGGTCATCAAGCTCATGTACATGGACAAGGGGACGAGCGAGGAGAGGGTCAAGGTGCCCCCGATGTTGGCAGCCTCGGTCGTCTTTGCCGCAGTCATGGTCGTCCTCATCGGGCTTGCCCCAGGGCCGTTCGTGGACGCCTGCCTCGAGGCTGCGAGGGGGTTCTCGGAGCTGCCCCTGGGATGGCGGTAGTCAAGGCGTGATTTGCGTCTGTGAAAAACCGCATGCCAGATGTGCCCAACTGCGCACGGCCAGCCACCATTAGCGTTAAGTAGGAATTGGGGCATATGCGGCTCTGCATGACCACGTCAGCGTGGGACTTCGGCATCCAGAAAGAGCTCAAGATGGTGGATGAGAAGCTCCATGACATGGTGAAATCAAAGGAGTCGATCCTGACAGACGCCGCCCTGCACGTTATCGAGGCCGGGGGCAAGCGGCTCAGGCCGACGGTCACTCTCCTTGCGTTCAAGGCCCTCGGGGGGCAGGACACGCAGAAGGTCATCGACATCGCCGCTGCCTTCGAACTCATACACTCCGCGACGCTCATACACGACGACATCAACGACGGAGGGTCGAAGCGGAGGGGCAAGGAGGCGGTCTTCAAGAAGTGGGGCCTCCACGATGCGATCGTCACCGGGGACTTCCTATTCGTGAAGGCCTTCAGGATAGGCGGTGTGTTCGACAAGACCGTGGTCGAGATCACGGCCGATGCGTGCGCCGCGCTCGCAGAAGGCGAGGTGCTTCAGAACAGGTTCAGGCACAAGAAGGAGCTCACCGTGGACACCTATCTCCAGGTCGCGGAGCGCAAGACCGCGATGCCCATCAGGGCGGGCGCGATGGTGGGGGCATACCTTGCCGGCGGCTCGACGGAGGAGATTGAGGCGATGGGCAGCTACGGTTTGGACCTAGGTATTGCATTCCAAATCCTGGATGATGTGCTCGACTATGTCGGAGACGAGGCCCGCACTGGCAAGCCCGTCGGCAACGACCTCAGGGAGGGGCACCTTACATTGCCTTCGCTGTTGGCCGTCAAGAGCTCCGACGCCGCCAGAAAGGCCATACTCGATGTGATTGCGGAGGAGAACCCCAGCGCGGACGCCGTCAAGGCGTGCGTGCAGCTGGTGACCAAGTCCGGCGCTGTCGAGAAGGCCAAGGGCATGGGCGAGTACTACGGCATGGAGGCCCTCGGGCACCTCGGCTGCATTGCCAACAACGACTACAGCAAGGGGCTGAGGGATCTTGTCGGGCAGGTGCTCGGCAGGGATGCGTGAGGTGTCATCATGGACCACGAGGGCATGACCAGCCGCGAATGGGACGACCTCATGGAGGCCATGGAGGAGGTCGGCCCGTACTATGACAGGGTCAACTGGCTGATCACGCTTGGCATGGTCGAGAGGTGGCGGAAGAGAGTGGCGTCCATCGCCAGCCCCGAGGATGTCGTCCTCGAGCTGGGCTCAGGCCCCGGCAACTTCACCAAGCACCTCAACGCGAAGACGGTCCTCGCACTGGAGCCTTCGAGCGAGCTGTCCGCATACGCGAGCAAGCTCCTTAACAGGGACAATGTGACGCTGCTCAGGGGTGTCGGTGAACAGATCCCCCTCTCAGACTCGGCGGTTGACAAAGTGTTCTGCGTGTTCTCCTTCAGGGACTTCTTCGACAGGAAGGCGAGCGTGGGAGAGATGCTGCGGGTCCTCAAGGAAGGCGGGGAGGCAATCATCGTGGACATGGCAAAACCACCTCCTGGCCCGCTCGCGAAGATGATCGATTTCCACGTGAAGCGCATGGTCCCTCCGCTGACGCGCATTGCGGCCCCTGCGTCTGCGAAGAAGCGCTGGGAGCGAGACCCGTACGCCAAGCTTCTGGAGACCTACAAGGCATACGGTTCGACAGACGTCCATGAGGACCTGCTCAGGAGGAGCGGGTTCGTTGACGTTGCGACGGAGTACTTGGATCTCAAAGGGGCGACGATGACCAGGGGGCATAAACCTTGGAAGTCGACGTCCTGATAGTCGGTGCGGGCCCCGCGGGGAGCACGACTGCTAGATACTGCGCGGGCAAGGACCTCGACGTCCTCATGATCGACCGGAGGAAGGAGATCGGGCATCCGGTTCAGTGCGGCGAGTTCCTTCCGGCAACGAAGGAGATGTACACGATGTTCCCCAAGTCCATCGACTTGGAGGAGCTTTTCGCCGTCGAAGACGGTGACGTTGCGGGGGAAGTGCATCGCGTCGACCTCGTGTCCCCGGGACAGAGGGTCTTTCAGTGCGAGTTCGAGGGCACCACGCTCGACAGGCGCTCATTCGACAAGCACCTGGCCAGGCTGGCGACAGAGTCCGGTGCCCGACTCGAAACGAGCAAGTCCTTCCTGAGGCTCGAGAATGGCATCGCCAGGACCACCATGGGGGACATCAGAGCGAAGGTCGTGGTCGGTGCCGACGGACCCAACTCCAGGACCGCCGTCTTCGCCGGGCTCGAGCGGCCCGCGGCGAGGTATCCGGCGATTACATGTCAAGTGGATGGGGACTTCGAGCCGGTGATCAAGATGTACTTCGGCTCCGTCGCGCCTGGTGGATATGCCTGGGTGATCCCAAAGAAGAGAGGGGCCAATATCGGTGCTGGTTTCAGTCCGAGGATGACGAAGGAGAAGCCGAGCGAGTGCTTCGCCCGCTTCGCCGCCGGGATCGGGGCGACTTATAGAGACATGACCATGGGCTTCGTGCCTATGTCCGGACCTGTGAGCCGGACGGTCAATGGAAACGTGCTCCTCGTCGGGGACGCGGCTGGACAGGTGATGGCATCCAACGGGGGTGGCATCCCGATATCGATGATTGCAGGTCGGATCGCGGGTCAGGCGATCAGAGCGCACATCAAGGACGGCGTGCCGCTGTCCGAGTACGAGCGACTGTGGCGGGCGGTGCTGGAGAGACCTCTCAGGAATGCCCTGTGGACCAGGAGGCTTGGTGACTTCTTCTTCCCTACCGACAGGAGGACCGAGTTCGCCATGCGGGTTCTCGGCAAGCGCGGGCTGCTGCGCGCCATCAGATGCACCAAGGTCTTCTACGTTGTCTGAGCCCACAGGAAGCGCCGGTCCGGGTGTTCGCAGGGCCGAGTTCTTCTTCCGTACTCAGATGTCGAAGACCGTCAGGAGACAACGCTTCAACGCGTCGTCCAGCATCGTTCGAAACCGCCTGCTTGTTGGTCCAACAACGCTTAAGTCCTAGGGCGGATACTGATACAAGGATGATCAGATGAGATCCCGCAAGATGGATTTCTCAAAGGACTGGAAGAAGCTCGACGACAGGGTCTTCGCGACCATAAGGGTACAGAGAGGAGACCTCAAGTACTCCGCCGACGAGAAGGTCGAGGTATCGGGCCCAAAGAAGAAGTTCACGGCGCGCGTGCTGCTGTCATGGAACTTCAAGCTCAAGGACATACCAATGAGCTTTCTCGAATACGACCTGGAGGCCAAACCGGGGGAGACGAGGCAGGATCTGTACAACAAGCTCGGCAAGAGGTATCCGGCCTTCGACCAGCCGCAGGACAGCGACACGGTCACGATCTACCTCCTCGAGAGGCTCTGATCCTCAGGGCCCTCTCTTCCTTCTCGTCTTCGTCTCGCTCCCGCAGATGTCGCATATTCTCACATCCGCGGGGAACGTCTTTCCGCAGCCCTTGCACTTAGCCTGCCAGTGGAAGACTTCCGATATGCCTTTCTGGTCGAGGCCTCTGCACGGGACGCCGAGCACACGCGCGACGTTCTGGATCGAGTAGTCGTCCGTGATGAGCTCGTACCCGAGGTCAATCGCGAGTGCGAGGAGCTCCCTGTCCGTCGGCGACAGTCTCCTTGAGTCGCCTGTTCGCGTCGCCTCCTCCTCCACCTTCTTCAGGGATCTTTCGCTCGCGGACACCACCCTTATCCTCGTGGCGAGCAGCATCTCGAGCCTCTCGCCCATGTCGTCCTTCTCGAGTTCGCGGACGACACCTGGCGTTATCACGCACTCGAAGTCCGGCGGCGCGTCCTTGCCATAGTAGAGGACGGATGTGTCGAGCACGTATCCCTTCATGTGACCTCCACCGTCCCCGCGGATTCCTGCTCCGCCAGGGCCTCGATGTCCACCTTGAGCTCTTCCCCAACTGTGGCCACTATGTTCGCATAGGTGGTTGGCTTCTTGGGGGATATCGTGCAGCAGAGACCGGGCAGGGTCGAGATCTCGTACGTCCCGATCCTCTTTGCGATCCGCTCGATCTCCACTTTGTCGAAACCGATCAGCGGTCTCAGGATCGGAAGAGAGGTCGCCCTTTCTTCGACGTTGATGTTCGCCAGCGTCTGGGACGCGACCTGTCCGAGGGACTCCCCGGTAACGATGAACTGCGCATCGTGCTTCTTCGCTAGCTTCTCGGCGACTCTGAGCATCATGCGCCTGCAGAGGACACATTCCATGTTCCTCCTGCAGCACTTCGCGAACTCCGCCTGTGCCTTGCCGTGTGGGACGAGCAGTTTCTTGGTCTTCTTGTCTAGGCCCTCGTCCAGCTTCCTCATCAGGGCCATGGCCTTGTCTACCTCGGCGTCGCTTGTGAATGGACGGTTGTCGAAATGCACTAGAACGAGCTCGAGTCCCTGCATGCCCATCAGATAGGCTGCGACAGGGGAGTCGATTCCCCCGGACATGAGAACGATTCCGCGCAATCAATCACCGACGTACTTGGAGAACACCGTCTTCGCCTTCGCGAGGTCCGTGGTGCCGCCGACTATGGTCCTCCCGTCTTCGAACACGGTGAGCTCCACGCCCTTCGCCTTGAACTTCAACACTCCGTCGACGACCCTGGCGTCTCCGAGCTTGGACAGACGTTTCCTCAGGTCGGCAAATCCTCCTAGGAGCCGATTCGCGGGGATGATCTGGACGGCGTTCCTGCCGCAGAGCGATACGACCAGCTTCCTGTCCATCGCCTGGAGCGACCTGAAGTCGTGCTTTCCGCATGTGATGCACTTCGGGTTCTTCTTGACCTTGATCTTCTGCAACTCCCCCTGCCAGACATCGACGACCATGAGCTCCTTGATGGGGTCCTTGCCCTGCATGATCTTGAAGGCCTCAGTGACTTCCAGCGCTGATACCACAGCCGGCAGGGTGTTCAATATCCCGACCGTGTCGCATGTCGGCAGCTGCCCTGGCTGAGGCAAGTTCGGGAACACACACCTCAGGCAAGGCCCGTCGCTGACCACGGGCATCACCATGCCCGTGACCCCCACCGCCCCGGCGTATATCCACGGTATCCCGTGCTTCACGCACGCGTCGTTGACCAAGAACCTGGTGTCCATGTTGTCTGTCGCGTCTAGGACCACAGAGGCTCCTTTCACTAGCGACTCGATGTTCGCGTGGCTGACATCCGCTACGACCCCGCGGATCTCGACCTCCGAGTTGATCCCCCTCAACTTCTCCTCAGCCACCTTCGCCTTGGGACGCCCTAGGTCCGCCTCCGCGAAAAGGGCCTGCCTTTGCAGGTTCGAGAGGTCGACAATGTCCCGGTCTATGACTACGACCTGGCCCACCCCCGCCCTTACCAAAAAGGATAAAGCATTAGTGCCGAGGGCTCCGCAGCCTATGACGACCGCCTTGCTCTTCAGGAGCTTCCTCTGTCCCTGCACGCCAATCTCCGGCAGCAGCACCTGTCTGGAGTACCTGTCTTCTTTCAACGGGGTGGAATGCGTGGCCTCGATATTAATGCCTTCAGGGTGATAGCTCACCTGAACCTGAAGTCCATGTCGAACTGGTCTCTGAGGGCCTTGACCCGCTTCTTGACGATCTTGCCCTTCGCGGCCTCGACGAACAGGTCCGCAAGCTCTCCGAGGTGCTTCTCCTTCATCCCCATCCGGGTGATCTCGCAAGTCCCGAGCCTGCCCACGGCGTCTATGATCAGGTTCGACTTCTCCATCCTGACCGCAAAATCGTTGATCGAGAGGCCATAGATGGCCCTGAGCTCTTTGCGGTCCATGAGCAGCTGGTGCGAGTCTGAGAACCCGAGGTCCTCGAACATCACGGGGATGCCGCGCTCCTTCAGCTCCTTCCCGAGCCTCTTGGAGTTCTTGGCGATCTGCTTGGCGTAAGCGGGCCCGAACTTCTGCATCTCGAGGAGCACCTGCCCCAGCGAGGCGACCCTGTTCCAATGCACGTTGTCCACGACCCTCCAGGTCAGGTTCTTCCTTATCGCCGCATCCATCTCCTTCGAGTCCGTGAGCATGATGCCCCCCTGGGGGCCCGGGAAGCTTTTATGCGTCGAACCGTATAAAATATCCGCGCCGCTCTTCAGAGGCTTCTGGAACTCCCCGCCGGCTATGAAGCCCATCACGTGCGAACCATCGTACACTAGCGTCGACCCGACCTTCTCACAGGCTTCCTTCACGGGGCCCATGTCGTACGGGAACAGTATCAGAGACGCCCCCAGGATCACAAGCTTCGGGCGCTCCTTCAGTATCTGTGCGGCTGCGGCCTCCGAATCCAGGTTCCATACCTCAGGATCGAACGGCAGCATGGAGGACTCCAGACCTAGGATGTCGGGTATGTACTTCGGTCCGTAGCCGTCGTAGCCCCCGAACTGCTCCGAGATTGCACACATCCGGTCGCCCCTCTTGGTGGTGGAGACGATGGCGATCATCGCGGCGATGTGCCCTGAGAGCGGCTGCACGCAGGCGTACTTGCTCTTGAAGACCTCCTTCGCGACCTCCTCCGCCTTCAGCTCGACGTCGGTCGTGATCTTCGTCCCGCGGTAGGAGTTCTCCATGTAGTCTCCCGCGTATTCGGCGTTTATGGGGAGCGTGTACCTGTTGACGAAATCGGCAGACAGCAAGGCCCTTGCCTGGGGGCTGGTCTGGTTCTCGGAGGGCATCAGGTTGATGCACTCCTCCATCCGCCACTTCTCCTGCGAGCGCATTGCGTCTAAGAAGTAGGTGCTCTTCATCTGGTTACCCAAGAGGGGTAAACGGGGCCGGCTAATAAATCAGTTGAGTATGTTGAACCTGTTCTCAAGGTTCGGGTACGACGGGAACTCCTGTTCCTCTTCTTCGAACTCTTCCTCCATGACAACGGTCACGAGAACGTTCACGATCTCTCTCAGTTGTTTCAAATCCTCCCTGAGTCGTCCGATCTCAGCGAGGAGCTCTTTGTCATCGATCGTATCTGACGCCCCCCTTCTGCGGCAACTTATCGGGATGCCGCGATAAAGACTTTGGGTTTTTACTTTGAGAACGCGCGGTAGTCGTCCGCCAGCTTTCGGTTCTCCGTCCTCTCGCAGCGCTCGCAGTAGAGGCTCCTTCCGCGCTTCTCCAACGGGTTCTTGCACATCCCGCAGCGTGCCATGATGACGCCGTAGTGCGGGCCCGCCGTCGAGAGCTGCACGCTCGGCTCGGCCTGTATGACGACCCCTCTGATGATATCTCCGGGGCGGACGACATCGCCCGCGTCCTCGACATACGAGCTCGAGAGCTTCGAGACATGGACTGAGGCGAGGGTCTCGCTTGACACGGACCTCTCCCGGCCCTCCTGCTGGACCACGTTTATGATAGCCATGGCCGGCTTCGCGTCCGTGACCTCGCCTATGACGACATCCCCTTCGCTCAGGACCACTGGGGGATTGTCGAGTATGACCTTGGCCACCTTCTCCCTCGGGTCCAGATCAAGTTCACCTACCGCGCTCGCGAACACCTTTCCATCGAGCTCGTAGGTTCCCTCGCCTGACATGTACTCCTCGGCTATGGCGACCTCGTCCCCTGGGAGGACCTTGCGACCTGTTTTAGCCAGATTATTCACCTACCTGTCGAACCGCAAAAGAACTACTGAAACGGTCTCTGTAGCCTTTCTGTGGAATTCGAACGCATATGGAATCTCGAATTTATACCTTTTGACTGGGCTGACGCTGCCCCCCAGCGCTCCCACAAGCTTGGAAACGAACTCCTGGGTGCCGTCGTTATGGAGTGAATACACCTTAGGGGCGAGCTCGAGGGCCTTCTCGACGAAGGCCCTGTCGGCGTGCTTGTTCTGGGCCCCGAAGGGGGGATTTTGGACGACGGTATCGAATTTGCCCTTCGCCGACCTCACGTCCTCGACCTCGAATTCGACCTCCAGGGACAGCGACTGAGCGTTGTCTTTTGCTATTCGTACCGCCTCGGGGTCGATGTCAACAGCGAGGACTCGCTTGGCCCCGAGCATCTTCGCGCCGATCGCGAAGACGCCGTTCCCGGTCCCGAGGTCCGCGAGATCCTTCCCGTCGATGTCTCCGGCGGAATACGCCTCCCAGAGCACGTCGGCTGCGATGTCCGCAGGTGTCGGGTACTGCTCCAGCCTAGGAGACCTCATCTTGAACGGCTGCAGCCTCTGAAGGGCAATCTCCAGCTGGCGCTTCTTGATCGTCGCCATAAGGGTATGCCAGTGAGATAGGATTCTCGAACGCTCAGCGGGCCTCGTCTATCATCTTCCAGCGCCTGAGCTTGTTGACCTCGGAGACGTCTCTCCCGTGGACGTCCCTCTCCACATCGGACAGGTATTCGATGGCCATCAGGAGGGTATCCTTGCTCGGCGAGTTCATGCTGACCTTCGCCCTCGCGAACTCCCGCTCGACGATTTCCATCGCCCTGTATGTGTCACCATACTGTTCGCAGAAGTCGCTCACGACGTCGTCGATCGCTTGGGCGATTGACTCCACGCTGGGCTCCCCGGCCTTCTTCTCGACCATCTCGTTCGCGATCATCAGCTCCCCGATCCTCCTGAAGGTGGCGCTGACGTTCTCGCCTGTCTTCGCGCTCGATAGAATGATTGGCATCTCGGCCTTGCGGGCAATTTCCTTGAGGATGCTGACGGTGTTTGAAGTCTCATCCGCGAGGTCGGTCTTGTTTCCGACGAACAGAATGGGCGCTCCAGGGACCAGCTCCCAGATCTCAGGGAGCCAGAACTCCTCGACGGCCTTCACAGTCTCGGGCCTGCTCAGGTCGGTGACGAGCATGACGCCGTGCGCTCCCGTCAGGCCCTGCGTGCGCATCTTCTTGTAGTCCTTCTGCCCGAGGATGTCCCACAGCATCAGGGTGAGGTAGACCACCTTGTCCGGGAGGTTGTACTCGAGGTCCCTCTTGCTCACCTTCGCGCCTATTGTAGCGATGTACTTGTCATCGAATACATCGACGACGAATCTCCTGATAAGGGATGTCTTGCCCACGGCAGAGTCGCCGACGAGCGCGACCTTCTTAATGTAACGCTTGGACTTGATTATGCTCACGCCAAACCCACCCTCACAGGACCCCGAAGGGACCCATTCACGCCATGTCAGTATAAGAGTACCGTAGATAATAATGCTTTGCGAGGCCGACTGACCGCCACTGGCACCATGTTCATGGCATGTCAGGCGCCATCTGGACGTGTGAAATCATCCGGTGAGTCGGAGAAGCAAAAGCTCAATACGCCAAAGCCCATAATCCCATCGTAGATTGGAATGGAAGGCTCACCCCCCAAGCCCATACCTCCTCCAAAGAAGACCCTGGAGACATACGCCATCTCCTATCTTGGAGCGTATTTGAACACTGTCAAGAAGGAGAGGCCCGAGCATGCGCCTGTGCTAGCAAGAGGCAGCTCCCACGACATCGAAGTCTGCATCATGCCGAACGGCTGCTTCACGATGCTCTTCGAGAAGGGCGACAAGCAGAAGGTGGAGGTCAAGGAGTGCAGCTGGGACTACGTTGAGGGGAAGATCACTTCAGGCGTCGAACACATGGTCGCGATCTACGCGCACGAGGGCGTGACGGTCGCGGACTCGATCGCGAGAGGCAAGAGGGACGCGATCAGGGACATCCGATCCCTTGAGGATTCAGGCATCGCGAAGGCGGTCACGCAGCTCGAGAAGATCCTGCAGGGCATGACGGGCGTCGAGCAGGCGAACCGCACGGTCGCCGAGGTGGGAGAGCAGGAGCTTGCCAAGCTGAAGCCCATCAAGGAGGCCATCGCGAACTCCGGTCCTGGCCTGGACATGCTCCGTATCGTGGACGCACTGAAGCACTATCCTGGCATTCAGACGAGCTCGAAATCGGAGTTCGAGGCGAAGAAGCTGCTCGAGGACATCGTCAAGGACCTCGGGGACCTCGCCGACATCATCACGAGGGTCGAGTCACAGGATCAGAAGCTCGAGGAGCTCGAGCAGGCTCTCAAGAAGGCGCTGACCGAGCTGAACAGGAACATGGATGAGCGGATAGCGAAGGGCTTGGCAGTGATCCTGTCCGCATCGGACAAGAAGATCGATAAGGGGTTCGCCGCCCTCGCGGGCAGGACCAGTAAGGACGTCATGTTCGAGCTCCCGCGGGAGCTCGAGACGCGGCTGGAGAACATGGAGAAGGAGATCAAGGCCGCGAAGGTCCAGATAGATGGGATATCGGAGGAGCCCGTCCCAGACATCAGCATTCCGGGGGACCTCGAGCAGAGGCTCGAGCGGCTGGACAAGACAGCGGCCGCTCTCCAGGCTCAGATAGAGGCGAAGCTGAGCGAGAAGCCCGCGGACGACGTCCACAGTCCCAAGGTCCACGAGGAGCTTGTCGTCGCCGTCGCAAAGCTGAATGAGGACATCGCGAGGATAAACAATAGGATAATCAAGATAGAGGAGTTTCTCGCGCAGGCAACAGCCCGCGCGCCCGCCCCGCGCGTGCGCACACTGAAGCCATCACAGCAGTAGCTAGCCGCGCGGGATTGGTTCTGTCCGGTCTGTCACCGCACTTCTATCATCTGGAACCCGGAATCGGGGTCGTTGCCGAACGCATCCAGCCTTCCCCGGATCATCCATTCGTTCCTGACCACGCCGTTGTAGGTCGGCTGGCCCATCGGGATCTGGATGGTCGCTTCGAAGGTCCTTGACTCGCTCGGCTGCAGCATGAACGCGGGCGCTATCGAAATTGCCTGCTTCACGCCCTCATTGCTTATGTTGACCATCTGCTGGCAGTGCTTGCACTTGACCTGCCCCTTTTCCACGGCGTGGACGTCGACGAACACTCCGCCCGACTTGACCTCCTTGCCCATGGACATGACGGTCACTTTCACCTGGATCGACTCGCCCGGCTTCATTGGCTGGTGCGGGTATTCGATGCTCACCTTAGCTGCTCCGCCGGTCATGGCGGACCCTGCTGATTTCACCTTGTCGAGGAAACCCATTAACCCACCTCTGGGCGTATTATTTTGGAGAGGGATATATATTTGCTATGGCCTCAGAACCACGTAGCGAAATGACCACCTGGCTGAGGGCCAGTACGGCGGAACCCAGCCGAATTCATTGGTGCTTAGGCTGCGGAATCCATCCCATCCACCAAGTAGAAATATGCGTAGTGATAGTTGCCTGACGAAAGCGGGCAACAGATGCCTGAACGGCATCGATAAAGGTGGTTGTGTGGAAGCGAAGAAGACCAAGAAAGGGTTCGTGGCTGACCTGGATAAAGAGACGAGAAAGAACACTGATTTCCGCCGAGTGCTATACACCGGAAGATTCAGCCAGCTCGTTCTGATGAAGCTCGCGCCCGGCGAGGAGATTGGCGAAGAGGTCCATGATACCGTAGACCAGTTCTTCAGGTTCGAAGAAGGCGAGGGAATGGTCATAATCGACGGCATCAAGCACAGAGTCCAAGATGGCAGCGGTGTGACTGTTCCGTCGGGAGCGAGGCACAATGTCCTCAACACTTCCTCGAAGAAGGACCTCAAGCTCTACACCATCTACTCACCGCCCGAACACCAGGACAAGGTGGTTCGCCGCACAAAGGCCGATGCGGTGAACAAGCCCGAAGAGTACGATGGAAAGCCCACAGAGTGAGCTCGAGCCGCCCATCGGTCAATGAAAGTGCGCCGAGTAGACGATTCGATGGTCGTCATAGGACGACGTCAAGGTGATCGGCGAGTGGGCCCAGCCGGATTTGAACCGGCGATCTGCGCTGTGTGAGAGCGCCGTCATAACCGCTAGACCATGGGCCCTTTCTGGCGCAGGCCGATGAATGCCACATTGGCTTAATAGCCTTTTGGAGATGCTGAGGGGAAGCCGAGGCTTTTATCCGCCCTGAGACATTCACTTCCTGGTCTCAGCCATGCTGGTGTCTACGCCTAGCGGAAAGAAGAACATCCGGGCCCTCTGGATGGAGAAGGGGATTGTCAAGGCAATTGACCAGAAGATTCTGCCCGGGAAGTTCAAAATCGTCTCGATAAGGAACTACCATGAGATGGCTGTGGCGATTAAGGATATGACCATCCGAGGCGCCCCGTCAATTGGAGCCGCCGCCGCATACGGCATGGCTCTGGCATGGCTCAAGAAGGAAGATTTGACAAAAGCCGCCACCCTCATCAAGTCCACGAGGCCCACCGCCCACGACCTCTTCTACGCGGTCGACATGATGCTGTCGAGGGCCGACGAAGACCTCGTCAAGGCCGCTGATGCTTATGCGGACGGAATCGTGGTGATGTGCGGGAAGATAGGTGAGCACGGGGCGAAGCTGATCAAGAACGGCGACAGGATACTCACGCACTGCAACGCGGGCGCGCTCGCGACTGTGGATTTCGGGACAGCGCTCGCGCCAATCAGGGTCGCGCACAGACAGGGCAAGAGGATTTTCGTGTACGTCGACGAGACCAGGCCCAGGTTGCAGGGCGCCAAGCTCACTGCATGGGAGCTGAACAATGAGGGTATCGACCACGCCATCATCCCAGACAACGCCGCGGGCCACTACATGAAGGACTCGGTGGACATGGCCATCGTAGGTGCGGACAGGATAGCGAGGAACGGTGACTTCGCGAACAAGATCGGGACGTACTCGAAAGCCGTCCTCGCGAAGGAGAACAATGTCCCTTTCTATGTGGCGGCTCCTGTGAGCACATTCGACGTGAAGATCAAGAACGGAAAGGATATACCAATCGAAGAGCGGGACGAGGATGAGGTCCTCTGCGTCGGGGGTTGTCGGGTGGCCCCCAAAGGCTCGCGCGCGCTGAACCCGTGCTTCGACGTTACCCCTGCGAGGTATGTCAGGTCGTTCATAACGGAGCGAGGCCTCCTGAAGCCAGGCAGATTCTCTTCCCTGAAGTGAGCGCCTGTATGTTCGGGAGTGGGGATACATAGTACCTGCATGTCTCGTGGACGACCAGAATCGAGGAGTCATAGCAATGTCAGACCAGAAGCATCGCAGGCCAACAGGCGTCACAGTGTTGTTTGTCACTCAGTTAGTGCTGGCGTTCGTCGGCCTGATGAGCGCCTATGGCCTCCTGTCCGATCCGTCCGGAGACGGTTTGGAGCTGTCCCTCGACCTGCTGGAGAATGCGCCTGTCGGAGACTTCGCACTCGTGGGCTTGTTCTTCCTGGCCTTCTATGGGATCCTGCCCGCGGTCGCGGCGTTCGGTCTGTGGACGAGACCGAGGTGGACTTGGACCGACCCGATCAACAAGTGGACGGGACAACACTGGGCGTGGACGGCCTCCGCTGCGCTCGGGATCATACTGCTCCTGTGGATATTCGTCGAGCTCATATTCGTCGGGCTTCTCACGGGGATCGGATTGGCGCTTCAGATCATCATAACCCTGCTCGGGCTCGGCGTACTGGTGCTTGTCACCAGGCCATCGGTGAGGGCCCATCTCAAGCTTGAGGATCTCCAGAACAAGTAAGGTGCGAGGCAGCTGGATCGTAGCAACTCCTGCATGGCTGGAGGAGACCAAAGGCCTCCGGCATGCTTTTTATCCGACTTCTGGATATGGGCAAGGATGATCCTCGTCACCAAGTGGTTCGGGGCGTTCCTCTGCGAAGAGGGCAAGGTCAAGCGGGCTGCACTGTTCCCAAAAGACCCAAATGAGATAGCGAAGCGGCTGGGACGAATGAGGAACGGCGAGCTGCTCGAGGAGGAGCAGGGCCTTGCCTCGTCCGCGAACCAGGTCACAGACCGGCGCCTATCTGAGTTCGGCAAGAAGGTGAAGTTCGATTCCTCGTTCATCAAGCCAGAGGACTACGGCTTCACGCTCGAAATCTATCGCGAGGCCACGATTGCCCTTGCCAAGGAGGTCGTGAAGGCGAGCGTCGGCCCCGATGTGCACCTCGGGCAGGCGGTGCGGGCGTACGACGACATGGTATCTACGACGAACCTTCTCTCAGAACGGCTCCACGAGTGGTACGGACTGCACTTCCCCGAGCTTGAGAATGTCGTCAGCGGGGAATCATACGCTGCTGCCGTTGCGGACCACGGCTCAAGGGACAAGGTGATGGGCGCACTCGGGCTGAAGATGGATTCCATAGGCTCTGATGTGGCTCATGAGGACCTTGCCTCCATTGTCACGGTCTCGGCAGCCCTGAGGGAGTCCTTGGGCACCCGCCAGAAGCTCGAGAAGTACATCGAGCTGCGCATGAAGGATGTCGCTCCTAACATCAGCGCGCTCGCGGGTCCGGTCATAGGCGCGAGGCTGATCATGCATTCTGGCAGCCTCAAGAGGCTGGCGTCGATGCCCTCTGGGACTGTCCAGCTGCTCGGGGCCGAGAAAGCGATGTTCAGGCACCTCAAGGACGGCAGCAGGCCTCCGAAGCACGGCATCCTGTTCACGCACTCGCTCGTTCACGCTGCCCCGCCTTGGCAGCGCGGAGCCATCGCGCGCGCGCTCGCTGCGAAGATATGCCTCGCTGCGAGAGCAGATCATTACTCTCACAACGACATCAGCGAACTGCTCAAATCCCAGTTCGACAAGCGCGTGGTCGAGATCAGGAAGCAGCATGCAGCGCCACCTAAGAAGGCCCCCCAGAAGTGGAAGAAGGGCCGCAGGTAGAGCTGCACAGCGAGATGTTGGGGTCAGATCGTTCTTGCCAGGTCGAGGACCG
>Ga0299912_10000229_pt1 | contig 56413 bp, 44 predicted proteins | sample RVTome_2_FD_207667 | JGI IMG/M metagenome (GOLD analysis project Ga0299912, IMG submission 207667) | Soil microbial communities from uranium-contaminated site in the Upper Colorado River Basin, Wyoming, United States - RVT95D214 (version 2) ... | reverse complement strand
ATTGGCTCGCGAAGGAGAAGAATAAGCCCCCGTATCGATAATGGTCATACGTTTTGTAGCAGAATGCAACTGAAGAAAAATTGCAGAATTAGACACGCGAGAACCGATAAGAAAATAGTAGTAGTATCTGGCAACAAGATTGCTTGAGTAAGTTCATCGGCTGGGATTAATAATGGTAACTATACCAAATCACGTGTCTAAATGGGCGGCTCAACTTCATAGCCACTTATCTCCATTTCATTTAAGGGGAATTCGTGTAGAGTGTCCTGTTTGTGGAGAGAGGGGAACAGCAACATCGAGATGGGTAAAAGGGCCTACTGTTAAGCCGGTTTACATAATTCATAATAGAAACGGAACTGTAGAAAGTGTCTGCGGGCTGGATGAAGAACAAGCAGAACAGATTCGGCCAGATGTTAATATTTCAAGAAGTGATTTTCGTAAGATATTAAATGGTGCAGAGTGTTTTGTGCTAATTAGCGGAGGCAAAGATAGTTTAGCAACATTAGTATATACAAAGGAAATAGCGAATGAAGCCGGGACCGATTTAAGAGCTATACACGTTGATACTACTGTAGGATTTCCGGAAGTTACAAAATATGTTCGAAAAGTATGTAGCCAGCTTGGCGTTAGATTGTCTATAGTTCGGCCAGAAAATAATTTTTTCGACCTTGCGAAGGATTGGGGAATACCAAGTTTTAGATTCCGCTGGTGTTGCAGAGAGTTGAAAATAAGACCCGTTCAAGACTTTTTATCTAAAATTCGCGGACGAAAAGTTGTAATCGATGGCATTCGTGCAGAGGAATCAAATCAAAGAGCTAAATATCTACCAGTCTGGTATCATCCGGGTTTTTTGCTTATCGGTTAGCCCCATTTTCCGTTGGACGAAAAACAAAGTAGAAAAATACGTAGAATCGGCTGATTTGCCGGAAAATCCGGTTCGGCAGTTAGGTTGTTCTGCCGAGTGCTGGTGTGGTGCATATAAAACTCCATCGGATTTTCTTAAGCTAAAAGAGATAAAACCTGAGTTGTTCGATAAGTTATCAAATCTGGAAAAACAAAGTCCGACAGGATACACATTTCTTTACAGAAAAGGAAAACAGCTTCCTCTGCGAGAACTTGCTTAATCTCTGCCATAGAATGAGCATAAGTCCTGTAAAATTAAGCACATAAATAGATAAATCCTAAAGGATTGTGGAAAAAGGAAAGTTTCTTATTAAAATTGTTAGATTTTTATTGAACAAATAGGCGGAGTTTGGTATAATACTAACTACGATTCGTTTTTCGTGAAGCGTGAAGCGTATCTCGCTACTAACAGCGGGTAAGAGGAGCCCGGCTTCAGGCTTCGGCAAAGCCTACGCCCAGACAAGTCGCCGAGGCAAGCAAGGCAGCCCTTTCGACAGGCTCAAGACAGGCAGCAGCCCAAAACCACAGGACAAGTCGTCCAAGTCTTTCGGAACAGCCCTTCGACTCCGCTCAGGACAGGCAGTTCCACGAATCAGGCCGTTCAGCCACAAAAAAGCACAAAATGACACAAGGAGAGATTGCCACGTCGCAAAGCTCCTCGCAATGACCCAAACCCCTTGCAATGCAAGGGGCTAAAAAGAAACCTTTTCGTGTGGAGGGCTGGTGCGAGCGGTTCAAATAAAGATTATCCTACCGGAGTGCTTCTTCCGGCTGCGTATATGGATGTTATTGTGTTATCGCCGGTTGCGCTACGGATATGCGTTCCGCAAAATCCCACTTACGCAGGGAAAATTTGCGCTCGTTGACCCGGACGATTACGATGAGCTTTCGAAATATAAATGGTATGCAGTGCGAAGTCCGCGGGGATACTATGCCGTGCGGAGTGCTAAGGCAAAGAATGGCCGAAGCGGGCAAAAAAACGTCAGGATGCACCGGATAATACTAAAAGCCCCGGAAGATAAATTTATCGACCATATAAATCATAACGGCCTGGATAATCGAAAGAGCAATCTGCGAATTTGCACGATGCAGCAGAACTCCTGGAATATGCGCAAGCAAAGGGGTAATTGCGTCTCGCAATATAAGGGGGTTACACGGCGCAAAGATATTGGCAAGTGGCAGGCGAGAATAATCTGCAATAGAAAGAGGATATCAATTGGTTGTTTTGATGATGAAATAGCCGCTGCGATGGCCTACGACAACAAGGCAAAAGAGCTGTTCGGAGAATTTGCAGCGCCTAACCTGCCATAATCTAAAAGCTGGTAACAGATTAAACAGAAAACTAAAATTTTCTGCAGGGTCTTTTGAGAACAGCTAAGAATATAGCGAACAATAATAGTACCGATGTAGCCGGTTCGGGGATGTTGAAGATAAGCTCGAAGCTATCTAATGTGCCGGTGTCGGTGGGCCACCAATCGTAAATCTGCAATCGCCAGGGGCCATAAGCATCCTGGCCATCAAAACTTCCCAGCAGATAACCTGCTTCGGGTCTGAAATGACCCGTAAAAGGCGGTTTGCCCTCTTCAATTAGAATTACTGCCTCATCATCAAATATGGTTTCTCTGTAATTTTCGCCCTCAAAAATCTCCTTGGCTTCATATTTGTTCAAGCACACTCTCGTCCCATCCGGGCTTTGCAAAATGAGCTGCAGGTCAAATACCCATGTGTGAGTAATATCGATTCGAACATCAAGGTCGGCAATAATAAAATGGTCGAGAACATCAATCACCGCTTCGGTCGTTGCAGAGCCGGGGCCCGTGGGGTCAAGCAGAGGCAGATTGAAATCGCCGCCATAAATAACAGGAACCGTATCAGCAAAAACAGGACTGCACCACGTCCCAAACATGATAACAAGAATCGCAACAATCCGTTGTATCACCCTTTGAGCATCCATACTCAGCCAATCCGTAACTTTTATGCGTAAACAGCTTTGAGAAGAAGAACCCAATCAGAAGTAAAATGCCGGAACTGTCCGGCTCACTACAAAGAGGCCTTCTAATAGGGCGAATCCTCCTCAAGTGCTGAAAATTATAGTCTTATCGGACGTTTTTGCAAGGAAAAAATAAAAATTTTGCCACAAAAAAACAGATGGCACAAAGAGGAAATTGAAAGCGTAAGAGATGAGATTGCCACGCCCCCTTGCTTTCTTTCAAGCCCCAGCGTCTCCCGACGCAAGTCGGGGCTGCAGGCGAAAGCAAGAAGGGGCTCTCAATGACATAAATGTCATTTCACTTCAAGGATTGAGTTGAACTCGCCAAACGGATTCTGCTCCGTTAGCTCATTATAGGGGTCCTGCTGCCATTGGCCGTCAACAACCAGCCGATAGCGGTATTTTCCCCGCGGCAGCTTTATCTCTGTCTGCCATATACCACTTTCACCAACCTTTTGCAATGGGGTTTTTGTCGGCTGCCAATTGTTGAAGTCGCCAGCAACCTGAACGCCCTTGGCGCGCGGATATAGTGTTACAAAAACTATCGCATCATTTACCTGATTGACACCGTAATAGTCGGAAAGCTTGGCCTCAGTCCGCATGTCAGAAGCAATTCTATCACTATCAGCCGGCCTGGGCTCCGCGGCGACCGGGGTCTTCACTGGACTATCTTCTGCAAAATGGGATTTCTCGGTCTTTTTGGTTTGCATAGTTCTTACAGGGATCCTGGCTGTCTTTATCAGCTCATCGGCAGTAACGCTAATTGTTTCGAGCTGGCTCGCCAGAGAGTTGACCATCTGACGGCGCTGCTGTATGACCTCAGAGCCAATAACCTCTTCTGCGAGTGCTCGAAAATCTTTCTGCCCCTTGCTGGTAGAATCATATTCATTGATAGGCTGACCAAAACTGGATGCCTCCTTGATTTTGGTATTGAAATTGATGATCGATTTGAACATTTTGTCTGCAAAATGAGCCCGTAATTCCCCCAATATCTCTCTGGCCATTTTAGTTCTTATGTCATACATACTGGCCAGGACCTTAACATTTACCTGCTGGTCGCATCGTTCACATAGAATACTGAGCGTCTCAAGCTGTCTGCTGAGCCCATGCAGCGCAAAGTAGCCGGTCTCGACAGGAACAATAACATCGTTAGCCGCTCTAAGCGCACTGAAGGTCAACAGGCCCACGGCCGGGGGACAATCGACTATTGTATAGTCATAATCGTCAACGACTTCACTGAGAACAACTCGTAAGCAACATTCGCGCTCTGAAATGCCCGCCATTTGCTGCTCAAAGGCAGAAAGGTCTATACTTGCCGGCGCCAGCTCTAATCTGTCACTAATCTGCCATAGTATCTCTGACAACTTTATTGGCTCGTTTCTGCTTCTGCTTATAAGGACATCATAGATGCTCTGCTCAATCTGCTCCTCTGGAACGGCAAGGCCGACTGCACAATGGGACTGGGGGTCCATATCCACCAGCAGGATTCTCTTGCCCGCCCCAGCAAGAGTGCTGGCAAGATTTATCGACACTGTTGTTTTGCCGCAACCGCCTTTTTGATTAACAATCGCAATAGTTCTCATAGATTCTCTCCAACTCCGGATAACCATTTTGCAGCCTTGAGCAAGATGGCACCACATAATGACAGCATGAATAACCCCTTTTTGCTACGGAAAACGGCTTTTTTGCACTATACAAAAACCTCAGTTTCAATACTAAAAAGCCGTTAAACGCCCACTATTACTATTCGGCAAAGAAATCTAAAAAACTTTATCTTTTTATAGGACGGGCCGATAAAAAACCAAAATAGCAGTATTAACACAAGGAACTTTAACGTGGTTTATCAGTAAAGTGATAGGTAAACTAAAAAGAAAGCGGCGTTGAACGTCCGCTTTCCGCCCGCAAAACTGCATTGATGTGTATTGTCGTGTGTCTCTTCCGGATTATTCGATGAAAGTGCATCAGGCAACGAGCCGGCAAAAAACAAGCGGCTTCCATTTTGCGAATGATTGTAAGAAGGAAGCCGCTGTTACAACCAGCACAGATATTTTGCCTGTTTGCCTGTGGCCAAGGACCTGCACAGTTGTGCGTTATTATCCTTTAACCTTTACTTTTACAGCCTTTGCTTTCTCGGCTTTTGGCAGTGTTATGGACAATACGCCGTCTTTGCATACGGCATCTATCTTTGCCGGGTCAAGATTGTAAGGTAAGCCCACTTTTTGTCATTGCGAGCGATTCATCCTTCGCAGCCCCTAAGGGGGCGGAGAACGGAAGCAAAGCAATCTCATAACCGATCAGCGTAACAGATTGCCACGGCCTGCTCCGCAGGCCTCGCAATGACAAAGGGACGCCCATTTCTACCTATAAATACGACGTGCAACCGAGATAATTTTGAAAACCAAGTTTGTAATTGTAGTCCAAATATTGTAAACTAATCTCACTTATCAATTTTCCTAAAAAACAAATGGAGCACAAACAAAATGGCTGAAAACACAAGAACTTTAGAATTAGATGTTCTGCGTGATGAAATACGCAATTCCATAAAGGTCTTTGCCGAAAAACTCATTGCAGGGGCAGGTGATAATCTGCAGAGCATCACAGTAGTAGGCAGCAGTCTGACAGAGGATTTCAAGTCCGGCCAAAGCGACATCAATACCGTTCTTGTCTTCGGCAAACAGACATTGAATACGCTCAATACTATTGCCGGTCTTGCTAAGCCGATGAGAAAGAAAAAAATTTCGGCTCCGCTGCTAATGACACCATCTTATATTGAGAGGTCGCTTGACGTATTCGGGATTGAGTTTTTAGATTTTCAAATGACACACAAAACTATTTTCGGCAAAGACCCTTTCGCATCGCTTACTTTTGACAAAAGGGGTGTTCGGCTTCAATGTGAACGAGAGCTGAAAGCAATGCTTATAAGATTAAGGCAGGGCTATATTGCCGCAGCGGCTAACAAGAAGCTCGTCCGAGATATTCTTATATCAACAGCCAAAGGGGCCGCTCCGCTTTTGCGAGCAATGTTATGGTTGAAAGACATCAAACGTCCTGCCGGGCTTGGACTAACCTTCCACAAGACCGAAAGCGAGTTTTCGGTCGATATGAATTCGCTAACAGCTGCAGGCAAATGGCAGTATGAAAAAAGGCGCATTGACGAAGCTGAAATGGAAAATGCCTTTGAAAAAACCTATACAGCTATTGAGCAGTTGTCTGATATCGTTGATAAACTTGAGATATAATTATGCGACGAACCTTCCTCTTACCAAAAACAGCTCTGCTGATAATATCAGCTCTGGCCATAGCGACCTATGGACGAGCGGATTTGCCGATGCCCCGCCATTATGTTGAAGATTATGCTAACGCGATAAACGACGCTGATGAGCAATCTTTAAACGGGATACTGCAGGAGTTAGAGCAAAAGACGGGAGCACAATATATCGTGCTGACGGTGGAAAGCACCGAAGGACTGCCAATTGAACAGTTTTCGATAGAATTGGCTGAAAAATGGAAGCTGGGACAGGCAGGCAAAGATAATGGAATGCTTTTCGTTATTGCAACAAAGGACAGAAAATACCGCTTCGAGGTCGGTTATGGATTAGAAGGTTTTATAACAGACCAATATTGTGGGCGAGTCGGCAGAGAAGTCTTAGCGCCACTGCTCAAGAAAGGACAATACAGCCGGGGAATATACGAGGCCAACTTGCAAATTGTCCAGAAAATCGCCGAGCAATACGGTGTTACTTTAACTGGTATGCCCAAGCTGGCCCCTATACCAGTTGAACGCAGAAGCAGCATGCCCTGCTGCGGCTTTTTGACGTTTTTGCTGCTTTTTTTCATTATATTTGTCGGTCTTCGCTGTGGCACCGGGAGATGGTTTTTTCTGCCGCTTATGCTCGGCGGATTTGGTGGTTCAGGCGGCTATGGCAGAAGTGGCTCTTACGGCGGCGGAAGTTTCGGCGGTGGTTCTGGAGGATTTGGCGGCGGTATGGGTGGAGGATTCGGCGGCGGTGGAGCGAGTGGAGGATGGTAACCCTAAACGATTATTAATGAAAGATTATTAACTATTGAAAAAAGGAAGTGAAAAATGAAAAACATCGGTAAAGGATTAGTTGTCTTAATAGCGGTGCTGATAGTTTTGGTGCTATTAGGCATCGGGGCATTCAGCTGGTACATCAACGGCTATAATAATGCGGTCAACCTTGAACAAGGAACGGAAAAGGCCTGGGCGGACATTGACGCTGCTTTACAACGCCGGCTTGATTTGGTTCCCAACCTTGTTAATACAGTCAAAGGTTACGCCACACACGAAAAAGAGCTGTTTGAAAACATCGCTAAGTCGAGGGAGAAATACTTTCAGGCCGATACAAGAGCCGGCAAAATCGAGGCGTCAAATGAACTCAGCGGGTTTTTGTCCAGATTGTTAATGCTCCAGGAAAATTACCCCGAGCTAAAGGCCAGCGAAAATTTTCGGGACCTTCAGGTCGCACTTGAAGGCACCGAGAACCGGATAGCAGTTGCCCGCACCAGGTATAACGACGCAGCCAAGCAGCTAAACTCCTATTCCCGTCAGTTCTTTGGCTCATTTTTCTGCAGGCGTGCGGGCGTAAAACCTGTAGATTATTTTGAGGCCAGCGAACAAGCTAAAACAGAAGTGCCGAAAGTTGAATTTTAGGCGCTTCCATATAGTGCTTTGTTGCAAATTAATTGATGAATGTCATTCCTGCGAAACTTGTCCCGAGCGCAGCCGAAGGAGCAGGAATCCAGCAACACAGAATTCTGGATTCCGCATCAAGTGCGGAATGACCACCCCTCAAATAACAAGAGACAAAACAATAGTGTAAAACGCTGGTTATTCCGACGGTATGAATTTGTCAGCGGTGGTTTGTGATTGGGACTGCTTTCTTCTGCCCACAATATCCAGGATGCGCATTTCATCGTCTCTCGTCCATCGTCCCTCACTCGTTTTCACGGGCTGGAAGCCCGTGCTACCGTACTTTTCTTTGAGAATCTCCCTTTTTTGGTAGCATTGCTCTTTGAAGACCGCAATTTCAGCATCCAAATTTGGGTTCGGCGAATCACCAAAGAAGGCGTGAATGATTGGAAAGACAAGGTCGGTTTTCGTTTTCCTTAGCTCTTTTGCCATCGCTTCTATTTTGGCCGTTGCAACGCCCTCCTGCATACAAGTAAAAGGCCCGACATGAAATATCCCTGAAACGTAGGCACCGCCCTTCGGCTCAATCAGGTCGTTCATAAAATAATAGGCAATGCCTGTGCTCAATGGAGACTCTCCCTCAATATTCCCATGATACTCATTCTGCTTCTCCAGGGTCTCGATTATCTGCATCGGCTCAGGAAGAACATGCCTGCCATAAAGAACAGAATGGAAGGGCTGAGCAATCTTTTCCTGGATACTATCCATATATCTTCCCTTAAGAAAAGATTTGCCGAGCTTTTTTACATACCTTAATGCCCGAATTAAATCGAAGCGTTTCATTGCTAATTTTATATCTCTCTTTGAATTTCTTCGATTCATTCGATTTACATATAGCAGCCAATCCACGATTGGATCTCTTACTATTTCCAGGTTTTGCTCTTCCAATTTCTCAATCACAAAATTAGTATAAGGGTCGTGATGTCTCATATAGATTTCCCCAATATAAAGGACAATGGGAAACCGCCTGTGAGCTTGTAAATTAGTCCGCTCGAACAAAGATACTGTTTCCTTTCCCCAACGGAGCAGTTCTGCTGTTTCAGCTCCATTTTCCATAACTTTCCCTAATTCAGCTAATCTCTGCTTCTTTAAGTTATTAATTGCGTGCTTATCAGCGGCATAGGGTCGAAATCTTAAGGTTATATCCTCCAATAAATCCGCTGCTTTTAGCCCTTTAAATAATACTTGCTGCACCTTTATTTTCGCGAATGACCCGATGTTTTGGGGCAAAGGTATGTCAAAATAATCCGTTTCTGAAGAAGGCCCTGCTATCGGAACTTCTTCAAATCCCTCTCTATCCATAAATTCCCTTAATACTTCTTTATACTTTCCAAACCTGCAGGGGCCGCTGGTCGTAGGAAGCATAACAAGATAGTTGTCTTCAACAAATTTTTTTCCTTTTCTTTCCTGCTCCTGCATCAGAAAGCCCAGGGCATCGCCCACCACGCCCTTGAGCGGATGGCACACCTCTGTGTAGATATGTTTTCTCGCTATTTCATAGCCCTTCTCGGTGTTTGTCGGTAATACCATGCCGTTTATCCCAAAACACTTTAGCCCAGCAGCTGCTGCAACACTGCCATCGCCCATATATGGAATCAACCATATCCTTTTATCGCTGTTCTCCATCGAATATTTTCTTAATGATATTCCGTCCATCCTTAGTTTATCGGGCTTAGTTTGATTAACAACTCTTTCGTGGGCCTCAGTTCTCGTTACAAAGGGAGCGTTGTTGGTCTGAGCATCCGTCAATAACACAAGTAACGGTTTGCCCGCTGCCTGCTGGATTTTTTCCTCCTGATAAATTTTCAAACTATCCGGCCCACAACCAAAATTCATCATCCTGACAGGAAATAAATTCGGATGGTTTGCCACAAATAAATGGGCCTGCAGTATTTTAACGCTCTCTGCCCAAAACTCGTTTTCTGCCACTTTTTCAGTGGGAATATCGATGAATTTATGTTCCAAAAAGACCTGCGGTATATACTCCAGGCCCCTAATTTGAGAAAACATAGCTCCCGAGTTTGAGCTTGCCTCCGGGTCGAGCAATACATAATTCCTGCCGATACCAACGTATCCTTTCCCATCATTTTCTTCGATTCTCCTTAAGAACCTGTCGCCCTCCTCGCAGAGGTCTTTCTTAAATTTCTCTTCCGCCTGGTCTGCGTATTTAATAGCGCTTCGTATTTGTTTCTCCTTGAATTTGAAGCCCACTCTATTAAATTCCTGCTTAAACGCCTGAACAAGAAGCTCCTCATCGCCGAAATGCAAAATAGGATTTATCTGTTTGTTCTTATCGAGAGAAAGAACGTCGTTTAAGATATAGCCCTCGGTTTCGGTATAAATACAGTATTTTAAATCCGGCGGCTTATCCTGCCTGATTTCAATAAAGCTCGGATTGAATAAGTATTCTATGTTCGGGTTATTATTCAAAATTGCCGCATGCCCTGTTGCTATCTTTCTGGCTATGCAGAAATCTGTCCTCGAATTATCAACTCCTATCTTTGCTATTTCTTTGTCTGTTCTCGGGGATATTACCGGGTGAAATCCGAGCTTGTTGAATAAGGCAGCGCTCCAAATCCCTTTTTCCTCAAGGGTTGCAGTGCTTCTTTTAATGCCAACCGTTTTTCCATCCGGTAATTTTTCAGATGCCAGCTCGCCAAGCAAGGAACCAAACCTCTTAAAATGCTTTTCGTATATTTGATGATACCTCTCAACGTAGTTTATTTTCGGTTTTTTAACTGCCTCGGAATTTCCTCGGGGGCAGAAACCTCCCGAAACTATCTCATCCTCCTCGATTGAAAATACTTCGAGCTGACAGTCTCTTACATTGCAGGATTTTTCCTTAAACAGCTCTTTGCAGGGAACCTTCTTCTTTTCAAAAGGCATATCCACTAAATCCCAGCCCCTAAATGCAGATTCACATTTTCTGCCTTGTGCCTCCAAGTGTTTTATATTTTGAATGATATCCAGGGCCTGGCCCCAAGCTCCAAACATTTCTCTATGAGGATAAGCTTCAATTTGCTTATCTGTTACCTGAGCAAGGGCGGCAAGAAATGCCTTTCCTAAAGGCGGGCCACCCTGTGCGGAACAATTGCCTCCAACGTGCTGAGAACCGCCTACAAATTTGTAATAATAACTCGCTGCTGTTCCTCTAATAATCGCAGCAGCAATTTCCTGCTTGCTGAAACTCTCTGCAATGAGCCGGTTTTCATCCATCTCCATAAAGACGCCGCACGTTGAATCAATAATCGGAACTCTCTCGGCTTGCAAGGCCGCATCCTGTAAAGAGTTCTCCACATTCAAATTTATAACGTCAGCCATATTTTCAAGGGTCTGGCCTGAGCCCGCCTGGCAGCTATAGTTCATTTTTGCCTGTTTGACCGTTCCATCTGCGGCGAAACTCGTAAACTTCATATCCTGGCCGCCCACCTCAAAAATGGTGTCGATATTCGGATTATAGTGTTTCACGCCGAGGGCGTGGCAGGTGATTTCGTCAGTTATTCTGTCTGTAATCTCTATGCCTTTTGAGGCCAACTCTTCGGACTTTTTCCTGCTTAATAAAATTTTCTCATATAGCTTTCTTGCCGAACCGGTAGCGCCGACTCCCCTTATAATGACCCTGTCTTTATGCCGGCTTAAATATTTTATAACACGTTTTAACGATTCTTCGGGTCTGCCATAAGTTTTAATATAGAGTTTATCGTGAAGCTGCCCTGTTCTTAAATCGACCAATGCGCCCTTTGTTGTTGTGCTTCCACCATCAATTCCCAGCACTACTTCCGTCGCCTTTTTTATCTCTTCTCCCAACTGCTGCTTTTTATCATTTACTTTTTCAAGATATTTATAGAGGGCGGAGGCAAATTTCCGCTTTTCCTGTCCATACTCTACAACTCTCTCAAGTTGTTCCAGATTAAAAACAAAGCTGTTTTTGTCTTCTGCTGCTTTCATTGCCGCACCAAGGGCTGCTACGTTGTGATAATGTTGCGGTCTTTCTATAGAGATTCCAAGAAGGCGCTGCAGGTTCTCCTTTATGATATCATTTATTAAAACGCCGCCCGTCGCTAAAGCAATAGCGGAGTTCTGCGAGTTGTCAAACTGCCTTGCCCCAAGAACATCGATTATGTAATTTCGCGCAACTGTTTTGAAAAGCCCGGCTAAATTGTCCTCTCTTTTTGCTCCTTCATTTTGTTTATGAATTAAATCTGATTGAATAACAACGCCGCATCTTGCCAAAATTTCGCTTGGTTCTTTTGACTTTCCGGCTTGCTTTTCTGCTTCTTCAAACATCCTTTCCAGAGTTGATTGCAATTTTCGTCTGTCTTTTACTTTGATATCTTCCTTTTGCGCTGCCGCAGTTGTGGTGTTTTGCGGTTCAGGATTAGAAATTTCACCCTCAAACAATCTTCTACATTGTTTTTCTATCAATGTGCCCGAGCCGCCGCCGCATTTGGTTCCCGTCCTCCATTCCTGAATGATTATTTTGCCGTTTATCCTTCTTAAATTAAAAAAGTAAGAATCTTTCGCGCCTATATGAAAGACGTAATCAGCATCGGGATTAATCAGCTCTGCGCCTTTTGGAATCGTTACGCTATCAAATTCATAAATCAGACCTTTTATGGCATCAGGAAAAGACTTTGCCCCGCTTCCGGTAAAGGCCGTGCTTTTTATTTCGGCTTCATCGAATTTTTCTATTATATCCCGCCAGGCTTCTTTTATCGCCCCAACCGGGTCGGCAAAGTGCATTATCGGCTTCGGGGAATATATTACCTTTCTATGCGCATCAATAACCGCATAATGGACGAAACTGCTTCCAACATCTATGCCTACAAACAATTCTTTCCCAACAGATGCTTTTTTGTCAGCCATGGTTTCCTGTCGCTTCCTTATTACGAAACATTGTTTCGAATTTTTTCCAACATCGTTATCATGATTTTTTGCTCTTTTTCTTTGAGGGCGGCCATTGTTTTAATAACCTCTTTTATATAGAGAGGTTCGACCCGGTTAAGCCGCTTTTTGCCGCGGCCGGTCAGTTTTATAATATTGAATCTCCTATCGGATGGCTCCGATGTTCGGGCAACGAGGCCTGCTTTTTCCATCCTGTCTATGAGTGTTGTGATATTTGCTCGGTTAACGAGCATCATCTTACTAATCCGGGCCTGGCTTAAGCCGCCCTCAGGGCCGCTCTGGTGCTTCAGGAGCATCATAAGGTTAAACTGAACGTCCGTCATACCAAGAGGCTGGAAAAACTCGCCGGCTTTTTTTCTTAAGCGCGATGCTGTATAGTAAAGGTTAAGCAACGCCTTATGGCCCAGTAATACCACAGGCTTCCTTAGGCCTAATTCACACTCAAGAGACATTCTGCGCTCCTTATTAAGCTTCTTATATGTGGTTCATATATATATTGTTATCTAATTAACTAAGTTGTCAATGGTATTCCTGTAAAATTTATATCCTTTTTAGAAGGTATGTGTTAATCGTAGCAATAAGACCTAAATGCCCCTACTTACTGAGGACGCTATACCTTGCCGTTTATGTGCTTAATGTAGAGTAATATTCACAAAGAATCGTTGTTTTGGAATTTAGAACAATACAAAACAATGAAGTCCGCCCCCACATTGCTTTACGTTGTTGATAACCTGTTAATAAAATGGTTAAAAACTCACAATAATTTACTTCCCAAGTCCGTCCTTGACAATGGTTGTTAGTTTTGTGAGGCTAATTTTTCTGCCAATAATCAGGTTGTCCACAAAAAAATTGGAAAGAAATCTTTATTAAAGTGATATTTCACAATTACTTATTGCTCGCCCTGATTTGTGGTTTAACAATATAACAAGGTATATGATAATTAATACTAATTTTTATCTTTATTAATATTCTTTTATAATTGGTTAAATAGTTAGGCGATTCCTTTTTACTTATAGGATTAATACTTGCTCTTTTAATTGATAATTCCTGCTTAAACAAAAAATCCATTCAGCCCCAATCGGTCTTTGGGGTTTTATGTTTATAAGTAATGGGGGTAATTTTTTAAATAAAAAGGATTGCCAAAACAAACCTTTCAGCGTAAACTACATCAGTATTTTTAATAGATGAGAGTATATTAACAAAATCCCTTTTGGGTTTTTATTTAGAGGTTTATTATGAAAGCAAATTTTAATAGAGCCGCCCTTTCTGAGGCCTTAGGCCTTCTTGTGTCGGTCATACCAAGCCGGACGCCAAAACCAATATTGCGTTGCGTGCGAATAACTGCAAGCGACAAAGATGTTAGGATTTGTGCTACAGATTTGGAGGTTGGCATAAACTATATAGTTTCCGGGGTGCAGGTCGAGCGAGAGGGAGAGGTTGTTGTTCCGGCGGACCGCCTTTCTGCCATTGTTCGCGAGAGCATTGACGAGGTCCTGTTATTGGAAGCAACAGAAGGGGCTTGTGAGATAAAAGGGGCTGACAGCCGCTTTATGATTTACGGCCAAGAGCCGGGGCAGTATCCATCTGTTCCGGAGTTTGGTGATTCTGTTGATATAGAAATTAAACTAAATGAACTACAGAAGGGCATTGAGCAATGTCTTTTTGCTACGGCGAAGGAAAGCAGCCGATATGCCATAAACGGCGTGCTGTGGGAGATTAAAGGTAAGAAATTATTTCTCGTTGCTACCGACGGCAGGAGACTGGTTCGCTGCGTGGTTAACCTGGCTGCATCCCCCAATAAGAAGGCAGAAGCGACGAAAATAATAGTGCCAGCTAAAACAATGGCGTTGTTGGGCAAAATAGGCGGCGAAAAGGAGACCGTTGCAGTAAAACTTGTGGACAACCAGGTGCTAATTAGCTGTGCGAATGTCGTTATAAGCTCTAATCTTGTCGAGGGAAACTTCCCCAAATACGAGGATATAATTCCAGCCGACTATGACAAGAAGCTAACATTGTCAACGGAGGCAACTTTAAGCGCCGTTCGAAGAGCGGCCCTATTAACAAGCGAAGAGTCGAGGGGCATTAAGCTCTCGATTGGGAAAGAAAAGCTCGTGTTCTCTGGTCGTGCCCCCGAGGCCGGCGATGCGGAGATAGATATGGCAATTGATTACAAAGGCGAGCCGATTGAGATAGGCTTTAATCCACAGTTTTTAATAGACGCCCTCAGGGTTATAAAAACACCTGAATTTGAATTTGAGCTGGGCCAGCAGGATAGGCCCGGCCTTATAAAAAGCGGGACAAACTTCTTATGTGTTTTAATGCCCATTAACCTGGGTTAGACGTGTTGAATAGCAAAGAGCAAGATTTTTAATCGCCGGATTTGAGATATGGCAGGCAATGAACGCTTGGGCGGCGTGGTCAGGTTAGATATAGCCGCCAAGGAGCTTATTGACAATCAGATTTCTCCGCGACAGACAATATATGAATCAATAGACAAGCTGTGGAAACAATTGCTGCCGGATGAGCTTGCTCATCACTGCAGGATTTCTGATATTTCCGGCGGCCAGTTGAAAGTAATAGTAGATTCGCCTTCGTATATGCATGAGTTGCGATTATGCAGCACGGAGCTGCTCAAAGAGCTGCAACAGGGCTGCTTGAGTGGGCGAATACAAAAGATAAAGTTCGTTCTCGCTTGAGTCATATCCCGTCATACGAGAGCGAGGGAAATTTTCAACAGTTTAGAAGCAATCGGGGACGATATATATAATATAAGCGGAGAGCGAACATGAAAGAACATAAGTACGATGCAAGTAACATAAAGATACTTGGGGGGATAGAGGCGGTTCGCAAGCGGCCGGAGATGTATATTGGCGACCGCGGCAGCGGCGGTCTGCACCATTTGGTTTATGAGGTATTGGACAACTCCATCGACGAGGCGATGGCCGGTTGTTGTGACGACATAATCGTTCAAATCCAGCCGGACGGCAGTTGCTCGGTCGAAGATAACGGCCGAGGCATACCAGTTGAAACGCATAAAGAAGCCAAGGTCAGCGCTTTAGAGGTAGTGCTCACAAAATTGCATGCGGGAGGAAAATTTGACAGTGACAGCTACAAAGTCGCCGGAGGACTACACGGCGTAGGAGTCAGCGTGGTCAATGCATTAAGCGAGTGGCTTGAGGCCGATGTGTATCGTGATGGAAAGCACTATCATTTCGAGTGCGTCAGGGGCGTCAGGAAAGGGCCCGTAAAAGAGGTTGGACCAGCAAAAAAACGTGGTGCGAAAATAACATTCAAGCCGGATGAGGAAATATTCGGCGATACCGAGTTTGAATACGACACACTTTTGAAACGCATACGAGAACTTGCTTATTTGAATGCCGGACTGAGGATTGCTTTCAGAGACGACAGATTGAAGAAGAAAGAGGTTTTCAAATTTGAAGACGGAATCAAGGCGTTTATTAAGCACCTCAACGAAGGCAAAGAGACCTTGCATCGCGAGGTTATCTATTTCGCAAAAGAGGACACGGAAGCGAAAATAAGCTGCGAGATAGCGATGCAGTACAACGATGGGTATAATGAAAATGTGCTGGTTTTTGCGAACAACATCAAAAATATCGATGGCGGCACACATCTGTCGGGATTTAGAACGGCTCTGACGCGCACAATGAATTATTATGCTCGCAACAATAACCTTATAAAGAATGGACAGGCGCCAGCCGGAGATGATTTGCGAGAGGGATTAACAGCAGTGGTGGCGGTTAAACTTGCCGAGCCGCATTTTGAGGCGCAAACAAAGGTTCGGCTGACTAATCCGGAAGTTGGCAGCTTTGTTGAGACGACAGTTAATGAGCAATTAGGCCATTATTTGGAGGAGCACCCGGCGGAGTCGAAGCGCATTTTGAATAAGGCAATTCAGGCAGCTGCAGCAAGGGAAGCGGCCAGGAAGGCACGAGAGTTGACCAGGCGAAAGGGCGCTCTAAGCACGGCTAATCTTCCAGGGAAATTGTGGGACTGCGCAAGCAGGGAAAAGGAGAATACCGAGATATTTATTGTAGAGGGCGACTCGGCCGGCGGCTCGGCAAAGTCAGGCAGAGACAGAAATATCCAGGCAATCCTGCCGCTGAAAGGAAAAATCCTTAATGTTGAAAAATCGCGACTGGAAAAAATACTTGCCCACGAAGAGATTCGGACCATCATCAGCGCTCTTGGAACAGGAATAGGAGCCGACGAGTTCGATTTGAGCAAGTGCAGATACGGAAAGATAATACTAATGACGGATGCGGACGTCGATGGCGCCCACATACGAACGCTGCTGCTGACGTTTTTATTCAGACAGATGCAGGATTTATTACTTAACGATAAGATTTATATAGCTCAGCCGCCTTTGTATGAGGTCAGGGTTAAAGGCCAAAAGAAATCTGAATATATTCTGAGCGAGAATCAGATGCGCAAGCGAATGATTACTCGCGGCCTGGAAGGGACGGAACTTGCTATCAGAGACGGCAAAAGGGACAGGAAAGGCAAAAAGACCAGCAAGACTTCTGCTGATGCGGGAGCGGACTCGCAAATAACCTGTAAAATTTCAGACAAGGAGCTTTTTGAGCTTATAAAGATTTTAGCTGAGGCAGAACGCATCATTTCGGTTTTGAACAGGCGCGGAATTAATTTTGCCGAGTTTGTCGAGAAATATTATGATGGCAAACAACTCCCGTGCTTTCGTATATGCGCAGAAGGACAGCAGGAGATATATTACGAAAGGGAAGAATACGAAAAACGGCTCGATGGCCTAAAAGACCGCATCAAGACTCAGAATGAAGACGAAGAGGGAGAATCGATTGTAGCAGAGGAACTTCATGAGGTCGGCAGAATCAACCAGATAAACGAAAAACTAAAAAAGAGATGGCAGTTAGAATTAAAAGATTTTTTATTAAAACCCACCAAATCTGTTTCCGGGGAAGAGCTTACAACCAAGTTCCAGCTCACAAACGGCACGGATAAATACGAAGTCGTTTCGCTGGGCGATGTTTGCTCTGCTGTCAGACAGATTGGCGGAAAGGGGATAGAGATAAAACGCTTCAAGGGCTTGGGGGAGATGAATGCCGAGCAATTGTGGGAAACGACCATGAATCCCGAGACGAGGACTTTGCTGAGGGTGGCGGTCGATGATGCCGGAGAGGCAGACAGACTCTTCAGTATTTTGATGGGCGACGATGTGGAAAAGCGGCGGGCCTTCATTCAGGACCATGCACTCGAAGTGCAGAACCTCGATATTTAATCTTACATTTTGTATATTGCATAACGCTTGTCGCGATAGAACTGAGCCGGAGCGCCGATAGCTAACCGGCTCTTTTGTTTCTCGCGAGGTGCCGAAGCAAAAATTTTTCCGGAGGGGAGTTGGTTAGGATGTATCACATCAGGATGCCGTAGTCGTTTATAGTTTCGTCCTGTAAGTTAGGTATTGTCCGCAAGTTAGCGGCCAAGCTTAAGGCGTTGGGACGATAGTGTCAACCCTTGTGCCCGTGAAAAAGTTCCGAAAAAAATGATATTTTATTAAATTAGAGGGATTTTTTGCTTGCAAAAATAAAAACAGTCTGGTAAAAAAATGACGTTTTGCAACATCTCCAGTTTTGAGCAGGTTAGAACTGATTACTTGTAATGCGGGCACTTTCAACTGTGAGGTTAAGAATGACGGAAACAAAACATAAAACACAAGACCAAGGATGCAAGAAACAAACCCTTGGCCTTTATTATTTAGTCTTGATTTTTTTGTTATTTGGGGGTTGTTCCAGCGAATCGAAGTCTTACAAAGTCGGTCAGCCAAAGGCAGATGTGGTTGGCAAAACATCAACGGAAGAAAAGAAGGCCGCATTACTTAAGAGCATTGACCGTAAATTTGAGGACCCGGAAGCACATTATGAACTGGGCAAGCTGTATCAGGCGGAGGGGCTGTGGAGCAAGGCGGAAGATAGCTATAACACTGCTTTGAATTTCAAGCCGGCTCACAGACAGGCGCAAGCAGCGATGGTGAAGACGCTGATAGATAGCGGCGATAAAACCAAAGCAGCACAGCTGGTTGATATCTATATGGGGCAGGCATCCATTGATGCGACGGAATCACTAAAGCTTGCTTTAGCATTTCAAGAACAGCAGCTTGATGAGCATGCCCTGGCTTGTTATCAACAGGCGCTTCGTTTGGCGCCGAATTCGGCAAAGGTAAACAAGCAGATTGGCTACTATTATTTGAGCAAGGGCGACAGAGAACGTGCGAGGGATTATCTAAGCCGCAGTTTTTCTCTTGATGCCAATCAGCCGGAGGTGGCCGGTGAATTGGGTCGTCTCGGAGTGGTAACACAAATACCGAGAAAGACCCAGCAAAACACAAAGAAAATGGATTAGATTGTTACGGAGTCAGATAAAAAATATCAATAGTCATAAACTGGCACGAATTAGGACGGATGCGTGAAGTAATATATAAGAACGTATGAAATTCGAGACAATTTGCGGATAAGAGGACTTTGTTTTTGTTGCTTTTTCATTGCCCCGTAGCGAAAGGATGCGCTGCGGGGTTTTTTTTATTTACTATTTAAGATTTTCAATTTACTATTTTTGTGTAGCTGATTTCCGGCGCGGCATGCTCCTGGTCGGAGCGGACGTTAAACCGGTTAACAGAAAGCAGTTAATTTAAATGTTTGGATTACATATAGCGGATATTGTTGTACTGGTTTTGTATTTTGTGGGAATGACCCTCATCGGATTCAAGGTTGCCAAGGGAATAGAAAGCTTGTCCGATTTTTTTATGCCTCGCAAGGCAAGCTCTGCTCTGATGATAATGCACGCTTTTGGCAGCGGAACACATGCAGACCAGGCGGTCGGGGTGGCTTCAAAGACCTATACAAACGGCCTATCCGGTATATGGTATCAGTGGTGTTGGTTGTTCCCGACACCATTTTACTGGCTGATAGCGGGAGTGATGAGGCGCTTCAGAGCGATAACAACCGGCGATGTTTTTGAAGCCAGGTTTGGTCCCGGTGTTGCGATGTTGTTTGTCATCGTAGGGATATTGAATTTGGTGGTGAACATTGGAGTGATGCTGAAGGGCTCCAGTGCGATTATCGATGCATGCACGGCGGGAAAGGTTCCCGGCGATATTGCTATCGGCCTGATGACGGCAGTGATTGTGATATACGGGATGGCTGGCGGGCTGTCGGCGGTGATTCTGGCGGACTTTATTCAAGGGAGTCTGACAATAATTTTTTCTTTTATGCTTCTTCCGTTTATTTTGCGTGCGGTGGGTGGAATGGAGGGTATCCGAGCAGCGATAAAGGACCCCGCAATGCTGTCCTTAGTAGCTCCGGCAGAGATAGGGATTTTCTATATAGCGGTGATTGCCTTCACGTCGTTAGTAGGCATTGTTACACAGCCACACTTTATGGGCAATTGCGCCGCGGGCAAGACGGAGATAGAGGGGAGGGTCGGAATGGTTTGCGGGAGTTTTGTTAAGAGGATATGCACGATAGCGTGGTGTTTGACAGGGCTGGCGGCGGTTGTATATTTTGCCGGCCAGGATATCAATCCTGACCATATCTACGGGCTGGCGGCAGCGGAGTTTCTGCCTAAAGTATCTTATGGAGTGTTGGGTTTGTTTCTGGCATCGCTTCTAACTACGGCAGTTGGTTCCTGTGATTCGTTTATGGTGGCATCAGCGGGCTTGTTTACTGAGAACATTTACAAGAAGCTGCTGCCCAGCAGAAGTCAGAGGCACTACATTTTTATTGCCCGCGTTACGTCGCTTATGGTAGTGGCCGGCGGTGCGATATTTGCATGCTGGCTGCCCAGCGTTGTCAGGGGGCTGGAAGTATTCTGGAAGATTTCCTCAATGATGGGGGTTGCATTCTGGATGGGGTTTTTCTGGAGGCGCACAACAGCAGCCAGTGCATGGGCATCGACGCTGACCGCATTCGGGGTGTGGTGGCTAACCACACAACAGTTTTTTGTTTGCTGGCTGAGCGGCTTGCCAATAGCAGAATCACTTCGGTTTATATTTGTTCGCGACGGGGTTTCGGAGGTTTATCTGCCATGGCAAATGGTTTTCTATTTAGCAGCAGGGCTGATTGTCGGGGTTGTTGTAAGTTTGGTCACCAGGCCGGTTGTAAAGGAGAAGCTCGATAATTTCTATGCGCTGGTGCGAACTCCTGTCAGACTGGGCGAGAAAGTTATTGCGCCTTGCACATTGCCTGAGGGCGTTGTAGCCGGCCCAAGGCGAAGTATTTTCACGAGCAAAAATTTTGAATTATTAGTTCCCTCTCGTATGGCAGCCGTAGGGTTTTTAGTTGCATGGGGATGTGTGGGCCTGATTATTTACGGATTTTATATAATAGTGAATGCGTAGGCGTGATGTGGGGCCGCCAGGGGCAGAGGCAGTGCAGATAGATAATTGGTTGGTTAATGTTTTAATAAAGAAAGGATGTCATGGTTCTGGACAAGTTTTCATTTGGAATAGGCGACAGATTCTGCCATCAGGGGAAAGCGCAGCTTGCTGCTTTGATAAAAGCGAAAGAGCAAGGCATAGATATTACGCCGGTTTGGAATAAATCCTATCGGGAGCATACTATTATAGGGACAAGGCCGGCAGATACACGCATAGAGGCGGATAATGCTGTTGCGGCCAGCGGCTGGGGCGGGCCTTATTTTGTTGATGCCGACCATATCGGGCTTAAAAATGTAGATGAATTTATCGAATCCAGCGATTTTTTCACGCTTGATGTAGCTGATTTTATCGGCAAGCCGGCAGACGCAGTGGAAGTGAAGGCCTTTGTCAAAAAGCATAACAAGTATATTGGTTCATTGGATATTCCCGGAACCGATGAAAGCTTTGAAATCAGTAAAGAACAGGCAAAGGCGATAGCAGATAAGTATCTGCTGGCGGTCAGGCAGGCGGGTAAGATTTACCGCCACATCACGTCGGCCAAGGGAGCGGATAATTTCATTACGGAGGTTTCGATGGACGAAACCGACCAGCCGCAAACTCCGGTTGAGATGTTTTTCATCCTTGCAGCTATAGCTGATGAGGGTATTGATGCTGCGACGATTGCACCAAAATTCACAGGCCGATTCAATAAAGGGGTGGATTATGTTGGTGATGTGAACAAATTTGCCAGGGAGTTTGAGCAGGATATAGCGGTAATAAATTTTGCCGTAAAGGAGTTTGGTTTACCTTCGGATTTGAAGTTAAGCGTTCACTCCGGCAGCGATAAGTTCTCGATTTACAAGCCGATGAGAGAAGCGATAAGGAAATTCGATGCAGGCCCCGTTAGAAATTCTGCAATTGGAGGCAGGATACAAGAAGGGAATGTTTCTAACGGGGCAGGACTGCATATTAAGACTGCGGGGACCACCTGGCTGGAAGAGCTAATCGGCCTTGCGATGGCCGGCGGAGAGGGGCTTGATATTGCAAAAGAAATTTATGCAAAGGCGCTGGCTCGCATCGATGAGCTTTGTGCTCCATACGCTACGGTTATTGATATAGACAGGAGAAAATTACCGCAGCCGAAGGAAGTTGCGCGGTGGGATGGAGAGAGATTTGCTTCGGCGTTGCGGCATAATCAAGCATGTAAGCAGTATAACTCGAGCTTTCGACAACTTTTGCATGTTGGCTATAAAGTTCCCGCCGAAATGGGCGAGCGATACATAAATGCGCTGGAGAAATACGAGGATGTAGTTGCAAAGAACGTGACAGAGAATATTTACCAACGGCATATAAAACCTATCTTTATGGCATAAAGCATATTGATAGTTATATCATCATATTAAGGTTCTTCTCGTAACCATTAGCAGGAAATACCTAAGGACAAGAATGGAGGGAGCGTGCAAATTTTTCCGTTAACGAACCCAAATTCAATTGTGCAGAAAAGGAGTGGGGGCAGCCGATATACATTAGATGTAAGAGCACAAGGCAAATGCGCACAAGATACAAGAAATATGTCTTTTATTAACAAAACAGGGTTTTTTATCGGTCTTGATAAGGAATTGACCCCGTTAGAAATTCTATAACGGGGAATAAAATAATATAATGCAAAAAAGGAAAATTTCTAACGGGATGAAAAGGAAGAAATCATACAAAAATATTAGCGAAAACAAGGTAGCACTTTCTCAGGCACTGATGGCGGCTGAGTTTCTTGGTATTGGTGTGTGCCTTGTCCTTTTGTGCAGTTGTGCGAGCTTCAATATCGGGGATTGGCCAAGTAAGTTTGTCTATCCTCATAACAACCCGCCGGCCAACTGGTGCGGCTCGATAGGCGCTTTTTGCGCATATTATATGATGTATTATATTGGGCCTGGGATTTTTGTTGTATTGGCGACGGCGATTTGTTTTCTGTTTGCGCAACTGACACATCGCCCCCCGCGTCTTCCTGTCGGGAGACAGGAGTGGGGGCAGCCGATTTTCGGGGCCATCGGATTAGGTCTTGTTACTGTGGCGGCTTCGACAAGTTTCTATTGCTTGGGGCCTTATCGGCTTTATGGTTTCCCAATGGGCTCCGGCGGAGCGATTGGCATTGGGGCGGCACACTTTCTGCGAAGTCATTTTGCATCGTTGGGCACATTCCTATTGCTTGCAGCTATCTGGGTTGTCGGCGTTGTTCTGCTAACGGAAAATCTTGTTCAGACGATTTTCGGCGGACTTGGTTTTTTGGTTAGGAGGATATTTGGTTTAGTAGTGCCGGCGTGGCTGGTTGCAAGAAGACAGTCGCAAGTTCTGGGCGAGATATGGCAAAAATTAAGCGCCAAATCTGTGTCAAGCCCATCGTGGCCTGTGGCCCGGGTTGAGGATAAGACAGGGCCTGATGAGAAGTCGGGTTCGAGGGCGATGGATTCGCTCTCTTCTATCGGGGTTGGGGATAGGGCTCGTTTTAAGGAGCCAGAGGCGTATGAGCCGGTCAAGCCATACGCTCCGGAAAGTTTTGAGGATTACACTCTGCCGCCGTTGGAGCTGCTGGCTGAGCCGGAGCATAGTTTTAGAGAGATGCAGGAGAAGGTTGTCAAGGCAAAGGCGAGCGCTCTGGAGAAATTGCTGGCGGAGTTTAGCATTAATGCGCGTGTAGCAGCGGCGGAAACCGGGCCGGTTGTAACAATGTTTGAATTGGAGCTTGCGGCGGGCGTTAAGGTCAGCCAGATAAGCACGCTTGCAAATGATATGGCTCGTGCGCTGGGCGTTGGTGCGGTTCGCGTTGTGGCGCCACTATTAGGCAAGCATACGATAGGCATTGAGGTGCCGAACAGCGAGAAAGAAAAGGTTCGGATGAAAAGTATGATGGAGCTGGCGGGAGATAAGCCAAAGAGGATGCAGATACCGCTATTTTTGGGCAAAGATTCGTCTGGAGAAGCCCTCGTTTCAGATTTGACGACGATGCCGCATTTGCTTATTGCCGGCACGACCGGCTCGGGCAAAAGCGTCTGCATCAGTAGTATCATTACGGGCATCCTGCTAACCAAGCGGCCAGACGAGGTAAAGATGATTTTGATTGACCCCAAAATGGTCGAAATGACGGCGTTTAACACTATTCCGCATCTGATGTGCCCGATAGTTACCGAGACACAAACGGCCGTGCAGATACTCGAATGGGCTACAGTGAAGATGGATGAGCGCTACTCACTTCTGGCAGAGGCGAGAGTAAAGAATATTTCCGAATATAATAGTCTTGGTGTGGAGGAAATCGTCAGGCGGTTTGAACCCGGCAGCGTTGAGGAAGAGGCGAAAATTCCCAAGAAACTTGTCTATATTTTGATAATAATCGATGAGCTTGCTGATTTAATGATGACGGCGGCCAAAGAGATAGAAGCATATATTGTTCGTCTTGCACAGAAGAGCCGGGCGGTTGGTATTCATATTGTATTGGCAACTCAGCGGCCGCAGGCGACGGTTGTTACCGGCTTGATAAAGTCCAATATGCCGACAAGGATAGGTTTCCGTGTGGCGGCACGGCTCGACAGCCGAATCGTCCTTGACCAAAATGGAGCCGAAACGCTGCTTGGCGAGGGCGATATGCTATTTCTAAAGCCGGGCACCAGCGACCTTGTGCGCGCTCAGGGGACTTTTGTCGATGAGGAGGAGGTCAAACGAATAGTCAGGCACCTTAAGGAAATTGCAGAGCCGCAATTCCATCCTGAACTGACCGAGCTCAAGAAATTAGACATATCTGATATGGTGAAGGACGAGCTGTTTGATGAAGCGGTTCAGATTGTTCTGGAAACGCAGCGGGGCAGCGTGTCCCTGCTACAGCGAAGACTTAATGTCGGCTATGCCAGGGCTTCACGAATAATTGAGATGATGGCAGCGATGGGGGTATTGGGCGAGTATAAGGGCAGTCAGGCGCGAGAGGTTATGATGACAGTGGAGGAGTATGATCGCGTCCGGGAACAGATAGGAGCCGAGGCCGAGTATGGACATTTAGATAAAGAGAGGGAGTTATCCGAGCCGGCATACATAAACGAAGGACAGCGAGGATACGTTTCCAGCGACAAGAACGAGGAAGAGTAATCCTTCTTGCAAATTTAGAATTGAAACAGCTAACGGATTCGGCAAGCTCACCACAAGTCTCAGATATAGTTCACAGCGAGGGGTGACCAAAAACTATCATTGAAAAATCGGCCATAATCATTTATGCTACTCTGCGAAGTAGCGAAGCTCCTTCGCTACGAAGCACGAGTCAGTAATCATCGATATGGACAAAGACCTTAAAGGAAAGACGATAGAGGAGCTTGAGCAGATAGCTGTGGGCTTGGCCACGTCTAACGGCGTTGGGCTGGGGCGCCTTGCGTCTGGCGGGCAGGGGCGGCAAAAATATCTGGCGGGATATATTTTCAGCTTTATCCACGACAAAGGCATCGGCGAGATTTCTCAGATTAGCCCACTGAGCAAGGCGTTTCGCGGGCAATTGGCGGAGCAGGGTTATTATATTTCGCAACTAAAAACTATCAACAAACTGACTGACCCTGATGGCACGGTCAAGTATGTATTTGAGATGGCCCCGTTAGAGGGGAATTGTCTAACGGGGCTGGCTGATGGCGATGGTTCGACAGGCTCACCATCCCGAGCGAAGTCGAGGGACAGGATAGAGACTGTGCTCCTTTTTGACGGCCGGAGGAGGACATTGTGTGTTTCCACGCAGGTTGGTTGTGCGATGGGCTGTGTGTTTTGTGCTACCGGAGGGATAAAGCTTAAGCGAAATTTGACGGCGGGCGAGATAGTTGACCAGGTGAATACCGTCTATAAGGATGGTGCCGAAATAACTAATGTTGTTTATATGGGAATGGGCGAGCCGTTGCAAAATTACGATGCGGTTGTCAAATCTATTCGGATATTAAATCATCCAGCCGGCAAAAACATAGGCATAAGGCATCTGACTGTCAGCACATGCGGAGATGCAGCGGCTATCAGGAAGCTGGCTGAGGAGGATGTTCATCCACGGCTGGCGATATCGCTAAATGCGCCGACGGATGTTTTGCGAACAAAACTAATGCCCATAAATGCAAAATATCCGATATCAGATGTGCTTTCGGCGGCGGACTTTTATCGGCTAAGAACAAAGCAGCGTGTTACTTTTGAGTATGTGTTGATAAAGAGCGTAAACGATACGGTTCTCCATGCACAAATGCTGGCGAAGCTGTTAAAAGGCGCAGGCGTTTGTGTGAATCCGCCACACGCCTGGCGGATAAATTTGATAGAATACAATCCGCATCCCGGGTGTAAATTTGTTGCCAGCAGCGTTGAGAGGATAGAGCGATTTTCAGAGGTTCTGGAGAAAGCGGGCATAAAAACTACCGTTCGATTGCGGCTTGGCCAGAGTATAAATGCCGCCTGTGGTCAGTTGGGGGCAGATTGGACAGAGGAGCGCAAGACGGAAAGCTAAAATCTGTCGGACTACGGCTGTCGCCTTCCCTGCTACGGCAGCGATAGCGGCGTTTTTGGCGGTTGTATATGCGCTGACCACCTATTTCCCCAGTATGGTGTCCCCAGATTTCCCAGACTTGGGATTCTTCCAATCTCCGTTGAAATTATTATACATGACCACGAACACACGATGGCCTGCAAATATAGGGTAGGGATATCCAACACCAACACCTGCCCGTATAGTCTATTTTTTCACCTCCGCCGCCTCTTTGTCCAACATCCCCTTGAGTATCGTGCCCATCAGTGCGTCACTGACGCTCGATGAACCACCGACCATCACGTCGGGCGTAACTCGGATATTCTTCTCCGCCACCAGCTTCATAATCTCAATCAGCGCCGCATTATTCTGGCCGATGCTGGCAGAGAGCAGTTTATAGGCCTGCGACTTGGCATCGGCAATCAGCTTAACCTGCGCAGCCTCCGCCTCGGCCTCGATAATTACCTTCTTCTTTACCTCTTCGGCGACCTTTACCCCGTATGCTGCGGTGGCGAGACGCTTTTCCTCTTCGGCTTCCTGTGTGGTCTTTGTCAGAGCTTTTTGTTTCTCAGCGGCACGCTGCTGCTCCTCAAATGTCTTTTGCTGCTGAAGCGCAATTTCACGGTCGGTCTGCGTTTTTAACAATGCCCCGAGCGTCAGTTCATTGCCCACATCGCCGATACGCACCGCCAGAAGCGTTATACCATACTTCGCTAGTTCCTCTTTCAAAAGCGCGTTGCTCTGTGTTTCCTGCAACGAGCGCTGCTGAACATAATCAAGAGCCTTTACCTTTTCAGCGTTGTTTCTGAAAATCGCCCGTACCGACGGCGTTACCAGCTTTGCAAGCACCATCGCATCATCGCCGACCGTTGCCACCACGCGCGGCGCATTATCACGGTCTATCTGATACGTTACGCGAATATCAACAGGGAAGGTAAAGCCGTCGATGCTGCGAACGGTCATCGGGCTTATTGCCTCAGCAGTTCCCGGCTTATCCTTCTCGGGCGTATAGCTTATTGTCGCCTGGCGGGTATCTATCATTGTAACTTCGTAAGCCTTGGTATGTAGATAATACTGTCCCTCGCCGAGGGGCTTTTTCCAGATGCCTCGCTGACCGACCTCAACAAGACGATCCTTGATCTGAACCGATTCCCCAACATTGCTCTTAACCACCGCAACCGTGCCGACCTTGACATTCGTCACCGGCACATCCGTAAAAGTGAACAGCCGTGTATTAAGCCGATATTTTCCGGGCTTGAGCACTGTAAGCTGAGGCCCCTTGTAGCCCTTGCCCTCGGAAAGAAAATATTCAGCATTGAGCATTTTGTCCGGCTGGTCCCACTCCGGAGCATAAATAGTATCAGGCGGCAGGCTGCGGCCATCTGCTGCCTGCACTAACCCTACTTGGCCGTCCTTTATTTCTATAACCGGAATTTTCGTAATCGTGTACTGCCACGGCCAATAGAAAAAGTGCCAGCCAGGCGCCAGCACCTGTGCCTGAATACCGTTTTCGCCATGGACTGAGATAATACCGCCTTCAGCCAGCGTGCCGCCCCCGAACTTCTTTTCCACAATGCCGACTTCATTGCCGCTGATATTGGTTACTGTTACCAAAATCGCTGCAAGCATCAGTATGATGATAAACACGGCGAGTATTACAGCGCGACGAAATTTACCCCCTATTACGGACTCTACTGTGTATTCCATTATATGTCTCCTTAAGTCAATTGGGATTTCCCATATTAATCCGCCAGGGGCGGATAAAGCGCTTGGCTACACAACCAAGCCTTTCGATTTCATAATAATATCAAAATCTTCCTCGAATTACAATAATCTGAAGTGTTTGTTACGACATTTGTTGCCAAATCCACCCCAATCCAAATTACAGGCCATATACTTCAAAGCAGTATCAGATGCGCTACCTTAATCCGCCAGAGGTGGATAAATCCGCCAGACGAACCCGCCACACGGAAGACGGGCAAGCGGCGGATAAATCCGCCAGACGAACGGCGGATAAATATGGGAAATCCGGGTTTAGTTACTGAGAATCAGGCGGGCTTTGTCTGTCTATTGTCTTTATAGAATCTACAATTATTATTTTAGAATGAGGTTGCTCAATGGATTTGATTTCGATGGGCGGCAGGCCCTGGCCTGTGTCCCGTATGAATTCGGCAACTTTTTTGTAATCTTCGGCGCCGTGACAATTTTGTTCGTATTCAAAGATTGTCTTGCCATAGCTGGGCGCCTCAGCGAGCTTTATATTTCTTCGGATAGCGGTGGGGAAAATCCGGGCTTGTGCCCATGCGCAATTGGTTTGGCGAGCATTCTCAAGGAATTGCTCGATATCGGCTTTGACTTCCTTTGGGAGAGAAGCGCGGCTGTCGAACATACATAGCAGAATCCCTGTAACTTTCAGGTTCGGATTGATTCTTTTATTGACAAGCTCAATGGTTTGCAGAAGCTTCCCGAATCCCTGCAGGGACAGGAAATGCGGCTGAAGCGGTATCAAGACCTCCCCGGCAGCAGCGAGGGCATTCAGGGCCAGCAGACCGAGCGAGGGCGGGCAGTCGATAAAACAATAATCGAATTTATCTTCAACAGTTTTGATTGCTTCCCGCAAAATGGTTTCTCTGCCGACCACGCTTACAAGCTCGCTTTCAGCGCCAACGAGGTTAATGTTTGCGGGCAGCAGCCAAAGGTTCGGACGCACGAGCAGTATCTCTTGCTCAAAACCGGCGTCTTTAATCAGGACCTCATAGGAGCCGGATTTGATGGTTTGCGGCTCGAGGCCAAGGTGTATTGTCAGATGTGCTTGCGGGTCCAAGTCGATGACAACAACCGTTGAGCCCATAGAAGCAAGGGCAGCAGCGGTATTAGCCACCGTTGTGGTTTTTCCCACTCCCCCTTTTTGGTTTAATACAGCAATTGTCCTCATAGGAAACTAAAAGCTTAAAACTAAAAGCGGAAAGCTGTAACTGAAAAATTCAAAACCTTTAAATTTTACGCTTTGATTTTGCATTTTTCGCTTTAGGTTTTTTGCTTCTCTGCAATTATTTTTTTAAGGATTGCATCAAGCACGCCATTAACAAACGCAGGCGACTTATCGGTGCTGAACTTTTTGGCAAGCTCAATGGCCTCATTTATCACAACCTTAGGCGGTATATCATAACAGAACTTCAGCTGATAAACCGCCAGACGCAAAATGCTTTTGTCAACAGGTGATAATCTTTCAAATTGCCACTTTATTGACGAGTCAGCTATCAACTTGTCGCAATGTGCCAGATTTTCCCATGTTCCTTTGGTCCAGCCCGAGGCGAGCTTACGGACGAAATTATCCGGGTCTGCTTCTATAAGAAACTCATCTATGCGCTCGAGCAGTTCTGTGCCCTGCACATTGAGTTGATATAGCGCCTGCATCGCCAGCTCTCTGGCCCTTGTTCTATTGTCAAAGTTCATATTTCGTAGTTCATAGCAAAGGAACTACTTAATCTGTTCCAATACGTTAGCCATCTCCATAGCTGTCAGCGCTGCGTCGGCACCGGCGTTGCCCATTTTCGTTCCGGCTCTTTCGACCGCCTGTTCGAGCGTATCAGAGGTCAGAACCCCGAAAACGGCCGGGGCGGCTGAATCGTAGTTGATTTGTCCGATACCCCGAGAAACCTGCTGACATACGTAATCGTAATGAGCCGTTTGACCTCTTATGACCGCACCGAGGCAGAGGACCGCGACATATTTGCCGCTGTTGGCAAGTTTTTTAGCGGCTTGCGTAATCTCACAGGCACCCGGCACCCAGACTACGGATATCTGCTGGTCGGCAGCACCGTGACGCTGGAGACAATCTATAGCCCCAGCCAGCAGTTTGGATGTTATAAATTCGTTGAACCTGCTGACTACGATAGCGTAATTGCCCTTGCCAGCTGTTACCTGGCCTTTTATTTCTTTAATCATAGTTTCATTTCTCCAAACAAAGTTCGGGGTTTGCCGAGCCGCGCATACGACATATAGCAAAATGTAAGCCCGGCAAATCGGCCCCGGCACCGAAACTCTGCAAAACCAATTAGCTTACTTTACGGACCATTTAACAACCACACATTATAAGACGGACACGGGCATTTTTCCAGAAAAACAGTTTCTTGAGGGTGTTTCAACGGCGAGATTATTTATTCTTATGGAGCTAACTTGTGCAGTCGTAGGGGTTTATAACGACGATTATCGGCAAAATTTTACTGTGGGCAAAATTGTATTAAGGGGGCAAAAGAAATCGCTAACTTGAGGGCGCCTGCTGGGCGATAACGGCGGTGGGCAGGAAGTTACTTATTGAGAGAAAAAAGGTTCTACCGAATGGTTTTGGAAGATATGACATTTGGCTCCTACGATAAAGCTGAGCGAAAGGCATATAAGGCGTTCGAGCTTTACGAAGACGGCAAATTGTCACAGGCCTTTGATGAGCTGGAGATTGCTATTGAGATAAACCCGTCAAACAGCTCCTGGCATTTCAATAAAGCACTTATGCTGGATACTGTAAATCGGTTTGATGATGCCATAAGCGAATACGAAATCGCCCTGCAACTAAGCCCCAATGATTTGGAGATATTAAATTCACTTGCGGTCGATTATACCCGCACGGGTCAATATGACCTGGCTATCGATACCTTCGAGCGCATCCAGGAATTGGACCCGGAGTTTGAGCCGTGTTATTGCAACAGGATAATCACTTATACCGAGATGGGCCAGCACGATTTGGCAGAGCAGATGTTTTATCTTGCCCAGCAGATAGACCCGGACTGCCCTTTGTGCTATTACAATATCGGCAATAGTCTTTTTGCTCGTGGCCAGTATAAAAAAGCTATTCGCTGCTGGTTAAAAACAGCTGAGCTTGAGTCAGGTCATCCGCAAATTAACTACCGAATCGCTCAAGCTTACTGGTCTGACGGCGACAAAGAACAAGCCCGTGCGCATTTTCTGGCAGAGGTTCGTATCAATCCCGGTGACATCGATGCCATCCTTGATTTTGGTTTGTTTTTGCTCGAAGCCGGCGATATTGAATCAGCGAAAGAAAAGTTCAACAGAATACTTGAACTAAATGGCGATTTTGCGCCGGCACTATTTCATCTGGGGGAGATTGCCTTTAACAACGGTGATTATGAGCAGGCGGTAGAGCTTTTCAATCTGGCATTACAAAAAGATAAGGCACTCACGGGGCCATACTATAGGTTGGCTCAATATGCGCTAATGAACGGCAAAACACAACAGGCCAGAACGTATTTGATTTCTGAGCTGCAAACTTCTCCCGGAGATGCTGATACACTGGTTTCTATGAGCACGATGTTTTTAACAATCGGCGACCTTGATTATGCGGCGCACTGCCTGTTGAGAGCCGTCGATATCGACAGCTCCGATGCGGAGGCATATTACCATCTTGGTCTTGTCAGCGCTATGAAAGGCGGGTTCGAGGAAGCTGCGGAGCTATTTGCCCATACGCTTGATATTAACAGTAAGCACATTCCCACCTTGAGAGATTCCGCCCTTGTATATCTTGCGATGGGCAGATTAGCAGATGCTTCAAAGAGGATAAAAGAAGCGCTGGATTTATCCGCCACGCAGAAGGCGGATTTAGCCGGCGGTGATTCTCGGGACTACGGCAGGGCCTACTCGGCTCTGCGAAGCGCTTCGCCGGAGCAGGCCGCCCTGACGAGACAGCTAAAAGCAATTAATCGCAGAATTATTCTGGCTCAAATAGTAGAGAGAATCAGAGATTTGCTTTGGCGTTTGCGGCCCGCTGCCCCCCAACGCCTTCTTGTCGAAGACAAGAGTGGGGGGAGACGCAGGGGCAGGCCTCGAAAAGCGAAAAGCTTAAAACGAAAAACGTAAAACTGCGGAATTCAACATTTTTGGCAATTAGTTTTCACTTCTTTTCTAATCATTCACTACTATAGCCATCACAACCTGTGTAAATAACAAGGCAGATTCTGATTTTATCCGGATTTCTGCCAAGCTCGTTGACAAAAGAGCCACGAAGACACAAGGCCACAAAAAAAGTTAAATAATTTGGTTTCTTAGTGCCTTTGCGGCAGGAGCAATGAGAGAAAGTTGGGAAACAAGTTGCAAAATTCTGCTAAAAGCGTTAAGCTACCCTATACCGAGAGAAGCTCTGGTATAGGGCCATCCTAAAAAGGCCGAGTGGCGGAATGGCAGACGCTGGGGACTTAAAATCCCCTGTCCGAAAGGGCGTATGGGTTCGAATCCCATCTCGGCCATTATTCGTATTCTGTGAATCGTAACTCTAATGAAATACAAGATAGTAAATCGTGCCTTGTGTTAGATAACGATGTTTTGGAGATAAATAATGGCAGTAAAGAAGCCCAAACTCGAAGATGTAGAAAAACCTAATTTATATCGCCAGATATTTCCGTATGTCGAATTTCCACGGGTGATATTTGACGGCCAGGAGGTTGAGTATGATATTCCAGAGGAGATTTGGATAACCGATACAACCTTCCGTGACGGTCAGCAGGCGCGGCCGCCTTACAAGCCGGAACAGGTCCTTAAGATATTCGACTTTCTACACGAGATAGACGGCGGGACGGGTCTGATTCGCCAGTGTGAGTTCTTTTTGTATTCAGAGCGTGACAGGAAAGCTGTAGAACTGTGCAAGAAGAGAGGTTACAAGTATCCTGAGATAACCGGCTGGATAAGGGCTGTGGCTGCTGATTTTAAGTTAGTATCGCAAATGGGACTCAGCGAAACCGGTATTTTGACCTCGGCGAGCGATTACCATATATTCTTGAAGCTGCGCAAGACTCGCTCTCAGGCGATGAGCGCGTATCTTGACATTGCAAAAGCTGCGCTGGATAACGGTGTCATACCACGTTGTCATTTCGAGGACATTACCCGGGCCGATTACGAGGGCTTTGTTCTGCCCTTTGCGGCAGAGTTAATGAAACTTGCCAAAGAATATGATAAGCCCGTTAAGATTCGCCTCTGTGATACTCTTGGATTTGGTCTTCCCTGGCAGGGAATAGCCCTGCCGCGCAGCATTCCAAAACTCGTCCACGGGTTTCGGCAAATCGGGGTTCCGCCGGAGTGGCTTGAATGGCACGGCCATAATGATTTGCATAAGGTTCAGGTAAATGCTGCAACGGCGTGGCTGTTCGGCTGCAGCGCTGCGAATACTGCGATATTCGGAAGCGGAGAGCGGACAGGTAATCCCCCCTTGGAGGCGCTTGTCGTTGAACATGCACAATTGAAAGGGATGACCGAAGGCGTTAATTACCATGCCATAACCGAGTTGGCTGAATACGCCAAAAAAGAGCTGGGCCATGAAATTGCGCACAATTATCCTCTTGTTGGAAGGGATTTCAATGTTACCCGGGCCGGCATTCACGCAGATGGTTTGTTAAAAGACGAGGAAATATACAATTGCTTCGATACCCAAAAATTGCTCAATTGTTTGGCTGGCGTAGCAATTACCGATAAGAGCGGCGCAGCAGGGGTCAAACACTGGATAGAAGCCAGATACCAGATAGAAATCCTCAAGCATGACCCTCGGGTAACCAAAATAAAAGACAGGATTGATGCTGAGTATGCAGCCGACAGGGCTTCGATGATATCGGACGAGGAAATGTTCGAGTGGGTCCGTGAAGTATTTGAAGGCAATTTACCGCCATTGAAGGAACAATTGGGTAAATAAACCGTCCGCCCTCGCCAAAGCTTTGGCGGATGCTTGAGCGCATTTAAGCTGACTATGCCGGATAAAAAAATCAATGGTTCGACGCCGCTCACCATTGACCCTGAGCGAAGTCGAAGGGTCAAAGCGGTGTTGTTTGACCTTGGGGATACCTTGCTGAATTTTGGCAGAGTCAAGACGACCCGGCTTTTCATAGCCGGGGCAAGAACATCCTACGATTTCCTAAAAAATATGGGCCAACCGGTGAGCAATTTCAAATATCACTGCTGCCGAAACTTGATACGGCTGCATATACGCCGCTGGCTCTGGAATATAATTGGAAGGGATTTCGATACGCTGGCGTTATTAAAAAAGGTCGGCACGAAAAGAGGCATCAAGCTCGATGAGCAGCAGTGGCGGCACCTGGCGTGGTTGTGGTATGAGCCATTGAGTAAAATCGCACAGGTCGAGCCGAGAATAAAAGAGACCATAAGTTCGCTTAAAAAAATGGGCCTGAAACTCGGAATAGTCTCCAATACCTGTGTGAATGGCTGCTTTTTGGAGAAGCACCTTAAAGAGCTGGGAATACTCGATTTCTTTACGGTTAGAGTTTATTCATACGAATTTGCTTTTCGGAAGCCCGATATTAAAATTTTCAAAGTTGCTGCAGATAGAATCGGCGAGAAGCTGGAAAACATATTATATGTGGGAGACCGCATAAATATGGATATTAAACCTGCACTTAAAGGCGGAATGCACGCTGTTCTAAAAGCCGCTTACACAAATGCCGGAAAGAAAGTTCCAAAAAGGGCCTGGAAAATAAATCAGATTTCCGAACTGCCGGCCCTGATAGAAAAAATCAACGCAGGTTAACGAATAATTAACCGCAGAGAGCGCGGAAAACGCAGAGAAAAAAAATATTAACCACGAATTAACCTTGTCCCCCGCGAAAGCAGGGAACCAGTAATAAGAAATGGATTCCTGCTCCTTCGGCCGTGCTCAGGACAAGTTTCGCAGGAATGGCTATCATGTGTCATTTTTAAGTTTTTATGCCGGAAAGTCGATAAGAAATCTTGTATATGGGTATTGATGCGGCTTATCAGAAATGTATAAATCCCGATTGCGGGACGCAGTTCGACTGCGGGCAGACGCTTTTTAAGTGCTCCGTCTGTGGTGAGCTTTTGGATATACAGTATAACTGGGACAAGATTGAGGCTCCCGATAGATTAGGCGACCGCTGGGCGAACAGAATCAATCGGCTGGATTTTTCAGGCGTATGGCGATTCAGAGAGCTGCTTAATTTCTGCGACGACAAATATAAAGCGACCATAGGAGAAGGCCAAACAATCCTGCAGCAAAATGACGCTGTTGCCAAATATGTTGATATGAAGCCGGGCTGTTTGTATCTGCAATATGAAGGGCTGAATCCGTCCGGCTCGTTCAAAGACAACGGGATGGCGGCGGCGTTTAGCCATGCGAAAATGGTTGGCGCAACTTCTTGCGTGTGTGCTTCGACGGGAAATACTTCGGCATCAATGGCTTTGTATGCACATAGTTGCGGCCTGAAAGCTACGGTGTTTATCGGCTCGGGCAGAATCGCCTTCGGCAAGCTCAGCCAGGGAATAGATTATGGTGCGCAGACCATTCAAATACTCGGCGACTTTGATGACTGTATGCGCCATGTTCAGGATGTCAGCACAAAGCTGGGTCTGTATCTGCTCAATTCACTTAACCCGTTCCGGCTCGAAGGACAAAAGACCATAATGTACCGAATTATTGAGGGCCTGGGCTGGAAGTCGCCGGACTGGATTGTGGTGCCCGGCGGAAACTTGGGCAATTCAAGCGCATTCGGCAAGGCCTTTTACGAAATGAAACAGCTTGGCTTGATTAGGCGGATACCTCGAATGGCAATTATAAACGCTACCGGCGCAGACACACTGACTGAGCTGGTCAATAACAAAAAACTTACCTGGAATGGCGGCAGGGTCAGTCAGGCAATCATCGATGACTATTATGCAGATTTGACGGCCTGTAACTTTTCGCCGCATACCTGTGCATCGGCGATAGAGATATCCCGGCCGGTCAATCTTAAAAAATGCCTGCGGGCGATTGACATATGCAATGGAGTTGTCCGTGCGGTGACCGACGAAGAGATTCTCGATGCAAAGGCAATAATAGGCAAATTCGGTCTGGGTTGCGAGCCGGCCTCGGCGGCAACAATAGCAGGTTTAAGGCATCTAAGGGCTGAAGGCATAGTTGGTGCCGATGAGCGAGTTGCCTGTGTGCTGACGGGACATCCGCTAAAAGACCCCAACGTTACGGTCAACTATCACAAAGAAAGACAGGGTAAGTTCAGCAATCCGCCTATAGAGGCGCCGAATGACCTTGATGCGATTATAAAGCTAATAAAATAAAAAAAGCAAACACATCACTCCAATATCATCCATCGTCAATTAGCGGTTAGACTACTTGCTATAGAAAGACGAAAGAAAATAAAGCCCGCGGTAAGGGCCATAGCCCCAAGAGCGTGCAAAAGGACCGTAATCTGGCTGGCACGATATTGGCCGGGGGTGGTTAAATCTTTTTTATTTGCAAATCTAATTGCGACAATTGCTACCGGCAGAGTAAATAAATAAAACAATCCTGCAAAGAATGTCACTTGGCAAATCAACATAGCTACTGCTAAAATGAAACTCGAAATAAGCACTACTCTGTAAATCCAAATGCAAGTCGGCGCGCCTAACTGGACTACAAGCGTTTTTTTGTTTACTGCGGCGTCGGCGTCTAAATCCGGGAATTCATTTATTAAAATCACCAAAAAAATCAGGATGCTGATAATAAGCGCAGGTAAAATCGGTGTGGCACCAACCGTTTCTGTCTGCAAATAATATGAGCCATAGACTGGAAGCAGACCAAATAATAGTGCAATGACTAACTCGCCAATATAACGATAGCCGAGTTTAACAGGTGGAGCGGTATAGAAAAATCCGCCGAGCAATCCAACAAGGCCGAGAATTAAAATAAAAATGCTCTGTGTCAGCAAAAAAATTATAACACCGATGGCTGAACCGAGGGTGAGCCAGAAAATGCCGGCGAGCAAGGTTGCTTTGGGCGACAGGATACCTTGCTGAATGTATCGACTTCCGCCTGAAAATGGGGTTGGATTTTTATTTGCCCAGTCGTTTCCGGAAACGTGGTCGAAATAATCGTTGGCTATATTTGCGCCGCTGTGCAAAGCCATTATTGCCAGAAGCGCCAGAATAAAAAGACCAGGGGAGAAAGTGCCGGCTGTTGCGTAACCAAGTGTTGAGCCAACTAAAACAGGAGCTGCGCTTGCAACTAAAAACTTCGGCCGCGTGGCAAGTAAAAGAATAATCAATTTTGAATATTCAAAGCGAGACTTCATAAAATATAATTTAATCATAGATTCCGCAGATTGCACGGATTTTCGTTGTAAAAACGGGGGGTCGTGGTGTAAAATGCCCTGAATGGGCAAAAAGGGGTAAGGAAAATTTGTCAAAAAAAGTTCATAAATATTCGAAAATATATGACAATCTTCTATATATGTGAGCTTTCGATTTAAATTTCCTCTAAGAGTTGATAGGTAAGAACAACGGTTGTAAATAGGAGAAAATAACTATGTCCAGTAAATCTTTTAATGTTTCAGTAGAACCGACTGTTCTTATATGGGCAAGAGAAAGTATTGGGATGAGTATAGAGGAGGTTGTCAAGAAGATAAAAGGGATAACAATAAACACTATAAAGGAGTGGGAGAAGAAAAGCGGAGCTGTAAAACCTACCTTTGCTCAGATTGAAACATTATCGAAAATATACAAGAGGCCGCTAAGTGCATTTTTGCTACCTGCTCCGCCCAAAGAACCTCCTTTCCCTAAAGATTTCCGGACAATTCCATCTAAGGAGAAACAATCGCTCAAGCCAAAAACATATTTAGCAATACGAAAAGCCAGACGTTTTCAATACTCTGCCATTGAGTTAATTAAAGAATTAGGTGAAGATAGTAAAAAACTATCCATAAAGGCAAACCCAACAGACAATCCAGAAACGCTGGCAGAAAAGGTGGGAATACAGTTTAGAATTAAAGAATTTTCCCCCCCCACCTCTTTTACTAAAGAAACCGCTTTAGAGGAGTGGATAAAAATATTAGAAAGCAACGGGATATTAGTATTTCAAATCGGCATTACAAAGAATAAGGAAATAAGAGGATTTTCTCTGATTGATGAAGCTATACCTGTGATTGTCCTGAGAAGGTCTGACGAGCCATCGGCCAAGATTTTTACACTTTTCCATGAGTTGGCGCATTTGCTCTTACGGGAGGGCGGTATCTGTGATTTGGAGTCTGATGTATCACACGAAAGATTCTGTAATCACTTTGCCGGGGCATTTCTGGTGCCGAGAGATAAGTTACTAAATCACTCTATTGTAAAAACAAACGCGAAGATAAGAGAATGGCCTGAGAATTTTCTAAGAGATATTGCACAGGATTTCAAGGTCAGCAACGAAGTTATCTTAAGGCGATTATTAATGTTAGATTTGACCACCAAGAAGTATTATCTCAAAAAACACAAAGAATGGAAAAGTAAATATAAAGAATTTCGTAGAGGCAAAAAAAACGAAATCAAGATTTGCCTCCAAGAGAGGGGGAAAAAATATACTTCTATGGTTTTTGACGCTTATGAACGCAAGAAGATCGATGAGATGAGGGTAGCTGATTATCTGGGTTTAACATCTGATAAGATACCCAAAGTTAAAGAGGCAATATAAATTATGGAGTTACCTTTTGGAGATACATATGCGGTTGATAACGATGTTTTAATAATCCTGATGAGATATTATCCTCCGGATAAGGCGGCTTACCATGCTATCTGGGATGAGATAGAAGCCCTAATTAAACAGAAGTGCATCTTTTCTACAATAGTAGTGTATGATGATATAATGAGATATTTGGGTAAAGACGACCGATTAAAGAAATGGGCAATATCACATAAAAAACGTTTCTTTATTTTTCCTGACGAAGAAACATGGCAATTCGCACAAGATATTGTCAGAAAGTTTCCCGATTTAGTTGACAGGAAGAAATTAGAAACAGGCGAACCCGATGCCGACCCCTTCCTGATTGCTTTGGCTAAATCAAAAGGTGCCACTATTGTCACCCAAGAAAGGAAAGACCTTCCTAATAAAATACCGATGGTTGCTTCGCATTATAACGTTAAATCCATAGACCTTCATGAGTTTTTTGAAGAGCGTAAATTAAAATTTGTTAAAGAATAATAAATTATACAGTTAAGAATTTGACAGCAAAAAATAAAAGTTCAGGCAATATGAGATAAACCCATTTATTCCAAATACTTTACCGATGTTACGTTTAAGAAAGCAGAGCTTAAATAAGCTGCCAGCCTGACAGGATAGCTGGACTTACCTGCAATTTTGCCAGATTGAAGGCGGTCTCACCATCGTAGCATAAGAGCATTTATTATAAGCACTTATGCGAACATGCCCTTGCTGTATGGTTCTTGGCACGATTTTTGCGTATATTAAGAATCATAATATGATATCAAATTTGTCAAAATCAGAAGAAATTAATATATTAGCCAGTGGGGCAAGCTGGGCTTGGCCGGAGGCGCTGCGCTATATCTTTCGTCCAAGAGGCGTAAATCTGCTGGTAGCCGACAGGACAAGCGATTTTGTAAACATTATCGAGCGAAGACGAATCCACACGACGATTGTAGATATGGACTCGGAAAAATCGAACGCCTTTACAACTATAAGGATTATTCGGATGCGTTTTCCGCTGCTGCCGTGTATTTTGCTCTCAAGCTCAAGGGACGAAGCAATGCTCAGTGAGGCGCTGCGACTTGACGTCTTTAGCGTTATTGATAAACCGGTCAAGATAAGTATTTTACAGGAACAATTAGATAGATTGTTCAAAAAGAGATATAATAGCGATATCTTCGCGGAGTAATCCGCCTACGGCGGATAAATTGGAAGAAAAAGCAAGAAAGAAAAGCAAGAAGTTTTTTGAAAGGAGTAAGGACAAATGAAGATTCGACCATTGGCGGATAAAGTGCTTGTTCAGCGTCTCGAAGCGGAGACCAAGACAGCAGGCGGGATAGTCCTGCCGGATAGCGCCAAAGAAAAACCGCAAAGAGGCAAGGTTGTTAGTGTCGGTCAGGGCAAGGTGCTCGACGACGGAACACTGAGAAAAGTGCAGGTGAAAAAGGGTGATATGGTGCTTTTTACGAGCTATGCCGGAACAGAGGTAAAAATAGAAGGCAAAGAGCATTTGATTATGAGTGAGTCAGACATAATAGCGGTAATTGAAGAGTAATAATTGTTCGTTGTTCGTGGTTCATTGTTCGTCGATGAACAATGAGCACAGCACAATGAACATAATCGGAGAAATCGATAATCAATAAAAAGGAGAAATAGAGATATGGCAGCTAAAAAGATTGCTTTTGGAACCGACGCACGAGCAGCTATTCGAGAAGGCGTAAAGAAGCTTGCAAAGGCGGTAAAAATTACACTCGGGCCGTGCGGCAGGAATGTGGTTTTGGAAAAATCGTTTGGGTCACCGACTGTCACCAAGGATGGCGTAACGGTAGCCAAAGAAATTGAACTGGAAGATTCCTACGAGAATATGGGCGCTCAGATGGTCAAGGAAGTGGCCTCAAAGACATCGAGCGTGGCCGGCGACGGGACAACGACCGCAACAATTCTGGCCGAGAGTATCTTCGATGAAGGGCTGAAAAATATTACGGCAGGGGCTAACCCAATGCAGGTGAAACGCGGCATCGAAAAAGCGGTGGAGCGAGTCGTTGAAGAGCTGAAAAAGATGAGCACGCCGGTCAAGTCCAGCAAACAAATCGAACAGGTGGCGACTTGTTCGGCCAACCAGGATGTTGAAATCGGCAAAAAATTAGCTGAGGCGATGGACAAGGTCGGCAAAGACGGCGTCATTACCGTCGAAGAGGGCCAATCACTGGAGACAACGGTCGAGCTGGTCGAAGGTATGCAGTTCGATAAGGGCTATCTTAGTCCGCATTTTATAAACAATCTGGAAAATATGACAGTTGTCCTGGAAAAGCCGTATATTCTGGTGCACGAGAAGAAGATAAGCTCGGTTAAAACGCTTGTTCCGCTGTTAGAGAAAGTCGCCAAACAGGGAAAGCCGTTGTTGCTTATAGCTGAAGAGGTCGAAGGCGAGGCGTTAGCGACGCTGGTCGTGAACAAGCTGCGTGGCGTGCTGCAGTGTGCGGCTGTCAAAGCGCCCGGCTTCGGCGACAGGCGAAAGGCCCTGCTCAGTGATATTGCCATCCTGACTGGCGGAGAGGCCATCTTTGAGGACCTGGGGCTTCAGCTGGAAAATATCGAACTGACGCAGCTTGGAAGGGCCAAACGAGTTACTAACGATAAAGACACAACCACAATTATCGAAGGCGGCGGCGGCACGGAAGCCATCAAGGGCAGAATCGAGCAGATAAAAGCGGAGATTGATAAATCCACCAGCGACTACGACATTGAAAAGCTGCAGGAGCGGCTGGCAAAATTGGCCGGCGGCGTTGCTCAAATCAATGTCGGTGCGGCAACCGAGACGGAGGTGAAGGAGAAAAAAGCGCGTGTCGAGGATGCGCTGCATGCCTGCCGGGCGGCGGTGGAGGAAGGTATTCTGCCCGGAGGCGGCGTAGCGATGCTCAGGGTGCTGCCGGCACTGGATAAAATAAAATGCACAGGCGATGAAAAAATCGGCGTTGATATTGTGCGAAGAGCGGTGGTGGCGCCGATTAAGCAAATCGCCGAGAACGCAGGGCTGGACGGCTCAATCGTCGCCCAGAAGGTTATGGAAAGCAAACAGAAGAATTTCGGCTACGATGCGTTACGCAAAGAGTATGGCGATATGGTGGAGTTCGGCGTGATTGTGCCGACAAAGGTCGAAAGGATTGCTCTGCAAAATGGCGCTTCAATTGCTTCGCTGCTGTTGACCACCGATGCCATAGTCAGCGAGATTCCAGAAAAGAAAGAAAAGATGCCTGCGATGCCGCACGGAGGCGGAATGTATTAGTCCGTTACTCGTCGCCCGTGACTCGCTGAACAGAAAATACTAATAATGAATTTTCGATTTTACACAAATGCAGTATCTCAGGCATCCAGAAAGGTTGCATCGGGAATATTTATCGTAGGATTAGTTCTGATAAGTTTCGGTGTGATTATTCTGGCCTTGCCTGAGATTTTTGCATTTCTTGCCGCTGCGATTTTTTTCTTCGTTGGCCTCGGCTGTGCGATTACCGCCATCAAAATCTTCCTGGCCCAGAGAAGATTAAACAAGATGACTCCCGACGATTCAATGGGCTACAGAAAAAACGTCCAAATCCACCACACGAATGGCGGATAAATCCACACCGAAGAATACTACGAATAATTAGGTTCCCCCTTAGCTGCTTATTATAAAATTCCTGTTAATATTCATAGACTCTGTCCTCTATCAGCAACCTTATCAGAGCAGCATTTCCGAAAGAATCCACTTTGACTTCAGCTCTGGCCTGGTCGTGGTGTTGACGCAGGTCACGTTCTACTGTGCCACGCGCATCTTCAGGGATAAAATATGATTCGATGCCATACTCAATTCTGCCGCCTTTTTCCTTGCCTTTAATAACTATGCAGTTATCTGGTACGGATTTAGGCCAAGAATCGTGGATAGAATCTGCGTGCCAGATTCCATCGTCGCCTTTCTTAAGAACCATCCATACCGACTTCAATTGGCGCCCGTGGTGCTGTTCTTGCCATTGTTCTAAAACCGGGGGACGCGAGATTTCATAGTTAAGCCGAGCATAGTAACCGCTCATTATTGAATATGGGTCGTAAGGGGCGACCTTTAGGAGTATTGCTGTTCCTGTTTGCCGTGTGTAGATTTTCCTACCGGGGACAGCGGCAAGAATGAGGGCTTGAGCCATAACGGCTATGATAAACCAACCTAAACGCTTATTCATTTATAAGTCTCCTTTTTTTCAGGTAATTTTCAAAATCGACGCCAGCAAGTATTAAGCCGATGCCGCAAGCGGTGAAGACTGCTGCTTTTAGTAGTAGACCCGTCTCGTACTCAAAAAAGCGGGTAATAATAATTAGAGCAGCAAACAGTATTCCTGCCCAGAAAAGACCCCTGTTCTCCGCAAAAAAGCTGCTGGCGATAAGTCCGATACATAAAACCAGACACGCGAGATTGGAAGCAATAACGATATAAAAATAAAAATTATAAATCCGGTCGCTCGATGGCCACAATGCCCTGACAACTAATTCCAAGAAAACCAATGTTGCTGATACAAGTATTGAAATAGCCATCCAACGGAGCCGACGGTTTGACAACATTGACTTAAAAACAGATACCCATAGTATTGTGGCAATGATATAGCAAGCCGTTACAGGAATTGTCCACATCCAGTTTCCAATTCGGTCAAAATTTGATTCTCGGGCAATTTCTTTGAAGGATGAGATATATGCAATCATAGCTGTAAGAATAGTAGCGATTACCATAGCTGGCACAGCGAAGAATTTAAAACCATCTGTGCGCTCAGATAATAAGCCCCAAGCAAAAAATAGAAGGCCAATACCTGCTGTGGCAAGTGAGAACGCCCAAAGCTCTTCTGCGTCTATAATCGCACATACCATAATGGAAACTCCGAGAGCAAGCAATGAGAAGATAAATGTTAGTACTGAACGCCGAAGATAAGCAAACGGCAGAAAAATGGCAGCAGTAACGATGGGATAATAGCAGAAAGCGTGGGGATTGTCACCAATCCACCAGCAAAAACCTATGAATGATATAATGATAGCTGTCACAGCATTAGGGAGGCTTTCGAGGGCGTATGCCATTATAATAGCACCGATTGTCCAAGCAAAAAGGCCATTGTAGAAATTTTCTTTAATATGGAAAATCTGTGCCAGCAGGCCTATATTTGCGCCGAAAATAAGTGTTCCAAGCACAATAAGGGCATGACCAAGTCGCGGGCTTTTGCCGGAGATTTTCCAGAGATAAAAACCCAAGATATGGCAAGTGAACATACACCCAGCTATCAATACTATTTTGGGAACTGGATGGATTTTATCCCAGTGGGCAGCTACAAAACTGATAACTCCAGCACCGATAAGAGCAGCTCCAATTACATATATTGCAAAAAGCAAATAATTTTTTCTCTCACGGCTTAACCTATCAAGCTGGTATTTTTGCGATATTGTCGCCAATTGCTCCTGATTAATAATGCCATCTGTTTGCCAGCTTTGTATTTCTTGCTTGAGTTGTTCTCTAAAATGATTTGAAATTCTAAAATTCTTTTTCATTTTTTAACCCCTTTATAAACTTCGGTGTGTCTTTCAATAGATGGCACATTTGTCATAAGCGTATATATCCGCATCAATCTTCTATTGTATGTCCACAGGCAGGATTCAGTCAACAAATTATTAATCTTTTCAAGTATAGCGGCGTGCGGCGTAACGATAAGGCATTTAGCGGATTTTTAGGGTGGCAAGGGCAAGGGCTGCGAAGGCGGCGGCCAAGAGCCAGAATCGCACTACAACCTGCGGCTCGCTCCAGCCTTTAAGATGAAAATGATGATGGATGGGTGAACATCTGAAAAGGCGTTTGCCGCCGGTGTATTTGAAGTAGGCAACCTGCAATACCACGCTGGCTAACTCCATTACAAATACGCCACCGATGATAAAAAGCAGAATCTCATTTCTCGTCACCAGAGCACCATAGCCCATCGCAGCTCCCAATGGCAGCGAGCCGACATCGCCCATAAAGGTCTGAGCGGGATGACAGTTGAACCACAAAAAGCCAAGCACAGCACCTAAAATTGCCGAAAAGAATATGCACAATTCACCCGCCTGCGGTATGTGCGGCAGTAAAAGATAACTTGACCAGGTTACAGAGGTGGTTCGCGTCATTGTCTCGGATGCGACATAGCAGAGTATTATCAGCACGAAAGAGATTATTCCAACACAGCCGGCAGCCAATCCATCCATTCCATCGGCCAGGTTGACGGCGTTGCTGGTAGCGGTGATATAGAAAATCGCTATCAAAATAAACATCCAGTTGGCCAGATACAGGCCGTGCTTATAAAATGGCAGCCAGAACAGCTTGGCATCGGGGATGTTGACAAAATCAGAGTATAAAAATGATGCGATAAGGACGGCTCCGCCGATTTGGAAGATGAGTTTTTCCCAGGCGAGAAGGCCGCTTCTGCTTCGATGTCGAATAGCGCCGGTAAGCTTTAGCCAGTCATCCATAGCGCCAAGTGCGGCAAACCAGACAATCAGAAAAAATGCTTTCTGGATAAAAGGATTGTTTAATTTGGCCCATAACAGGGTGGTAAAAAGAGAGGCAAGAATGATAATAAGGCCACCCATCGTGGGCGTGTTGGCCTTTTCCTTGGTCAATTCGTTAAGGGCGGCATGATAGAATTCGGGTCTATCGCCGATTTTTTTTCGCATCAGCCAGCGAATAATCTCAGGGCCAACCAAAAAGGCAATCAGCACACTGGTCAAAATCGCTGCAATCGAGCGAAACAACACATATTGATAGGCATAAAAGCCGAATCGCTCACCAGCATGCAAATGCCATAATAAATGATATATCATTTTCGATTTTCGATTTTGGATTTGCGATTTTCAATTTTCGTCGACAATTGGAAATCAGCGATCGCAAATCGTCAATTCTTTTAGTTTTTCGGTAGCCATTTCCAGTTTGGCTATCCGTGAACCTTTGACTAATATTATATCGTTATCTTTTATGAATTTCTGCAGGTTATTACAAGCTGATAGGGTATCTTCAAAACATTTTACCTGCAAATCGAACGAAGCGGTTTTTTCAGCGGATTCAGCGGCAATTTTTGCCAGTTTGCCGACGGCTATTAAGAGCTGCACTTTTGCCTTGGCAATAGCAACGCCCAGCTCAGCGTGCAGTTGCTCGCGATGCTCGCCGAGTTCAGCCATATCGCCACAAATAAACACGCGCCTGCGTTTATGGGTAGGGTCAAGATATGTTAATATGTCCAGTGCGTTTTTCATCGAGGCCGGGTTTGCGTTGTAACAGTCATTTAATACCGTCAGGGCGCCGAGCTGCAGCAATTCAGCCCGCATAGGAAGGGCCTTTAGAGTCTTTAGGCCTCGCGCAAAATCATCAATAGTCAAATCAAACCGGCTACAGACAGCCCAGGCGGCAAGAGCGTTTTCGATATTGCCGGGGCCGGCCAGCGGCAATTTAATTTCTTTGTTGTTGATGGAAAATCGGCTGCCGTAGCCATCGGAAATAATATTGCTGGCCTGATAATCACAACCGTCAACATTGCCGAAGGTTACAACTTTGGATAGATTGCCACGTCGCTGCGCTCCTCGCAATGACACAACATCAAGTGTGATATCTGCGTTTATTATCAAGATACCGTCTTCCAGCAGTCCTTCCGCTATAGATAATTTTTCATTTGTTATCGCCTGCAAATTACCGAATCCCTCCAGATGAGCCGGCTGAACATTCGTTACCACAGCGATATTTGGCTGAGCGATGCGAGTTAAGTAAGCTATCTCACCGGGGTGGTTGGTGCCCAGTTCGGCAACGACAATTTGATGTTCCGGGTCGGCGCCAAGTAATGTCAATGGCAGGCCTATCTGGTTATTGAAATTCTTCGGCGACTGAAAAACACGATGGTTCCGGCTTAAGACGTGATAGACGATTTGCCTTACCGTTGTTTTGCCTACTGAGCCGGTTATTGCAATTACCTTAAAGCTGCACAAGCGACGATATTCTCGCGCAAAGTCACCGAGGGCTTTTACTGTATCGTTGACCTTGAGTATCGCTTTGCCGGCAAGTTTGCCGCTTGCGATATCTTTGCTGACTACTGCGCAGACAGCGCCCTTGGTAAAGGCGTCCGATACGTAATCGTGGCCATCAAAATTTTCGCCGGGAATTGCAAAGAAGCAGTCACCTGCCTTTGTGGTTCGCGAGTCGGTGCTGACGCCGGCGAAAACCTGCTTGATTCTCGATACTCGATTCTCGATACTCGATTTCCCCCTTCTACGAGTATCCAGCATCCAGCATCCAGCATCGAGACGTGCATTTATTATTCCGGCCAACTCTGCTATCAGAGATTTTTTCATTTTATTCTTTCAACAATCTGCTCCTCAGAAAACCTTGGAAACCTCACTATAAGCAAGAAAAGCATAAAAATCAAGTTCTCTGCAAAAAAGCCGCTTGTATATAGAAGCAAGCTATGATATAATTTTATTGATGATAAAGGAGTTTGAAATCATCAGTGAGATTGCCGATATAGAGATCATCGCTATTGGTAAATCAATTAGGATTCTTAAAAGATTAAAAAGGTTTTATGGCGAGGGTCGGTGGCGCAAACTTAAGGGTGTAACAACGGTGAAATTACCGGATGGAACCATTTGTAAAGCTGAAGTCCACTGGTACGAATCCAGTAGCGCAGGCAGAAAAGAATTTAAGATAAAGCGAATACTATTATGAACACAAAATCACAAAAACAATATTATGTTCTGTGCATCAACAACGAAAACTATCCAGCTTCGCTGGAAATACGCAAAATATATCAATGCATTCCGGACCCTCAAGCAGAATCACATAACCAAATTAGGGTGGTCGATGAATCTGGCGAAGATTATCTGTACCCGCAAGAACTTTTCCTGCCCATTAAAGTTCCTGAACAAGCAGTGCGAGCGTTTGCGCACAGGTCGTAAAGAAGTAAGACAGGGACTGATAGGTTTGAAATGAAATATCTAATTATAATTGAAAAAACAAAAACTGGTTTCTCGGTTTTTTCTCCCGATTTGCCGGGCTGCATAGCAACCGGCTCTACCAGGAAGCAGGTAGAAAAAATATGAAAGATGCCATTGCTTTCATCTGGAGGGAATGCATAAAGAAGACCTGAAAGTTCCACAACCTCATAGCTCTTCAACCTATTTGGAAGTGCCTTGCTGTTCAAAGAATACTTGGATAAATTGCCTTTTGATGTTCCTGTTTGGTTATGGGTTATCAGTTCTGTGTTGTTTATTGTCGGAGCATACTTAGCAAAGGTATGGGAGCGAGTCAATGAGAGTGGCTGTCGTTGGCAGCGCATTATAGACGAGCATATTGCTGCGTTAGAGCCGGAGCTTTTTGAGAGGGGTGGTCTTTACAAAACAATCGTCAATATCGATGAGAAGACGAAGAACCAAAAGAAGGAACAAGATGTTGCTCGTGTTAATATTAAGCTTGCACGGTTTTTCTTCCGGCTCTGGGTGATAGCTCTTGGGGTATCTATTCTTTTTATTATCCTCACTTTGGTCTGTAGTTATCTTAGGTGGGCAGCGGAATTTATTATGAAATGTTAATCACCTTCTTTATTCGTTGTTTTCAATTCGTTTCCTAAGAAATTCTTTGGCAATTTTTTTGTCATCGAAGTTGATCTTTTGCGTTCCTATTATTTGATAGTTTTCGTGGCCTTTGCCCGCTATCAGGACAATATCATTTTTTTCAGCGGTTTTTATAGCCAATTCAATGGCCTTTCTTCTATATTGTTCAACTGTAATCCTTGGTGAGTTGGCGTTTTCAAAGCCGGCGACAATTTCTTTTATTATATCTTCAGGTCGCTCGGTTCGTGGATTGTCACTGGTTACGACAATAAAATCAGCGAATTGTTCGACGACCTTGGCCATGCGAGGCCGCTTGGTTCGGTCTCTATCGCCGCCACAACCGAAGACGACCCTCAATTTGCCTTTGCATAGAGGTTTTAGTGTTGAAAGGACATTTTTCAGGGCATCGTCCGTGTGAGCATAATCGATAAGAACAGTGAAATCACCATCGAAATCGATTTTTTCCAGCCGGCCAGGTATTGTTTGCAGGGCTGATAGGCCGGCTGCTATCGTTTCCAAATCGAAACCGGCTGCAAGGCACAAGCCGGCTGCCGCGAGAGAGTTACTGACATTATGTCGGCCCAGAAAAGCGGTCTTGACGATGAATGATTGGCCCGAGTATTCCAAAGTAAAGATAGTTCCGTTTATATCCATTGATTCGATGTGGGCAGTTAAATCGGCCGGCTCATCGACGGCATACCACAGGATTCCGGCTTTGGTTTGTCCGGCTATCTGTTCGGCATGCGGTGATTGTTTATTTAATACGGCGGTGGCATCAGCGGATAGCATCTTAAAGAGATTTGCTTTAGCGGCCAGATAATCTTCTTTGTTTTTATGATAGTCGAGATGGTCGCCGCCGAGGTTTGTAAATGCGGCGGCCTTGAAGTTAATAGCTGCCAGACGGTTTTGAGAAAGTGCGTGACTGCTGGCCTCGATGACCATATACCTTGCACCGGCTTTGACCATTTGCGATTGCGCCTCGGCAATAACCAGACAATCAGGCGTTGTTAAGGTTGCCTGTGAACTGGCCATGCCGGTATCATAAATAATTGTGCCGATAAGGCCGCACTTTTCGCCGGCTGTCTGGATTATCGAGCGGACAAGGAAAGCGACGGTAGTTTTTCCATTTGTGCCGGTGACGGCCAGATTTATCAATTTTGAAGCCGGGTTGCCGCTCCCTGCCTGTGCCAGAATCGCCGCTGCTTCTGCGGAATCGTCAACGATTATTATTTGCGAATCCTTACGATGATATGGCCTTTCGCAAACGATATATTTAGCGCCGTTGGCAATGGCTTGTTCGATAAAGTTGTGGCCGTCATAGGCTGTGCCATCGATAGCCACGAATACATCGCCGGCTTTAACAAGCCGTGAATCAACACGAACATTCGGCACCTTGCCGGCAGAAACAAGATTAAAAAGCTCGTTAAAAAGCATTCGGCACTTTCACAGAAAAGAATTTTGCCTATTTTAGCCAAAAGAAAAGAAATTGCGATGAAAATTCAGGGCTTTGCGTTTATAATTGGATGATTGTAAGTTCTCCGCCTTTGCGAGGACAAGCCCGCCAGGCGTAAGGCGGGCAAGGTTTGCTAAATTAAAAAAAGAATCCACTTTTGGGAATCTAATGAAAGGGATTAGTTATGAGAGATAGATATATTCTCGTTATTTATTTAGTTTTGTTGTTTGCTTGCCTTATTCTGCCCGCACCTGTGATGGCGCAGGAACAGGTGTCTGAATCAAATGAAGCGGACTATTACGCTGTGTTTATGGAAGGCAAAAAGGTAGGTTTCGCGATACAAAGCCGAGTCGTAGCGGAAGGGAAAGTAACTACCACCGAAAAAATCAGCATTACGGTAAGCCGAGCCGATGTTCCGGTAACTATGAATGCGACCGAAACCAGTATCGAGACGACTGGCGGTGAGCCGTTAGGTTTCCAGACCGAACAGCAACTCGGTGCGATGACAATGAAAGTAACCGGCACAGTTGATAAGCAAGGGAAGGCAAGCCTGACAATTATCTCAATGGGGGCGGAGCAAAAAAATACGATTGAATGGCCGATTGGCGCTGTGATGGCTGAGGGCTTGCGCCTGCTGGTGTCGAAAAAAGGTCTTAATCAAGGAACGGAATACACCGCCAAGGTGTTTAGTCCGGGGATGTTACAGGCCCTCGATGCCCGAATACGTATAGGGCCAAAACAAAACGTTGACCTGTTAGGACGTGTGGTAGCTTTAACAGAGGTTACATGCATCTATAATATACCGGGGGCAGGTGAGATTATAAGCACCGGCTATGTTGATGACGACCTTCGCGACCAAAAAGTCATTCTGCCTGTAGCGGGGATGCAAATGGAGATGCTCGCCTGCGCCAAGGAGTTTGCTCTCGGCGAGAACGATGTTTTTGAAATGATTAATAAGATGTTTTTGGCCAGCCCGGAGCCGCTGAAGGATGTTCGGTCAGCTAAATCGATAACCTATCATTTAAGTCCAATTGAGGAGACAACCAAGTTGAATATACCATCCGGAGACAGTCAAAAGGTGCAGCATCTCGAAGACGGCAAAGTAATTGTGACGGTTGAGCCGGTTGAAGCACCGACAGGGGCAAAATTTCCTTATAAGGGCAGCGATTCAAAGGTACTTGAGGCAATGAAGCCTACAAGATTTGTGCAGAGCGACCGTAAAGAGATAATCGACCTTGCCCGCCAGGCGATTGGTGATACCAAAGATGGAGGTGAGGCGGTCCGAAGAATCGAGGCATTTGTGGCCAAATACATCAAGAGGTTCGATTTATCGGTTGGCTATGCATCGGCAGCGGAGATTGTCGCCAGCAAACAGGGAGACTGCACGGAATTCGCAGTGTTGACAGCAGCATTATGTCGGGCTGTAGGAATTCCCTCTAAGGTGGTTACAGGAGTTGCGTATGTGGATGATTGGGCAGGCCTTATGGGATTCGGCGGGCATGCGTGGGTGCAGGCGTATGTCGGCGATAAGTGGGTCGGTCTGGATTCGGCTTTTCAAAGCGCAGGATGGGGAGGTTTCGGCCCGGGACATATCGCTTTAGCTGTCGGCAACGGTGACCCGGTGGACTTCTTTAATTTAGCCGGCACTATGGGCCAGTTCAAAATCGACAAGGTAATAATGAGTAAATGAGCTGATGACTAATTGTAGCGACTCGTATTCACGCATCTAATCAAACTGGATGTCGGCGAGGATAAATTCGACGTTGCTGTTGCCGTTATAGGTATTAATCTGCGGCTGGTAAGCAACATTAAAGAAATCATTATCAAGCAGTTTCTTCTCCAATCTTCCAAACCGAAAGCCAATGCAACGGATGGTGGCTGCATTGTCGGTAATTGTAAGCTGCAGATGCTCGCTGCCTGAGCCGACCCTTCTGGGCACAGAAGCAAGACGCACGCCTTTCGTTGCGAAAATCGGCTCGGGGTTGCCCTGCCCGAATGGGCTGAGCGTTTGCAGCTCGCTGACCTTTTCTTTGCTAAAATCACCCAAACGGGCCAGCGCATCGATGTATAGTTTTGCAACTATATCAGTATCGTTCAGGTTTTGTCTTGTATAGTCCTCGAAATCGGCTGTGAATTGGTCAATTTTGTTGAGTTCGATGGTTATACCGGCGGCCATTTTATGGCCCCCATACTTGACTAAATGTTTTGAGCAGGCCTTGATGGCGCTGAGCAAACAGAAGCCCGGAATCGACCGTCCGGAACCTTGAGCGATACCATCTTCGGCTGGCTCGGCGTTAATCAGAATCGTCGGACGACAGAATTTCTCGGCGATTCTCGACGCTACGATGCCTATCACGCCGCCATGCCAGTTTTCATCTGCCAGCACGATGCTTTTCTTGTCGGGATGGTTCAGCCCGTATTCTGTTATCATTTCACAGGCCTGCTTGAATATCTTTTTCTCACACTGCTGGCGTTTGTTGTTTTGCTGCTTGAGATATTCTGCTATTTGCATTGAGCGAATCTGGCTGTCGCTTGTTAGAAGCTCGACGGCCAATCTTGCGTGTCCCATTCTGCCTGCTGCGTTGAGTATCGGGGCAAGCCGAAAGCCGATATGGAAGCTGTCGAGCTCCTGGTCAGCCAAACCAGCCGATTCAATCAGGGCCTGTATGCCGGAAAGTTTGCACTGCGGTAAGGTATTGAGACCAAAACTCGTTAAGACTCTGTTCTCACCACGCAAATCAACAACATCGGCGATAGTCCCCATCGCAGCCAGAGACGTTGCATTTAGCATAAATTCGCGAAGTTTCGGTTCGAGTTTTGGGCCGGCCTTGAATTCGTTGGCAACTGCCCAGCCGAGCTTAAAGGCGACCATCGAGCCGGATGAATCCTGGTTAGGATAAGATTGTTCCAGCGCAGGATGGACAATGGCGACGGCTTTCGGCAGGCGAGGTTCAACCTCGTGATGGTCGGTTATTATCAGCTCAAGACCCAATTGCTCGGCAAGTGAGGCTTCGCTAAATGCCGTGATGCCGCAGTCAATTGTTATCAGGAGTTTAGTTCCGGATTCCGCCAGAGACCGGACGGCTTCAGCGTTCAGGCCATAACCCTCGTCGATACGATGAGGGATGTAATAATCGACATCGGCGCCGAGCAATTTTAGAATCTGCCAGAGGATTGCGACACCGGTAATTCCGTCCACGTCATAGTCACCGTAGAGAGTGATTTTTTCCCTGTTTTTGATGGCTTGTTTTAATCGGCGAACTGCTGCTTCAACTCCCGGCATTTGCTGCGGATCTATGAGATGAGTCAGTTTAGGCCTTAAGAAAATTGTGCCTGTTTGGGAATCTGTTATTCCACGATTGATTAGAACCTGCGCTAAAAGAGGCGAAACCTTCAGCGACCTGGCGAGCTGCTCAGAGTGTCTGTCCGGCGGGGAGATTATCCATAGTTTGTCTTGCATCCGTGCTGAAAGTGGCATGCCGTTTTGGCCTTTCTTTGCAACTGATATTCAAAGAAATAGTAAATAATAAATATTAAATAGTCAATCGTTTATGCTCTCATATACAGGCCGCCATTGACGGCTATGTATTCGCCGGTGATAAAGCCGGCGGCGTCGCCGGCTAAAAACAGCACCGCTTTTGCTATATCATCGGCAGTTCCATTTCTGCCGAGCGGAGTTTGTTGTGCGGTTTTTTTTCTTCTCCGGGCGTCGCTGAACCGCTGGTGGAAGCGAGTTTCAATAAAGCCGGGAAGGACGCTGTTGACGCGGATACCATAGGGAGCAAATTCCTTTGCCATAGCGATAGTTTCGGTGGCTACTGCGGCTTTAGCTCCTGCATAAATTCCTGCGCCATCGCCTCCGCCGTGATGGCCGGCCACCGAGCCGATATTGATAATGCTGCCCTTGCTTTTTTTAAGATACGGCAAAGCAGCCCTGGTTACCAAAAAGATACTGAGGACGTTGGTGGCATATACGTCGTCGTGGTAAGCTACGGTAGCGGTTTCAAATGGCTGGCGGTCGATGAGCGAGCCGGCGTTGTTGACAAGGATATCAATGCCGCTGAATTGCTTGGCGAACTGCTCAACCATTTTATTGACCTGCTTTTCATTGCGAACATCAGCGCGAAGTAAGAGGCCATCGCTATATTTTTTTACCAGCTTTAGGGTTTTTTCGGCGCCGGCTTTTGTCCGGAAATAATGAACTCCGACGAAACAGCCCTGCCGGCTGAACAGGACCGCTGTCGCAGAGCCGATGCCGCTGCTGGCACCGGTAACCAGAACCTTTTTACCCTTGAGGTCTTCGTAAATCATTTCAGATGCAAACCCCACCTCAAAGGCGGGGCTAAATATTTAGAGGTTTTTGACTGTTACTATCTTTGTTAGAGCAGCTCGTCGATAGCGGCAGAGATGTCCTTTTTGCTGGTCAGGCCGACCCATTTTTTCTGCACATGGCCGTCTTTGAACAAGATAATTGTCGGTATCGCATTTATGCCGAACTCTATCGCACTATCACGAGCGTCGTCGGTATTGAGCTTGCAGATTTTGGCCTTGCCGGAGAATTCCTTGGCAACCTCCTCGATAATAGGAGCTATCATTTTGCAGGGGCCACACCACGGCGCCCAGAAATCAACCAGCACAGGCACATCTGAATTGTGAACAGTCTCATCAAAAGTATTATCTTTCAGCTCAATAACTTTACCAGCCATTACTTTATCCTTTCAACCAAGATTTTCCTGTAAAACAAGGGCTTGTCTAAATCGATATGATACACCAATCTTGCTTGAAATAGCAACCAATTTTGCAAGGATTTTGTCTTTATTTTACCAACCGCCTGGCTGGAGGATATCGCTGACGGCTTCATTCCACCAGTTCGGGTCTCTAAGATACTGCTTTAACATCATAGCGGCGTTAACGCCATCGCCTACGGCTGTTGCCAACTGCATAGCTGCGCCGATTCGGCAATCGCCGGCCACAAAGACGCCCGGCACTTTCGTTCGAAGATATGCGCAATCGCACTTGATAAAACCACGGTCGGTAAGCTCCACGAAACCCTTCAAAAAGCCGGTGTTCGGCACCATACCGATAAAGATAAATACGCCATCGCAGGGATAGTCTTCCTCCTTGTTTGTTTTTACATTTTTTAATTTGGCCGATAGGATACCACGTGGGCAGCAGTGGCATACGCCACGCCGTGTGCCAGTATCCCACTGTGGCTGGACTTTACCTTTGCCCTGGATGGCGGTTGCGACGGTGCTGTATTTGATAACCAGATTTGAGTTTGGCTCGTTGGCCTTTGCCAGAAGCTCCTCAATAAGAACTTTTGATGCCCGGAATTCATCTCTGCGGTGAATCATCGTAACCTTACCGGCGAACTTTGCTATGTGCAGCGTTTCTTCTACTGCGGTATTTCCTCCGCCGACGGCGACAACATTCTTGCCCTTGAAAAATGGTGCATCGCAGGTTCCGCAATAGCTGACTCCTGAGCCGACAAATTCCTCTTCGCCGGGGATGCCAAGCTTGCGATAGATACTGCCCGGCGCCAAAATGACAACTCTTGCGGTGAATTTATCCGCCAGACTTATGGCGGATTTGTCTTTGTCGCAGTAAACGGCGATATTGCCGTCTTTTAGTTTTTCAAGTTTTGTAACTTCACAGCCGGTTTTTATCTCAGCACCGAAGCTCTCGACCTGTTTTTGCATTTGTTGGATTAGGCCGGCGCCATCGATTCGCTCGATGGCTGGGTAGTTTTCTATTCTGTCGGTAGTTATGATTTGTCCGCCGGGGGAAAACTTTTCCAGCATCAATGTCTTTAATCTATCGCGTGCTGTATAAAGCGCCGCTCCCAGCCCCGCCGGCCCAGCACCAACTATAATAACGTCATAAATATCGCTCATTTTCTATCCATTCGAAAGTCTAAACCTGCCGTGAAACGGCAGGCTAAATATCATTTTAATTTTGATGCTATGTTTTTACATACTGTTTCTTCCTTTAAGTTCAGATATAATATCCTTAAATAAGCTCCGGAGGGTTCCTGTGAAAATACTTCCACCAACAGAATATAAAACACAAGATTATAGACAAGATCATTAACCAAAAAAATGCATAGGTTAGTAGTTGAGGTAAGCAAATCCATTCGTTTGATGATCCAAAAATGGCAAACAGAACACTTAAAACCAACATTGCAAACATAAGAACAAGTACACCAACATTAAATTTTTTATGTCCACGGTTGCCAATGCGTTTTTTCTCAACAAGAATCGAAATCGCTTCTAATTTTTCTTGAAACTTTAAATGGTTATCTAAAAAAACACACTTTAAGTTTGGAACATTTTTGATTAGGTATTTTCTTATCCCATAATCGTATGGAACAGAAAGTTCCTCCTCGTAAAACAGAAAATCGGGATAAAGTCTTGCAATCTGATGGTCAAGATAATGAGTGTACAGG
>Ga0299912_10000228_pt1 | contig 56693 bp, 53 predicted proteins | sample RVTome_2_FD_207667 | JGI IMG/M metagenome (GOLD analysis project Ga0299912, IMG submission 207667) | Soil microbial communities from uranium-contaminated site in the Upper Colorado River Basin, Wyoming, United States - RVT95D214 (version 2) ... | reverse complement strand
CAGCGGCGCTCGAAACAGTCGAAGCCGGGCTCGATGAAGGGACGGGTGATCTGGCGCGCGCGATCGGAACGGTAGTTCATGGAGATCAGCACGTCGCCGTCCTCGAAGGTCACCGGCTTCCCGCCGGCGGGAACGACCCAGGTACCCTTGACGAATTCGTCGGTTTCGCCGCGGGCATAGGCCATCTCCAGCGCGCTGAGGGCGTCCGGCGCCTGGAACTCGGCGGCACAACCGGTGATCAGGTCGTAAGCGGCCTGGATGCGCGGCCAGCGGTGATCGCGGTCCATGGCGTAGTAGCGGCCGATGATGGAGGCGATACGGCCGCCGCCCAGCTGGTCGATTTTCTCCTGCATCAGGCGCAGCGACTCCGTCGCGCTCTTGGGTGGAGTATCGCGGCCGTCGAGGAAGGCGTGCACGTACACGTTTTTGGCGCCGCGCTGGATCGCCAGCTCGACCATGGCGTGGATGTGCTCCTCGTGGCTGTGCACTCCGCCGGGGGACAGGAGACCGAGGATGTGCACCGCCTTGCCGTTGTTCACCGCCAGATCCACCGCGTCGGTCAGGGTCTGGTTGGTATAGAACGAGCCGGTCTTGATGGCGCGGCTGACGCGGGTGAACTCCTGGTACACCACGCGGCCGGCGCCAAGATTGAGGTGCCCCACCTCGGAGTTGCCCATCTGGCCGGCGGGAAGGCCGACCTCGGCGCCGGAAGTGCGGATAAAGGTGTGCGGGCACTCACTCCAGAGGCGATCCCACACGGGAGTGCGGGCGCTGAGCACGGCATTGTGCTCGGGGTTTTCCGAGTATCCCCAACCGTCGAGCACGATGAGTAGAAGCGGACGGGGTGTGCTGTTCGCTGGCATGTTCAGAGTGTCGGATTCTGGTGGAAGGTAGAGATTAGACGAAGTCTAACGGCAGATATGCAATGCCGCCATAGCCGCCACCATCACCCCGGGGGTAACGGCTCCGACGCTGGCAGGACATGAATAACTGCATCAAAGTATTAGAATAAAGCTCTTCTCAAATGAGCCTTTATTGTATATTGTTTTGCTGTGCAAAGGCAGCATCATCGGCGGAGAAAAACAGTAAAATCATGACGCAACACAACATGTGTGCGATGCCGGGCGGGGGAGAGATGTCAGCAACCGAATCGGACAGTAACGGCCTCATCACCCGTGACGAGGACATCGATCGCGCCTCCCGTTCCCTCAAGGCCATGTCCCACCCCCTGCGCCTCAAGATCCTCTGTACCCTGGGCGACCAGGAGGTCAGCGTGCAGGACATCGTCGAGCGGGTCGGCACCTCACAGAGCAATATCTCCCAGCACCTTGCCATCCTGCGCGACAAGGGTATCCTGTCGGCGCGCAAGGACGCCAACCGGGTTTTCTACCGGGTGGAGGACGGCCGGACCCTGGCCCTGATCCGGATGATGCGCGACGTTTTCTGCACCATGGGCTAGGCCTGCCGCTTGCGCGGCGCCGCCCCGGTCCCCATCTAAAGCCGTTTCCATCAAGTATCAACTGAGGTTAATTTCATGACTGTCGAACGTATCGTGCGCATCGTGGCCGGTTTCTTCGTTCTGCTCAGCCTGAGCCTGGGCGTGGAAGCGAGCCCCCTGTTCCACAACGTCAACTGGCTCTGGTTCACCGGCTTCGTCGGCCTGAACCTGTTCCAGAGCGGCTTCACCAAGTTCTGTCCGCTGGACACCATCCTGAAGAAGCTGGGCGTCCCCAGCGGCGGCACCGCCTGCGCCTGACCGCCCTTCTCCGACCGGCGGCGCCTGCCGCCGGTTTCACCTCACTCCGGCGACCCACACTGACCCATGCAGCAATTCGGCGAATTCTTCATCAATCACTGGGACCTGTTCCTGGCCCTGTTCGTGACCCTCGGCATGCTGGCCTACACGGCCTTCGGTGCGCGCCTGCGCGGCTATACGGAAGTGCCGCCGCTGGAAGCGGTGCAGCTCATCAACCATGAGGACGCCGTGCTGGTGGACGTGCGCGAGGACAGCGAATACGCCACTGGCCACGTGCAGGACTCCATCCACATCCCGCTGGGCAAGTTCGCCGGCCGCATGAACGAGCTGGAGTCCTACAAGGCCCGCCCGGTGGTGGTCGGCTGCCGCAGTGGCCACCGCTCGGCCCGCGCCTGCGCCATGCTGCGCAAGCAGGGTTTCGAGAGGGTCTACAACCTGCGCGGCGGCATACTCGCCTGGGAAAGCGCCAGCCTCCCCGTCAGCAAGGGCGGCAAGCGCAAGAAAAAATGAGGGTTTTCCATGCCTAAGGTCGAAATCTATTCCACCGGCAGCTGCCCCTACTGCGTCCGTGCACGCAACCTGCTGGAACGCAAGGGCGTGGCGTACACTGAATACCGCGTCGATCTGAAGCCGGAGCTGCGCCCCGAGATGGAACGGCGCGCCCAGGGCTGCACCAGCGTGCCGCAGATTTTCATCGATGATCGCCATATCGGCGGCTGCGACGACATGCATGCCCTCGATGCCGGCGGCGAACTGGACGCCCTGCTGAAATAGGGGGGCCGCATGAGCGACGGTCTGCACATCGTCTGTCCTCACTGCGATAGCGTAAACCGCGTCCCGCGCGAGAAGCTCGGCGCCGGCAACTGCGGCCGCTGCAAAAAGCCGCTGTTCACCGCCCACCCCCTGGCCTTGCGCGAAGCGAACTTTGCCCAGCACCTCAGCCGCAGCGACATTCCGCTGCTGGTGGACTTCTGGGCCAGCTGGTGCGGCCCGTGCAAGATGATGGCGCCGGTGTTCGAGCGCGCCGCCGCCGAGCTGGAGCCGCAGGTGCGCCTGGTCAAGGTCAATACCGAGGAACAGCAGGCGCTCGCCGCCCGCTACGGCATCCGCAGCATCCCCACCCTGATCCTGTTCAAGGACGGCCGGGAGGCCGCACGCGTGGCCGGGGCGCTGGATTTGCAGAACCTGCTGGCCTGGACCCGGCAGCATCTTTAAGTACCGCGGCACCCAATCCATCCGATCCACACCAACACTTCAAGGCCCGACCATGTCCGAGAAAGACAGCACCACCGCCCCGAGCGCCGAGGCCCAGCCGCAGTTCGCCATACAGCGCGTGTACCTCAAGGATGTCTCGTTCGAGACGCCCAGTTCGCCTGCGGTCTTCGCCGTGCAGTGGCAGCCCGAGGTCAACGTGGAACTCAACTCCGGCGGCACCCGTCTGGCCGACGACGTCTACGAAGTCGTGCTGACGCTCACCGTCACCTGCAAGGTCGGCGACAAGACGGCCTATCTGGTGGAAGTGCAGCAGGCCGGCATCTTCACCATCGCCGGTTTCGACGAGGCCACCCTGGGCGGCATGCTGGGCAGCTACTGCCCCAACGTCCTGTTCCCCTACGCCCGCGAGGCCATCGGCAACCTGGTCAGCAAGGGCAGCTTCCCGCAGCTGATGCTGGCGCCCATCAATTTCGATGCCCTGTACGCCCAGCACCTGGAGCGACAGCAGGCCCCCGCCGAGCAGGAAGCGCCGGTACACTGATGGCCGCGCCGACCATCGCCGTTCTCGGTGCCGGCTCCTGGGGCACGGCGCTGGCGATCCTGCTGGCGCGCAACGGCACGCCCACACTGCTGTGGGCGCGCGATGCTGAACAGGCCGCGGCGATGAACGCCGGACGCTGCAACCCGCGCTACCTGCCGGACATCACCTTTCCCGCCGCACTTGGCGCCACCGCCGACCTGGAGCAGGCGCTGGCCGCCGCCGACGACGTGCTGCTGGCGGTGCCCAGCCACAGTTTCCGCGCCACCCTCCAGGCCATCGCGCCCTATATCACGCAGACCACACGCCTGGCCTGGGCCACCAAGGGCCTGGAGCAGGGCAGCCGCAAGCTGCTGCACCAGGTGGCGGCGGAGGAGCTGGGACAGGAACTCGCCCCCGCGGTCATCTCCGGCCCCACCTTCGCCCGCGAAGTGGCCGCCGGGCTACCCACCGCGGTCACCGTCGCCTCACGCGACGCCGCCGTAGCCCGTTTCTTCGCCGGCCGGCTGCATGACACCACCTTCCGCGCCTATACCAGCGATGACGTCACCGGCGTCGAACTGGGGGGGGCCATCAAGAATGTACTGGCCATCGCCGCCGGTATCGCCGACGGCATGGGTATGGGCGCCAACACCCGTGCCGCCCTGATCACCCGCGGCCTGGCCGAGATGATGCGCCTGGGCGTCGCCCTGGGCGGACAGCCGGAAACCTTCATGGGCCTGGCGGGCCTGGGCGATCTGGTACTCACCTGCACCGACGACCAGTCGCGCAACCGCCGCCTCGGCCTGGCCCTCGGCCGCGGCACGGCCCTGGAACAGGCACGGCAGGACATCCGGCAGGTGGTGGAGGGCGTGCAGACCGCCGCCGAGGTCCGGGCACTGGCCGTCGAGCACGGCGTCGACATGCCCATCACCGAACAGGTCTGGCGCGTCCTGCACGAGGACCAGCCCGTGGCCGTCGCCGTGCAGAACCTGCTGGCCCGGGAACAGAAAGAGGAAAGGGCGTAGGCCGGACATAGCGCAGCGGTGTCCGGCAAACCTTGCCCGACACCGCTGCGCTATATCGGCCTGCGTGCCTGGTTATTCGAAGCCCTGCTGCCGCCACGCCTCATACAGGATCACCGCCGCCGCATTGGACAGGTTGAGGCTGCGATTGCCCGGCCGCATGGGGATGCGCAGGCGCTGCTCCGCTGGCAGGGCATCGATGATCTCCTGCGGCAGGCCGCGGCTTTCCGCCCCGAACAGCAGCACATCCCCGTCCCGGTATGCCACCGCGCTGTAGTCCTGCCGCCCGCGGGTGGTACAGGCCAACACCCGCGCCGGGCGCACCGCCTCCAGGAACGCCCCATAGCTGTCGTGCACCTTCAGCGCAGCGTATTCGTGGTAGTCCAGCCCGGCCCGGCGCAGGCGCCGGTCGTCCAGTTCGAACCCCAGCGGCCTGATGAGATGCAGTTGCGCACCGGTGTTGGCGCACAGGCGGATGACGTTGCCGGTATTGGGCGGAATCTCCGGCTGGAACAGAACGATGTGGAACATAGAGGCAGATACAAGAGGAAAGTGACACGATACAAGAAAAACCCCTGTTACTCTCTTTTTTTCCCTTGTATCTTGTCACTTTCCTCTTGTATCTGACACACCATGCATACCCAAGACAAACAACTCCTCGCCGTGGATTTCTGCGGCATGAATTTCGCCTCGCCCCTGGTGCTGCTGTCCGGCTGCGTCGGTTTCGGCGAGGAATACACCCGGGTCAAGGGCTACTCCAACCGCGAAGTGGGTGCCGTCTGCCTCAAGGGCACCACCCTGGAACCGCGCCTCGGCAACGCGCCGCACCGCGTCTACGAAACCCCGCAGGGCATGCTCAACGCCATCGGCCTGCAGAATCCCGGCGCGCGCTACGTGGTGGACAGGATCCTGCCGACTCTGGACTTCGAGGAGACCCGGTTCATCGCCAACATCTCCGGCTCCACGGTGGAGGAATACGCCGAGGTGGCGCGCATCTTCGATGATTCGCCCATCGATGCCATCGAGATCAACATCTCCTGCCCCAACGTGAAGGCAGGCGGCGTCGCCTTCGGCAACGACCCGGCGATGTCCGCCCGGGTGGTGGAGGTGGTGCGCAAGGCCACCAGCAAGCCGCTGATCACCAAACTCTCGCCCAACCAGACCGACATCGCCGGCAACGCCCGCGGCTGCATCGAGGCCGGCACCGACGCCTTCGCGGTGATCAATACCCTGATGGGCATGGCCATAGACATCGAGAGCCGCACCCCCATCCTGGGCAACAACCAGGGCGGCCTGTCCGGCCCGGCCATCAAGCCGGTGGCCCTGCTGCGCACCCATCAGGTCTACCAGGTGTGCCGCGACCACGGCATTCCCATCATTGGCCAGGGCGGCATCACCACAGCCGAGGACGCGCTGGAATTCATCATCGCCGGCGCCAGCGCAGTGGGTATCGGTACCGCCCTGTTCTACGACCCGCTGGTGTGCTCCAAGATCAACGACGGCATCGCCGCCTACCTGCGACGTCACGACCTGACCGAGGTGGCCCAGCTGACCGGCACCCTGACCCTCAACAGCCCGGCACCGCGCAACAGTTGCTGCACCACAAAATAAGGTGAAAACTAACCCGATTTTTCAGGCAGTTATAAATACATGCTAGAGTTGATTCTGAGCAAGTGTCTGTATTAATGTTGGGGTAAATGTGAGCCGGCTCACACTCCAGTACCGGCGCGGCACGCAACCACGGAGATAAGCCCCTGTTTTCGCGACTAAAAAGAAAGAAGAGCGTCAGCGGACTGACAGGGATTAGCATCCTCAGCGAAGGAATCGGCATCGCCCGCGTCAACCGGGGCGGCCCCGACTCGCCTCCGCGTCTCTCCGTTTGCGAGTTTTTCCCGACCGCCACGGCCGCCGAACGCAGCGGTATCCTCTCCACCCTGGCGGGAAAACACCACCTCGACGCCGCCGACTGCACCAGCCTGATGGATGCCAGCCTGTCCAGCCTGCTGCTGGTGGAGGCCCCCGAGGTCGATCCCACCGAACTGAAGGCCGCGGTGCGCTGGCGCATCAAGGACCTCATCGATTTCCACGTCGACGACGCCGTTCTCGACGTGTTCGACATCGAAGGCCAGCGCGGCCGCAACCGGATGATGTACGTGGTGGTGGCCCGCATCGCCACCGTGCAGGAGCACATCGACCTCCTGGAGCAGGCGCGCGTGAACCTCGGCGTCATCGACATCGCCGAACTGGCCCAGCGCAACATCGCCGCGCTGCTGCCGGAGGATCAGAACGGCGTGGCCCTGCTGCACCTGACGCCGCGCGGCGGTCTGCTCACCCTGACCCGTCAGGGCAGCCTGTTCCTGGCCCGCAACCTGGAGTTCGGCACCGATCAGCTGGCCGCCGAGCTGCCGGCAGCGCAGGAAGAAGGTGAATTCACCCTCGATACCGACGCCGACGGCCCGCCGGCAGGCCTGCGCCGCCTGATGGATTCCATCGTGCTGGAAGTGCAGCGCTCCCTCGACTACTTCGAAAGCCACTTCGGCCTGCCGCCGGCCAGTGGCCTGGTCCTCGCCCCCATGACGCAAACCATACCCGGCCTGGCGGGCTATCTGGGCGGCAACCTGGGGCTGCCGGTACGCATGCTCGATCTCAACACCGTGCTGGAATGCGAGCAGACCCTGAGCGATGAGTTGCAGGCCCTGTGCCTGCCGGCCATCGGGGCGGCACTGCGCATGGAAGAGAGGGTGCTGTAATGCAGCAGATCAACCTCTACCAGCCGCTGTTCCGCAAGCAGGAAAAGATCTTCTCCAGCAAGACCATGCTGCAGGGTGCGGCCATGGTGGCGGTGGGCATCGCGATCTTCTTCGCCTATGCCGCCTGGCAGACGCGCAATCTGGCGGCGCAGGCGGAGCAGTTCCAGCACCAGCGCGACGAGGCGGCGAAGCGGGTGACCGAACTGGCGCGCGCCTGGCCGGAACGGAGCAAGAGCGCGGCCCTGGAACAGGAAGTGGTCCGCCTGCGCGCCGACCTGCGTTCCAAGCAGCAGGTCGTCGCCCACCTGGCCGATCGCAGTACCGGCAACACCACCGGCTACTCCGCCCACCTGGAAGGGCTGGCGCGCCAGCGCCTGCCGCAATTGTGGCTGACGCAGATCGGGCTGCGCCGCGGCGGTAGCGCGCTGGAGCTGCGCGGCAGCACGCTTAATCCCGAACAAGTGCCGCAATACCTGCAACGCCTGTCGGCCGAAGCGGCCTTTGCCGGCGTGGAGTTCCGCCAGTTCACCCTGAGCCGGGCGGAAAAGACGCCGCGCCAAGTGGACTTCGTCCTGCTCACCGAGAAGAAGGAAGCGCCGAAATGACGCAGCGGATGACCTGGCCGCGGGGAGCTGCCGCATGAAGGAGCGCATCGAACAACTGCGCCTGCGCATCGATGCATTGTCGCTGCGCGAGCGCGGCATGCTGTTTCTCGTCCTGGTCGCCGTACTGTACATGCTGGCGCAGGTCGCTCTGTTTGCGCCGCTGGAGACGCAGCAGAAGCGGGCGCTGGATCGCATCGGCAACCTGCAGAAGGAGATCACCGCGTACGACGAACAGATCCAGGCGATCCTGCGCCGGCAGAGCGTCGATCCCGACGCCGACAACCTGCGCCTGAAGACACAAATCACCGCGCAGATCGCCGCGCTGGACAGCCAGATCGCCGGCACCGTGCAGGGACTGATTGCGCCGCAACAGATGGCGCGGGTGCTGGAGGAAGTGATCCTGCGCCAGTCCGGCCTCAAGCTGCTGCGCATCGAAAGCCTGGAGGCGCGTCCGCTGATCGAGGCGGCGGAAGGGGAGGCGCCGCTGAACGCCGGCATCTGGCGCCACGGCGTGCGTCTGGAGTTCGAGGGTGACTACATGGGCGCGCTGGCCTATGTGCGCGAACTACAGACCCTGCCCTGGATGCTGTATTGGGATGAGCTGGAGATCGCCATGGACAAATACCCGGCTGCCCACATCACCATCGTGGTGCATACCCTGAGCCTGAACGAGGGCTGGATCGGTGTCTAGGTACGCGCTGGCGACAGCCCTGCTGCTGGGCCTGATGATGCAGGACGCGGCTGCGTTGGAGGATCCCATGCGTCCACCCGGCAACGCGGCGACACCGAGCAGCAGCCGCAGCGTAACCCGCTTCGTGCTCAGCTCCACCCTGATCGCACGCGAACGCCGCAGCGCCGTCATCAACGGCCGCAGCGTCGGCGTGGGCGAGACCGTGGACGGTGCGCGCGTCATCGAAATCCTGCCGGCACAGGTGCGTTTGCAGCACCAGGGACGTCAGCTCACCCTGCAGCTGCTGCCTGTCGCCGTGAAAAAACCGGTATCTGCCGAGTAATGCCCATGACGATTTATCACCACCAAGAATTTGCACACCCGCAGGCCACCTTCCAGGGTGCCGCACAGCGAGGTACGGCATGAACACAGGATTGATACCCATGACCCGTCTGCCATTTTTTGCGCTGGCACTGATGCTCGCCGGCTGCGCCAGCCAGGGCACACCGCAACGCAGCACACTCAACGAAATCCACGCCGCGCTGCGCGACGACGGCGGCCACGCTGCACCGGCCACATCGGCAACAACGCCGCCGGCTGCGGTCAGCGATGCCCTGCTCCCGGCCATTCAGCTCAACATTCCCGGCGCCGATCTCGCCGCGACCGAGCCGCGTTTCGACGTCAAGGTGCGCCGCGCCGCGGCACGCGACTTTTTCCTCAGCCTGGTGGAAGGCACTTCGTACAACATGATGGTGCATCCGGACGTCAAGGGCAGCATCAGCCTGGACATGAAGAACGTCACGGTGCCGGAAGTGATGGAGATGGTGCGCGATACCTACGGCTATGACTTCGAACGTCGCGGCGACAGCTTCCAGGTCCTGCCCAACGTACTGCAGACCCGCATCTTCCACGTGGATTACCTCGACATCAAACGCACCGGCAGCAGCAAGATCAGCGCCGGCGCCACGCAGATCTCCCGCAGCGGCGGCACCAGCAGCGACGGCACCACCACCAGCACCACCAGCACGTCGGAAACCAGCATGATCACCACCGATTCCCAGTCCAATTTCTGGCCCGGGTTGGAAACCACCCTGCGCATGATCGTCGGCAGCGAAGCCGGGCGCTCGGTGTCCGTCAACGCCCAGTCCGGCATCGTGGTGGTGCGCGCCATGCCGACCGAACTGCGCGAAGTGAAGCGCTACCTGGACAGCACGCAGAGCGTCACCCAGCGCCAGGTCATCCTGGAGGCGCGCATTCTGGAAGTGGAACTGGCCGACGGCTTCCAGTCCGGCATCAACTGGTCCTCGCTCACCCAGGGCAAGAACGACACCCTGGTACTGGGCCAGATCGGCGGCGGCAGCGTGTTCAGCGGCACCGGCCTCAGCAACATCAGCAGCTCCGGCGTCAACATGGCGCCGCCCGCCGGCACCATCACCACCGGCGCGGCCACCACCGCCTTCGGCGGCGTGTTCGCCGCCGCCTTCACCGGCAACAATTTCACCGCCTTCATCGAACTGCTGAAAAGCCAGGGCAACGTGCAGGTACTTTCCAGCCCGCGCATCTCGACCCTGAACAACCAGAAGGCCGTGATCAAGGTCGGCGCCGATGAATTCTTCGTCACCGACGTGAACACCAGCACCACCACCACCACCACCACCGCGACCCCCAACGTCAGCGTGGAGCTGACGCCGTTCTTCTCCGGCGTCACCCTGGACGTCACCCCGCAGATCAGCGAGGAGGGCGACATCACCCTGCACGTGCGACCGTCGGTGAGCGAAGTGCGGGAGCAGATCAAGGACGTCACCGTGACCACCACCACGCTGCGCATGCCGCTGGCATCGAGCACCGTGCGCGAGTCCGACAGCGTGATCCGCGCGCAGAACGGGCAGATCGTGGTCATCGGCGGCCTGATGCAGAACAAGACCCGTGACGAGCAGGCCTCGGTGCCGCTGCTGGGCGACATTCCCGTGCTGGGAGCGCTGTTCCGCCACACCCGCCAGGCCACCAGCAAGAGCGAACTGGTGATCCTGCTCAAGCCCACGGTGGTGGAAGGCAACGAACAGTGGTCGCGTGAACTGCGCCGCTCCTCCGCCGCCTACCGTCAGTTCGATCAGTAGGCGTGATGGGTACGCGGGGCCGGACAGGATTGCACGGTATCGGCCAGGGTCCGGTGTGTCGTCACACGCCTGCCGGCAATAGCGTCATGCGCCAGCGCGGAGCCGCCTGATGTACCTGGACCATTTTGGCCTGCGCGAGTTTCCCTTCAGCCTGACGCCGGACACGCATTTTTTTTTCGAGTACGGCCACTACCGTGACGCCTTCGACACGCTGGTGGTGGCGCTGGGCGGCGGCGAGGGTTTCATCAAGGTCACCGGTGAAGTGGGCACGGGCAAGACCCTGCTCTGCCGCAAGCTGCTCAACTCGCTGGATCAGGATGCTTTTTACACCGCCTACATCCCCAATCCCTACCTGACGCCGCCGGCTCTCGGCCTGGCGCTGGCGGAGGAGTTGGGGCTGGAACTGGCGCGCAACGTGGGCCAGCACCGGGCGGTCAAGGAGGTGACCCGCCGCCTCATTCAGCTGCATGCGGAGGGTAAGCAGGTGGTGCTGCTCATCGATGAAGCCCAGGCCATGCCCGGCGAAACCCTCGAGGCGCTGCGCCTGCTCACCAACCTGGAGACGGAAAAGCGCAAGCTGTTGCAGGTGGTGCTGTTCGGCCAGCCCGAACTGGATGAGCATCTCAGCGAGCGCGCCAACCGCCAGCTGCGCCAACGCATCACCTTTTCCTATCGCCTGCCGCCCATCGATCGGCAGGGCATGGAGGCTTACGTGTCCCATCGCTTACTGGTCGCCGGCTCCAGCGGCAACGTGCACTTCGCCCCGGACGCCCTCGACGCGCTGCACCATTACAGCCGCGGCATTCCGCGCCTGGTCAACATCCTGTCCCACAAGGCGTTGATGGCTGGTTACGGCCAGGGCGTCAGGGACGTCGCAGTACAGCACGTGGAAATGGCGGCGCAGGATACCGAAGATGTGCAGCGGTCCACCGATACGCACCGTCAGGGCCTGCTCATTGCCCTGGCGCTGGCCGCCGTCGTGGTATTGGCAGTCCTGGCCTGGTGGCTGGGCCAGCCATGGTTCGCGGAGACGGTACAGCCATGAGCCTGATCAACGACATGCTGCGCGACCTGGAGGCCCGCCGCGCCGCCGAGCGGCAGCCGCCGCCGGGCCTGCTGCGCGGACTCGGTGGCAATACCGGTGCCTCGCGCCGGCACCGCACTCTGCTGTTTGCTCTGCTTGCCGCGCTGGTGCTGCTGGCCGGCACCGTTGCCTGGTTGGCCTGGGCACGCTTTGGGACGCCGCAAGCCGTGACCAGGGCCGAGATGCCCGCGCCCACCGTGGCGATGGTGCAACCTGCGCCGGCAGTCCCGGTTGCAGCCGCCGAGCAAGCCCATCCTCCAGAAGCCAACGCCGCCCCCGCAGCATCCGTATCCGCAGCAACCACCGGTGCCATAGAGCCTGCCGCTGTGGAGGACAACGGAGTTGCGCCGGTCGCGTCCACGCCCCCTGTCGCCACGATGGTTGCCGCGCCCCCCGTACCGGCGCCGAAACCCGAGACGCGAATCGCAAAGCCGGTGATCGAACGCCCGGTGACGATCACGGCACCGACGACGCCGGTCGAGCCCGCGCCGATGGCCATGGAAAAGACCGTACGCCCACCTTCGCCGCAGCAACAGGCGGAAGGCGAATACCAGCGCGGCGTCAACGCCCTGCGCGCCGGCAGCCATGCCGCCGCCGAATCCGCGTTCCGCAGCGCCCTGCGCCTCGATGGCGAGCACCTGCTGGCACGTGAAACCCTGGCCGCAATGCTGCTCGGTGCCGGCCGCCTGATCGAGGCCGATGAGGTGCTGGAACAGGGCCGGCGCCTGTTCGGTCGCAACCCGACCCTGGCCTTGCTGCTGGCACGCCTGCGTGTCGAGCAGAACCAGACCGGCGCGGCCGTCACGGTGCTGGAACAAAGTCTCCACTCCGCCATGGCGCGCGCCGATTACCTGGCCTTTCTCGCGGCGCTGTACCAGCGCGAGCTACGCTATGACGACAGCATAGAAAGCTACGGACGCGCCCTGGCGCTGCGGCCGCAACAGGCCAGCTGGTGGGCGGGCATGGGAATTTCGCTGGAAAATGCCGGACGCACTGCGGACGCGATCAAGGCCTACCAGCAGGCCGCCGCCGGCCAGCTGCCGCCGCAATTGCAGGAGCATGTGCGCAACCGGCTGAAGGCATTGGAATGAGCCGCCACCGCGGAGTAGGGTGCGCATCGCGCACCGCATGACCGGCACAGGACGGGACAGAAGCAATGATTCCGAAAAAGAAAATCCGCATCGGCGACCTGCTGGTCGAACACAAGGTCATCTCCGAGGCGCAACTGCACAGTGCGCTGGCGGAACAGAAGAAGAGTGGTCTCAAGCTGGGCCGCACGCTGATCGCCCTCGGCTATCTCACCGAGGACCAGCTGCTGGAATTCCTGTCGCGCCAGCTGCAAATCCCCTTCATCGATCTCAAGCACTACAAATACAAACCGGAAACGGTACGCCTCATTCCGGAAACCCTGGCGCGGCGTTACCGTGTCGTCGTCCTCGACGCCGCCCAGGAAACGGTACTGGTGGGCATGGCCGACCCCACCGACATCTTCGCCTACGACGAGCTCGCCCGCATCCTCAAGCGGCCCGTGCGCGAGGCGGTGGTGCGCGAGGCGGAGCTGCTGCGCACCATCGATCAGGTTTATCGCCGTACCGACGAAATCACCTCGCTGGCAGAAGAACTGTCCGAGGAATTATCCGAGACTGACTTCGATCTTGCCACCCTGGCGCAGGGCAGCGACGTCACCGAGGCGCCGGTTGTGAAGCTGCTGCAATCGATCTTCGAGGATGCGGTGCAGATCGGCGCCTCCGACATTCACATCGAGCCGGACGAAGCCGTGCTGCGCATCCGTCAGCGCATCGACGGCGTGCTGCACGAGCAGGTGATGAAGGAAAAGCGCATCGCCACCGCGCTGGTGTCGCGCCTCAAACTGATGTCCGGTCTCGACATATCGGAAAAGCGCCTGCCCCAGGACGGCCGCTTCAACATCCGCGTCAAGGATCACAACATCGACGTGCGCGTCGCGACCATGCCCATCCAGTACGGCGAGTCGGTGGTCATGCGCCTGCTCGATCAGTCGGGCGGCATCCTCGACCTGGCCCAGGTCGGCATGCCCGCCGACATCCTGCAACGCTTCCGCCGCAACATCCATCGCCCCCACGGCATGGTGCTGGTCACCGGCCCCACCGGCAGCGGCAAGACCACGACGCTGTATGCGGCGCTGTCCGAGATCAATTCGGCGGAGAAAAAAATCATCACCGTCGAAGACCCGGTGGAGTATCGCCTGCCACGCGTCAATCAGGTCCAGGTCCATACCAAGATCGGCCTCGGCTTCGCCAACGTGCTGCGCACCGCGCTGCGTCAGGACCCGGACATCATCCTGGTGGGCGAAATGCGCGATCAGGAAACGGCGGAAATCGGCCTGCGCGCCTCCATCACCGGTCACTTGGTGCTGTCCACACTGCATACCAACGACGCCGTCAGCACCGCCATCCGCCTCATCGACATGGGCATCCCCGGCTTCATGGTCGCCACCGCGCTACAGGCGATCATTGCCCAGCGCCTAGTGCGCCGCATCTGCGACAGCTGCACCGCAACCTATACCCCGGAAGCACAGGAACAAGCCTGGCTGGACAACCTGCTCGGCGCCCAGGCCGACAGCCTGCAATTCCGCCGCGGCACCGGCTGCCCCCACTGCAACAACACCGGTTATCACGGCCGCATCGGTGTGTTCGAGTTGCTGGAGCTGGATCAACCCATGGCCGATGCACTGCGCCGCAACGATGCCGCGGCCTTCGGCCATGCCGTCAAGGCCAATACCAGCTTCCGCCCGCTGGCGCTCAATACCCTCGACTACGCCGTCGCCGGCATCACCACTCTGGAGGAGGTGTTGCGCGTGGCCGGCGAGGATGAGCTGCTCGAAGAGGTTGGCGCCACGGGAGCGCTCGGCTGATGCCACAATTCCAATACAAGGCACGCAATGGCCGCGGCGACATGGTCAGCGGCCAGGTGGAGGCCGGTTCGGCCGACGCCGTGGCCAGCCAGCTGTTCAACAGCGGCATCACGCCCGTCGAGATTCGCGAGGTGAAGGTACAGCGCAACGTCTTCGAGGATTTCAAGCGCCGGCTCGGCGCCAGCAATCCGACACTGGACGATTTGGTGCTGTACTGCCGCCAGATGTATACCCTGGCCAAGGCGGGCGTGCCCATCATCCGCAGCATCAACGGCCTGGCGGAAACGTCGCGCAACCTGGTGTTGTCGGAAGCGCTGCGCCAGATACGTGCCGAGCTGGAGAGCGGGCGCGAGCTCTCCACGGCAATGTCCCGCTTCCCGTCCATCTTCACCCCGCTGATGATCAGCATGGTGCGTGTGGGCGAGAACACCGGCCAGCTCGATGCCGCCTTCCTGCAACTGTCGCAGTACCTGGAGCTGGAACGCGACACGCGCAACCGGGTGAAGATGGCGCTGCGCTATCCCGCCTTCGTGCTGGTCGCCATCGGCGCCGCCATCGCCGTCATCAACGTATTCGTCATTCCCGCCTTTGCCGGCGTGTTCCGCGGCATGAACCTGGAGCTGCCGTGGCAGACAAGGCTGCTCATCGGCACCTCGGAGTTCTTCGTCAACTGGTGGCAGTACATGCTGATCGGCCTGGTCCTCACGATCATCAGCATCCGCTATTACGTCAAGACCGATGCGGGCAGATACCGCTGGGACAAGCTCAAGCTGCGCCTGCCCATCGTCGGCAACATCATCCTGCGCGCCACCCTGTCGCGCTTCTCCCGTTCCTTCGCCATGTCCACCCGCGCCGGCGTGCCGTTGATTCAGGCGCTCAGCGTGGTGGCGCAGGCGGTGGACAACGAATTCATCGCCGAGCGCATCCGCAACATGCGCAACGGCATCGAACGTGGCGACAGCCTCACCCGCACCGCCGCGGCCAGCGCCATGTTCACACCGCTGGTATTGCAGATGCTGTCCGTAGGTGAGGAGACCGGCGCCGTGGACGACATGATGGAGGAGGTGGCCGGCTTCTACGAGCGCGAGGTGGACTACGACCTGAAGAACCTCAGTTCGGCCATCGAACCGATCCTGATCATCGCCATCGGCATCATGGTCCTGATCCTCGCCTTGGGCGTGTTTCTGCCCATGTGGGACCTCACCCAACTGGCACGGCAAAGATGATAGGAGCCTGGATAGGGCAGGCCGGTATGCCAGGCGCCACCAGTGCATGCATATGACCGCCATCATTCCGCCCCGCGCACTGGATCGGGACCGCGCCCCCAACCGCATCGGCCAACTGGTGATCATCTTCGTCCTGATCCTGATCTTCATCGTCACCGCCGCCCGTCGTATCTGGGAACTGCGCATCGTGGCCGAGCAGACTTCGGTGATGCACACCGTCGGTGCGCTACACAGCGCCATCGGCATCCAGGTGATGGAGCGGGTACTGCGAGAGGGGCTGGAAGGCGTGGCCGCCATGGAGCACGCCAACCCCATGGACTACCTCGATCCCGAACGCATGCCCGGCAACTACCAGAAGTTGGAAGGGCCCGTTCCGGCGGAGCAACTCACCCCGCGCCGATGGTATTTCGAGCCGCAGCAAGGCATCCTCATCTACCGGGTGGACAACGGCGACTACCTGGAAACCGGGCTGCCCGGTCCGCCGCGCATCCGCTTCCAGCTCCAGCTGCGTTACGATGACGTCAACGGCAACGGCCGCTACGATGCCGGCATCGACAGCCTGGGCGGTGTAGGCATGGTCGCGCTGGAGCCCTACCGCTGGCGCAAACCGTAGGCCGGACTTAGCACAGCGCTGTCCGGCGATGGTGCCGTAAGCCGCAGACAAAAGAGAATTTGCAGGATGTGGGAGGCGACACATCCCGGAGGCGATGGGTTTCGCGTTGCTACCCACTGGGCCCGGGGGACCCGCCCTGCCCCAGAGGCGCATAACGCGTGCCGATATGACATTCCAACCGGGAGAGGAATGACATGGAACTCTTCATCGATGCACTCTACTGGACGGCCACCGCCGCGGTCGCCCTGGCCTTCGCCACCGGCCTCGGCCTCCTGCTCGCGCCGACATGGCTGCGGGAACACACCCGTCCACTGGATTTCTGGCATTCCCTGCGGCCTGCTACCGGTCCGCTGGAGAAACCCCGCTACGTCGAGGGGCGCCTGTACCATCATCATCGGCTGCTAGGGTTTCTGCTGGTTTGCGGCTCCGCCTACACCCTGCTGCGCCTCGCCATGGTCGACAGCCAGACCATGCAGGCCGTGCTGCCCACGCACTGGGACAGAGCCCTGCGTGAGATATCCGCCACCAGCGCCTACTGGTTTCTCGGCCTCAGCAGCGTTGCGGCCCTGGGCGTAGGCTGCGCGGTATTCTTCCGCCCCAGCCTGCTCAAGTCGCTGGAGGCCGGCTCCAACCGCTGGCTGTCCACCCGTCAGGCGGCCAAGCCGATGGACGTCTACCATAACGGGGCCGACGTCTGGCTGTGGCGGCACAGCCGCGCCACAGGAATATTCCTGCTGCTCGGCAGCGTCTATATTTGGGGTGTTCTCTTGGCCTACCGCCACGGCGTCCTGTGAGGCACCGATTTGTAGGAGCCCACTCCGCGGGCGAACGAGCGCACGGCCTGGCCCATTCGCCGAGAGGACTCGGCTCCTACAGGGAAAGCCCTACATCGGCAAAAATATCAACTTTAAGTTGAAAGCCTTACGTGCGTATGTTAAGAAATAACACGAATTCCACGGAAATATCGCCGTCCCACGGAAGACCCTCGCAGGCTGCGGCCTGACGCAGGCGGCATAACCAAAGAGGCCGCGGCCTCGACACCAAGCAGGAGTCCTGAACATGAACAAGCAACAGGCTGGTTTCACCCTGATCGAACTGGTCATGGTAATTGTGATTCTGGGTATTTTGGCTGCGACGGCGTTGCCGAAATTTATTGATTTGACCGTCGATGCTGGGAACGCCGCCACCAAGGGCGTAGCGGGCGCAATCGCGTCCGGCACCGCCGTTAACTACGCGGCCAAAGCCGCAGGGAATGCCGGGGGCGTTGCTCTAAATGGCACCAATGCAGCTACTTGTACAACTGCCACTCTCCAGCAGTTTGTATCCGGTATCACCTTGACCGATGGTACGGGCAATACTGCTAATGCCGACACATATAATGTAGCCGCAGGCGCAGGCGCAGGCGCCGTTACTTGTGTCGCCAGCCCGGGTGTCGCAACAAAGTGCACCGTTCAGGGCTACAAGGGCGCCGCTTACCAAGCTACGGTGATCTGCACTGGCCCGTAAACAATGCGATTGGTAGTCAACCGGGGCAAGACCTTTAACTGCTGAAACCCCAAAAGGGCGGGAAGTTTACTTTTCCCGCCCTTTTTTCTTTATTTCAGTGTCGTTGCCACGAAAATTGGGAAGAGTCTATGCGACCCGTAAGCCATTTCGCTTTCCATTCCCAGCAGCGATAGCGGCAAATTATCCGTGCGATACTGCCAGTACTCCTTGAGACACTCAGGGTTTACCCTCACCGAATTGGTGACGGTCATCATCATTCTTGGTGTACTGTCTGTCACGGCACTTCCGGTATGGTTCAACCGTACTGACTTCGAAGCGCGTGGCTATTTCGACGAGCTGCTCCAGGCCACGCGCTATGCGCAGAAGCTGGCTGTATCGACCAATTGCGATGTACTGGTAACCATTGCTACGGCTGGAACTACATCCACCTATACTCTGGCGCTGCTGGCAGCACCCGCCGGTCATACTCAATGCGCGGCAGCGCCAGTCGACTTGCCCGGTTCACCCCCGCCGTATGTTTCCCCTGCCGGCGTAACCATAACCGCAGGTAATGGAACGATCACATTTCATCCTTCCGGTCTGGCAACCATGACCATGGCCAATCCCATCACCGTGAATGGCACGTTGAGCATGCAAGTGCACCCGGCCACCGGCTACGTGGAACGCCTATGATCCGCAAGCAAACAGGCTTCACACTCATCGAACTGGTAATCAGCATGGTGATTATCGGCATCGGTGTGGCGGGTATCCTGCAAGTGATGACCCTCACAACTGCCCATAGTGCCGACCCAATGATTCAGCACCAGGCGGTGGCTGTCGCCGAAGCCTATCTGGAAGAGATCCTAACCAAGAGTTACGCCGACCCCGATGGCAACGAGGCGGGGGAGGTGCGCACCACCTTCGACGACATCGACGACTACCATGGCCTCGGCGACAGCCCACCCGTGAACCAGTTCGGCGTAGCCACCGGGTTGCCGGCGGCTTACACCGTGACCGTCACCGTACTCCCAGAGGCGAACATTGACACCGTTCCCGCGCGTCAGATTGACGTAACTGTCACCCATACCACCCTCGGCGCCATCACCATCACCGGCTATCGCACCAACTATTGATCACATGAAGCTCACGCCACGCCAACTCCGCGGCTTCACCTTGATCGAGCTGATCATGGTCATCGTGATCACCGGGATCATCGCGGCCGTTGTCGGCGTATTCATCCGCCAGCCCGTGGAAGGCTACATGGACCTGACACGGCGCGCCGAGCTGGTGGATGCCGCCGAATCGGCGCTGCGACTGATGGCGCGCGAGATACGGCGCGCCCTACCCAACAGCGTCCGCGTCAATCCCGGCGGCACCCAGATCGAGATGATCAATACCGTGCAGGGCGCGCGCTATCGTGCTTCCCCACCCGGCGCTCCGACAAAGGTGCTGAACTTCACGACAGCTGACGGCAGCTTTAATGTCTTTGGGCAACTCTTGCCTACCGGAATACTCAACGGGCATCATTTGGTCATTTATAACCTGGGCATTGCTGGTGCTAATGCCTACAATTTTGATCCGGTGATCACGCCGATAGGTGGTATCACGATTGCCAACGACGTCGCTCCCAATGCCAACGAACAGACCATCACCCTGGCAGGACACCAGTTTGCATTCGAGTCTCCGCGTCAACGAGTTTTTCTCGTGGATAATGCGATCAGCTATACATGCGATTATGTAACCAACACGCTGCGCCGCGATGTCCATGGTATCGGTGCGGGCGTTGGCGCCGGAACACCGGTAACACGCCACATCAGCAATTGCGTTTTTATCTACGTCCCCGGCACGGCCAGCCGCGCGGGCCTTGCCACGCTGGAACTTACCCTCACCGATGGCGGCGAATCCATAAATCTGCTGCATCAGGTGCATGTGGACAACGTGCCATGACAATGCCGAACGACCTTCAGCAAAAGAGCCGGGGAAGAGTGCAGGGCGGATTTTCGCTGATCAGCGCACTTTTCCTGCTGGTGGTGCTGGCGGCGCTGGGCGCCTATATGGTCAACATCAGCGGCACCCAGCATTTCACCACTCTGCACGCCTTGCAGGGCGCCAGGGCCTACCATGCCGCGCGCAGCGGGACGGAATGGGGCATTGCAGCGGCTATTACCGGCGGCGCCTGTCCAGCTGACACGACATTGGCCGGCGGCGATTTGAGCGGATTCCAGGTCAACGTCACCTGCACCTCCACCAGCCATCTGGAAGCAGGCAGCACCTACAACGTTTACGAAATCACCGCCTTTGCCCAGACAAACACTCCCGCCTACGGCCAGCCCGGCTACGCTGCACGCCGCATTACCGTTACCGTCACCGACGCTCCCTAAGCAATGACCAATGCGGACGACCTCATCCGGCGCTATTGCGAACGAGGGGATCAGGCGGCCTTTCGCGACTTCTACCAGCACGAAGCGCCCCGCCTGTGGAAATACTTCATCGCCCGGGGCTGTGATCCCGACACCGCCTACGACCTGCTGAGCGAATCGTTCCTGCGCTTCATCCAAACGGTGTGCAAGAATCCGGCAGCGCCCCTGCCGCTGCTCTACCGCATCGCACTGAACCTGCGCATCGATCTGCATCGGCGCTCACAGCATTGGCCGGCCGCGCTCGATCCGGAACTGCTGGCGGCCATACCCGCTCCAGAATCCGACCCACTGGCAGGGGAGGCCGTGCTCCGGGCGATGCAAACCCTTCATGGCGATGAACAGAATCTGCTGCTCATGCGTTATTGGATAGGGCTGACCCATGCCGAGGTTGCCCAGGCGCTCGGGCTGCCGGAAGGCACGGTGCGGCGGCAGGCGGCGGCGGCGCTGCACAAGCTGCGCACCATGCTCGAACCGTAGCGGGATGTAGGCCCGATATAGCGCAGCGGTATCGGGCAATGCCTGCGGACACCGCTCCGCTAAGTTCGGCCTACGGGGGGCGGTGTAGGCCCTCGAACCCTAGCAGGACGTAGGCCCGATATAGCGTAGCGGTATCGGGCAGCGGCACGCCGGACACCGCTGCGCTATGTCCGGCCTACGATCCTCTGCCGAGATAGGCACAAACCCGGACAGGATATGGAAACGAATCGACTGGAACAGGCTATCCACAGCGCGGTCGCAGCTACCACTGCACCCGATGACGCGCGCCTGGCCGATATCCTCGCACGGTTGCAACAGGCGCCGGTCCCCCGACGGGCGTCGCGCCGGTCGGTATGGCCGTGGCTGCTGTTGGCGGCAGCGGGCGCGGCGGCTGCTGGGGTAGGCGGCTGGTATGTCAGCCGCCTACCCGACTCAAGTGCGCCGACACCAGTGGCCTCACCTCCGTTGACTCCCGACTCTACACATCGGGAAGACAAGACAAATGCGTCCGGGACCGTGCAGGACGACTCCGGCACGGCACCATCGGTCAATCGCGACAGTGGTACGATGATTTACCGGCGCCAGGATTAGCATGCGGGCTACGGCCGCTATGGGTGGAGAACAAGAATGAATCGCATCTATTTGAAATTGAGTTGGCGCCCTGTTCATTTCCTGGTCTGCGCTATGGCATTTGCATTACTTGCGCAACCAGCCTTGGGCGCGGTTACCTTTGAGTCTGCGACTCAGGCCTACGGAATCATCAGTGGTCCACAACGTACGATATCAATTCCCATTCCTAGCGGCGCCGCAGCGGGCGACTTACTGATCGCATCCATGTCAGTCCGTTGGTACCAGGCAACGATCACACCGCCTGCCGGGTGGAATGCGGTGGGCCAGCTTATTGAAGACACACCCCAACCCAATGGCGCGGGAAGCTGCAACTCCGGCACTACCGCCGGCATCCGTACCCTAAGCTTCTACAAGATCGCTACCGCCGGTGAATCGGCTCCTACTTTTACCTACTCGTCCACTTGTAACGACAGCGGTTTTGGCGCTGCGGGTATGTTGCGCTTCTCCGGCGCCGACACGACGACGCCCATCGTCGCTTCTGCAGAGGCCGCCACCGGTAACAGCACCTCTCACACGGCACCCAGCATAAGCTCCGGTTCCGAGACAAATACGATGCTGGTGACCGTACATTCTTACGGTAGTTCGCGCTCATGGACGAATAGTCCATCAGGCATGACTGAACGGGTCGATCAGCGCTCTTATAACAGCAATAACGCTCTTGGAACAACACTGGGCATCTACACCCAATCTATTCCCGGCGCTGGTGCTACCGGCACTCGCACCGCACAAGGTGCGGGCGATGCCGATAACGGAGCGACCCAAAGCATATTGATACGCCAGCTTTCCACCATGGCAACGGCAACGACCGTGGCTGATTATCATATGGACGAAACGAGCTGGTCGGGCTCACCGGGAGAAGTAGCGGACAGCTCAGGCCAAGGTCACCATGGAACCGCTATCAATGGTGCAACCAATACGATGGTCGGTCGCCTCTGCCGGGGCGCATCATTCGATGGAAGTAACGACTATATCGACGTCACCAATCTGTCCGACTTACTGGGGGACACGTCTAGCCTGGCGTTCTGGATAAAAACTACCCAAACCGGAAACGACACCGATTGGCAAGCACCGGGCATTAGCGGCGTAGAGCAAAGTGGTGGAACTAACGATATTTTCTGGGGTTGGTTAGACGCATCGGGACGCATCGGAATTTCTGTCGGCAATGATCAAAATGCCAAATCTTCTTCCTCCATCAACGATGACTCATGGCACCATGTTGTCCTTACACGCGACGCCTCATCAGGTGACTATACGATTTATATCGATGGCATATTAGATAATTCCGGCACGACTGGTGCTGGCATTATTAGCACTGCTTTTTCCAGTATCGGACGCATCGAGGACACCGGGGGTTCGCCCGAATATTTCCAGGGTGAATTGGACGAGGTTCTTATTTTTGATGCCGTACTGAACAGTACGCAGGTACAGGCCGGATACAATAGTCAGCTCGCCGGCAACAATTGGGATGGCAGTGCCCGTATCTGTCCGTCCACCCCTGCAATAGGTTGTCCGGCCATTTTCCCCAGTGCCGTTCAAAACTCTGACAGTGGCGGTGAAATTCGTTTCGATTGGGGAAGCTCCGTCAGCGATCCGGACAACGCGCTTGAAACACAGGATCTAAACGTTAACGGCGGGTGGGATAACAACGCCGATACCTGCATTACAGGCGACTGCACCGCCACCAATACGCTGTCCGCAGTGCCGATCATCGGCACCTTCCAGACCAGCACCAGTAATTTCGATGTCGACACCGGCTCGCAGGGGAGCTTCGCCCTCGGAAGTGATGGCCGCAGCGATTATGACAATATTTATACCGGTGGGGATAGCGTCATATCTGATAGCGGCGCGTACACTGTCTACCATATCGACCGGCTTCGATTGCGATGGTCCGATGAATGGGAGCTGCGGGGCGGAACGGATTATTGGATAGAGCGTCTGGAATTTCAGGACTCCGACGTCACCATACGGGTTGTGGGAAACGGCACAGCCAGGGTGTTTGTGCGGGATGCCGTGGACTTTGACAGCTGGAACATGCAGGTCAATACCTCGGGGTCGCCCAGCAAGTTACTGTTCGCCGTGGACGACGATGTGGATATAGATTCCGGCAGTACCCTGAACGCCGTTTTCTATGCCACCGGCGATGTTGATGTAAGTTATGACTCGCGCGTGGTCGGTGCCATTGCTTCGGAAGGTCAAATCCGTTTACGGGGGACGGGCAACCCGGGTAACGGGCAGGTCGTTTACGACGGGGCGGCGATAAATGCCCTGGATCACCGTGGGTTCTGCGGCGCCGTCCCCGCCGGACCTCATCATCTGGAAATTAGACACAGCAGCGGTACCGGCCTGACCTGCACGCCCAGCACGCTAACCCTGGTGGCCTGTGCGGATGCGGGATGTACAACATTGTTCACGCAAGGCGCGTCCGGCACCATGAATTACACGGGAAGCGAAACCGTCAACTGGGTTGGGGGCGCGCCCTTTGCCATTCCGAACGGCAGCAGTTCCATAACCAAGTCCGTTCAGGTCACCACACCCGGTTCGATCGTGTTGGGGGCAACGGTTGCTGAAGCGTCGAGTGCGACAACCTGTAACTTTGGTGTGCCCAGCTGTACCTTCACGGCGGCCGATGCAGGGTTCGTGGTTTCGACACCGAACCACATTGCTGAGACCGCCTCTACGCTCACGCTCCAAGCGGTCATGAAGGATGATACAGGCACACAGTGTGTACCTGCATTCGCCAACGTCAGCAAATCCGTTAATTTGCAATGCGACTATAGCAATCCTTCCGATGGGACATTGCCGGTCCGCGTCTCAAGTACCGCGTTGAACGGCGCTGGCGATGTGGCGACCGCCTGTGATGACATAGGTGCAACGATTACGCTCGCCTTCAACGGCAACGGTGTCGCGACACCGTCGCTCGCTTATGCGGATGTTGGTGAAATGCAAATTACCGCGAGCTACACCGGTGCCAACGGAACGACTGAGGCCGGGCTATCGATGGTTGGCAGTGGTAATTTCATAACCAAACCGGATCATTTCACGCTGGCATCGCTGACTTGTGCCGACGGCACCACAAATCCCGGCGCAAGCGATGCCTCTGGTGCAGCTTTTTGTCGTGCCGGGCAAAATTTTACCGCAACCGTGTCCGCGCGCAATGCCAACGATGCGATCACCCCAAACTTCGGGCGCGAAACCGCCGCCGAAACGGTCATTCTCACCACGACACTGGTGGCGCCAACAGGTGGCACCAATCCGGCCTTGAACGGCAGTTTTGGTAGCTTCGGCCAGGATTGCGGCGGCAATCCAGACGATCCCGGCACTGCATGCGGCACGTTCTCATGGGGAGAGGTGGGCATCGTGACGTTGACTCCAGCGGTCGGTGACGGCAATTACCTTGGCGCCGGAAACACCAGTGGTACGGTTAGCGCCAACGTAGGACGGTTTTTCCCCGCCAGTTTTGCCGTTACCCATACACCAAGCATCGCTTGTAGCGGCACATTCACCTATGCCGGCCTGGCCGGCAGTAAGGTAGGTCAGCCGTTTGCCGTTGACGGCACGATTACCGCCCGCAACGCCGCGGGCACGACCACGGCCAATTACGAAGGGACGTTTGCCAAGCTTGGTACGGGAGGTGTTACGGCGGCACCAATGCAGAGCACCGCCGCAGCCGCTGGGGTGCTGACCTGGAATGTGAACAGCCTGACGTTTACCGATGGCGTGGGTGATATGGCCGCCACAGCCCGTTACGCCTTCAATACAGAGGGCGGACCGCAGGCCATGCATTTGCGTGTGATGGCCAATGACGGTGAGGCGACCGGCGAGGAGAACAACAGTGGCAAAGCGGTGGAGTACCGTCTCGGCCGCCTGCGTCTGCAGAATGCCTATGGCGCCGAGCTCGTCGATATTGCGGTGCCGTTGCAGGCCGAGTATTACGATGCGCTTGGCTACTATCGCCTGAATGGTGCCGACAACTGCACGGCGCTAACGTTGTTGGACCATTTGAAACTGCGCAATCCGCAGACCGACAGCGGCAACTGGCAAAGCGGCGATACGACCATGACCGTAGGCGGCGGCAGCACTGCGGCATTGGCGATCAATTCGCCGCTGGTCGGCGGCGATGCGGGACTGGTGTTCACCGCGCCCGGTGCCGGCAATACGGGCTATGTGGATATCCGCACCTCGCTGGCGACGGATTATCCCTGGATGACATACGGCTGGAACTGCGACGCGACAGCAACGAATGAGGCGTGCGGCCGGGTGAACTTTGGCCTCTACCAAGGTAGCCCACGCCACATTTATCTGCGGGAGCGGTATTGAGTCATGCATGGCGGGCACGGCCTACCTCACACCATGTAGGCCCGATTTAGCGTAGCGGTATCGGGCGGTGCGTTGCCGGACACCGCTGCGCTATGTCCGGCCTACGATTCTCCAAGTTAGGCCCGATATAGCGTGGCGGTATCGGGCAAACAGGTTTTTATTCACAATGCATCGCCGCGATGTTTGGCGGCTCGATCGTTCCCCATCCAGAAGAATAGAAGCCCCGCGCTTGGTAGCGTTTGAATGAACTTGCCGGCCAGGCGGCCGGATCGTTCGTCAGCCCGTGTTTCACAGGGTTGAAATGAATGTAATCCAAGTGACGTTGCCTATCGTCTTCATCGCGTATCACGTGCTCCCAGAAGCGGGGTTGCCATATCGGGCCTTTCACGTCCGGCAAGTGTCGCGTCACGTAGCTTTTGAGCATCTTCCAGCGATTGGAGAAATCGGAATCGCTCTCCGGCATTTGCCACAGAACAATGCACATGGTCCGGCATGATGACGATGGCTTCCAATTGAAATGGCCGCTGCGCCATGACGTATCGAAAGCCATCACGCAATACGCCGATGGCCCGAGTATTGTCGAATATGGGGCGCCGGTGCGCGGTGACGACGGTGAAGAAGTACAGACCGTTGGGGTGGTAGATGCGTCGGTAGTCGGACATGGTTCCTCCTTGAACACATGGGCACTGCTTTGCCGGACACCGCTGTCGCTATGTCCGGCCTACGATTCTCCGAGGTAGGCCCGATTTAGCGTAGCGGTATCGGGCGAGGCATGCCGGACACCGCTGTCGCTATGTCCGGCCTACGATTCTCCGAGATAGGCCCGATTTAGCGTAGCGGTATCGGGCAAAGCTGCCGGACACCGCTGTCGCTATGTCCGGCCTACGATTCTCCACCAAGGTAGGCCCGATATAGCGCAGCGGTATCGGGCAAAGCTGCCGGACACCGCTGTCGCTATGTCCGGCCTACTCCTCGCCGTCACCCATCCCCAATTCCTTGATCTTGCGGGTGAGGGTGTTGCGGCCCCAGCCGAGGAGGCGGGCGGCTTCCTGGCGGTGGCCGCCGGTTTTCTTCAGGGCGGTTTCGATCATGATGCGTTCGAATTCCGGCTCGGCCACGCCGAGCAGGTTTTCGTCGCCGCGACCCAGGCGATGTTCCGCCCAGCGGCGCAGCGGCGCGGTCCAATCCTCGTCGCTGGAGCTCACCTCATGCCGCACCTGCAACTCCGGCGGCAGATCCTCCAGGTGGATCTCCTGGCCCGGCGACATGACGGTAAGCCAGCGGCAGATGTTTTCCAGCTGGCGCACGTTGCCGGGCCAGTCCAGCGTGGTGAGGTAATCCGCCACCTCACCGTCGACGCGCTTGGCTTCCACGCCCAGCTCGGAGGCTGCCTGCTTGAGGAAATGCTGCATCAGCAGGGGCACGTCCTCGCGCCGTTCGCGCAGGGCGGGGATGTGGATGCGGATGACGTTGAGGCGGTGAAACAGATCTTCGCGGAACAGGCCTTCCTTGACGCGCTTTTCCAGATCCTGGTGGGTGGCGGCGATGATGCGCACGTCCACCTTGACCGGGGCGTGGCCGCCGACGCGATAGAACTCGCCGTCGGCCAGCACGCGCAGCAGGCGCGTCTGCAGTTCCGCCGGCATGTCGCCGATTTCGTCGAGAAACAGGGTGCCGCCGTTGGCCTGCTCGAAGCGGCCCATGCGCTGGCTCTGCGCGCCGGTGAAGGCGCCGCGTTCGTGGCCGAACAGTTCCGACTCCAGCAGGTCGCGCGGGATGGCGGCGGTGTTGATGGCGATGAAGGGTTTCGCCGCCCGCGGGCTGTGGCGATGCAGCGCGTGGGCGACCAGCTCCTTGCCGGTGCCCGACTCGCCGTTGATCAGCACGGTGATGTTGGAGCGCGACAGGCGACCGATGGCACGAAACACCTCCTGCATCGACGGCGCGGCGCCGATGATCTCCGGCACCGGGCTGCTCGGCTCGGCGCCGTGGCCGCGCTCCTGGTCGATGCGGTGCGCAACGGCGCGACGCGCCAATTCCACCGCCTCGTCCACATCGAAGGGCTTGGGCAGGTATTCGAATGCGCCGCCCTGATAGGCGGACACCGCGCTGTCGAGATCCGAGTGCGCGGTCATGATGATGACCGGCAGCTGCGGCCGACGCGCGGCAATCTCTGCCAGGAGGTCCAGCCCGCTCATGCCGGGCATGCGGATGTCGGTAATGATGGCGTCGGGCTGGCTGCGGTCGAGGGCGTGCAGGGCGTCGTCGGCGTTGTCAAAACTGCGCACGTCCATCTGTGCCTGTTTCAGCGCGCGCTCCAGTACCCAGCGGATGGAGCGGTCATCGTCGATGACCCAAATTGTGGCTGTGTTATCCATAGTGATTCATCGCGGTTATGTTTGTGTGGTGGCCGCGCGCGTGCGCGATTCGTTCTTGCCGCCTTCGGGATTGATGGGCAGCAGGACGGTGAACATGGTCTGGCCCGGCTGGCTGTCGCATTCGATCAGGCCGCCGTGCTGGTTGATGAGCGACTGGGCGATGGGCAGGCCCAGGCCGGTACCCTCGGGACGGCCGGTGACCATGGGCAGGAAAATGGCCTCCATCACGCCCGGCGGTATGCCGGGCCCGTTGTCGATGACGTCGACGCGGATCACCAGTTTGTGCCGGGTGTGACCGATGGTGTATTGGCGCAGCGTGCGGGTACGCAGGGTGATGGTGCCGTTCTCGCCCACGGCCTGCGCGGCATTGCGCGCCAGGTTGAGGATGGCCTGGATCAGCTGATCCTGGTCGCCCATCAGTTCGGGGATGCTGGGATCGTAATCGCGTTCGAGGTGCACGCCGGGCGGCACCGCCGTCTGCACCACCTGGCGCACCCGCTCCAGCACTTCGTGAATATTCACCGCCTGGCGCTTGGGCAGGGCGTTGGGACCCAGCATGCGGTTGACCAGGTTCTGCAACCGATCGGCCTCGCTGATGATGATGCGGGTGTATTCCTTCAGCGCCTCGCTGGGCAGCTCGCGTTCCAGCAGCTGGGCAGCGCCGCGCAGCCCGCCGAGGGGATTGTTGATTTCGTGGGCCAGGCCGCGCACCAGCACGCGGGTGGTTGCCGTCTGTGCCAGCAGGCTTTCCTCGCGGGTGATGCGCAGCTGGCGATCGACCTGGGTCATTTCCACCAGCAGTTCACGCCGGCCCGGTTCGATGAGCGGCGTGGCGGTGACATCGACCGTCACGCGCCGATCAGGACCAAGCTCCAGCACCAGCTCGCGCTCGGTGAACGGGTGGCCGCTCTGCTGCGCCTCGACCAGGGCCGCGACAAACGATTTGCTGGGCAGCAGCTGCTGCACGGTGCCGGCATGCAGGCGCGCCGCGCTGGCGGCAAGCAGCATCTCCGCCGCGGGGTTGAGATAGCGCAGGCGAAGCGTGTCGTCGAACAGCAGCACGGCGGTGTGCAGGTTCTCGATGACGCCCTGATACAGGCTGGGTGGAAGCATGCCCGGTTTTTCCATGTCCAAAGTTAAGCAAGAACCAAACCAGATTCGACCAAAATACGGCGGATAGCACGTCCTCTGGTGATCAAAGTTTATGGCTTTGAAAAACAGTCGCTTAGGAAAGGATGTGCTGCGTCCGCGCTGGCCGTTGCAGGCGACAGCGCACCTGGATGGACATCAGGATAGTCGATGGCGCAGACGCATGCACCATAATAGTGCACACGTCCAGGAAGGAGGCGGCCGGGAAGGGAAAACGCTCCGGGCAGGAGGGCTGCCTATTGCGGCCGTGGCGCGCGCGGCATCATCGGCGCCGGGCTGACCGGGGAGCCGTTGGCCGGCGGCTTGGCGTCAAACAACGAAGAGTACTGCCGCATGTGGAAGGTCACCGGCGCCGAGCTCTGAATGACGTTGCCGCGGCCATCACGCACCTCGGCCACCAGGGTGTGGCTGCCGCGCTCCACGCCGCTCAGGCTGACGTTGCTACCCACCCCCGCCTCCTTGCCGTCGAGCAGGATTACCAGGCGGTGTCCGGGGCGCAGTGCCGGTTCCAACCGCACGCTCACGCTCACGATCCCCTCGCCGTTCTGGAAAGTCTGATCCGCGGTGGGCGCGGTGATCGCCAGCGTACTGTAGGGAGGACCTTGGGGTACGGGCGGCGGCGGCTCGGTTACCGCAGGGACGGGCGGCGGCTCATAGCTTTGCGCCTTGGGCAGGGTGATCTCCTGGGCGCCGGCCGTCGGCTGATCGGTGAATTCCACCGTGCCGTCGGGGCGGGTGACTTTGTAGCCCTTGTCCTGGGCAAACGCGCCCATCGTCGCGAAGGCGAGAGGCAGCAGCAACAGAAAAACGTGTCGTTTCATGGGCCGAAATATAGCAGGGTTACGCTCTTCCCGCTGTGCCCTGTAGGGTGCGCACCGCGCACCAAGGGCATTCCAGCGCATAACACTGGTCCAAAACAAAACGCCCCCTTGCGGGGGCGTTCTGAACAACGTGTTTCCAGTCTCGCTTAGAGGCTGTAGTACATGTCGAACTCGATGGGGTGGGTGGTCATGCGCATGCGCGTGACGTCGTCCATCTTCAGCTTGATGTAGGCATCGATCACGTCGTCGGTGAACACACCACCACGGGTCAGGAACTCGCGATCCTTGTCCAGGTAGTCCAGGGCCTGATCCAGGGCATGGCACACGGTCGGGATGGCCTTGGCCTCTTCCGGCGGCAGGTCGTACAGATCCTTGTCCATGGCGTCGCCCGGGTGGATCTTGTTGATGATGCCGTCCAGGCCGGCCATCATCAGCGCGGCGAAGGCCAGGTAGGGGTTGGCGCTCGGGTCCGGGAAACGGGTCTCGATGCGGCGGGCCTTCGGGTTCTGCACGTACGGGATACGGATGGAAGCGGAACGGTTGCGGGCGGAGTAGGCCAGCATGACCGGGGCTTCGAAGCCGGGGACCAGACGCTTGTAGCTGTTGGTGCCGGGGTTGGTGATGGCGTTCAGGGCACGGGCGTGCTTGATGATGCCGCCGATGTAGTACAGCGCGGTCTCGGACAGGCCGCCGTAGAGGTTGCCGGAGAACAGGTTGGTGCCGCCCTTGGCCAGGGACTGGTGCACGTGCATGCCGGAACCGTTGTCACCCACCATCGGCTTGGGCATGAAGGTGGCGGTCTTGCCGTAGGCGTGGGCCACGTTGTGCACCACGTACTTCAGCTTCTGCACTTCGTCGGCCTTCTTCACCAGGGTGTTGAAGGAAACGCCGATTTCGCACTGGCCGGCGGTGGCCACTTCGTGGTGGTGCACCTCGACGTTCAGGCCGATTTCTTCCATCGCCAGGCACATGGCGGCGCGGATGTCGTGCAGGGAGTCGACCGGGGGAACCGGGAAATAGCCGCCCTTGATGCCGGGACGGTGACCCATGTTGCCGTTGGCGTAGACGCGCTCGGAGTTCCAGTCGGCCTCTTCGGAGTCGATCTTGACGAAGCAGCCGGACATGTCGGCGCCCCAGCGGATGTCGTCGAAAATGAAGAATTCAGGCTCGGGACCGAAGAAGGCGGTGTCGGCGATACCGGTGGACTTGAGGAATTCCTCGGCGCGCTTGGCGATGGAGCGCGGGTCGCGCTCGTAACCCTGCATGGTGGAGGGCTCGACGATGTTGCAGGTGATGTTGATCATCGGCTCATCGGCGAACGGGTCCAGGTAGGCGGTGGTCGGGTCCGGCATCAGGATCATGTCGGATTCGTTGATGTGCTTCCAGCCGGAGATGGAGGAGCCGTCGAACATCACGCCGTCGGTGAAGGTATCGGCGTCGATGTGGCTGGCCGGGTAGGTCACGTGCTGCTCTTTACCGATGGTATCGGTGAAGCGGAAGTCGACGAACTTCGCGCCCTTTTCCTTGATCAGATTCAATACATTTTCACCAGACATCTCACTGCCTCCAGGTTAGCGCTCAACGAGTTTGGCCGTTTCCCGGCCGGAATTTTGTGTCCAAATAGGTGCATGAACCATGCCAGCAGGCAAGCGCCTGATTTTAAATGTCATAGTTCCTGTGCGGACTACGACCCGGCGCCATCGCGCACCAACGTGGTGCATGCAAATACAAAAACGCACCACTTAGGTGCGTCAACTGTAATAAATGGTGATGGACTCGATTTCCGCCATCCCGGCCGCCGGCCGCTGCAAAACCTCGGTCAGGTGGCGCCTTTGCGCCTCGTCGCCGACCCCTTCCAGCGGCAGGTACACCTCCACGCGCAGTTTCCCGTCCAGGTAATGGAGGGTGATGCGGCGTATGTGTTCCGCAGCGGGGCTATCCTGCCAGAAACCCCGCAGCCTCGCCAGCAGGACCTGACGCGAGGGCAGATGGGCGCTCAGGGCGATCTGTTCGTCGTCTTCCGGGTCGATGTGCACCAGCACGTCCTGCACTTCCTCGATTTCGCGGATCACCTTCTGCCGCACGCGCTCGCTGATGTGGTGCCCTTCCGACACGCTGAGCAGGGGATCGACCTGGATGTGCACGTCCACCAGGGCGTCGGCGCCCATGCGCCGGGTGCGCAGGGTGTGCAGTTCGTTGACCCCGTCCACGGACTGGATCACCCGGCGGATGGCCTCCACCCGCTCGGTCTCCAGGGCTGTATCCATGAGTTCATGCACGGCATGCCAGCCCAGCTCCCAGGCTATCCTGGCGATCATCAACCCCACCGCGACGGCGGCGATGGCATCCAGGTAGGGCAGGCCGGCCATGGTGCCGCCGATACCGACGATGACCACGATGGAGGATATGGCGTCGGAACGGTGGTGCCAGGCGTTGGCCTTGAGCAGGTTGGAGCGGATGCGCTTGGCCACGCGCAGGGTGTACAGGTACAGCGCCTCCTTGGACACCACCGAGATCGCGGCCATCACCAGCGCCAGCATACCGGGATGGGTCAGGCGTTCGGGGTGGAACAGGCGTGAACTGGCGTCGTAGATGATGCCGGCGGCCACCAGCAGCAGCACTACGCCGAGGGCGACGGTAATCACGGTCTCGATGCGGCCGTGACCGTAGGGGTGATCCTCGTCGGCATCGCGGCTGCCGTGCTTGGCCGCCCACACCACCAGCACATCGGTCAGCAGATCGGACAGGGAGTGAACACCGTCGGCCACCAGCGCCGGCGATGCGCCGATGATGCCGATGGCGACCTTGCCGATGGACAGCAGCAGATTGACCACGGCGCCGACGACGGTGACGTTGCGCGTCGCCTCGTAGCGCGCATCGCCCTTGTTGCCTTGCGGCAGGGCGGCATGCTGATGGCTATGTCCCATCGCCCACCTCGATGTCGATGCTCACCTCATTGCCGTCACGGCGGCTGGCCAGCACCTTGTGGCCGTTGATGCGGCACCACGCCGGGATGTCGTTGAGCGCGCCGGGATCGGTGCAGGTGACCTCCAGCACGTCGCCCGGCGCCAGCTCGGCCACCCGGTTCTGCGCACGGATCACCGGCATGGGGCAGAGCAGGCGACGGGCATCAAGCTGATAACGGGCCATATAGAATTCTCACCGCACGGTACAAAAACCCACTTGCCGCAGAGACGCAGAGGCGCAGAGAAAAACCTTCATAAAGTTCTCCATGCCTCTGCGACTCTGCGGCAGGTGTTTGCCGTTGATTTTCTGCTGTCTCTTCATAGGTGCCATTCCGGCTTGAGTTCGTCCGGCGACAAGGGCGCCACCACCAATTCGCGGCTCACGCCGTCCAGTCCGGTCACCTGCACGGTGACCTGCTCGGCGGTGTGGCCCTTGGAATAGCGCGCGGTGATGCGCGCGGCGAGCAGGATGTCGTCTTCGCTCGCCTCGCCGTCCAGCAGCACCAGCGGACCGGTATGGCTGATCGGGCGCAGATGGATATAGATCTTGCGGTAGCCTTCGAGGAAATTGTTCTCGCCTTCCTCACGACCGACGATCAGCTTGTAGTGCGGCGCCGGCCGGATGTGGCGTCCCACCTTGAGCAGCATGATGTCGTCCATTTCATATTCACGCTTGCCGCGCGCCTGCCACAGATCCACCAGCTTGCGTGAATAGGCCTCGTCGGTGAGGAAGCAGCAGCCGCCCGCCGGCGTGGCGTAGTCGCTGAAGCCGAATTGCGCCGCCAGCGCCATCTGCGGCTTGCGGCTGCGGCCGGAGAAATCGTGCAACTTTTCACGGTCCACCCAGCCTTCACGCTCGGGCAGGGTGGCCGGCAGATTCTTCGCGCACAGGGGGCGCAGCAGGCGGTCCATGGCGCCGGACTCGCGTGCCACCACCGGCATGGTGTCCTTGCGCTGCGACATCGGCCGCTGGCCCACCACCTCGCCGGTGATGATGAAATCGAAGCCGTTCTTGTCGGCCCACTCCAGCGCCTTGTGCACCATGAATATCTTGCAGTCCAGGCACGGGTTCATGTTGGCGCCGTAGCCGTGTTTCGGATTCAGCAACACATCCTTGTACTCCTCGACGATGTCGATGATGTGCAGCTTGATGCCCAGCTGTTCCGCCACCCACAGGGCATTGTTACGCTTGTCCTTGCCCTGATCCTTCTTGCGGATGGCGTGGGTATGCCCTTCCACACAGAAGCCGGTGTAGAAATTGATGCCCTCGACGTGGATGCCCTGCTCCTGGATGACGCGGACGGCGAGCATGGAGTCCAGCCCGCCGGAAACCAGGGCGACGGCCTTGACGGGCGCCATCCCTGGCGCCCGTCCTTCGGGTAGCTTTTCGCTTCCACGATTCGCTCCCGGCGAATCGTTGCGCTGTGCTTGAGACATGAAACCTTCGGATTGGCGGGAAAATGAACGGCGCATTTTAACCCAAAAGCGGCGCCGCCGCCGCTACAGCCCGGGCCCGCCTCGCGGCGGCGTCCCTTCCGGGTCCTGGAAAAGCGCTTACCCGCGCCTCCTCCCGCGCGCTATAATTCGCGACTTTTGTACCGGACGGGTTACGGGGAAGTCATGAAAAAGACGGCGCGGGATGTATCGACCTTTCAGGGGTTGATCCTGGCTTTGCAGGAGTATTGGGCGGAGCAGGGCTGTGTGATCCTCCAGCCCTACGACATGGAAGTGGGCGCCGGCACCTTTCACCCGGCCACCTTTTTGCGCGCCATCGGCCCCGAGCCCTGGAGCGCCGCCTATGTGCAGCCCTCGCGCCGCCCGGCCGACGGCCGCTACGGCGAGAACCCCAACCGCTTGCAGCACTATTACCAGTTCCAGGTGGTGATCAAGCCCTCGCCTCTCGACATCCAGGAACTGTATCTCGGCTCGCTGCGTATGCTGGGCCTGGACCCGCTGGTGCACGACATCCGCTTCGTGGAAGACAACTGGGAGTCGCCCACCCTGGGCGCCTGGGGCCTGGGCTGGGAGATCTGGCTCAACGGCATGGAAGTCACCCAGTTCACCTATTTCCAGCAGGTGGGCGGCCTGGAGTGCCGGCCGGTCACCGGCGAAATCACCTACGGCCTGGAGCGCATCGCCATGTACCTGCAGGGCGTGGAGAGCGTGTTCGACCTGGTGTGGACCGACGGCCCCCTGGGCAAGGTCACCTACGGCGATGTGTTCCACCAGAACGAGGTGGAGATGTCCACCTTCAATTTCGAGCATGCCGACGTGGACACCCTGTTCAGGCATTTCGATTTCTACGAGGGCGAGAGCCAGCGCCTGATCGACCTCGGCCTGCCGCTGCCGGCCTATGAAATGGTGCTGAAGACCTCCCATACCTTCAACCTGCTGGACGCCCGCAAGGCCATTTCCGTCACCGAGCGCCAGCGCTACATCCTGCGCGTGCGCCAGCTGGCCCGTGCCGTGGCCCAGGCCTACTACGACCGCCGCGAGGCGCTGGGCTTCCCGATGCTGGGCGCTAAAAAATGAAAGAAGCTCAACGCAAAGACGCAAAGGCCGCGAAGAGCGCAAAGAATGCTGAAGTGAGCGCTGAGCATGCTCACCGATAGTCCCTTTGCGTCCTTTGCGCTCTTTGCGTCTTTGCGTTTAACGGCTTTTTCTGTCCTGCCAAGGGCAAAAGGATTCCACTGATGAGTACGAGACAAGATTTTCTGGTTGAGATCGGCACCGAAGAGCTGCCGCCCAAGGCCCTCAAGCGCCTGATGATCGCCTTCGGCGAAGGCGTCAAGGAAGGCCTGGCCAAGGCCGATCTGGTTCGCGGTGACGCCCAGTTCTACGCCACCCCGCGCCGCCTGGCGGTCCTGGTGAAGGACCTCGCCGTCGCCCAGCCGGACAAGGAAGTGGAACGCCGCGGCCCGGCGCTGACCGCCGCCTTCGACGGCGAGGGTAACCCGACCCAGGCGGCCAAGGGCTTTGCCGCCTCCTGCGGGGTGGAAGTGGATCAGCTCGACCACCTCAAGACCGACAAGGGCGCCTGGCTGGTACACCGCTCCCGCCAGCAGGGCCGCACCACCGCCGAGCTGCTGCCGGAGATCGTGCAGTCATCCCTCGACAGGCTGCCGATCCCCAAGCGCATGCGCTGGGGCAGCCTGGATGCGGAGTTCGTGCGCCCGGTGCACTGGGTGGTGATGCTGTTCGGCAGCGACGTCATCGACTGCGAAATCCTCGCCACCCGCAGCGGCCGCGAAACCCGCGGCCACCGTTTCATGCGCCCCGGCACCCTGTACCTGGGCGAGCCCGCCGCCTACGCCCCGCTGCTGGAGACCGAGGGCAAGGTGGTGGCCGATTTCGAGGCCCGCCGCGAAGCGGTGCGCGCCCAGGTGCTGGAGGCCGCCGCCGCAGTCAAGGGGGAGGCCCTCATTGACGAGGATCTGCTCGATGAGGTGGCCGGTCTGGTGGAATGGCCGGTGGCCGTCACCGGCAAATTCGAGGAACGCTTCCTCGATGTGCCGGCAGAGGCGCTGATTTCCACCATGAAGGGCAACCAGAAGTACTTCCCGGTGCAGGACGGCGAAGGCCGGCTGCTGCCGTACTTCATCACCCTGAGCAACATCGAAAGCAATGACCCGCGCCATGTGCGCGAGGGCAACGAGCGCGTGGTGCGTCCGCGCCTCACCGATGCCGACTTCTTCTGGAACCAGGATCGCAAGCAGAAGCTGTCCGCCCATGGCGCCGCCCTGAAGAACGTGGTGTTCCAGAACAAGCTGGGCACCCTGGCCGACAAGAGCGCCCGCGCCGCCAAACTGGCCGGCGTCGTCGCCACCCAAATCGGGGGCGACGCGAAGTTGGCCACCCGCGCCGGCGAGCTGTCCAAGTGCGATCTGCTCACCAACATGGTGGGTGAGTTCCCGGAACTGCAGGGCATCATGGGCCGTTACTATGCTGCCCACGACGGCGAAGACGCCGAAGTCGCCGCCGCGCTGGACGAACAGTACATGCCGCGCTTTGCCGGCGATCAGCTGCCGGAAACCCGCACCGGCCAGGCCCTGGCGATCGCCGATCGCCTCGATACCCTGGTCGGCATCTTCGGCATCAAACAACCGCCCACCGGCGACAAGGACCCCTTCGCCCTGCGCCGCGCCACCCTCGGCGTCTTGCGCACCATCATCGAGAACGGTCTCGATCTGGATCTGCAGGCCCTGTTGCTGGAGGCCGCCGGCAACTACGCCTCCGTCGGCGTGAAGCTGGAGCCGGACACCGCCGACCAGGTGCTGGAATTCATGCTGGAACGCCTGCGCGCCTACTATGCCGACAGCGGCGTGGCGCACGATACCTTCGATGCGGTGCTGGCGCAGCGGCCAACCCGGCCACGGGATTTCGACGCCCGCGTGCGCGCCGTAACCATCTTCCGCAAGCTGCCGGAGGCGGAGGCCCTGGCCGCCGCCAACAAACGGATCGCCAACATATTGCGCCAGGCTGAGGGGGCGGTGACCGCCGCCGTGGACAAAAACCTGCTGGCCGAGCCGGCGGAGAAGGCGCTCGCAGAGCAGGTCGAAGCCATGGCCGGCAAGGTGGCCCCGTTATTCGCCCAGCGCAACTACACCGAGGCCTTGTGCCAGCTGGCCGGCCTGCGCGGCGTGGTGGACGCGTTCTTCGATCAGGTCATGGTGATGGCCGATGATGCCGCGCTGCGCGCCAACCGCCTCGCCCTGCTGAAACGCCTCTCCGACCTGTTTCTGCAAGCGGCCGATCTGTCGCGATTGCAGGGTTAAATATCTGTAAGATACGCAACGCGCACCACGTGCGCCGTACTGCCCGGATAGAAATGGTGCGCGGTGCGCACCCTACAAACAGCGATTTGGGGTGCCTGTGATGACCGACCGCAACACCGACTCCTATGCCGCCATGCTCGCCGCCGTGCAGGCCTTCCACGACAAGCACGACTTCAGGAACAAGGGCGGCGAAGAACTGACCTACCGCATGGCCTTGATGGCCGAAGAGCTGGGCGAAATCGGCGCCGCCATCACCAAGGGCAAACCGAAGGAGCAGCTGGCGGAGGAGGTGGCCGATCTGTTCATCCTGCTCATCGGCACCGGCATCGCCGCCGACTTCGACCTGCAGGACGCCTTCTGGAAGAAGATGGACAAGATCATGCAGCGCGAGTCGAAGATGGTGAACGGCCGCATCCGCGTGTCCGAGTTCCGGGACTGACCATGCTGAAACTGATCATCCTCGACCGCGACGGCGTCATCAACCAGGACTCCGACGAATACATCAAGTCACCGGAGGAGTTCATCCCCATCCCCGGCAGCCTGGAAGCCATCGCCCGCCTGACCCAGGCCGGATGGCGCGTGGTGGTGGCCACCAACCAGTCGGGGGTGGCGCGTGGCTACTACGATCTTGCCACCCTGCAACGCATACACGACAAGCTGCACCGGCTGCTGGCCGGGCTCGGCGGGCAGATCGAAGCCATTTTTTATTGTCCGCACGGCCCCGACGATAATTGCGACTGCCGCAAGCCCAAGCCCGGCCTGTTCCGGGACATCGAGTCCCGTCTGCAGGTTTCCCTGCAGGGGACGCCTGCCGTAGGGGATTCGCTGCGCGACCTGGAGGCGGCCGTAGCGGTGGGTGCCGAACCAATACTGGTGCGCACGGGCAAAGGGGAGCGCACCCTGGCCAAAGGCAAGGGCCTGGAAGGCGTACCCGTCTTCCCGGATCTGGCCGCCGCCGTCGACTCTTTGCTGACCTGAGGCCCTATGCTCTTATTGCGCTCGTTGCTGTTCTATTTCGGGGTATTGGTTGCGCTGGTGGTCTATGCGCCGTTCATTCTTGGCGCGATAGTATTGCCGCTGCAGCCACGCTTCCGCGTAGTCACACAATGGACCCGCTTTTCCCTGTGGTGGCTGGAAGTTACCTGCAAGCTCAAATACCGCGTCGAGGGCCGGGAAAACATCCCGCCCGGACCGGCCATCATTCTTGCCAAACACCAGTCGGCCTGGGAGACGCTGGTGTTTCAGCGCATCTTCCCGGCGCAGACCTGGGTGCTCAAGCGTTCCCTGCTGCACATCCCCATCGGCGGCTGGGGGCTGGCCGTGCTGCGCGCCGTCGCCATCGATCGCACGGCCGGACGCAAGGCCTTGCAGCAGGTGGTGGAGCAGGGCACCGATCGCCTCAAGCGGGGATTGTGGATCGTGATCTTCCCCGAAGGGACGCGCATGGCGCCGGGCGTCCACGGCAAGTACAACATCGGCGGCGCCATGCTGGCCAAGAAGAGCGGCTACCCGGTGGTGCCCGTGGCCCACAATGCCGGCGAGTTCTGGCGCCGCAACAGCATCATCAAGCGTCCCGGCGTGATCAGCGTGGTGATCGGGCCGGTCATCGACCCGCAGGGGAAGGACACCGGGGAGATCAACACGCTGGTCGAGTCCTGGATCGAAGACACCATGCCCCGCATCACCACCCTGCCGACCTGAGCGGTAGGGTATCGAGTCCCGCCATCAGTCCGTGATATAGTGGCATAACTCAATTTTTAAGCGCGGCGCTTCAGCCGCACACTCCAACCCAACCGTGGGCAACGGGGCGATCACAGTCCCGGGAGCAGGTTTTGTTTTTCAACCCGGAAAACCCATTAGGGGACGTGATGATCGCGTAGAGATTTGGATACACAAGGCGCTTTCCGAAGAAGCGCAATACCGGCCGTATTGTCGACTGAGGAAGGCGCCTTGTGGATTCAAAGATCACGCGAGGGCACGTTTGCTAATGGGTTTTTCCGGGTTCCAACTTCAGGAAGCACGGCTATGCACAACCATCGCACTACCATTACACAGTTCATCATCGAGGAACAGCGCCACATCCCCGGCGCCACCGGCGACTTCACCTCGCTGCTCAACGACGTGGTCACCGCCTGCAAGGTGATCTCCAACCTGGTCAACCACGGCGCCCTGGTGGGCGTGTTGGGTGCCGCCGGTTCGGAAAACGTCCAGGGCGAAGACCAGAAGAAGATGGACGTCATCTCCAACGAGGTGTTCCTCAAGTCCAACGAATGGGCCGGTCACCTGGCCGCCATGGCCTCCGAGGAGATGGAGGATGTCTACCAGATCCCCAGCCAATACCCGCGCGGCAAGTACCTGATGACCTTCGACCCGCTGGACGGCTCGTCCAACATCGACGTCAACGTCTCCGTCGGCACCATCTTTTCCATCCTGCGCTGCAAGGGCAACTGCGTGAACCCCAGCGCCGAGGACTTCCTCCAGCGCGGCACGGAGCAGGTTTGCGCCGGGTATGCCCTGTACGGCCCGTCGACCATGATGGTGCTGACCACCGGCCGCGGCGTGAACGGTTTCACCCTGGACCAGAATATCGGTGAGTTTGTACTTACTCACCCCAACATGACCATTCCCGCTGACACCCGCGAGTTCGCCATCAACGCCTCCAACATGCGTTTCTGGGAAGCCCCGGTGAAGCGCTACGTGGACGAATGCCTGGCCGGCAAGGAAGGCCCGCGCGGCAGCGACTTCAACATGCGTTGGATTGCCTCCATGGTGGCCGAAGTGCACCGCATCCTGACCCGCGGCGGCGTGTTCATGTACCCGCTGGACAGCAAGATGAAGGCCAAGGGCATCGAGGGCAAACTGCGCCTGATGTACGAAGCCAACCCCATGGGCTTCATCGTCGAGCAGGCCGGCGGCGGCGCCATCACCGGCCAGCACCGCATCCTCGACATCCAGCCCGGCAACCTGCACCAGCGCGTGCCGGTGATCCTGGGTTCGAAGAACGAGGTGGAGCTGATCGCCAAGTATCACCAGGAATAGGCGCTATCCGATCCGGCTGGAGGCCGGATACAAAAAAGGGGAAGGTGGCAACACCTTCCCCTTTTTCATTGGGCCGGCAGAGGCCTCGCGCTTACACGTCCAAATTGCTCACGTAGAGCGCGTTGGCCTCGATGAAATCACGGCGCGGTTCGACGTTGTCACCCATCAGGGTGGAAAACACCTCGTCGGCTGCGATGGCATCCTCGATGCGCACCTGCAGCAGGCGGCGGCCTTCCTGGTTGAGAGTGGTTTCCCACAACTGCTCCGGGTTCATTTCGCCCAGGCCCTTGTAGCGCTGGATCGTCTGGCCGCGGCGGGCGTCATCCAGCAACCATTCCAGCGCCTGGCGGAAGCTGGATACCTCAGTGCGGCGCTCACCGCGCTGCACATAGGCGCCTACACCAATCAGGCCCTGCAACTCGCCGGCCAGTTTGGCGATGGCCTGGTATTCTGGGGTGGAGACGAAGTCACTGGTATAAAGGTAGTCGCTGGACACACCGTGGCGCCATTCAGTCAGCTGCGCCGTTTCCACGGCACCGTCCGGGGCATAGTCCAGATGCAGCTCGTAGCGGCGCTCGCCGGCGTCGTCGCCGTTGAGCCGGGCCACCAACTCCTCAAACCAGGGCGCGGTCTTGGCGGCATCGCGGAACTCTAGCTCGGCCAATGGCAGCATGCTGATCATCTTTTCAAGGATGCGGCCGTTGTAGCGGCGGCCCAGGCGCTGGATGCCACCCATGACCGCCTGATACTGGCGCGCCAGACCCTCCAGTGCCACCCCGGTCAGCGGCAGAGCATCGGGATCTATAAAAAGACTTGAACTATCAATGGCTTGCTGTAAAAGATTGGCGTTCAGCTCCTGCTCATCCTTGACGTAGCGCTCCTGCTTTCCCTTCTTGACCTTGAACAGGGGCGGCTGGGCGATATAGATGTGGCCGCGCTCTATGAGCTCCGGCATCTGGCGGTAGAAGAAGGTCAGCAGCAGGGTACGGATGTGCGAACCGTCCACGTCGGCATCGGTCATGATGATGATGCGGTGATAGCGCAGCTTGTCCGGGTTGAACTCGTCGCGGCCGATGCCGCAACCCAAAGCGGTGATCAGGGTGCCGACTTCCGCGGACGACAACATCTTGTCGAAACGTGCCTTCTCCACATTCAGGATCTTGCCCTTGAGGGGCAGGATTGCCTGGGTGCGGCGATCGCGGCCCTGCTTGGCGGAACCACCGGCGGAATCACCCTCGACCAGGAACAGTTCGGACAGCGCAGGATCCTTTTCCTGGCAGTCGGCCAGCTTGCCGGGCAGGCCGGCCACGTCCAGCGCGCCCTTGCGGCGGGTCATTTCGCGCGCCTTGCGCGCCGCCTCGCGGGCGCGGGCTGCGTCGACCACTTTGCCGGCAACGATCTTGGCATCGGCGGGGTTTTCCCACAGGTATTCCTGGAACTTCTCCGCCATCAGGGATTCGACCGCCGTCTTCACCTCGGACGAGACCAGCTTTTCCTTGGTCTGGGAGGAGAACTTGGGATCGCGCACCTTGATGGAAAGCACAGCAGTCAGGCCCTCGCGGGCATCGTCGCCGCTGGTGGCCACCTTGGCCTTCTTGGCCAAGCCCTCCTGCTCGATGTACTGGTTGAGCATGCGGGTCAGGGCGCTGCGCAGGCCGGCCAGGTGGGTGCCGCCGTCGCGCTGGGGGATGTTGTTGGTAAAGCAGTAGATATTTTCCTGGTAGGAGTCATTCCACTGCATGGCCACTTCGACACCCACGCCGTCACGCTCGCCGCTGAAGTAAAACACGGTGCTGTGCAGCGGGGTCTTGTTGCGGTTCAGATGCTCGACGAAGGCCCGGATACCACCCTGGTATTCGAAGGTATCTTCCTTGGCGCTGACTTCGTCAGCCAGATGAATGCGTACGCCCGAGTTCAGGAATGACAGCTCGCGCAGGCGCTTGGCCAGGATGTCGTAGTGGAATTCCGTCTGGGTGAATATCTCGGAGGAGGGTTTGAAGCGCACTTCGGTACCGGTGCCGGTGGTTTCACCCACCACGGCCAGCGGTGCAACCGGATCGCCCAAACGGTATTCCTGCTGGTGCAGCTTACCGTCACGACGGATGGTGAGCTTAAGGGTCTCGGACAGGGCATTGACGACGGATACACCCACGCCGTGCAGCCCGCCCGATACCTTATATGAGTTGTCGTCGAACTTACCGCCCGCATGGAGGATGGTCATGATGACCTGGGCGGCGGAGCACCCTTCTTCGGGGTGGATGTCGACGGGTATGCCGCGGCCGTCGTCCCGCACCGTAACCGACGAGTCGCTGTGGATAATGACGTCGATTTGGGTGCAATAGCCGGCCAGTGCTTCGTCGATGGAGTTATCGACCACTTCGAACACCATGTGATGCAGGCCGGTGCCGTCGTCCGTATCGCCGATGTACATGCCCGGGCGCTTGCGGACCGCATCAAGCCCTTTCAGGACCTTGATATTGGAGGAATCGTAAGTTTTCTCGCTCATGCATCAACTCCCTTATGTGGGCGGCATTATACCACTTCCACTACAACACCATGTTCCACGTGGAACACGGATGCTTCTTCCCATGGTGATGTATCGACGAGGCCGCCGTCCGTAGCGGTAACGAAGCATTGGGCGCTGCTGGCGGCCACCACTTCCATGAGAACCCTACGCTTGTCCACATCCAGCTCGGCCGGCAAATCGTCAAGCAGCAGGGTGCATCGTCTTCCCGTGACCTCCTGCAAATGCTGCATCTGGGCTATCCGCAGTGCACATACCGCCAATTTCTGCTGCCCGCGGGAAAGCGTTTCGGCGGCGTCGAGCGACGACGGGAGCACCAACCTGAAGTCTGCGCGGTGCGGGCCGGAAAGGGTGTACCCCAACGCGCCTTCGCTGGTACGGTTTTTTTCCAGCGCCTCCAGTAAGGACAGATCCTTGGGCCAACCCCGGCGAGCGGCCAAACGGGGCGGCTCATCAGCCAACAGTTGGGCGTAGATGCTGCCGAACAAGGGTGTGATCTGCTGTATATAAGATGATCGAAGTTTGGCAACAGTTTCGCCGCATTCCGAAAGACCGCGCTCCCATTGTTCCAGCTCGGCCACGCGTGCCCCGTTGCGCAAGGCCGCATTACGCTGCTCAAGAAACCTGCGGTAACGCTTCCACAGTTCCAGAAATCCATGTTCCACGTGGAACAACCCCCAGTCCAGGTACGCCCTGCGCTCCCTGGGCTCACCGGTGAGCAAACTGTGCGACTCGGGCGTAATCAGCTGGAGAGGTAAAATCTCAGCCAGCCGGGAGGCCGACTCCAGCCTTTGGCCATCGACCCGTAGCTGAGTAATATCGGCTGTGGTTTTTTGCACTCCGACCGCATGCTCGACACCTGAGACCTCTATACGGCCAAAGATTGTCGCAGCGGGTTTGCCCTGCTGTATGAGCTTGCGCGCATGAGGAGTACGAAACGAACGGGCCATCCCCAGCAAATGAATTGCTTCAAGTACAGTGGTTTTGCCACTGCCGTTTGCGCCCACCAAAAGGTTTAGGGCAGGGGAGGAATCGAAAACGACAGAGGTCAGATTGCGTAGCCCACTGACCTCGAGATGCTTTAACGCCATGAGGCTATTTTCATGGCCGGTCTAAATTACAGCCGCATCGGCATGACCACATAGCGCGAAGCCGAATCTCCGGCGCCGTGTATGAGGCAACTGCTGTTGGCGTCCGTCATGCTCAATACCACCTGATCCTGCTTCACCACATTGAGCGCATCCAGGACGTAGGACACATTGAAACCTATCTCGAATTCGGAGCCGTCGTATTCCACTTCCACTTCTTCTTCCGCTTCCTCCTGCTCCGGATTGTTCACGGTAGCCTTCAGCAGATTGTGCTCAAATTGCAGGCGGATGCCTCGATACTTTTCATTGGAGAGTATCGAAGTGCGCTGCAGTGCCTGGCGCAGCACGTTTCGATCCGCCGTTACCTGCCGATCACCCGCCTTGGGTACGACACGGTCATAGTCGGGAAAACGCCCATCCACCAGCTTGGAGGTCATTACGATATCGCCCAGCGCAACGCGGATATGATTGCTGCTCACCACCAACTCACAGGTTGTCTCGCCGTCGCCCAACAAGCGGCTCAATTCCAGCACGCCCTTGCGCGGGATGATGACCTGCCGCTCTTCACCGGCAACGTCCGGACACTCGACTTCGCTGATGGCCAAACGGTGGCCATCGGTGGCTACGGTACGCAGCTGGCCGCCCTTCATTTCCAGCAGCATGCCGTTCAGGTAATAACGCACATCCTGGTTCGCCATGCAGAAATGAGTTTGCTCCAGCAAGCCCTTGAGTACGTCTTGGGCCAGGGTAAGCCGAAACGCTCCGGTTACCCCTTCGGTGGCGGGGTATTCCGTTGCCGGCAGGGTGCTGAGCGAGAAGCGGCTCTTGCCTGAACGTATCAGGGCCTTGTCACCGTCCAGCGCTACTTCGATCGTCGCCTGATCCGGCAGGGCCCGGCAGATATCGCTGAACTTCCGCGCCGGGACGGTAATTTCACCATCGACACTGTTCTCCACCAAGGCAGTGGCGGTTAGCTCCACTTCCAGGTCGGTACCGGTAAGCGTCAGCTTTCCCTTGTCCACTTGGATCAAAACATTGGCCAGGATGGGCAGAGTTTGCCGTTTTTCGACAACTCCACCGACGACCTGTAAGGGTTTGAGCAACGCTTCGCGCGAAATGGTGAATTTCATGTCCTTTGCCCCTACGCTAGTTATTCATTATTTATTTATGTAAACCTGTTGTAACAACTACTATAGCGCCTGAAATCTGTGTATAAGCTAAAATTAACTATAATAATCAATATATTGTATTGCTTGAAACCGTGCCGTATTACGGTGGGCAACCGTGTATTACCTGTGTATAAACAGAGGCTTTATCCACAGGTCAAAAATCCATTAAGTTACCCACAGCCTGCCCACATCATGTGGACAGCGTTCTCAACAGGTTTGCATAGTCTTCCCCTATGCGTGGTTCGGTTTCCTTCAATTCCTTAATCTTGCGGCAGGCGTGGATGACGGTGGTGTGATCCCGGCCGCCAAAGGCATCGCCTATCTCCGGCAGACTGTGGCTGGTCAGTTCCTTGGCCAGCGACATCGCCAGTTGCCGAGGCCGCGCCACCGAACGGCTGCGGCGTTTGGACAACAGGTCTGCCACGCGGATTTTATAATACTCCGCCACCGTCTTCTGTATGTTTTCTATGGTGACCAGTTTTTCCTGCAGGGCCAGCAGATCGCTCAGCGCTTCCTTGGCAAAATCCAGGGTGATGGGCCGCGCGGTGAAATGGGCGTTGGCGATGACGCGCCGCAGGGCGCCTTCCAGTTCACGGATATTGGAGCGGATGCGCTTGGCGATAAAGAACGCGACTTCCGGCGGCAGGGCCGCGCCGGCCTGCTGCGCCTTGCTCATCAATATGGCGACGCGGGTTTCCAGTTCGGGCGGTTCGATGGCCACGGTGAGGCCCCAGCCGAAACGGGACTTGAGCCGCTCCTCCAGTCCGTCCACTTCCTTGGGGTAGCGATCGCAGGTGAGGATGACCTGCTGCTGTCCTTCCAGCAGCGCATTGAAGGTGTGGAAGAATTCCTCCTGGGACCGTTCCTTGCCGGCAAAAAACTGAATATCGTCGATGAGCAACGCATCCACCGAGCGATAGTGACGCTTGAATTCATTGATCGCGTTGTGCTGCAGCGCCTTCACCATGTCTGCCACGAAACGCTCCGAGTGGAGGTAAACCACGTTGGCTCCGGGGCGCTGCTGCAAAATCATGTTGCCGATGGCATGCATCAGGTGGGTCTTGCCGAGACCGACGCCACCATACAAAAACAAGGGGTTATAGGCCTGGCCGGGGTTGCCGGCGACCTGCACCGAGGCAGCCCGGGCGAGCTGGTTGGACTTGCCTTCGACGAAGTTTTCGAAGGTGAAATTGCTGTTCAGGTTGTTGCGGCGGGCGCTGCCCGTGGCCCGCGCCGGCGGTTCATTTACACCTGCGGCCGGCGCGGCGGAGGCGGGCCGGGCGGCATGGGCCGGCGCTTCCACCGGCTTTTTGCGGCTGCCGATTTCCAGAATCAGGCGCAGCCCCCCGTTGCCGCTGATCTGGCGGGCGAAGGTGATGATCTGCTCGCCGTAGCGATCCTTGACCCAGTCCAGCACGAAGCGGTTGGGCGCCAGCAGACGCAGGGCGTCGGGCTCCCGTTCCGCGTGCAGGGGACGGATCCAGGTGTTGAACTGCTGGGCCGGCAGCTCGTCCTCCAGACGATCAAGACATTGCTGCCACAGGGGTTCTGCCACGAAAAGCTCTCTTGATACCGGGCGCGAAAGAGGGGGAAGTCTATACCCGAACGGCAAAGTTATCCACACCCCCCGGGCACCTCCAGGACAGCACCGTTATTGACAACAGAGGTGGATTCACAGTATTTTGCGCCTCTTTTTTCCGTGGCCCGAAACCGGGCCGCGCAGATCACTGAAACCGGACGAGTATTATCATGAAAAGAACCTTTCAACCCAGCGTTCTGAAGCAGAAGCGCACCCATGGTTTCCGTGCCCGCATGGCGACCAAGAACGGCCGCAGGATCCTCAAGGCCCGTCGCGCCAAGGGTCGTGCCCGCCTGACCGTCTGACCGCGCCCGCGTCTTGCACGGCGCGTTTGGCTTTCCGCGCGACCGCCGGCTGTTGCGGCCGGCGGAATTCCAGCGGATCTTCAAGGGGGCGGACTGGCGCGTATCCGGCGCCGTCTTCACCCTCCTGGCAGTGGCCAACACGCTCGATCACCCCAGGCTGGGGGTGGCACTGAGCAAGCGCCAAGTCCGACGCGCCGTAGGGCGCAATCGCATCCGGCGCCAGTTGCGCGAAAGCTTCCGTTTGCACCAACACCGCCTGGGCGGTGTCGACATCGTAGTTCTAGGCCGCGCCGGCATCGACCGGGTTCCGACACAGGAATTGCGCGCCGCCATAGACAGGAGCTGGGAAGAGCTGGCAGAGCGATGCAAAAAATCCTGATCCTGCTCATAGGCGCCTACCGCTACCTCATCAGCCCGTTTCTGGGCAACAATTGCCGTTTCCATCCGACATGTTCCTGTTATGCCCATCAGGCCATCGAGCGCTACGGCGCCTGGCGCGGCGGGTGGATGACATTGCGCCGCCTGGGCCGCTGTCATCCCTGGCATGAAGGTGGATACGATCCGGTTCCCGACGAGAAAGACTAAAGACCCATGGACTTCCAACGCCTGCTGCTCGTAATCGCGCTCTCATTCGTTTTGCTGATGCTCTATCAGGCCTGGCAGAAGGACTACGGTCCGCAGCCACCGGCGCAGATCGCCGCCAGCCAGACGCCGGGCGCCGCCGCATCCGCCGACGACCTGCCGTCGACCGCCAGCCGCGCCGGTGCCGTACCGGAAATGCGTGAAGGTCTGGCCAGCGCCAGGCGCTTGCATGTCTACACCGATGTATATGCCGTGGAGATCGATACCCAGGGCGGCGACCTGCGCCGCGCCGATCTGATTGAGTACCCTGTCTCCATCGACAAGAAAGACGAACCCACCCGCCTGCTCGACGACAGCGGCAACCTGCTGTTCATCGCCCAGTCCGGCCTGCGCCCGGGCAGCGGTACCGACGCTGCGCAGGTGCCCGATCACTACGCCGTGTACCAGGCCGAGCAGGACGAATACCGTCTCGCCGACGGCCAGGACCAGTTGCAGGTGCGGTTGCAGTGGCGCGACGAAAGCGGCGTTCAGGTGGACAAGGTCTACACCTTCCACCGCGGCAGCTATGTGGTCGACATGGATTACACCGTGCGCAACCAGTCGGCCCAGCCCTGGGCCGCCCATGCCTACTACCAGCTGCAGCGCCAGCGTCCCACCGAGAGCAAGAGTGCCTTCGGCATTTACACCTATACCGGCGGCGTGATCCACGGCAAGGAAGTGAAGTACGAGAAGATCGACTTCGACGCCATGGACAAGAACGCGCTGAGCCGTCCCCTCACCGGTGGCTGGGCCGCCATGATTCAGCACTATTTCGTCGGTGCCTGGATCCCGCCGCAGGATGCCAGCCACGATTACTACAGCCGGTCCCTGGGCGATAACCGCTACCTCCTCGGTATGATCGGCGACGGCAAGGCCGTGGCGCCCGGCGCCGAGGCGACTTTCAAGGCGCGCCTGTATGCCGGCCCCAAGAAGCAGGACCAGCTGGGCGATGTGGCCGAAGGCCTGGCGCTGACCGTCGACTACGGCAAGCTCACCTTTATCGCCGATCCCATCTTCTGGTTGATGAAGCAGATCCACAAGCTGGTGGGCAACTGGGGCTGGTCGATCATTTTGCTGACGCTGCTGATCAAGCTGGCGTTCTACAAGCTGTCCGCCACCAGCTACCGCTCCATGGCCAATATGCGCAAGCTGACCCCGCGCCTGACGGCGCTGAAGGAGCGCTACGGCGACGACCGGCAGAAGATGAACGAAGCGATGATGAAGATGTACAAGGAGGAGAAGATCAATCCGCTGGGCGGCTGTCTTCCCATCCTGGTGCAGATCCCCGTGTTCATCGCCCTGTACTGGGTGCTGCTGGAGAGCGTCGAACTGCGCCAGGCACCGTGGATCCTGTGGATCAACGATCTGTCCGCCATGGATCCGTATTATGTGCTGCCGGTCCTGATGGGCATCAGCATGCTGGCGCAACACCGCCTCAATCCCACGCCCATGGATCCCATCCAGGCCAAGGTGATGATGGCCCTGCCCATCGTGTTCACGGTGTTTTTCGCCTTTTTCCCGGCGGGACTGGTGTTGTACTGGGTGGTCAACAACGTCCTCTCGGTAACCCAGCAATGGTTCATCACCCGCTACGTCGTAAAGGCATAGAGCCCGCGCGGGCGTGAGCGCGTGCCGTCATGAGTATCAGGCCGCCCCGCCCGCACACCTCCGGCATCACCCGCGCCGCTGACACCATTGCCGCCGTCGCCACGCCGTCCGGGCGCGGCGGCGTCGGCATCGTGCGCATTTCCGGCCCCGCCGTCATGGCCATCGCCGAGCGCATGCTCGGACAGTGTCCGCCGCCGCGCCGCGCCGATTACCTGCCCTTTCGCAGCATCGACGGCACCGTGCTGGACATGGGCATCGCCCTGCTTTTTGCCGCGCCCCATTCCTTCACCGGCGAAGATGTGCTCGAACTGCAAGGCCACGGCGGACCGGTGGTGATGGATCTGCTGCTGGAAACGGCGGTGCAGCTCGGCGCACGCAACGCCCTGCCGGGTGAATTCTCCCAGCGCGCCTTTCTCAACGACAAACTGGATCTGGCCCAGGCGGAAGCCATCGCCGATCTCATCGACAGCGGCTCGGCGCAGGCGGCGCGCAGCGCCCTGCGTTCCCTGCAAGGCGAGTTTTCCCAACGCGTGCAGTCCCTGACCGAGGAACTGATCCAGCTGCGCCTCTACGTGGAGGCGGCCATCGATTTTCCGGAAGAGGAGGTGGACTTTCTCGCCGACGGCGTCGTCAGCGCGCGGCTCCATGCCCTGCGCGAACACCTGCGTGCCGTGCAGGAAGCCGCCCGCCAGGGCAGCCTGTTGCGCGAGGGCATGAACGTGGTGCTGGCGGGCTTGCCCAATGCCGGCAAGTCCAGCCTGCTCAACGCCCTGGCCGGGCGCGACAGCGCCATCGTCACCGATATTCCGGGCACCACCCGCGACGTCCTGCGCGAACAGATCAGCATCGACGGCATGCCGCTGCACATCATCGACACCGCCGGCCTGCGCGACAGCGGCGACGCCATCGAGCAGGAGGGGGTGCGTCGCGCCTGGGTCGAGATCGAGCGCGCCGACGGCGTGCTGTTGCTGGTCGACGATCAGACCGGGATCGGCACGGCGGAGCGGGCGATCCTGGCCCGCCTTCCGCAGCGCCTGCCGGTTACCTTCATCCACAACAAGATTGATCTCAGCGGCCGTGCCGCCGCGTCGCAACCGGAAGGTGACGAGGTGCACATCTATCTTTCCGCCCGTCACGGCACCGGGCTGGATCTGCTGCGACAGCACCTCAAGCAACGCATGGGCTATACCGGGGCCGGCGACGGCGTCTTCAGCGCGCGCCGCCGCCACCTCGATGCGCTCACCCGGGCCGCCGCCCATCTCGATGCCGGGGTCGCACAGCTGGAGCAATACCGGGCCGGCGAACTGCTGGCCGAAGAGCTGCACCTGGCGCAGCACTCCCTGGGCGAGATCACCGGGGTGTTCACCTCCGATGACCTGCTGGGGCGTATTTTCACCAGCTTCTGTATAGGCAAATAACCCTCCTGTGCCCCTGTCGCCCGTCTGCTAGGGTGAAAACTGAAGTGGTGCGGGAGGTGCAGCCCGGATGGGAGAGGAAGCTGAAAAATTCGGCCGATACGGTATGTACCTCCGTATCGGTGTCCTCTGGCTGGCGCTCACCGCCATCCTGTGCGCGGCGATCATTGCCTTTGATCTGGCGCGGGCCCAGGCCCGTTTTCAGGAGCAGGGCAACGACCTGTTCGACTACGTCAGCAACCGCATCGAAACCAGCACCACCGTACTGGACGGTTTCACCGCCTTGCTCGCCAGCAGCGACGACCCCCGGCACGAAAAAGACCGTGTCAGTTTTTACGCCGAGCAGATGCTGCGGCGTTACCCGTTTATCTACATGCTCGAAATCGCGATGCAGGTGCCGCGCCATCAACTGGAGGGCTTTGTCGCCGAACAGCGCCAGGCGGGCAGCACCGATTTTCGGGTCAGGGCCTTTGATTTTGTGACCCGCAGGACCTGGGTTCCCCTGGCGGACAGCCCGTATTACTACCCCATTGTGTTCATGCGGCCGCAACCGCAGGAGTCGCAGGAGATCCTCGGACTGGATATCGGTTCCAACGAATTTTTCCGTCGCGCGCTGGCCGCATCGGAGCGCCTGCGCCAGCCGGTGGCGTCCCATCCGTTCGTGTTGATCGAAGGCGAACGGGCCTACATGATGCACAGCGCGGTGTTGCACACCAACGGTAATTCCGGCCTGCGTTACGGGCTGCTGGTCATCAAGGCGGCCAGCCTGCTGCCCGCCGATATACGTCGCACCGGCCGCAGCCTGCGCCTGCATCACGTCGACTTTGCGCCCGGGGATCAGCAGGGGCTGCTGGCGGAGCGCGCGGGCGAGTCCGCAGGGATGGTTGAGTCCTGGCTGTTCCCCCGCTTTACCTACACCCGCACCCTGGACGATCCGGGGCAGCCCTTTGTGTTGCAGGTGGAGCAGCAGCTGGAGTGGTCGGATTTGAACCGGCCCCTGCTTGGCCTTGCCCTGCTGGGGTCCATGTTGTCGTTCATGCTCCTGCTCGGCTATGCGCGTATCCATCACCAGCACGAGCTGCAAAGGCTGGTCGAAGCCGACCGGCTGTTTCAGCTGGCCAATTACGACAGTCTCACCGGGTTGCCCAACCGCAACCTGTTGCAGGATCGCCTGCACCACGCCCAGCAACGGGCCTACCGCCAGGAAATGACCCTGGCGCTGCTGTTCATCGACCTCGACAAGTTCAAGATGATTAACGACACCTTCGGCCACGAGGGCGGCGACGCGCTGTTGTGCATGGCCGCCCGGCGGTTGCAGGAGTGCGTGCGCGAAAGCGATACCCTGGGACGCCTCGGCGGGGACGAGTTCGTGGCCGTGCTGGAGGATTGCAAGCCTGAGGAGCCGGCGCGGGTGGTGCGCAAGATCGAGGAAGCCTTTACACGATCCTTCCGCTTGCAGGATACCGAGGTCCACCTCCAGGCCAGCGTCGGTATTGCCACCTATCCCGATGACGGCACCGATGTCCGTCAGCTGCTGCGTTTTGCCGATGACGAGATGTATGCCCGCAAGCTGCGCCAGCGCAGCGCCGGCTGAGCGGCTAGGTCCGCCCTGAGCGTCCAGGCCGAAACTTCGCCACCGCAGCGTGCAGCCGCGGCAGCATCGCCGGCGCGGCGGTCCCATAGCGCAGGCCGATGTAGAGCGCGGTGATTTCGTCGATGGCCGGCGCCAGGTCCGGCCGCGCCGCCGCTGCGCGGCGGGCGAAGTGCCATGGACCTTCCTGGGGTGCGCGGCCCAGGCCGACCCGCTCCAGGCGGTGGCAATAGCGCTGGTAAGTCCGCACCACGGGATCCGGCCGGCTCCGTCCGCGCAGAGCCAGTTGCAATGCCACGCCCGCCAGCACCAGGGCGATGGCGGCGGCCATGATGGCCACAGCCCCCTGCCAGCCGAAGCGGTCCAGCCCAAGCTTGCGCAGCAGTTCCTTCTGGCGCTGATCGTTGTAGCCCAGCACCCACTGGTTCCAGGCGTTGTTCACGGCATCCCAGCCGTAGCGCAGCCGGGCCATGGTGCGCGCCAGCCAGGCGACGTTGATGTCGAGCAGGGGAGCCGCCGTGGAGCGAAAGCGCGCGATATCGGTATCTGCGGCGACCCGTTCCGCCGGGATGACCGCCGTGGGATCGACCCGCACCCAGCCCTGATCCTGCAGCCACACTTCCGCCCAGGCATGGGCGCTGGACTGGCGCACGATGAGGTAGTCGGCCAGCGGATTGCTCTCGCCACCCTGGTAGCCGGTGACCACCCGCGCCGGGATGCCGGCGCCCCGCATCAGAGTGACGAAGGCCGCGGCATAGTGTTCGCAGAAGCCGCGCCGGCTGTCGAACAGGAATTCGTCGATGGCATCGTCGCCCAGGGGCGGCGGTTGCCGCGTGTACCAGAACGGCTGGTCGCGGAACAGGGCCAGGGCGGTGCGGACGATCGCCTCCGGCGCCAGCGCAGACCAGCTCCGCGCGAGGTCGCGGCTGCGCGGATTGCTCGCCGGCGGCAATTGCAGCCCGAGCCGCCGCTGTGCCTCTGCCAGGGCGCCGGTGCGGTAAACCGTGTGCGCCGACAGCTCGAATCGCTGCCGGGTGGTCGCCTTGCGCCGCAGCAACAACTGGAAATCGCCGGTGAGAAAGGTTTTGGCGGGTACGGTGGCCGGCAGGTCCAGGGCGAACAGCCAGCCCTCGTCATGCGGTTCCAGGGTCAGCGTGTAGCGTATGGCCTCGGCGAGCGGCTCGTGCTCGGCCGGTTTTCTGAACCAGGATGGCGAGGCATCGCGCTGTATGGGGTCCCAGCGTCGCCCGTCGGTGGTCCACAGCACAGGGCCGCGCCAATACAGTTGGCTCGCCGGCGGCACCGGGCCGTCGAACTGCACGCGGAAGGCGACGGCTTGCGAGTCGGACAGGTCGGTGATGTTGCCCAGGGTCATGTGATCGGAGATGCCGGTGCTGGCGCTGGAAGGGCTTTTCGGCATGCCCCACAGCGGGCCGGGCAGGCGCGGGAACAGCACGAACAGCAGCACCATGATGGGCAGGGACTGTACCAGCAGCATGCCGGCGCGGCGCAGATAGAAACGGGTATTGTCCGCCGTCCCGGCAGGGTGGTTGAGCGCCATGAGTGCCGCCGTAAGCAGCAACACGGTGAGCAGCAGATAGGTGCCCACGAAGATGGATTGATCGACCAGGAAGCCGCCGGCCACCAGGAAATAGCCCATGAAGACCACCAGCATGGCGTCGCGCAGGGTGCGCAGCTCCAGCAGCTTGAGGCAGAGCATCACGCTGAGCAGGGCAAGGCCGGCGTCGGGGCCGAACAGGGTGCGGTAGCCCAGCAGGACCGCGCCCACGCCGCCGGCGGTAAGCAGCAGGCGCAACCCCCGCCCGGGCAGCGGCCAGCCGCGCAGGTCGATGGCCAGCCGCCAGCCCAGGAGGGCGACGCAGTAGGGGCTGAACCAGGGTGGCAGGCGCAGCAACTGCGGCAGCAGCACCGCCGCCAACGCACCCAGCAGCCAGAGACGGCCGTGGCGGGGCGGGGTCACGGCTTCTCTCCGTACAAGGCCAGGGCCTCGAGGCAGCGGCGGCGCTGGGCCGGGCCGAAGGCCGGGGCGATACTCCGGTCCGGCAGGCGCAGGCCGTAGGCCAGACCGGCCGCATCCGCTTCCAGCACCCAGCGGCACAGCCGCGCCAGCCGGTCCTCCACCGGGAGTCCCGGCAGCAGCTCCCAGGCCAGCCACAGTTCCTGCGCCTGTTCGCCGGTAAACAGCTTGGTGTGCATGCCCTGTTCCCGCGCCACCGCCTTCCAGTGCACGTGGCCCAGGGAGTCACCCGCATGATAGGGGCGCAGGGCGGCGAAGTCGTCGTGGCCCTGGCCCCTGTCGCCGCCGCTGCCTTCCGTGCCGGGCTGGGCCGGCGGCAGCCCGCGTTGTGGCGCCGGCGCCGGATAGACCAGGCAGTCCATGGCCAGCTCGAGGGGCGACCAGGCGCGGAACAGGCCCAGAGGGAAGCGCGTTGCCAGGGTAAAGCGGCCCGCCCTGAGGCGTCCGCGCCGCGGTGCGGGGCGCAGCAGCTCCACCCAGAGCAGCCCCGGCGCCACATCCCACACAGTTTCCATGCCATCCGGTGCCGTCAGGGCCACCGCCGGGCGCGCCTCGTCGGTGTCATTGTGCAGGCCAATGACGAAGCGGGCCTGTTCGCCGGCAAATACGGCCTGGCAGCGTCCGGCCTCCACGCGCAGGTCCAGCAGGTTGCGCCAGGTGTGCAGGATGGAAACCACGCCCAGCCCGGCGAGGAGAAACACCAGGGCGTAGGCGAGGGCGTTGTCGTAATTGATGGCGCCGAGCAGGATGGCGACGAGTACGCCGCCCAGCAGCAGCCCCTGCCGTGTGGGCAGGATATAGACCCGGCGGCGATCCAGCCGTACCGGTCCGGACTCCGGGCCGATGCCGCGCAGGAAGCGGGCGAGGCTGAAGCGCTGGCGCAGGGTGAGCGGGGTGGCCACGGTGCTGGGCTCCGGCGGCCTAGGGGACGGCCACCTCGTCGAACCACGCCGCCAGGGCCATGCTGCCCCGCGCGCCATCGGCCTGCACCTGCTGCAGGCGATGGCCGACCACCTGGGGCAGCACCGCCTGCACGTCTTCGGGCAGGGCGTAGTCGCGCCCGGACAGCAGGGCCCAGGCGCGCGCCCCGGCCAACAGCGCGAGTCCGGCGCGCGGCGACAGGCCGGTGAGGAAATGGGGCGAGCGGCGGGAATATTCCAGCAGGGCCTGCACATAGTCGAGCAGCGCCGGGCTGACCGTCACGTTGCGCGCCTGGGTCTGGGCCTGCACCAGCTGTTCCGGGCTCATCACCGGGCGCAGCTCGGTCAGGAGTTCGCGCCGGTCGCGCCCGGCGAGTAGGGAGCGCTCCGCCCGTGCGTCCGGATAGCCGAGTTCGATGCGCATCAGGAAGCGGTCGAGCTGGGACTCCGGCAGGGGAAAGGTGCCGATCTGGTTGGCGGGATTCTGGGTGGCGATGACGAAGAAGGGCTCCGGCAGGGGCCGGGTTTCCCCTTCGCTGGTGACCTGGTGTTCCTCCATGGCCTCCAGCAGCGCGCTCTGGGTCTTCGGCGTCGCACGGTTGACCTCGTCGGCCAGGATCAGTTGGGCGAAGATCGGCCCGGGATGAAAGCGGAATTCGCCGGATTCTCGTTCATAGACGGCGACGCCGAGGATATCCGCCGGCAGCAGGTCGGAGGTGAACTGGATGCGGTTGAAGCGCAGCCCCAGGGTGGTGGCAAGGACATGGGCCAGGGTGGTCTTGCCCACCCCGGGCAGGTCCTCGATGAGCAGATGGCCCCGCGCCAGCAGGCAGGCGAGGGCGAGACGGATGGGGTGCTCCTTGCCGACGATGACCTGCCCGGCCTGGGCGACAACCTGGTTCAGTAT
>Ga0299912_10000227_pt1 | contig 57006 bp, 59 predicted proteins | sample RVTome_2_FD_207667 | JGI IMG/M metagenome (GOLD analysis project Ga0299912, IMG submission 207667) | Soil microbial communities from uranium-contaminated site in the Upper Colorado River Basin, Wyoming, United States - RVT95D214 (version 2) ... | reverse complement strand
CCGCCTCAGCGGTGAGCGAGGTGTTGCGTGCCACTTCCTGCACGGTGGCGGCCATTTCGTTCATGGCCGTGGCGACCTGGTCGATCTCCGAATGCTGGCGCTGCACGCCGCGCATGGTCTCCTCCAGGCGCTGCGCGACGCTGTCGATGGTGCCGCTCACCTGTGCCGTGCCCTGGGTCACGCCGCCGACGATCTGGCCCATGTGCACCACCATGTCGTTGTAGGCGGCGAACATCTGGCCGATTTCGTTTTCCGTGTTTTCCACTTCCAGCGAGTGGGAGAAGTCACCCTGGCCCACGGACTTCAGGTGTTCGCGCAGGCGGTAGATCTGCTGCATCAGTACGGTCATGCCGAACATGCGGCCGAAGGTGACCAGCAGCAGGATGCCGCCGGTCATCACCAGGGCCAGCTGGCGCTGCTTCTCCACCGCGTGCGTGGCGATGGCTTCCATCATCGTGACGCCGGCGTTCATTTCCTTCAGCACCACCGGAGAGCGCTGCTGGATGGCGCGCAGGTGCTCCGCGTCGGGCTGTTCGATATAGGCCAGGATGTCCTGCTTGTAGGCCTGCCACAGCTGTTCCACCTTTTGCAGCTGGGTACGTACTGCCGCGTCCTTGACCGCGCGCATACCGCGCTGGGCATCGCCCTCCAGCAGGGCGCGGTGGGCGCCTTCGAATTGCCTGATGGTGGCCAGCACGGTGTCCTTGCTCTCGACGCCCTGCCCGGCGAGCAGCGCCTCCTTGGCCACCTTCTGGCTCAGCATGCGCTGCGCGCCGGCGACGTTGATGCTGGTGGCGTCGGTGCTGATACTGAAATAGAGCGAGGCGGCGACGATGGCCGCGAAGATGAAAATCAGGGAATACGACATCAGATACTGCCGGTCCAGGGTACGAATGCCGATGGCACGCAATGCCTGCTGGATCAGATGCGCTATCAACTGTCTCATTTCATGCTCCTCTTTATAATTTTTATACCCCAGTCACTGCCGTTACTGACCGCAAATCGCTCCCGCCTCTTCGGTGATATCGATGGCCGCCGGACACCAGCTGATGCAACGACCGCAGCCGACGCAGCCGGACCGCCCGAACTGTTCGTGCCAGCTGCCCAGTTTGTGCGTCAGCCACTGACGATAGCGGAATTTTGTTTCGGCACGGATGACGATGCCGTGGATGTAGCTGTGCCCTTCGGTGAAGCAGGAATCCCACTGCCGGTAATGCGTGCTGCTCTGGCCGTCCAGCGCCGGTTCGTCGCGCTCGCTGTGGCAGAAACAGGTGGGGCAGACCGAAGTGCAATTGCCGCATGACAGGCAGCGCGCGGCCACGTCGTCCCAGCGCGCGTGCTCCAGGTTGGCGAACAGGGTATCGCGCAGGTTGCGCCCGGGCAGCTGCCGCGTCTGCTGCGCGGCAGCCGCGGCATTCTGGTGCTGCGCCACGGCCCGTTGCGCGTCGGCCGCGGGTTCGAGAAACAGTTCGCGCAGGATGATACCGCCGGCAGGCGTGCCGCTGCGCACGATATAGCCGTCGTCCAGTTCGTCCAGCACCAAATCGAAACCGCTCTGCGCCTCGGGACCGTCGCCGGTGGAAGCGCAGAAGCAGGTTTCGGCAGGATGGGTGCAGTTCACCGCCACCAGGAACATGCGTTCGCGGCGGGCGGCATAGTGGGGGTCATTGTTCAGGAAATGCTGATCATGAATGCGCAGCGCGGCCAGATCGCAGGCGCGCACGCCGATCACGGCGGTGGGCTGGTGCTGCGGCGCGGCACTGGTGAAATTGATGCCGGATGGCCCCTGCTGCGCCTGCCACATGCTTTCGCGCGGCGCGAAGGTCAGCGGCTTGAGCGCCTGCGGCCCGTTGGCCCAGGCGAAGCAACGCTCGTCGTCGTCCTGCTCCAGGCGGTAGCTGCCCGGCGCCTGCCGGTCATGCAGCCCGCGCGGCAGCGCGGTAACCGCATCCAGCGGACCATAGACGATGGCACCTTCCTGAACCTGGGGGCCGATGCACTGGAAACCAGCTGCACATAGTTTGTCGAACAGACGCTGCAATTCCTGGCGCGGAAGAAACTGGTATTCAGCCATCGACTCGTTCCTATTCAATTCGCCGAGAATGATCGGGGCGCATGTCATTCACCAAATTTCCGGGTTAAGCTTAACCCGTATATTTGCCGAATGACAGGCATGACGGCGCGCCGGTGCGCGACGTACCGGATTCACCCCACAGCGGTCATCAACCTGCAATGGAACCCCTATATGGCCCAGCCGCAGAATTCCGTCGAAGAGGCAATGAACCGGGTGCTGGAGACCGAGCGCGCAGCCCATGACGCCGTCGCCGAGTGCGAACGGCAGGCCGCCGACCTGCTCGACGCGGCCCAGCGGCAGGCCCACCGCGTCCACACCCGCACCGACGCCCGCATCAGCCAGGTGCATGCCCGTTGCAGTCTGGCCCTCGGCCGCCAGGTGGACGCCCTGCTGGCACAGGAATCCACCGGGGAAGAGGGGCCCCTCAGCGATGAAATGCGGGAGATCCTCGCGGCGGCGGTGGCACGGCTGGCCGAGTCCCTGACGGACGCCGCCGACACCGATGACTGAACTGAGCCAGTTCGCCTACGTCCAGACCCGCTTGCAGGCCCGCTACGGCCAGCTGCCCGAGGCGGCGGTCTGGCGCCGGTTGGAAGGCATCACCTCACTGCCGCACCTGTTGCAGACGGCGCGCACCACCGGCCTGCGCCCCTGGCTGCTCAACATCGCCGCCCACGGCGACAGCCACGCCATGGAAAAGGCCCTGCGCCAGCAATTGCGCCAGCTCATCGACGAGGTGGCGCGCTGGCTACCGCCGCCCTGGCGCCCGGCCGTGGCCTGGTGCGGCGTGCTGCCGGACCTGCCGGCCCTGCAACACCTCCTCGGCGGGGCCGCCACCCCGGCCTGGCTGCTGGCCGACGAACACCTCAGACCCTACGGCCATGATCTGCAGGCCCTGCGCCTGCAGGCACTGCGCGACTCGCCCTATGCCCCGCTGCTGAACGGCACCGCGGCGGGCCCCTACTTGGCCGCCGCCTGGGCCACTCACTGGCGCCGGTTGTGGCCGGCGGAGACCACGGCCGCCGACCGCGCCGTCCTGGAACGGCTGGCCCGCCTCCTCGACCGCTATTTCGCCACTCTCGGCGCGGATCTCACCAAGGACAGCGCCCGTACCCGCGACTGGCTGGAGCAGCGGCTGCGCCTCGGTTTCCGCCGCCATCCGCGCCAGGCCGCCGCCGCCTTTTACTACCTGGCCCTGGCCGGGATCAGCCTCGAGAGGCTGCGCGGCCTGCTCGCGCGCCTGATGCTGTTTCCCCTGGAGCACGCCTCATGAGCACCTTCAGCCTGCGGCCGGCGCCGGCACGCTGGTTCGAGCTGCTCACCGCGCGCGAAGATCTGACCCTGGCGGTGGAGACCCTGGCCCGCACCGGCGCGGTGGAGCTGGAAACCCACAGCGAGACCGCCACGCCGGTCATCCTCCCCGACTTGCGCGGCCGGCTGGAGGAATACAACCGCCTGGCCCAGCGCTATCACCACTACTGGCCCCAGGACCAACTGCACCCGTCCGACCTGCCCGGGCGCCCGGTGGATACCCTGAACTCCGCCCTGCGCCACCTGAACGCCTGGCGCGATTCCGCCGATGCCACGGTGCGCCGCAGCGAGATGCTGCACGGTGAGCTGTACGAGCTGGAGATGCTGCGGGAGATGCTGCTGGCGCAGGGCGAGACCCGGCTCGATCTGGGCCTGCTGCCGGGCAGTGGCCCGGCACTGGCGGCGCGGCTGTTCGTGCTGCCGCCGCGCACCCGCATCACCCGGCTGCCCGCCGCCGTGCTCAGCAGCACGGTGCACGGCAAGGTGCACGATTTCCTGCTGGTGGTGGGACCACCGGGGGAGATCGATGTACTGGAACAGGAACTGACCCTGCTCAAGGGGCGGCCGATGCACATCCCGTCCTGGCTGGAGCGCAGCACCGCCGCCTCGCTGCGGGCGCTGAACCGGCGCACCGACGCCATCGCCACGGAACAGCGCCAGCTGGAGGAACGACTGGCGGGACTGGAAGAGGAGCATGAGCTGGCCGAGGCCCTGGGCGACATCGCCCGGCTGGAGTGGTTTCTCACCCACGTCGACGCCCTGCCGGTGAGCGAAACCTTCGCCTGGGTCACCGGCTGGACCTCCGATCTGAACGGTTCCGCACTGCAACAGGCGCTCGACCGCGCCAGCGCCCGCGCCCTGCTGCGCTTTCCCGACCCACCGCGCGACAAGGCGCCGCCCATGGTGTTCAACAACCCGCGCTGGGCGCAGCCCTTCGAACTGTTCGCGCGCCTGCTCGGCACCCCGGCACAGAACGAAGCCGATCCCAGCCGCCTGCTGGTGCTCATCGTGCCGCTGCTGTTCGGCTACATGTTCGGCGACGTGGGCCAGGGCTTCGTACTGTTTGTCGCCGGCCTGCTGCTGGCGCACCGGATTCCCACCCTGCGCCTGCTGGTGCCCGGCGGCCTGTCCTCCATGGTGTTCGGGCTGCTGTTCGGCAGCGTGTTCAGCCGCGAGGACATCATTCCGGCGCTGTGGCAGCACCCACTTGCCGAGCCGCTGCTGATTCTGGGCATCCCGCTCATCGGCGGTGTGCTGCTGCTGCTGCTGGGGCTGCTGCTCAACGGCGTCGAGGCCTGGTGGCGCGGCGAACTGCGCTGGTGGTTCGAGCTTGACGCCGCCCTGCTGCTCACCTATCTCAGCCTGCTCGGACTCTTGCTCACGCCCTATGCCGCCCTCGGCGCCCTGTTCGGTCTCGCCTGGTATCTGGGCGGCCGCCTGCACCAGGCCCACGGCGATCTGCGCGCCCTGGGCCGCGCCCTCGGCCGGCTGCTCGAATACACCATGCAGCTCATCGTCAACACCCTGTCCTTCACCCGCGTCGGCGCCTTCGCCCTGGCCCACGCCGGCCTGTCGGTGGCGGTGGTGGGGCTGGCCGAGGCCGGCGGCCACCCGCTGCTGTATGCCATCATCCTGTTGTTGGGCAACGTGGTGATCATTATTCTGGAAGGACTGGTGGTGTCGATTCAGGTCACCCGCCTGGTGCTGTTCGAATTCTTCATCCGTTTCCTGCGCGGCGAGGGACGCCGCTTCCGGCCCCTGCCCGCGCCGCCACGATCACGCCAAAAATCATAAGGAGAAGGAAATGAGCCCACGCACCAAGATCGCCGCCTTCATGGTCGCCCTGGCCGCCGTCGTCGCCCTCGGCGCCACGGCCCTGCTCGGCATCGAGCCGGCGCGCGCCGCCGAGACGGCGGCCGCAGCCGCCAGCCTGCCGCCGGGCGTGCTGCAATGGGGCTTTCTCGCCGCCGCCCTCGCCACCGGCATGTCGTCGCTGGCCGCCGGCTACGCGGTGGCCATGGTCGGCAGCGCCGCCATCGGTGCCCTGGCGGAGAAGCCGGAACTGCTCGGCCGGGCGCTGATCCTGGTCGGGCTGGCGGAAGGCATCGCCATCTACGGCCTGATCATTTCGATACTGATTTTGAACCGGCTGGTGTGAAACCGATTCAAGGTTCAAGGTTCAAGGTTCAAGGTTCAAGGTTCAAGGTTCAAGGTTCAAGGTTCAAGGTTCAAGGTTCAAGGTTCAAGGTTCAAGGTTCAAGGTTCGGCAAGAGAGTGTGCGACCTTTTGACTTTCAATCTTGAATTTTAAATTTTGAATTCGAATAAAGGAGCCCGGAAGCGTGGTCCCTATTTATCTCGGTGACGAAACCAGCGCCGCAGGCTACCGCCTCGCCGGGATGCGCACGCGCAGCCCGGCCGCCGCCGATCTGCTGGAGACGTTTCGTTGGGCCTGCGCCGAAACCGAGCTGCTGCTGCTCGGGGTGGAACAGGCGCGCCAGCTGCCCGCCGGCGAGCTGGCGCAGGTACTGGCCGCCACCCGGCCGCAGGTGTTGATCGTGCCGGACATCCAGCAACAGGTGCCAATGCGCGATCTGACCACGCGCATCCGCACGCAACTGGGGATGCGGGTATGAGCGAAGTGCACAGTGTGCTCGACGCCCAGGTGGAAACGCTGCTGGAGCTGGTGGAGCGGCACCGGTCGGAACGCTGTACCCAGTTGCTGGCACAGGCGCAGGAACGGCGCCACACCCTGCTCGCGCAGACCTATGGCGAGGCGCGCACGCGCATGCACGAGGCCATCGTCACCGAGCGGCGGCGCGGTAATGAGAAACTCGACGCCACCCGCGCCCAACTGGAAACCCGCGCCCGTCAGCAGCAGCACCGCACCGCATTGTTGCTGTTGCAGCAGGGCTGGGAGCTGCTGGGACAGAGCGTGCAGCAACGCTGGAAGACGGCGGCGCAACGGCGGCTGTGGGTCTGCAACCTGCTGCATCAGGCGCTGCAGCGGCTGCCGCGCTGCGCCTGGGTGATCGAACACCCGCCCGGCTGGGACAGCGCCGAATGCAGTGAACAACTGGAAGCGATACGCGGGCACTGCGGCGTGCAGCCGCAGTTGCACACCGACGACCAGCTGCACGCCGGGCTGCGCGTCTGCGCCGACGGCGCCTGCCTCGACGGCACGCTGGAAGGACTGCTGGCCGACCGCGACGCCATCGAGGCACAGCTGCTGGCCCAGCTGCACCGCCTGCTCAATGCCGATCAGTCGCGCACCGAGGTGACGCCGTGAGCCGCGCCGTACTGAGCTGGATCGGCGGCCCGGTGCTGCGCGCCCGCAGCGATGGCTCGTTTCACATCAACGAAGCGGTGCACGTGGGCGAGCGCCGCCTGCTGGGCGAAGTGATACGCATCGAGCGCGACGAAATCGTGGTGCAGGTCTACGAGGACACCAGCGGCCTGCGCCCCGGCGCCGGCGTCGAGGGCAGCGGCCTGGCGCTGGCAGTGTCCCTGGGCCCGGCCCTGTTGGGCAATATCTTCGACGGCCTGCTGCGCCCGCTGGCCCGCGACAACACGTCCGTTTACGTACAGCCCGGCATGTACGAGCTGCCGGCCACCGTGTTTCCCTTCGAGCCCACCGTGCAGGCCGGCCAGCGCCTCGCCCCCGGGCAGAGCTTCGGCCGCGTCACGCCGCCGCGGGGCCGGACGCAGCTGTGCCTGATCCCGCCCGACATGCAGGGCAAGGTGCTGTCCATCGCCGCCGCCGGCGAGCATGCCGACAACGTGCCGCTGTGCGTGCTGGAAATGCCCGACGGCCACCGCCGCGAGATCGCCATGAGCCATCGCTGGCCGGTGCGCAAGAGCCGCCCGGTGGCGCAGCGCCTGCCGGTGAGCGGGCCCATGCTCACCGGCCAGCGCGTACTGGATGCGCTGTTTCCCGTCGCCCGCGGCGGCAAGGCGGCGCTGCCCGGCGGCTTCGGCACCGGCAAGACCGTATTGCAGGAAGCGCTGGCCAAGGGCTGCGACGCCGACATCATCGTCTACGTCGGCTGCGGCGAGCGCGGCAACGAAATGGCCGGCGTGCTGCACGAGTTTCCGCAGCTGGAAGATCCGCAGACCGGCCGCCCGCTGATGGAGCGCACCATCATCATCGCCAACACCTCCAACATGCCGGTGGCGGCGCGCGAGGCCAGCATCTACACCGGCATCACCGTGGCGGAATATTTCCGCGATCAGGGCCTGCACGTAGCGCTGATGGCCGACTCCACCAGCCGCTGGGCCGAGGCCTTGCGCGAGGTGTCGGGCCGCCTGGGCGAGCTGCCCGGCGAGGGCGGCTATCCCTCCTATCTGTCGAGCCGCCTGGCCGGTTTCTACGAGCGCGCCGCGCGGGTGAAAACCCTTGCCGGCGCAGAAGGCTCGCTCACCATCATCGGCGCGGTGAGCCCGCCCTCCGGCGACTTCTCCGAACCGGTCACCACCCACACCAAGCGCTACGTGCGCTGTCTGTGGGCACTGGACTACACCCGCGCCCACGCCCGCTTCTATCCCGCCGTCCATCCGCTCATTTCCTATTCCGAGGACGTGACCGAACTGGAGGCCTGGTGGCAGGCGACGGGCAATCCGGAATGGGCCACCACCCGGCGCCGCTTTCTCGCCCTGCTGGAACAACAGACGCAGCTGGAACGCATGGCACGCATCGTCGGCAAGGATGCCCTGCCCCCACAGCAACAGCTCACCCTGCTTTGTGCGGAACTGATCAACGAGGGCTTTCTGCGCCAGTCCTCCCTGTCGCCGGTGGACCGCTTCTGCTCACCGCAGCGGCAGAGCGCCATGATGCACCTCATCGCCCGCTTCATCGTCCTGGCCGAAAAGGCACTTGCGGCCGGCGTCGAGGTGGAGCAGTTGCAGGTGCTGCCGGTGCTGCGCAGCCTGCACCGCATGGGCGAGGAGCTGGGCGAGAGCGAACTGGAAAAATACGACGCCCTCGGCGCCGAACTGGAATCCGCCTTCGCGCGGCTGGGGGAGAGGAAATGAACAAGACGATTCACCACAAAGGCGCCAAGGACGCAAAGCCCGAATATCAAACAACCTGTCGCAGAGACGCAGAGACACAGAGGATTTGCATTCATGAGCTCCGCGTCTCTGCGGCTCTGCGTCAATGGTTGGAAGTTAACGGGTTTTAAACCACCATGCGCCCGAACCTCTACACCGAAGGCAACATCACCGGCATCCAGGGACCGCTGCTGTTCCTGCGCCGCACGGTCAACGTCGGCCTCAACGAGGCGGTGGAGGTGTACGGCCGCGACGGCAAAGCACGGCAGGGGCGTGTCGCCGCACTGGACGACGCCGTCATGACGGTGGAGGTTCTGGAGAGCACCGACGGGCTGTCCCTGAGCGAAACGCGGGTGCGCTTTCTCGGCGAGCCGCTGCACTTCGCCGTGGGACCGGACATCCTGGGGCGCATATTCAACGGCGTGGGCAAGGTCATCGACGGCGGCCCGCCCATCGCGGCGCAGAACAGCCTGCGCATCGACGGCCTGGCCATCAACCCGGCGCAACGCGCCCAGCCGCAGGACTTCATCGAAACCGGCGTCTCCACCATCGACCTGATGAACAGCCTGGTGCGCGGCCAGAAGCTGCCCATTTTCTCCGGCGGCGGCATGCCGCATGAACGCCTCGCCGTCCAGATCGCGCGGCGCGCGCGCCTGCGCGGCGGCAGCAGCGACGACTTCGCCATCGTCTTCGTCGGCATCGGCACGCCCTACCACACCGCGGAGAATTTCCGCCGCGCCATGGAAAACAGCGGTGCCCTGGCGCACACGGTGATGTTCCTCAACCTCGCCTCCGATTCCAGCACCCAGCGCCTGCTGACGCCGCGCTACGCCCTCACCGCCGCCGAGTACCTGGCCTTCGTCGAGGGCCGCCACGTGCTGGTGATCCTCACCGACATGACCAATTACTGCGAAGCGCTGCGCGAGGTGTCGGCCAGCCATGGCGAAGTACCGAGCCGCAAGGGCTATCCCGGCTACATGTATTCGGATCTCGCCGCGTTGTACGAACGCGCCGGCTGCATCCGCGGCCGCAACGGCTCGCTCACCCAGCTGCCCATCCTCACCATGCCCTCGGACGACATCAGTCATCCGATCCCCGATCTCACCGGCTACATCACCGAGGGCCAGATCGTGCTGGACCGCCAGCTGGACCGGCGCGGCATCTATCCGCCGGTCAAGGTACTGCCGTCGCTATCGCGCCTGATGAAGGACGGCATCGGCGAGGGCTTTACCGACCCCGACCACCCCGCCCTGTCCAACCAGCTCTATGCGGCCTATGCCCGCGCGGTGCAGGTGCGCGTGCTGGCCAGCGTGGTGGGCGTCGACGGTCTGCCGGAGCTGGATCGCCGGTATCTGGATTTCGGCGATGCCTTCGAGCAGGAACTGGTGCAGCAGGAGGAGGCGCGCACCCTGGAGGAGAGCATGCAGCTGGGCTGGAGACTGCTGCGTCGCCTGCCGCGCAACGAACTGCACCGGCTGTCCGACGCCCAAATCGCCGCGCACATCGAGAACGGCAATGGCTGACGGCCGCCAGCTCATCGCCACGCCTTCCGTGCTGATAGAACTGCGCGAGGAGCGCCAGGTGATCCGCGACGGCTATCGCTTTCTCGATGAGAAGTGCCTGCTGTTGGCCGCCGAAATCCTGCACCAGTTGGACGAATACGAGCAGCTGCAACGCGACTACCTGCAACTGCACCGCACGGCGGCCGCGGCGCTGGCCGACGCCGTGGCGCGGCACGGCCTGGAAGGATTGCAGGTGCACCCGCCGCTGGAACTGGAGGATGCCGTGCTGCGGCAGCAGCCGCGCCGCTTCCTCGGCGTGCGCCTGACGGAGTGCCGCCTGGAACTGCACGAACACGAACCGGCCGCCGCGGTCGATCCCTCGCCCGAGGCACGGCGCTGCGCGCACCTGTTTCGCGAGTTGGTGCAGCGCAGCGCGATACTCGCCTGCTACAGCGGCAACCTGGAGCGCCTGCTGCAGGAATACCGCCGCACCGAACGGCGCGCCCGCGCCCTGGAAGACGTGCTGCTGCCGGAACTGGAGCGATCGCTGACCGAGATCGTGGTCAGGCTGGAGGAGATGGACCAGGAGGAGGCCGTGCGCGTGCGGCTCGACTACGGCAAGCGGTAAGGCCGTACAATGAACAACGTTAAACGCAAAGGACGCAGAGGGCCGCAACGAAGAAATCGGCTATTCATGATTGCACCACTCGCACCTATGCTTTGCGTACATTCATGACACCTTTGCGCTCTTTGCGTCCTTTGCGCCTTTGCGTTGAAGGCTTTTGCCTTTTCAGCCCTCCAGAATGGTCAGTGCAGCCTGCAGATGCTCCGCCGCCTCCACCCCCAGATCGGTGAGATAGCCGCCGTCGGGCTGGGTCGCCAGTCCCTTGTCGTGCAGCCGCTGCGCCGCGGCCACCGCCGCCGCACCGGCATTGTTGTGCACCTTCAGGCCTTCCTGCATCGACGCCAGGTTGAACAACGCCAGCAATTTCATTTCTGCGATTCGTTCTTCATTCACTGCATTGTTCTGCGGCATGATTTTCCTCGCGCTTATTTATAGCGAATCTTGAACACCAGTATGGTCATCGACAACAGCAGGGTAATCACGTTGGCCACGATCACCGGCACCGCGCCGACGCTGAAACCATAAACGATCCACAGCAATACGCCCAGACAGAACAGCGCAAACATCACCAGCGATATGTCGCCGGCGGAACGGCTGCGCCAGGTTTTAACCCGAAGACACCGTGGATAGGCGCAATGATCGCGCCGTGGATTTGGTTCCACAAGGGGTTTTGCGAAGAAGGGCGTATCGGTGATTACGGCCGACTGAGCAAAATTCCTTGTAGAAGCAAAGACCAAGCGAGGGTGAGTCTATCCATGGTGTCTTCGGGTTGGTACCTGCGGCAGGAATGCCGCCGTGGTCAGCGAGCCGGCCAGCAGGCCGAGCAGATTGGCAGTATCCATCCTTCCTTCCCCCCAAGACCCATACCGGGCAGCGGAAACCATAGTGTCCGGCAGCGTCGTCCACAAAGCCATGCATAATTTTGCGATATATCAATAAGTATCGGTTTTTATTGGATTTTTTATTAAATAACAGGTGCATTTACGGCATATGCTGCTTATCATTAAGCCGCTTGCTGAGGGTTGCTACCTCCTAGGAGGTAGTGCTGAAGGGAGTCGCCAGCCAGCTTGCCCCAGACGACGCCGAACCCAGAGTGACCACGCCCCATGAGTGCCTGCCCCTGCCGCAAAGACGAATGCCTGCTGTGTGAATCCCTGCTGTTCTCCGGCCTGACCGGCACCCAGGTCTGCCGCATGCACGGCGTGATCCACAAGAAATCCTACGACCCCAAGGCCGTGCTGTTCCGCGAAGGCACGCCGACCACGCACCTGTTCCTGCTCAAGTCCGGCTACGTCAAACTCACCACCGCCCTGCCCGACGGCCGCAACCAGGGCCTGCGCCTCGGCGCCGCCTGGCAGTTCATCGGCCTGGAGGCCCTGAGCGACGAGCGCTATCCGTATACCGCGGAGGCGGTCACCCCCATCGAGGTCTGCGCCGTGCGCTACAAGGACATGCTGCAGCTGCTGGAGTACAACCCGCAGCTCTCGCTGCGCGTCATCAGCGCGCTCAACCACCAGCTGCAGCACTCCAACGCCATGATCCGCAACCTGGGGCTGATGAGCTCCACCGAGCGCGTCGCCTCCTTCCTGCTGTCGATACTGCGGGCGGAAGCCGACGATGTGCATGAAATCCCCCTGCCCCTGTCGCGCACCGACATGGCGGAGATGCTCGGCCTGACCCTGGAGACCGTAAGCCGGGTGCTGTCGCGCATGACCCGCGACAAGATCATCTGGATGCAGCCCGGCGGGCGCCTGCTGCGCATCGTCGATGCGGCGCGGCTGACCAACCTGAGCGGGGATGCGGCGCAGGAGCTTTGGCCGAGGGCTGTTAGGGCGTAAAAAGCAGATACAAGTTTCAAGATACAAGATACAAGGGGATGAACTCGCTGCGCTCGCGTTGTTTCTGAATTCACACGACCATGCGTGTAGCGCCTCCCCCCGACGTCCCTGTCAGGCAGGCCCCCAAAAAAGAAACCCGCCTCGCGGCGGGTTTCTCAATTCAGCGTTGCCGCTGCAAGTTTACTTAGGCGGGAACAACGTTCCGGGCCTGCAGGCCTTTCTGTCCCTTTTCCGTCTCGAAGGTTACGGACTGACCTTCACGCAGGGTGCGGAAACCGCCTCCCTGAATGGCGGAGAAGTGCACAAACACATCTTCGCTGCCGTCAGCCGGCGCAATGAAACCAAAACCTTTGGATTCGTTAAACCACTTCACGGTACCTGTAGCCATGCAAATCACCTCAAATAAATTACCAAAGTGTTCCAACCACAGCTGTTGAAGATGAACTGCCTGTTCTCCGGCGGATAAGCAGAAAGACATGATTCAACCTGCAGCGAGGGCAAGTATAGCCATGTTTTTTGACGCAAGCCATCGTCGGAAATACAGTGTGACGGCCGTCATCAAAACAGCGTTTCACGGTAACGTTCCACACCGTTTATAAGCAAAGCCTGAATTGCGCCGTTGCCGAAACGATCCACAGCAACGCGCAAGGAAATCGTTTCGTCCGCCACGGGCCGTTCCAGCACCCGCCCTTCCCCTTCCGGCACGAAATAGTCCTCAATGCCGTAACGCACGGTGACGTGGCGCACCGCTTCGTTGTCGCCGGTTTCCGGATTCCACCAGTGCTCACCGGCGTATTGCACCGTGCCGCGCAGTGTGACCTGTCCGGCCGGCGGCGCGTGATACACCGCGCGCGGCCGCCAGTACGGCGTGCCAGGCTCCAGCACCACGTATACGACGTCATGGCGGCTGAAATCGTCGTCGCCATCCAGCGCCTGCAGGTTCAGGCGGGAAATATCGTAGTTGAAGGTGACGTAGTCGCCACGGAACAGTGAGCGGGGATCCACCGGCCGGGTCTCCAACACCACCGGCGTGCCGGTGGCCAGGGTCCACTGGCGTTTGGCGACCATCCCGGCCAGCACCAGGGTCTGGATCACGATGATGATGAGCAGGCGGTAGGACAGTTTCATGCAGAGCCCTCCCCTTGCACGGCGATCTGCCGCGTCAGGCGCCGCCGCTGCCGTTCCAGCCAGTAGCCGCCACCGAGCAGCAGCAGGCCGCCGCCCATGAAGAACAGCGAGCGGTCCATCAGGCTCCAGAAGGTATCGAAATAACGCGCCAGCAGGGTGACGGCGAAGTAGAAGAACGCCATGTTGACCAGTACGCGGTTCTCCAGGTGCACCGCCGCCTGCAACAGCCATAGCAGGCCGAGGAAATACACCACGTTAAACAACAGCGCGAGTACGCCGGCACTTTGCCGCTCCGCCGCCAGGTTGGCCAGCAGCAGGACGATCACCGCGCCCAGCAGTCCCAGCCCCCAGTTGAGAAAACGGGGCCGGATATCCGCCCCGTGGCTGCGGTAATGCCAGGAGGCCATGGCCACCACCAGCAGCAGCGTCGCCATCGTGGCTGGCCACCAGAACTCCGCACCGTCGCGGTCGGCGCGCAGCAGGTCCGGGAAAGTGAGCAGATACAGACAACCCAGTGCGGCGAAGGCGGCGTAGCGCTGCACCGTGTGGGCCAGTATCTGCCAGCCGTCGCGCCCATGCAGCAGCATGCCGCCGATGAACAGGGCCAGATAGGCCAGGAAATAGACCTGCACCAGGTAGACGGCGGCACCGCTGCCGCTGACCCAGCTGCTCATGGCCATGAAGGTGAACCAGCTCCACACCAGCAGGCCGCTCAGCGCCACGTGCAGCGCGATGCGCCAGCGGTGGAGCATCACCGCCGGTACGGACAGTGCCAGGAACAGCAGGAAGGGCCAGTGCACCGTGCGCCCGAAACCCTGCGACTCCAGCCCGGTCCACAGCACGCCCAGGCCCAGCGCCGCCACCATGGCCGGTTGCGAGTGCATCAGCCAGGCCACCAGCACGCCGCCCAGCGCCCAAACCATCACGCCGTCGGGATAGTGGGCGCTGATGTGGTAGATCTGCGCGATGAGCATGATGTTGCTGCCGAACAGGATGACGCCGAGCAGCAGCATGGCGCCGGAGAGCAGGGGCAGGTCGCGCCGCTCGAACACGCCGGCCAGTGCGTAGCTGCCCCACAGTGCGGAAAACAGCACGGCGAGTTTGAGCAGCTTGGGCATGGCCGCCCAGTTGGCGGCAAAGAAGGTGATGATGCCGGCGCCGATGAGGATGACGCCGAGCAGGCTGAAGGCCAGGGTCAGGTAGCGCGGTCCGTGGTGCACGCCGCCAGCAGCATCCTGCAGCATGTTTGCGGCATTGTCGGCGCTGACCCAACCCCGCTCAACCCAGTGCGGCAGATGTTGTTCCAGTTGCTTCTTGAACGACACGTCGTTTCCCTGACCGGTCAAAACCGTTCAATCACCACCGCAAATTGTCGTCAGAGGGAGACCACCAGCCACGCGCCGGCGCCGGCCACCAGCGCACCGCCGCTGCGCAGCAGCCAGGGATGCTGCCTGAGGGCATGGCCGAGGCCGAAGCCGGTGAGGTGCAGGGCGATGCTGGCCAGCGTCATGCCGAGCACGTACAGGGCGCCGGCTGCGGCCTCCGGCACCTCCGCACCGTGGGCATGGCCGTGAAACAGAGCGAACAGTCCCACCAGGGCAATGCCTGCCGCAACCGGTACGCGCCAGGCCAGGGTCACGGCCAGTCCCAGTACCAGCACCGAAGCGGCAATGAAGGATTCCACCAGGGGCAGCTGCATCCCGTTAATTCCCAGCACCGCACCGGTCACCAGCATGGCGGCAAAGGCCGTAGGCACCCGCCACGCGGCGCTGCCGCCCAAAGTGGCCGCCCACAGGCCCACCGTCAACATGGCGAGCAGGTGATCGACACCGCCGAAGGGGTGGAGCAGGCCGGCACCGAAGCCCCCGGTGCCGTGACCGGTATGGGCCGCGGCAATGCCGGGCAGTGCGATGAGCGCGATGGCGGTAATGATGTGGCGGATCTTCACTGGACTGTCCTCCTTATTAACGGCAGATACAAGTTGCAAGTTACAAGATACAAGTTAAAGGCAGTTGCAAGTTACAAGATACAAGTTGCGAGGGTGTGCGCTGCGCGCACGGTTGTTTGAATTCAAAAACAGTACGAGCGCAGCGAGTTCATTAACTTGTATCTTGTAACTTGCAACTTGTATCTGTTTTTAACGAACCTTGACCTTCACCAGCTCCTCGCCGTCGGGATCGGTGACGTGCACCGCGCAGGCGATGCAGGGGTCGAAGCTGTGGATGGTACGCAAAATCTCGATGGGCTGCTTGGGATCGTGCAGCGCCTGGCCCTTGAGGGCGGCCTCGTAGGGACCGTCCTGTCCCTGCGGATCACGCGGCCCGGCGTTCCAGGTGGACGGAACCACGGCTTGGTAGTTGTCGATCTTGCCGTCCTTGATCACGATCCAGTGGCCCAGCGCGCCGCGCGGCGCCTCCATATAGCCGACGCCGCGTGCCTGCTTCGGCCAGGTGGAGGGCTCCCACAGTTTGTCATTGAAGGTGCGCACGTCGCCAGCCTTGATGTTGGCGATGAGCTGGTTGTACCAGCCCGACATGGCGTCGACGATGATCTTGGTTTCCAGGGTGCGGGCCGCGGTGCGGCCCAGGGTGGAGAACAGGCCCTCCACCGGCAGGTCCAGGGTGCGCAGCGTCATGTTCACCAGTTCGCGGGTCTGCTCGTGGCCGCGGGCGTGCAGCATGAGGACGCGCGCCAGCGGCCCCACCTCCATCGGCTTGCCTTTCCAACGCGGCGACTTGAGCCAGGAATAGCTCTGCTCCACGTCGAGGTGCTCGTAGGGCGGCTTGGGACCGGTGTAATTGAAAGTGGTCTCGCCGTCGTAGGGGTGCAGGCCCTGGTCCTTGCCCACGCTGTAGTCGTACCAGGAATGCGACACGTATTCCTGGATGTGGTCGGCGGCGTTCATGTCCAGCTCGTGGATGGTGGACAGGTCGCGATTGAGGATCACGCCGGAGGGCACCATAAAGCTGGCCGGGTCGTCCATGCCGTTGGCCGGGAAATCACCGTAGGTCATGAAGTTGCCCACCCCCTCGCCCTGATGCGCCCAGTCCTTGTAGAAGGAGGCGATGGCCAGGGTGTCGGGCACGTAGACCTGATCGACGAAATCGCGCATCTGCGTGATGAGATCCTTCACCTTCTGCAACCCGGTCAGATCCACCGAGGTGGCACCGCCGCCGCCACGGTAGTGCGGCCCCTTGCCGCGGCCCGGATGCTCGGGATGCACGCTGATGGCGCAGGGCACGCCACCCACCAGGAAGTTGGGGTGCGGGTTCTTGCCGCCGAAGATGGTGTGCAGCTTGGCCACTTCGCGCTGCCATGACAACGCCTCCAGATAGTGCGCCACCGCCATCAGGTTGGCCTCCGGCGGCAGCTTGTAGGCCGGGTGGCCCCAGTAGCCGTTGGCGAAGATGCCCAGCTGCCCGCCCTCGACGAAATCCTTGAGCTTTTTCTGCATGTCGGCGAAGTAGCCGGGCGAGGACTTGGAGTAGTTGCTGATCGATTGCGCCAGTTCCGAGGTGGCCTTGGGGTCGGCCTTGAGCGCCGACACCACGTCCACCCAGTCCAGCGCGTGCAGGTGGTAGAAATGCATCACGTGATCGTGCACGTACTGCGCGGCGATCATCAGATTGCGGATCAGCTGCGCATTGGGCGGGATGGGATAGTTGAGCGCATTCTCCACCGAACGCACCGAAGCCAGGCCGTGCACCAGGGTGCACACGCCGCAGATGCGCTGGGCAAAGGCCCAGGCATCGCGCGGGTCGCGGTCACGCAGGATGATCTCGATGCCGCGCACCATGGTGCCGGAGCTGGAGGCCTGGGTGATGATGCCGCCCTCGGTCTCGGCCTCGATACGCAAATGGCCCTCGATGCGGGTGATGGGATCGACTACGACACGCTGATTCATTTGCCGGACTCCTGTTCAACCAGATGCTCGGCCACCAGTTCGGTGAGGCCGACCACTTTGACGTTCATGTTGTAGTGTTCGAGACCTTCTTCCAGCACGATGCGGCAGTTGGCACAGGCGGTAACCATGGTTTCCACCCCCAGCGCATCCAGCTGTGCCTTCTTGCGCTTGAAGGCGGTGAGGCGCAAATGCTCGGCACGGTCATTGGCGCTGACGCCGCCGCCGCCGCCGCAGCACCAGTTCCACACCCCGGTATCGGACATTTCGCGGAAATCCTCCGCCACGTCGCCCAGCAGGCGCCGCGGCTGTTCCACCACACCGCCGCGCCGTGCAATCTGGCAGGGGTCGTGGAAGGTCAGCGCCTCGCTCTCCTTGCCGGTGGTCTTCAGCTTGCCGGCGCTGCGCAATTCGTCGAGCAGCTCCAGGATGTGCACCACTGTGAAGCCGTAGGGCCGACCGATGAGGTTCGGTCCCTCCCAGCGCAGCGCGGTGAAGGCATGGCCGCACTCGGGACTGATGACACTTTTCACCTTGAGCTTTTCCGCCGCAGTGACGATGCGCATCACGATGTCGCTCGCCAGATCGGCGACGCCGATCTGGATACCGGAATTGGTGGCCTCAAAGGCCTCCGACGACAGTGTCCAGCTGACGCCAGCATTGTGGAATATCTTGGCCAGGGCGCCGAGATACTCGGGGAAGTTGATGATCTCCATGGACGACAGCAGCGCCATGTAGTCGGCACCCTCCACGTCGATGGGGATGGTAAGGCCGGTCTCGGCCTCCTGCTTGCCGATCTGCGTCTGCAACGCCGGTAGTTTGATTCCCATCGGGCTGCCCAGCTCGATGGTGCGCTTGGTGGCCCCGATGACGCCTTCCGGCGCATGACCGGAGATGGCCATGCCCTCGCGCATCTTGCGGATCATGTAGGTGATGTCGTTGCCCACCGGGCAGACCATGGAGCAGCGGCCGCACTGGGTGCAGCTGTCGTACACCAGCGGACTCCACTCCTCCAGTTCCTCGTCGGTCACCGGTTTGGACAGGCCGAACATCTTCTTCACCCGGCCGGTGAGCGTGTATTCCTGTTCCCACAGCCGGCGCAACGGCTCGACCTTGTGGATCGGCGTGTATTTGGGATCCTTGGTCTCGGTGTAGAACAGGCAGGCCTCGGCGCACATGCCGCAGCGCACGCAGCTGGAAAAATAGCTGGCGATGGGCGCATCGAGCACTTCGCGCAGGGCGTTGATACCTTTTTGCAGGGATGCAGTCATCGTGGGCCCCCTTTCAAGATGCAACGCCCTTGCGGGCGAACCACTCGCCGTTGTACCAGCGCGAGATGAACAGCGTCACCATATGGGTCAGCTTGGTGAACGGGAATACCACCAGCAACAGCTCCACCGACAGGATGTGCAGCGCCAGCATCAGGGTGTAGTCGAGCAGCAGGTGGTGGTAGGCCATGTAGCCGGTGAGCAGCGGCAGGAAGGTCACGCCCCAGGCCAGGTAATCGCCGAAGGTGGACAGCATGCGCCGCACCGGGTCCATGATGCGGTAGATCAGCGTCACGATCAGGGCGATGAGGGTGATCACCGCAACGAGATCCACGATCGGGGGGGGCGGGGGGGCCCAGCTGAGGCCGATGACGGCCTCGATCAGCTCGATGTGCGGCAGCAGGAACAGCAGCACGATAAAGAAGCCGAGGTGGAAGATGTAGCCGGTGGTGAACACCACGGGCGATCGCTTGAACTGGGCGCGGTCGGGAACGGAGCGCGAGAACATCGTGCGCCAGCCCGAACCCTCCCCGCCCGTGCGCGCCGGCGCCAGGTCGCGCTTGCGGCCGAGGCTGTAGATCTCGAACAGGCGCAGCACCATGCCGAACAGAAAGATGCCGACCGCTATCCCCAGGCCGGGGCCCCTGGACCACAACAGCAAATCCATCGCGTTCATGTCATTTCTCCAGATCGGCTATGGTGGCTTTCTGGTGTGCCGCCTTGGCCGCCGCCTTGGTCTGGCGATTGGCCAGGCCGATGGCGACGCCGGCCGCCGCGCCGATTGCAACCGCCGCGGCCGCGGCGCCCGTCACCGGGCTGATGGGCGTGGACAGCGCCTTGTAGAAACTGCCGCCGTCCCAGAAGTCCGGTTCGGAACAGCCCAGGCAGCCGTGGCCCGACTGCACCGGCCAGCTGGTGCCGCCGTTCCACTTGGTGGTGGCACAGGCATTGTGGGTGGTCGGTCCCTTGCAGCCCAGCTCGAACAGGCACCAGCCGTTGCGCGCCCCCTCGTCGTCGAAGGTCTTGGCGAACTTGCCCTGGTCGTAGAACGGGCGGCGGTAGCAGCGATCATGAATGGACTCGCCGAAGAAGGCCTTGGGCCGCCCCAGGTCGTCCAGATCGGGAATGGCGCCGAAGGTGAGGTAATGGGCCAGCACGCCGGTAATGACCGCCGGGATCGGCGGGCACCCCGGCACGTTGATAATCGGTTTGTCCTTGATGATTTCGGTCACCGCCACCGCGCCGGTGGGATTGGGATTGGCGTGGGGCAGGCCGCCGTAGGCGGCGCAGGTGCCCACCGACACGATGGCCGCCGCGCCCGCCGCCGCATCCTTCAGCATCTGCAGGTTGCTGATGCCGGCGATGGTCGAATAGACGCCGTCGTCCCTGATCGGTATGGAGCCGTCGACGATGAGCAGATAGTTGCCCCAGTCCGCCTTCATCGAGTGTTCGCGTGCCTCTTCCGCTGCGTGGCCTGAGGCGGCCTGCAGCGTGTGGTGATAATCGAGGGAAATGGCGTCGAAGATCAGGCTTTCGACACTGGGCGAGTGGGCCCGGGTGAGCGACTCGGTGCAGCCGGTGCACTCCTGGAAGGAAAGCCAGATGACGACCGGGCGTCGCACCTTGCCCATGGCCTCGGCCACCGCCGCCGCCATGGACGGCGGCAAGGCCAGCATCGAGGCGGTGGTGGCACAGAATTTGAGGAACCCGCGCCGGCTGATGCCGCGGCGCTTCAGGGTATCGAGCAGAGTTTCATCACGCATGGCCACCCTCCTGTTTTAACCCGGAGAGTCCATTGGTGGGTGCGATGATCGCGCCGAAATTTGGATTCACAAGGGGTTCTTCTGAGGGAGCGCAATACTGGGCCGTATTGCCGACCGAAGAAAACCCCTTGTGGATTCAAAGATCAAGCGAGGGCGCGCCCCCCAATGGACTTTTCGGGTTTAACTCGAACAGGCGGGCGCGCAAGGCCTCCAACCCGTCCTTCACGTCATCCTCCGGCGTCAGCAGTATCTCGGGGCACCAGGCCACCTCGATGAACTCCGCCAGCACTTCGTCATCACTGTTGTAGTGGGTCACCCACCACACACCGGGAATACCGGTCTCGTGGATGCGGGTCGGCCCCAGGCTGTGCACCTCCGCCACCACCTCGCCCTCGCCCAGGGTCTCCTCCAGCAGGTCATAGTCCTCAGGCATCAGCGGCAGGCCGGACAAGTCGATGCTGCCCTCCTCGCCCTTCTCCAGCAGCAGTTGCAGGCGCGACTCTATTTCGCGCAACACCGCATGGGCATTGCCGTTGCCGCCGACGTGGACCACCTTGACGCCGATACCGTTCAAACCGTTCATTGCCGCCACTTCCGTATAAGATCGAGAGTCAGTTCGCAGGCGGCGGGAATGGCAGCCGCCACCGCGGCGCTGGGCGCATCGCCCCAGCCCAGTTCCTGCGGCTGGATGCCGATGAGGGCACGGCGCGCCGGCAGGGAATCGGTGAGATGGGCGACAGCCAGCAGGTCGAGCAGGCTGACTTCGTGCACGCTGCGGCGCTTGCCGCGGCCGAGGTAGTCGTCCATCGCTTCATTCTCGAACAGGGTGACGGTGCCGGGGGCCGCCTTGAGTTCCGCGGCATCGATGACGATGAGTTGATCGGCTTCCGCCATGGGGCCGGCCAGGGTGAAGCTCAGTGTGCCGCCGTCCAGGTATTCGACGTCATCCAGTCCGGAGTGGTCGAGGCGCAGGCGCTCCACCACATGCACCCCCACCCCCTCATCGGTAAGCAGGGTATTGCCTACGCCCAGCACGACTGTGGTCATGTAATGCCCCGTGTGGTGTCATTATGGTTGTTGTGTTTGACGCCTAACTATAGGCACAACTACTACCATTTGGCGAGGGTGTAGACACGGTATTTGGGTTGGCGGGATGATGTGGCTATACTCCAGCGACACCCGTCACGGAACGTTCACCATGTGCCTCGGCATTCCCATGCAAATACTTGGTATCGACGGCTACACCGCCCGGGCCGCCGCCAAGGGCGTGGAACGCGACATCAGCCTGTTCATGCTGCAGGACGACACGCCGGCCATCGGCGACTACGTCATCGTCCACGTCGGCTACGCCATTCAGAAGATCAGCGAGGAAGACGCGCGCAGTTCCTGGGAATTGTTCGACCAGATACTGGCGGAATCGGATGCATGAACTGTCCGTGTGCCAAGCCCTGCTGGCACAGGTGGAAAACGTGGCGCGGGACAACAATGCGCAGCGGGTGGATAGGGTGATACTGCGCATCGGTCCCCTGGCCGGCGTGGAACCGAGCCTGCTGCGGGACGCCTTCCCCATCGCCTGCGCCGGCACCGTCGCCGCCGGCGCGGATCTGGTGATAGAGGAATTGCCGCTGGTGGTGCGCTGCAAGAACTGCGGCGCCGAAACCGCCGCCGCACCCAACCGCCTCATCTGCGGCGTCTGCGGCGACTGGCACACGCAACTGATCAGCGGCGATGAATTGTTATTGGCAAGCGTGGAATTGACCACAGCGTAGGAGCCGAGTCCTCTCGGCGAACATGTGTCGTAATACAACGGTAATACTTGAAGGCCGATTCGCCCACGGAGCGGGCTCCTACAACTTTTCTCTTGCAACTTGTAACTTGGATCTGCCTCTATGTGTGACACCTGCGGCTGTAACATCACCCCCGGCAACAAGCACCTCGTCGAGGCCGGCGGCAAACTCGCCCACAGCGCCGACGGCAAGGCGGCGGTGGACGTATTGCACGGCCTGCTGTCGGAAAACGACAGGCAGGCCGCGCATAACCGTGACCATCTGGACAAGCACGGCGTGCTGGCGGTGAATCTGATGTCCTCCCCGGGCGCCGGCAAGACCGCGCTGCTGGAGGCCACCATCGCGGCCCTCAAGGACGAACTGCGCATCGCCGTCATCGAGGGCGACCTGGAAACGGAGAATGACGCCGAACGCATCCGCGCCCAGGGCGTGCCGGCCATCCAGATCACCACCGGCAGCGCCTGTCATCTCGATGCCCACATGGTGCACGACGCGCTGCACCACCTCGATCTGTCGCAGATTGATCTGCTGTTCATCGAAAACGTCGGCAACCTGGTCTGCCCCGCCAGCTTCGATCTCGGCCAGCACCGCAACGTGGTGCTGCTCTCCACCACCGAGGGCGACGACAAACCGGCCAAGTACCCGGTGATGTTCCGCGCCGCCGATCTGCTGCTGCTCACCAAGTCCGACCTGCTCGCGGTACTGGACGACTTCGAACCGGCCCGCGCCGAACAGCATCTGCGCCAGCTGGCCAACGCCGCGCCGGTACTGCAACTTTCCGCCCGCAAGGGCGCTGGCCTCCAGGACTGGCTGAACTGGCTGCGCGCTGAAATCGCGGCACGGCGCGAGGCACGACAGAAATTCCGTGCTGCCCCCAAACTGAGCGGCGTGTTGATATGAAGCAAACCTTCTTGCCGCAGAGACGCAGAGACGCTGAGGATTGGAGGCATTCTGTTCATGCTGTCCCTGCACCAAGGATCACCATCATGCGCCGCCGCAGGATAGAGCCGATTATTCATCTCATTTCCTCCGCGCCTCCGCGTCTCTGCGCCAGGTTCTGGAATTTATCCCATGCAGCGTAGCGCCCGCGACTGGCTCGACCGTATCCACGCCCTGCCCCTGGACGGCCCGGTGCGCATCATGAACGTGTGCGGCGGCCACGAGCGCTCCATCACCACTGCCGGCCTGCGCGGTGTGCTGCCGCCGCAGGTGGAACTCATACCCGGCCCCGGCTGCCCGGTGTGCATCTGCCCGGAGGAAGCCATTTACGCCGCCATCCAGCACGGCCTGCGCGACGAGGCCATCGTCGTGGCCTATGGCGACATGCTGCGGGTCCCGGTGAACGTACCCAAGGACGAGGTGCGCACACTGGAAGAGGCACGCGCCCTGGGCGCCGACATCCGTCCCGTTGCTTCACCGCTGGAGGCGGCACAGATCGCCCGTGACAACCCGGACCGCCCGGTGGTGTTTCTCGCCGCAGGATTCGAAACCACCACCGCGCCGCTGGCGGCCCTGTTGCAGGAAGGCGCCCCCAACAACCTGCTGCTGGTCATGGCCGGCCGCCTCACCTGGCCGGCGGTGGCCATGCTGCTGGATGCGGAGATGCCGGGCTTCGATGCGCTCATCGCCCCCGGCCACGTGTCCGCGGTCATGGGCGCGGACGAATGGCTGTTCGTGCCGGAAAAACACAAACTGCCGGCGGCAGTGGCCGGCTTCGGCCCGGAAAGCCTGCTGGCTGCCTTCTACTCGGTGATCCGCCAGAAATTGGAAGGCCAGGCCTTTCTCGACAACTGCTATCCAGAAGTGGTACGCCCGGAAGGCAATCCCGCGGCCCGGCGCATGCTTGCGGCCAGCTTCGCAGTGGACGCCGCCCCCTGGCGCGGCGTCGGCTCCATTCCCGCCTCCGGCTACCACCTCAAGGGCGAGCTGTGCCGTCACGACGTCCGTGAACACTTTCCCGACCACGGCGCCGAGCAGCGCCGTCGTGCCGGCGAGATGCCGCCCGGCTGCGACTGCGCCCGCGTGGTGCTGGGCAAGATCTATCCCACCGCCTGCAAGCTGTATGGCCAGCCCTGCACACCGCGCAGCCCCATCGGCCCGTGCATGGTGTCCGACGAGGGTGCCTGCCGCATCTGGTGGAGCGCCGGCACGCGCAAGGCCTCCTAGGGCGGCCCAGTCGGGCTCACCCTTGATCAAGGTCAAATACACCCATAGTCGGAACGGGTTTATATCTTCTCCTGAATAAAACCATACTCAGGAGGAGACCTGCCATGTTCGACTTTCTCAAGAAAAAAGGCGGCGTCCAGCCCGCCGCCGCACCCGCGGTGCCGCAGTACAACACCGCCCCCGGCACCGAAATACGCTATCACCCGGAACTCATCGACCAGTTGGTGTCCGATCACCAAAAGCTGCTCGGCATCTACGGCGAGATCGAGGAGGCCTTCGCGGCAGGCGACTACGCCCGGGTCTCGGACAAGCTCGACGAGTTTCGCGGCGGCCTGCAAGGCCATCTGCTGACCGAAAACGTGCGCCTCTACATCTACCTGGACCGTTGCCTCTCCGGGGACGAAACCAACTCCGAACTGATCCGCGGCTTCCGTCGCGAGATGGACGGCATCGGCAAGGTGGCGATGAACTTCCTGAAAAAATATGAAGCCATCGGGGTCGACAAGGAGCTGGCCGGGGCCTTCGCCAAGGACTTCGCCACCATCGGCCAGGTGCTGGGCGAACGCATCCAGAAGGAGGAACAGGTGCTGTATCCGCTGTACATGCCGCAGTATTGACGGCAGATACAAGTTACAAGTAAAAGCAGGCAGCGGCCGCTGGATGGGACGCGGCGTTGCTTATGCCGCGTGTCAATGGCGCACCTTCAACGCGCGCCAGACCCAGCCGTCGGGGCGCTCCTCGCCGGTGAGGAGGTAGCGCAGTACGTTGCCGTTGTACAGGGCTCGCTGCATGCGCTGCATTGCGCCGGCCTTGCCGCAGAACAGCAGGCGGTCGCCGCTGCGCAGGGCGACGTCTTCGGCCGGAATCAACCGCGTCTCGCTGCCGCGTTGCAGCATCAGCGACAGGCACGGCAGCAGATGATCGCGTTCGCGCAAATCGCGCATCACCTGCCCCAGATAGACATCGTCCTCCGCCAGCGTGTGCAGCAGCGCCGGTGCCTCATACTCGTTCAGCGTCAGAGTCCATACCTCGGGCACCATGTCACCGGTGACGGCGCTAATGCGGCTCACCAACTCGTTGGCCCACTGGTTGCTCTGCGCGCGCGCCTGCTGCAGAAACATCGGCAGCAGGGGCGCGGTCAACTGTGCCAGGATGTCCTCGGCAATGATTTCGCTGCGGTGCATCACCAGATTTAGCCCCGCCGCGCGGAAGATGGAATCGTTGTCATGGCGGTTCTGCCGCGCCACCATGAACAGGCCGGGATTGAGTTCCTTCGCCGTCATCACGATGGAAAGATTGTTGGCGTCATTGTCGGTACCCGCGACGATGCCCACCGCATCGGCGATGCCTGCCGCCAGCAGGGTCTCCGCCTCGGTGCCGCGCCCGACGACACAGTAGCCGACACAACCGGTGCGCTGCGGGTCCGCCTCAATGATCACCGCCTCCACCCCTTCGCTGGACAGGCTCTTCTGCACCGCCTTGCCGAACCGGCCGTAGCCGCACAGCACCCATTTGCCGTGGGGCGGATAGAGCGGTTCCGACAACGGGGTGTGCGGCACCGAGGTCAGCCACTGGAACAGCAGGTGGGTGCCGGGCGAATGCAGCGCCAGGCCCAGGCGATCACCGAAGGTGTCGAAGGGGTTGATGATGTGATCGGTACCGAAGGAGGCCATGTTGTCCTGCACATCGCGGGTTTCTGCGCGGCAGATCACCGGCAGCGGGCGATTGAGCAGCTTGCTGGTGATGGCGATCTTGAGATTGGCCTCATCGTCGTCGGTCAGGGCTACCACGCCGCGACAGCGCGCGCTCGACAGGCCCGCCATGGTCAGGTAGGCCGACACGCTGGCGTCGGCGCACAGGCCCGGCACGTAGACATCGAGATCCTCCAATTCCAGATCGTTGATGCGGTCCGGATTGCGATCAATCACCACCGCGCGGATGCCGCGCCGCGACAGGGCACGCACCAGCAGGCTACCGGTATCGCCAAAACCGCAGACGATATAGAACGGCTCATGCAGGCGGCGGATGCTGCGAGCGAAGGCCTGCTCGATCACCGCCCGTTTGAAGGCCGGCTCCTGCAACAGGGTGAGGATCTTGCCGATGGCATACAGCCAGGCGATGACCGACAGGTAGATGGAAACCAACGTCCAGCCGCGCTGCGCGTCGGTGAAGGCATAGGGGATCTCGCCAAAGCCGATGGTGGTCGCCATGTAGCTGACGAAGTAGAAGGCATGAAAGAAGCCCATGTGCCAGGGACGGCCCTCGGCGTCCACGCCGGGGATCAGCACCATGCCCAGCACCGCGATGCTGTAGGCGGCAATCAGCACCAGCAGCGGCGCACGCATGCGCCGCAGGAACAGAAAGATGACCTTGTCCATCAGCGGCGCAGGTTGGCCGTTTCGATGATCAGCAGCACCACCGAAACGATGTTGGCCAGCATGGCGCCGCCAGCCAGGGAGACGATGCTGCCCATGGCCATGGAATCCAGGCCGGTACCGCTGATGTGCAGCACGTAGCCCCACACCACCGCCGCCACCAGCAGCTGCAGATCCGCCACCAGGGAGGTGGCCAGCAGCAGCGCCCCCATCTGGGTGCGATCACCGAACTTGAGCACGGTGGCGATCAGGTTTACCACGATCACCGCAAACAGCTCGTAGACGTTGTGGTGTTCCGGGTTATCGAACTCGCCGATGAAAAAGCCGAAGTTCAGGGTCAGCGCCAGGATGATGAAAAAACCGAAGACGACCTTTTCCAGGTTCATGGATTATTCTCTCCCCGTTAGTCCTGGCGGCGATTGTAGGCACGAATAACCGGCTGGGACAATCGGCGTGGCTTCAAGGTTCAAGGTTCAAGGTTCAAGGTTCAAGGTTCAAGGTTCAAGGTTCAAGGTTCAAGGTTCAAGGTTCAAGGTTCAAGGTTCAACAGGAGGGTGCATCGAATTCTTTCAACCCTGAACCTGTAACTTTGAACTCGTTAGCTCAATCCGAGGCCAGGCGGTGTGCCTGGCGCGTCGTTTCCGGTAGCCGGTAGCGGGTGGTGCAGGCCAGGGTGTAATACACCGCCGTGGGCAGGCTGATGCGGTGACCGGGGGAGATGAACAGCGGGTTGACGCCGCGTCGGCTGCGCAGCACGGCGCCGATGATCTCCCCGCCGTCACGCAGCGGTATCCAGGCGCCGCGCTGGTCGGGCAGGTTGCCATAGCTGCCAATCAGGCGGCTCTTGGCCACCCCGATGGCGGGAATGTCGCACAGTACGCCGAGGTGGGAGGCGATGCCGAAGCGGCGCGGGTGGGCGATGCCCTGGCCGTCGCACAACAGCAGATCCGGCCGCCCCTGCAATTGCGCCAGAGCATCCAGCACGGTGGGAATCTCACGAAACGACAGCAGGCCGGGCACGTAGGGAAAACTGGTGGGGCGGCGCGCAATGGCGTATTCCAGCAGTTCCAGTTCGGGGAAGGACAACAGGACCACTGCGGCGCGGGTGATGGCGTTGTCCTGCTCGAAGCCGACGTCGACGCCGGCCACGCAGCGCACCTCGCCCAGCTGGTCGCGCAACACCACCCGTCCCCGCAACGCGTCCTGCAAAGCGCGCGCCGCGGCCGGCGTGACGTCCCAGTCGTGGCTGAGCAGCAGCGTCAGGCCCATGGCCGGCGCCGGTTGCAAAGCGGCCGGGGGATGCGCAGAATGGCGCGCGGCAGATTTCCCCCGATAAATGAAAGCGAATCATGACTGGACATAACACGTACATCTTCGATGTGATGCAGGAAGACTTCAAGGAAAAGGTACTGGAGGCCTCCCACACCCGGCCCATCCTGCTCGATATCTGGGCCGAATGGTGTTCCCCCTGCCTGGCCCTCGCCCCGGTGCTGGACAAGGTGCTGCGCGAATACGAGGGCAAGCTGCTGCTGGCCAAGCTCGATGCCGACGAGGGTGAAAACATGAAGATCGCGGGCCACTACAAGGCGCGCGGTTTTCCCACCGTCATCCTGTTCATCAACGGAGAAGAGGTGGATCGCTTTTCCTCCGCGCGGCCGGCACCGTTCGTCAGGGAATTCCTCGACCGCCACATCGGGTAGTTTCGAGTTCCGGGTTTCGAGTTTCGAAAAGGCAACGGGGTGCTTGCATCCCACAACCCGAAACTCGAAACTCGAAACATGTTAACCCTCCGCCTGACCATCGGCGGCCGCGTCCAGGGCGTCGGCTACCGGCCCTTCGTCTACCGCCAGGCGGTGCGCCACGGCATCACCGGCTGGGTGCGCAATCGCAGCGGCGTGGTGGACGTCCTGGCCCAGGGCGACGCGGCGGCGCTGGAACAATTCGCCGCCAGCCTGATAGACCAGGCCCCCCCACTGGCGCAGCCGCAGCTGGTCGGCCGCACCGACGAGGCGGCAGCAAGACTCGCAGACTTCCGCATCCTGGCCAGCGACGGCAGCGACAGCCCCCAGGTCCACGTCCCACCCGATTTCTTCGCCTGCGACGATTGCCTGCGCGAGCTGCGCGCCCCCGCCGACCGCCGCCATCGCTATCCCTTCATCAACTGCACCCAGTGCGGCCCGCGCTACACCCTCATCGCCCGCCTGCCCTACGACCGCCCCAACACCGGCATGGCCGGCTTCGAACTCTGCCCCGCCTGCCGCGCCGAATACGAAGACCCCGCCGACCGCCGCTTTCACGCCGAACCGGTCGCCTGCCCGGCGTGCGGCCCGCAACTGGCCTTCGTCCGCGGCGCGCAGCGGGTTGACGATACGCCGCAGGCATTGCGCGAGGCCGTCGCCGCGCTGCGCGCGGGCGAAGTGGTCGCGGTCAAAGGGGTCGGCGGCTTCCACCTGATGTGCGACGCCGGCAACGAGGCGGCGGTGCAGCGCCTGCGCGCGCGCAAACACCGGCCGCACAAACCGCTGGCAGTCATGTTTCCGCAACGGGGCGCCGACGGGCTGGAGCTGCTGCGCGAGTACCTGCAACCGAACGAAAGGGAGGAGGCCCTGCTGCGCGATCCGCAGCGTCCCATCGTGCTGTGTACGCAACGCAGAAATACGGGCCTCGCCGCCGCAGTGGCGCCCGGCCTGAATGAAATCGGCGCCATGCTGCCCTACTCTCCCCTGCACCATCTGCTGCTCGACGACTGCGCCATGCCGCTGGTGGCCACCTCGGGCAACGTCAGCGGCGAACCGGTGCTCACCGACAATGATGCCGCGCTGCGGCGCCTGGCCGATATCGCCGATGTCTACCTGCTGCATGACCGCCCCATTCTTCGCCCCGCCGATGATCCGGTGTGGCGCGACAGCGCCGGCGCCCTGCGCCCGCTGCGCCTGGGACGCGGCATTGCCCCGCTGGAACTGGAGCTGCCGTTCACCCTGGCCGAGCCGGTGCTCGCCGTGGGCGGCCACATGAAGAACAGCATCGCCCTGGCCTGGGACGATCGCATCGTGCTGTCGCCCCACATCGGCGACCTCGACGCACCGCGTTCCCTGGAGGTATTCGCGCAGGTAATCGACGATATGCAGCAACTGTATGGCGTGCGTGCCCGGCGCGTGATCTGCGACGCCCACGGCGGCTACGCCAGCAGCAAGTGGGCGCGGCGCAGCGGCCTGCCGCTGACCGCCGTGCAGCATCATCACGCCCACGCCGGCGCCGTGTACGGCGAACGGCGCGGCGACGGCGACTGGCTGGTGTGCGCCTGGGACGGCGTGGGCCTGGGCAGCGACGGCACGCTGTGGGGCGGCGAAACCTTCCGCGGCCGGCCCGGCCGCTGGCAACGGGTCGGCAGCCTGCGCCCGTTCCATCTGCCGGGCGGCGAAAAGGCCGGCCGCGAACCGTGGCGCTCGGCCCTCGCCCTGCTGTGGGAATGCGGGGCCGATGCGCCACAGTTTCACCCCGATCAGGCACTGCTGCGGCAGGCCTGGACCCAAGGCATGAACACCCCGCAAAGCTCGGCTGCCGGCCGCCTGTTCGATGCCGCCGCAGCGCTCACCGGCCTGTGCAGCGCCGCCAGTTTCGAGGGCCAGGGGCCGATGCTGCTGGAGGCCGTGGCCACGACGGCGGCGGAGATCACCGAACTGCCGCTGTATGACGACGGTGGGGTGCTGCGCCTTGACTGGGCGCCGCTGCTGCCCATGCTGCGCGATGCGCGCCTGGCGCTGCCCGAGCGCGCCGGCCGCTTCCACGCCAGCCTCGCCGCAGCGCTGGTGGCGCAGGCAAAGGCGCTGCATGCACGCCAGCCGTTCACCACCGTCGCCTTGGGCGGCGGCGTGTTTCAGAACCGGCTGCTGACCGGACTCGCGGCAGCGGGGCTGGAGGCGGCAGGGTTTAACGTACAACTGGCCGCACAGATCCCCTGCAATGACGGCGGCCTGTGTTACGGCCAGGTCATCGAGGCCTGCGCCCCCCCCCCATGAACTGTGAGACCCACACCATGAGCACTGAACCCGACTACGCCGCCCTGCTCCAGCCCGCCTACGAGGAGGCCCGCCTCGGCTTCGAAGAGGGCGGCGTCCCCGTCGGCGCCGCGCTGTTCGATGCCGGGGGCCGGCTGCTCAGCCGCGGCCGCAACCGCCGCGTGCAGGACAACGACCCGTCCGTCCACGGCGAGACCGACGCCTTCCGCAAGGCGGGAAGGCAGAGCAGCTATCGCGACAAGATCCTGGTCACCACCCTGGCGCCATGCTGGTACTGCTCGGGCCTGATTCGCCAGTTCAACATCGGCACCGTGGTGGTGGGCGAGTCGGAAAATTTCGCCGGCCACCTGGACTGGCTGCGCGAAGCCGGGGTCAGGGTCGTCGAGCTGAACGATCCGGCCTGCACTGAACTCATGCGCCGCTTCATCCGGCAGTCGCCGGAAATATGGAACGAGGATATCGGCGAGTGCGGCTGCAACCAACCCTGACGCCCTGCCACCTAAGTTGAAAACGGCGCTTGCTCCCGCCAAGACGCCGAGTTCGCCAAGAAACGGCGCTGAGTGCCGTGGACAAGGATGGCCGGATTGGGTTTGTCCTGCGCGCTCTTGGCGTCTTGGCGAGAGAAATGATTTTTTGCCTAAACCCGCCAATAGCTGCGGATGTTGTCACGCAGCGCGCGCAGCTTGAGGCTGATGGCGATCTCCTCCAGCGCGGCATAGATGCATACGACGGCAGCGATGCGCAACAGCCAGCCGAGATCGAACAGCAGCAGGGCGATGACGCCGCCGGCCGTGACCACCGCCGCCGCCTTCACCGCCCAGGTGTGATAGCTGGGCAGGCGGCGGAACTTGAGCACGCCGACCAGCGCCGGCAGCAGATAGCTGGTGACGATGATGACGATGGCCAGGCCTTCGGCGCGCAACCGCTCCGGCCACAACCACCATGACCCCAGGCTGAGCGCGGTATAGAAGGCGAGATCGCCCCAGCTGTCGAGCCGCGCGCCCAGGGCGGTACACTGGTTGAGACGCCGTGCCAGCCAGCCATCCAGGGCGTCGGTAAACCAGGCGGCGAACGTCAGCAACAGAAAGGCGTCGGTGCGGCCCTGCCAGGCGAGCCACAGCATCAGCGGCGTAGCCAGCAGGCGCAACACGCTCAACAGGTTGGGCAGGTTCATGCCCGCCTCCGCCGCCACAGCAGGGTGTACACCACGCCGGTGATGAGGATGACGCCAATGCCCATGGCGATCTGCAGCGGCCGCGTCAGGCCGGCGGGATAGATGAACGACAGAATGTAATGCTGGATGAAACCGGAGTCATAACCCTGCTGTCCCGCGAGCGCGCGCCAGTGATTTTCCAGCGGCGTCAGTGGACAGTACCAGCCGAAAAACGCGATCAGCATGCCCCACACCGCCGCCGGCAGGTGCAACCAGATCAGGCGCGGCCAGCGCCACAGCAAAAGGCCGCCGAACACCACGAACAGGATGAACGCGGCGTGCAGCAGCAGGACCAGATCGGCAAGCACGGAATACGGCATGGGCAGTACTTTCCCCAAGCATGCTTACGGGTTAGCCTACACGATATTTTCCGCAGCGGACGAGTGCACACGATGAGCGAGCACATTACCCTGGCCCACGGCAACGGCGGACGCCACATGCGCGAGCTGATCGACGGCCTGTTCGCGCGCCACCTGGCCAATCCGCAGCTCGACGTGCAGGTGGATGCGGCGCACATCACGGTACCGCCCGGCGATCTGTTCATCACCACCGACGGCTTCACTGTCAAGCCGCTGGAGTTTCCCGGCGGCAATATCGGCGCGCTGGCGGTGCACGGCACGGTCAACGACCTGTCCGTTTCCGGCGCCACGCCGCTGTATCTCACTGTCAACGCCTTCATCGAGGAGGGATTGCCCTACGCCACCCTGGAGCGGCTGGTGGCCTCCCTGGCGCAGGCGGCGCGCGAGGCCGGTGTGCGCGTGGTGGCGGGCGACACCAAGGTGGTGCCGCGCGGCGAAGGCAGCGGCCTGTACCTGGCCACCACCGGCGTCGGCGTGCGCCGGCCCGGCCTGCGGCTGGGCCTCGATCAGATTCAGGCCGGCGACGTGCTGCTGGTGAGCGGCCCGGTGGGTGACCACGGCACGGCGGTGATGCTGGCACGGGAACAGTTCGGCCTGCGCGGCGATCTGCAATCGGATGCCGCCTGCGTCCATCCGCTCACCGCCGCCCTGCTCGATCTGCCCGGCCTGCGTTTCATGCGTGACCCCACCCGCGGCGGCCTGGCCACCGTCGCCCACGAAATCGTCCGCGCCAGCGGCCTCGGCGTGCGGCTGCAGGAAGCAATGATCCCGGTGCGCGACCCGGTGCGTGCCGTTTGCGAGATGCTGGGCTACGACCCCTATTACCTGGCCTGCGAGGGCCGCGTAGTGGCCGTGGTGGATGCGGCAGCGACGGACCAGGCCCTGGCGCGCTGGCACGCCCTGCCCGCAGGAAGCGAAGCGGCGCGCATCGGCACGGTGGAAAACAGCCATCGCCACGTGGTGCTGGAAACCCCGCTGGGGGGCGAGCGCCTGCTGGAAGAGCTGGAAGACGATCCCTTGCCGCGCATCTGCTGAAGGACGTGCGCCTGTTCCATAGCCCCCGCGGCGTATCATTGCCGTCCCTCCCGCAGACCCGGGCTGTTTCCGGCGATAATGTCCCATGACGACCGCGACCCCCACCATCCGCCGCTTCCTGCAAACCCTGCATCCCATCGCCGGCTTCGGACCCGCCGAACTGGACGAACTGGCGCACAAGACCGAAATCGAGAGCCTCCATCCCGGCCGGCGCCTGTTCCTGCGCGGCCACCGCGACCCGTGGACCTTCTATCTGCTGGACGGCAAGCTGCTGCTGGAGTGGTCCGACGGGCGCAGCGAAACCATCACTGGCGGCGAGGCCGCCGCATGCCGCCCTCTCAACGACACCCAGCCGCGCACCGCAACGGCCACCGCCGTGGGCCGCGTCCAGTTCATCCGTTTCGACACCACGCTGCTGGACGTGCTGTCACGGGCCGTCGGCCCCGACAGCTACGCCCTGGAGGAAATCGGCGCCGACGCCGACGAACCGCGCCAGCGCCTGTTCTACTCCATCTTCCGCGATTACCTGGCCGACGCCCTGACGCTGCCCCACCTGCCCGACGTGGCGTTGCGCGTGCGCGAGGCGGTGCAGCAGCCCGAGTGCGACGCCGCCGAAGTGGCGCGGCTGATCCAGGCCGACCCGGTGCTGGCGGCCCGCATGGTGCAGGTGGCCAACAGCCCGCTTTACGGTGTGCAGACACCGATCTACAGCTGCAAGGCGGCGGTGATGTTTCTCGGCCTCAACACTACGCGCGACCTGGTGGTGACCTACTCCCTGCACGAGCTGTTCCGCACGGACTCCGCCCTGCTGCGCCAGCGCATGCATGCGCTGTGGCAGCACAGCGTGCTGGTGGGCGCGGTGAGCTACGTGCTGGCCGGCATGACGCCGGGACTGGACAAGGACCGCGCCCTGCTGGCGGGCCTGCTGCACGACATCGGCGTGCTGCCGGTGATCGACTACGCGGCCCGCGTGCCGGAGCTGGGCGCCGACGGCGCGCTGCTGGACGAGGCGATACGCGCCCTGCGCGCCCAGGTGGGCGCCATGGTGCTGCGACAATGGAAGTTCGGCGGCGAAATGGTGAACGTCGCCCTGGAGGCGGAGGACTGGCAGCGCGATCCGGTGCAGCAGGCCGAGTACGGCGATGCCGTGATCATCGCCCAGCAACTGTTGGCGGCGGACGCTGAGCCGGAGCGCCTGGCCGCGATCGCGCGGCTGCCGGCCTGGCGCAAGCTGGCCCGCGGCCGGCTGGACGGGGAACTGGCCGGCGAGGTCCTGCGCGAGGCGCGCACCGACGTCGCCGACGTATTGCAACTGCTGGGTTGAATTACCTGTCGCAGAGGCGCGGAGTCAGCCCGGCGGCTCTGCGCCTCTGCGGCAGATTGGTCTACGCCGCGATCCACAATCCGACCGACACCAGCAGACCCTGGCCCAGCATGGCGCCGATGGTGTTTTGTATGGCGGGCGCCAGGCGCTGCGGCGTCTCCGCATAGCGCAGCAGCTCAAAAGAGGCGCGCAACGACAGGGGCAGGGCCAGCAGACCCAGCAGACACCACAGCGGCAGCAGGCCACCCAGCGCCATACCGGCCAAGCCACCGTAGGCCGCCAGCACCATCAGCAGATAGCCCCAGCGGGCGCGGTGCGGGCCGAGACGTACCACCCAGTGATGCTTGCCCGCCGCGGCATCGGCGATGCGATCGGGAAACTGGTTTATATAGAGCAGATTGGCCACCAGCAGGGCGAAGGGTGCGCCGGCATACAGGGGCAGAAGATCGAAGGCACCGCGCTGCACGAAGTCGGCGCCGAGCGGAATGATCGAGCCGAAGCCCACCGCCACGCACAACTCGCCCAGGCCGTGGCTGTTCAGCGCCAGCGGCGGCGCCGAGTAGGCCCAGCCGATCACCAGCCCAATGAGGCCGATGGCGATCAGCCCGGCACCGGACAGCGGCAGCAGGATGAAGCCGATCAGCGCCGTGACGCCGAACAGGACGAAGCCGAAGCGGGCGGTCTGCTCCCGGGTCAGGATGCCGTTCTGGATGAAACGGCTGCCGCCGGTGAAGGGAAACACGCGGCCGGTATTGGCGTCGTCGGTGCCGTTGAGGGCGTCGTAGTAGTCGTTGAGCACGTTGATGCCGGCCTGCACCACCACCGCGCCAATCACCGTCAACAACGCTGCCAGCAAATGGATCGACACCCCGGCGTGATAGGCCGAGGCGATGCCGATGAGCGCCGGTACCAGGCTCGCCAGCAGAAAGGGCGGCCGCGTAGCCACGATGTATTTGGCCACGGGATTGCTGGCAAACTGTTCTACTGTCGGTTCTGCTATGGCCACCTGGTGCTCCTCATCTGTGCCGTTGATACGGTTTTTATTGTGCCTTCATGCCAGGAGATGACGCCAGGACCGATATCATTCCCTTGCGCCGCCGATACCTTTATCATCCGCCGGTGGTGCCTCGTGCCGCGCCGCCAGCGGCTCCGCCAGATGCAGCACCCGCTGAGGATAGGGAATGTCGATGTCGCTGGCATCGAAGGCTTGTTTGATCTCGCGCTGGATGCTGTTGCGCAGCTCAAGAAAATTCTCCCGCACCGCCCACACCGAAAATTGCAGATTCATCGCCGAGTCACCGAAGCCGCTGAAGATGAACAGCGGTTCCGGTTCCGTCAGGCACAGTGGATTGCGTTCCGCCACCTCCTGCAACACCCGCTGCACCTTGGCCATGTCTTCCTTGTAGTTGACCCCGATGAGCAAATCCACCCGGCGGATGGGAAAGCGGGTGAGATTGACGATCTCCGCCTTGATCAGGGTCTCATTGGGCACACGGACAAAAAGGTTATCCGGCGTGCATAGTTTCACCGACAGCAAATCGATGGACAGCACCTCGCCGACGGTATTGCCCAGCTTGATGGTGTCGCCCACCACGAAAGCGCGTTCGCCGATGAGAAACAGTCCGCTGATCACGTTGGAGGCCGAAGTCTGCGAGGCAAAACCCACCGCCACCGTGAGTATGCCCGCGGCACCGAGCAGCACGCCGAGATCGAAGCCCATCTGCTGCAAGGCCGTGACCACGCCGAGCGCCAGCACGCCGTAGAACACCACGCGTTGTACCAGCATGGTCTCCTGCGCCGCGGTGTAGCGCCGCGCCGCGCGTCCCGCCGCCAGACCCACAACCTTGGCCAGCCCCCAGCCCAGCAACAGGATCAGGCCGGCACGCAGCCAGGCGATCCAGTCGAATCCGTTAATCCATTCCATCGTCGCTCCCTCCGCGTCCGAACAGCGTACCGAAGGCCTTGCCCAGCAAACTGCGATCGGCACGGCGCCGCGGCCCCGCCAACAGGGTGCTGCGTCCCGCCTCAGGCGGCGCATCGGTGCCGAACTGCTCCAGTTCCAGCGCGTCGTCGCCGCCGCGGCTCAGCGCCACCGCCTGGGTCCACAACACACCGTCCTGCGCCTGAAACAGCGAGAGAAACGGTACCGGCAGGCGCAGGCGCTCTACCGCCGCCACGTCGCCGCCGCGATTGGTGATGCGGATCGGCGTCACGGCACGCCAGGGGCTGAACGGAAACCCATCCAGCGTGGTGCGCGCCATAGTGGAGGCGGCATAGCACAGGCCGCCGTTGCGCGTCAGCGAGCCGGCCCAGGTATCCGAGGGACGCACGATGGGGAACTCCTGCAACGCCACCACCGGATCGCCGCCGCGCACCTGCAGCCACAGGGGCGTGCTGACATAGAGCTGGATCGACTGCGACGGCGGGATGAACAGCGGCACATCCGGCCGCGAGATCACCGGCCGATCCGCCGGCAGCGGCATGACGCTGAGCGCACTGACACCGGTCTGGAAACTGTAACGGCTCAGATTGAGCGCGGCAGGCACCTGTTGCACCGGAAGCGGCAACGACACCGTGCTGGTGCCGTCATCGGGCGCCTCATCGCGCCACAGGCCGATGCGCCACTCCCGGGGCTGGTGCTCAATCCACAGCCGGGCCGGACCGATGCTCCAGCATCCAGCTGCGCCCTCGGCCAGTTCGAACTCGCCCCACCATGGTTTGATGCGCTCCATTAAGCACCTCTCCGGTCACCGTCCATATCATACTCGACCGCGCCCGCCGACGGCCGCCGTCTGGTCTAACCTTTAGTCAGGCCCAGACCGTGAAGACGAAACCACATCGTCTCAAGGGTTTTGTCCGCAATGTGCTATGCATGGAGGTGTGTCATGTTGTTCCGGCGTATCTATTTCCTGTTTCACGACGAAAGAGCCACCCGCCGCATCATTGCCGAACTGGAAGAGAAACTCGGCCTGGAGGATTACCAGCTCCACGCCCTGGTGAACGGCGAGAGCGGCTTCGTCCAGTTGCCCGACGCCACGGTGCAGCGCAAGTCACCCGGCGCCGTGCGTTTCGAACGTTTTCTATGGTATCTCAGCATCGTTCTGTTCGCCGTTTCCCTGAGTGCCTTCGTGCTGGCCTTGCTGGCGGCTTCCTGGTTGTGGGTGCTGCTGTTCGCGATCGTTGTGGTGGCGGCGCAAATGTCTGGCTACCTATTTACCAACCGCATCCCCAACGCCCAGCTCGATCGCTTCCGCTCCGCCCTCGATCACGGCGAAATCCTGCTGCTGGTGGATGTGCCATACAAGCGGGTACGCGAGGTCAAGGATTTCATCTACAGCCGCTACCCGGACACCCGAACCAACGGCGCTAACTGGCATATCAATGCCTTTGGAATGTAACAGGAAAAACCGTTCGACCACGGGGAACACTTTTTTCAAGTCGCGGTGTTCCCCGTGGTCGACTCCTCACGCCGTCAGGCGCGCGCGAAGCTCATCTGGCCTTCCTGCACGTCGACCCTGATGGTGTCGCCGGGCATGAAGCGGCCGGACAGGATCGCCTGCGCCAGGGGGTTTTCGATCTGCTGCTGGATGGCGCGCTTGAGCGGACGCGCGCCGTACACCGGATCAAAGCCGGCTGCGGACAGCTTGTCCAGCGCAGCCGCAGTCAGATCCAGCTGCATGTCGCGCTCGGCGAGGCGCTTGCGCAGATAGCCGATCTGGATGTTGGCGATGCTGTGGATCTGCTCGCGCAACAACGGATGGAACACCACCACCTCGTCGACGCGGTTGATGAACTCCGGACGGAAGTGCTTGCCCACCACCTCCATCACCGACGCCTTCATCTCCTGGTAATGCTCGTCGCCGGCCATCTCCTGAATCAGCTGCGAACCGAGGTTGGAGGTCATCACGATCACCGTATTGCGGAAATCCACGGTGCGGCCCTGGCCGTCGGTGAGGCGGCCGTCATCCAGCACCTGCAACAACACGTTGAATACATCGGGGTGCGCCTTCTCCACCTCGTCCATCAGCACCACCGAGTAGGGCTTGCGCCGCACCAGTTCGGTGAGATAACCGCCCTCTTCATAACCGACGTAACCCGGCGGCGCACCGATCAGGCGGGCGACGGAATGCTTCTCCATGAACTCGGACATGTCGATGCGCACCATCGCCTCTTCGGTGTCGAACAGGAAGGCGGCCAGCGCCTTGCACAACTCGGTCTTGCCCACACCGGTGGGGCCGAGGAACAGGAAGGAGCCGTTGGGACGGTTGGGATCGGACAGGCCGGCGCGCGAACGGCGGATGGCGTCGGACACCGCCTTCACCGCCTCGTCCTGACCGACGACACGGGTGTGCAGCGCATCTTCCATGCGCAGCAGCTTGTCGCGCTCGCCCTCCAGCATCTTGCTCACCGGGATGCCGGTCCATTTGGACACCACCTCGGCAATTTCCTCATCGGTGACGCGGTTGCGCAGCAGCTTGGTCTCCTGCAACTCCGCCTGCTGCGCCATCAGCAGGGATTTTTCCAGATCGGGGATGCGGCCGTATTGCAGCTCGGACATGCGGCCGAGGTCACCGGCGCGGCGTGCCGTCTCCAATTCCATGCGCGCGCGATCCAGCTCCTCCTTGATGTGCTGTGCGCCCTGCACCGCCAGCTTCTCCGACTTCCATACCTCATCAAGGTCGGCGTATTCCTTTTCCAGCTTGCCGATCTCGTGCTCCAGATCGGACAGGCGCTTTTTTGACGCCTCGTCGCTTTCCTTCTTCAGCGCCTCGCGTTCGATCTTGAGCTGGATCAGGCGGCGATCCATACGGTCCATCACCTCCGGCTTGGAGTCGATCTCCATGCGGATGCGCGAGGCCGCCTCGTCCACCAGGTCGATGGCCTTGTCCGGCAGCTGGCGGTCGGTGATGTAGCGGTGCGACAGCATGGCGGCGGCGACGATGGCCGGGTCGGTGATCTCGACGCCGTGGTGCACTTCGTATTTTTCCTTCAGGCCGCGCAGGATGGCGATGGTGTCCTCCACGGAAGGCTCGTCCACCAGCACCTTCTGGAAGCGGCGTTCCAGCGCGGCATCCTTTTCCAGGTACTTGCGGTACTCGTCCAGGGTGGTGGCGCCGATGCAGTGCAACTCGCCGCGCGCCAGCGCCGGCTTCAGCATGTTGCCGGCGTCCATGGCGCCCTCCGCCTTGCCGGCGCCGACCATGGTGTGCAGTTCGTCGATGAACAGGATGATCTGCCCTTCCTGCTTGGCGAGGTCGTTGAGCACTGCCTTGAGACGCTCCTCGAATTCACCGCGGAATTTGGCGCCGGCAATCAATGCGCCCATATCCAGGGACAGTAGGCGCTTGCCCTTGATGCCCTCGGGCACCTCGCCGTTGACGATGCGCAGGGCGAGACCCTCGACGATGGCAGTCTTGCCCACGCCGGGCTCGCCGATCAGCACCGGATTGTTTTTGGTGCGGCGTTGCAGGATCTGCACGGTGCGGCGGATCTCGTCGTCGCGACCGATCACCGGGTCGAGCTTGCCCTGCTCGGCGCGCTCGGTCAGATCGATGGTGTATTTCTCCAATGCCTGGCGCTGCTCCTCGGCATTGGGATCGTCCACCTTCTGGCCGCCGCGCATCTTGTCGATGGCCTGCTCCAGCGCGCCCTTGCTGGCGCCGTGCTTGCGCAGCAGGTTGCCCAATTCGCCCTGCTCCTCGACAGCGGCCAGCACGAACAGCTCGGAGGAGATGTAGGCGTCCTTGCGCTGCTGCGCCAGCTTGTCAGTGAGATTGAGCAGCTTCACCAGCGCATTGGACACCTGCACGTCGCCGCCCGCGCCCTGTACCGAGGGTAGGCGGTCCAGCCCCTCGCCCAGGGCGGAGCGCAACGGATTGACGTTGACGCCGGCCTGGCCGAGCAGCTGGCGCACCGTGCCGCCCTGCTGGTCGAGCAGCGCGGTAAGCAGGTGCAACGGTTCGATGAACTGGTGATCACGGCCCACCGCCAGGCTCTGCGCGTCCTGCAGTGCGGTCTGGAACTTGGTGGTCAGTTTGTCCATGCGCATGGGGAAAACCTCTCAATCAGTTTCGAGTTTCGAAATCAAGGTGGCGAATGTTTTTCGAGATGGGGCCGGTACACCTACCATTCAAGAGGACATCGCGCTGCGAAACCAACCAGAACTCTCGCCAAGACGCCAAGCGCGCCAAGTAAAAAATTGCTTCAGCTGGCATATCTTGGCGACCTTGGCGTCTTGGCGAGAGCAATGCGGTTTTCTGGATCAATGCCGGTGCGGCTCGATGTACTCGGAAATATAGCGCAGGCAGTCGCCATCGCTGAGCTGGTGGCAGTTGATGGGGGCGTGGCTGGTCAGGCGTGGTGTGCCGCGGCGGAACGCCGCCAGCACCACTTGGCCCTCGCCCTTGATGCCCTCCAGCCGCACCGGGTAGACCGGGCAATCGGCCAGCTGCGCCAGCCGCGCCACGCCGCGTTTCAGCGGGCGCGGCGGTTCGGAGTCGAGGTGGATGGCACCGTGGGGAAACAGCGCCACCACCTCGCCGGCGGCCAGGGCCTTGAGGGCCTCGCGAAAGGCGCGCTCGGGCCGGCCGCGGCGGTCCACCGGGATACAGCCGGCGGCACGGAACAGCCAGTGGAAGCCGAAGCGGTGGTACTGCTCGGCGGCGATGATGAAGCGCAGGGGACGGCGGCTGGCGGCAATGAGCAGCAACGGATCGAGGCCGGAAACGTGGTTGGCTACCACCAGCGCAGGACCGCTCTCCGGCAAGGGCAGGCAGTCGGCGGAAAGACGGTGGAAGTAGTGGCAGAACAGACGGTTGAATCCGTCGATGCGGTTCACCCAGCGCCCGCCCCAGTCGGCGATGTGGGCGCGTTCGAAGGCTGCAAGTAGCCACAGCCACAACAGCACGCCTAGCGGAACGAGCAACAGGACGAATATGGACATCTCTGCGCCCTCCGCGTCTTTGCGTCAGGTTGTCGGCGTTTGCCCGGGAATCTGCTGATAAACCTTGCGCCGGAACAGGTCGTTGCGCCGGCTCACCAGACGGTCGAGGAACAGCAGGCCGTCGAGGTGATCGATTTCGTGCTGGATGGCGCGCGCCTCGTAGCCTTCGGCATCGAGCTGCTGCAGCTTGCCGTGGGCATCGTGGTAAGAGAGGGAAATCTTTTCGGCCCGGATGACGTTGCCGGTGTAGTCGGGCACCGACATGCAGCCCTCGCGGCCGCTGGCCATGCCCTCCCAGGCGGTGATCTCGGGATTGATGATGAACAGGCGGCCGTGATTGGGTACCGGCTTGCGCGTGCGCGAACAGTCGACGATGACGATGCGCTGGAAGCGGCCCACCTGCGGCGCCGCAATGCCGACGCCGCCGGGACCGGCCAGCATGGTCTGTTCCAGATCGGCCAGGAAGGCGCGCAGTTCGTCGTCGAACTGTTCGACCGGCAGCGACTCCTGCTTCAGGCGCGCGTCGGGATAGGTGAGGATTTCAAGGATCGCCATGGCGCACCCGTTCAGCCGATCAGCGTTTCGATCGGTTCCATATGGGCTTCCACGCCCTCCTTGCGGATCACGTCCACTGCTGCCTGCAGGGACTCGATGCCCTCCGCCGCGGTGCCCTCGATCTGCATCACGTAAATGGGCTTGTCCTCGCTGCCGCCCACCATGGATTCCAGATCGGTGATGTTGAAGCCCGCCTCGGCCAGGGCGCCGGTAACCTTGGCCACGATGCCGGCGCGATCGGCGCCGTAGACGGTGACGCGGGCGTCCGGCTCCACGTGCTGGTGCAGCCTGCCCTCGATGCGATCCAGGTGCAGGTGCAGGTCGAGGGATTCGGCCACCGGGCTGATGAGGTCGGTCAGCGCCTTGCTGGAACGCTCGAAGTCCACCATCAGCATGATGGAGAAGGTGCCGCCCAGGCGCATCATGGAGGCCTCGCCCAGGTTGCAGCCGCCGTCGTACAGCGCCGCGGTCACCTTGGCGACGATGCCGGGACGGTCCTTGCCTACCAGGGTCAGCATGTACCAGTGATTCATGGTTGAGCTCCGTCAGTGCAGGGTCGAGTGGGCGAGGAAGATCACCGCCACGCCGGCGCCGATGAGCGCCAGCTGCTGCGCCGTCGCCTCGATGTGCAGGCGGCGGTGCAGGCCCGGGATCAGATCGGCCACAGCGATATAGATGAAGCTGGCGGCGGCAATGGCCAAAATAAAGGGCACCACGTGCTCCATGCCGCTCAGGCTGAAATAGGCCAGCAGGGCGCCGACCACGGTGGTCAGGCTGGACAGCAGGTTGAACATCAGGGCGCGGGCACGGCTGAAGCCGCTGTGTAACAGGATGGCGAAATCGCCCACTTCCTGCGGGATTTCGTGCGCGGCCACCGCCAGGGCGGTCACGACGCCGAGATGGATATCGGTGAGGAAGGCGGCGGCGATGAGGATGCCGTCGACGAAGTTGTGGATGCCGTCGCCGATGAGGATCAGGTGGCCGGCGGCGGCGGCGCGGTCATGCACGTGCTCGATGCCGTGCGCCTCACAGTGGTTGCTGTGGCAGTGGCGCCACAACACCATCTTCTCCAGCAGGAAGAAGCCGAGGATGCCAAACAGCACCGTCATGGTGATGTGGTGCGCATCGGTCACGCCTTCCCCTTCCAGGGCATGGGGCAGCAGGGCGAGAAACGCGGCCCCGAGCAGGGCGCCGATGGCGAAACTCACCGCGTGCGGCAGCAGGCGCGCGCGCCGCGCTTCCGGCAGCAGCAGGAACAGACCCGCTGCCAGCACGCTCAATGCGCCGCCTATGAGGGAGAAAACAATAATCCAGACGAGTAGCGTCATGCTGGCCAGTAATCGCAACGGTGGGGACGCATCATACCGCAAGCCAGATCAGACTGGCCATGCGGCCGGTAACTCCGTCGCGGCGATAGGAATAGAAGCGCTCCGCGTCGTGGTAGGTGCACAACTCGCCGCCGTAAACGGCATTCACGCCGCAGCGCGCCAGGCGCCGTCGCGCCAGCGCGTAGATGTCCGCCAGCCAACGCCCCGCCGGCGAGGGGCGGAAGGCCGCGGCGGCAGCCGCATCCTCGGCCACGAAGGCGGCACGCACCTCATCCCCCACCTCGAAGGCGTCCGGCCCGATGGCCGGTCCCAGCCAGACCAGCAGCTCCGCCCCGGACGTATCCAGGCGCGCCACCGCCGCCTCGATCACCCCCGCCAGCAGGCCGCGCCAGCCGGCATGCACCGCCGCCACCCGCGTCCCGGCACGGTCGCACAGCAGCAGCGGCAGGCAGTCGGCGGTCATCACCGTACAGACCGTGCCGGGGCCGAAGGCCACGCTGGCGTCGGCGTCGGCGCCCTGCCCCTCCGCCACCGCGATGCCGTGTACCTGGGTCAGCCACAGCGGCTCGGCCGGGAGTCCCAGTTCCCGACGCAGGCGGGCGCGGTTCTCGGCCACGTGCGCGGGGTCGTCGCCCACATGGTCACCCAGGTTGAGGCTGGCATACGGCCCCGTACTCACTCCGCCCGTGCGGGTGGTGGCACAGGCGCGGACGGTGAGCGGGGCAGGCCAGTTGGGCAGGATCAGATCCATCTCGATTCAAAATTCAAGGTTCAAGGTTCAAGGTTCGGAGCCGGGGCGGCGCCATATCTTTTCAATTTTGATTCTTGAATTTTGAATTACTGTTGCGCTGCATCCGCCCGCAGCACTTCGATAAGCGCCAGCATGTCCGCCGGCGCAGGCACGCTCCACTCCATGTATTCGCCGCTGGTCGGGTGCACCAGCCCCAGGCGCATGGCGTGCAGGGCCTGACGCTTGAAGCCGTGCAGGGCCTCGCGCAGGGCCTCGCTGCACCCGGCGGGCAGGCGCAGGCGACCGCCGTAGACCGGGTCGCCGACGATGGGATGGTGGATGTGGGCCATATGGACACGGATCTGGTGGGTGCGGCCGGTTTCCAGCCGCACGGCGAGGCGGGTGTGGGCGCGGTAGCGCTCCACCAGCCGGTAATGGGTCACCGCCGGTTTGCCCGAGGTCACGATGGCCTGGCGCTTGCGGTCCACCGGGTGGCGGCCGATGGGGGCATCCACGGTGCCACCGCCGGTCATCTCGCCCATGACCACAGTGTCATATTCGCGGGTGAATTCACGTGCTTGCAGGGCCTGTGCCAGGGCGTTCTGCGCCTCCAGGGTGCGTGCCACCACCAGCAGGCCCGAGGTTTCCTTGTCGATGCGGTGGACGATGCCGGCGCGCGGCACCTGGGCCAACTCCGGCGCGTGATGCAGCAGGGCATTGAGCATCGTGCCGGCCGGGTTGCCCGCCGCCGGGTGCACCACCAGCCCCGCCGGCTTGTTGAGGACGATGAGGGCGGCATCTTCGTAGACGATGTCCAGGGGGATGGGCTGGGCCTGATGCCGTTCGTCGGCCTCGACCAGCGCCTCCAGGGCGATATGCTCGCCGCCCACCACCTTGTCCTTGGGCTTGCACACCCGGCCGTCCACCAGCGCCTTACCCTCCTTGACCCACTGGCTGAGGCGCGCGCGCGAATAGTCGGGCAGCATCGCCGCCAGCGCCTGATCCAGCCGCTGCCCTGCCAGCTCGGGCGGTACTTCCAGGGAGTAGGTCTTGTTTGTCATGACTGCTCGTTTTCGCGTCGGGGTCTATGGGGGTGTTATACTGCGCGGCACTTGGCCGCTCCAGGAATCGATGTAAATGCGTGTTGCAGGCAGTCTTTTGGCTCTGATGCTGTTCGTGCTCATCGGCACGGGCTGTTCCGTCTTCAAAGAATACGACGAAACCGCCGGCTGGGACGCGAGCCAGCTCTACAACGCGGCCAAGGAAGCATTAAACGACAACGACTACGAAAAGGCGATCAAGCTTTACGGCAAGCTGGAGGCGCGCTTCCCCTACGGCCGCTACACCCAGCAGGCGCAGCTGGAAACCGCCTATGCCCACTACAAGGCCGGCGAGTCAGAGGCCGCCATTGCCGCCGCCGAACGTTTCATCAAGCTGCATCCGCGCCATCCGAACGTGGATTATGCCTATTACATGCGCGGCCTGGCCAGCTTTGAACCGGGACGCAATTTCCTCGAACGCTTTTTCCCCCAGGACGGCGCCCAGCGCGATCCCACCGCCGCAAGGGAATCCTTCCGCTATTTCAGCGAGCTGATACAGCGCTTCCCGCAGAGCCGTTACAGCCAGGACGCGGTGCAGCGCATGACCTACCTGCGCAACAGCTTGGCGCGCTATGAAGTCCAGGTCGCCGACTACTACCTGCGCCGCGGTGCCCACCTGGCCGCGGCCAACCGCGGAAAGTATGTGCTGGAAAACTACGATCGCACGCCTTCGGTGCCCGATGCCCTGGCGGTGATGGTGCAGGCCTACCGCCAGATGAAGATGACGGACCTGGCGGACTCCGCCTACCGCGTGCTGGAACAGAATCATCCGGAGCGCGCGGCCCAGCTGGCGCCGTAGATTAGGGGGCGCACCCCGGCGCTCGGTGCGCATTGCGCACCCTACGCAAGACACTGAATTCAAACCAGTGTGCGCGTAGCGCACTCCTCCACTTGTATCTGGCTTTAAAGGGGGCAACAGCGATGTGGGATTTCTTCGAGACCGTGCGCCGGCGCCATTCGGTGCGCAAGTACCGAACGGACATGGCGGTAGAGACGGAAAAGCTCCACGCCGTCCTGGAAATGGCCTGCGCCGCACCCTCTGCCGGTGACCTGCAGTCCTATCACATCGCCGTGGTTACTACTCCGGCCCTGCGCCAGGCCCTAGCGGAGGCAGCCGCCGGCCAGGAATTCATCGCCGAGGCGCCGGTCACCCTGGTGTTCTGCAGCCACGGCGAACGCGCCGCTTCCAAATACGGTGAGCGCGGCCGCGAGCTTTACGCCCTGCAGGACGCCACCATCGCCGCCACCTACGCCCAGCTGGCGGTGGTCGCCGCCGGGCTCGGCTCGGCCTGGGTGGGCCAGTTCGACGCCACCGCCGTGGCCCGCCTGCTCAAGCTGGACGCGGGCCTGGAACCCGTCGCCCTGCTCACCGTCGGCTACCCGGCGGAACTGCCGGAACCGACGCCGCGCCGGCACCTCACCGAGGTGGTCAGCCAGCACTGACTTGGGGGCAGATACAAGAGGAAAGATACAAGGGGATGAGCGCGCTGCGCGCGCAAATCGTATTGAATCAAGCGTGCGCGTAGCGCATACCATCCCTTGTATCTTTATAACTTGTATCTTGTATCTGCTTTACACCGCGTCAGGGCCTTCCTCGCCGGTGCGGATGCGCACCACGCGCTCGACGCTGGTGACGAATATCTTGCCGTCGCCGATCTTGCCGGTGCGCGCCGCCTTGGTGATGGCCTCGATGCAGGGCTCCACCTGATCGTCGTTGACCACCAGCTCGATCTTCACCTTGGGCAGGAAATCCACCACGTATTCAGCGCCGCGGTACAACTCGGTGTGGCCCTTCTGCCGCCCGAAACCCTTGACCTCGGTGGCGGTCATACCGGCCACGCCGATGTCGGACAGGGCCTCGCGCACGTCGTCCAGCTTGAACGGCTTGATGATCGCTTCAACTTTCTTCATGTCTTCCTCCGGAAGAAGTTCCAAGTTACAAGTTACAAGTGGCAAGTTTCAAGCAAACAGGCGGCCTTCTTCTTGTAACTTGCCACTTGTATCTTGCAACTTGTCATTTACCAAACCCCGAAGTAATCGGATATCGCCGATCCCTGCCGAATGCCCGCCGCGTGATGCGCACCCCCGGCGCGGCCTGACGCCGCTTGTACTCGTTGCGGTCCACCAGGCGGATGACGCGGCGCACCACCGCCTCATCGTAACCGGATGCGACGATATCCTCCAGACACTGATCCAGTTCCACATAGCGTTCCAGGATGGAATCAAGGATTTCATAGGGAGGCAGCGAGTCGGTGTCCTTCTGGTCCGGGGCCAGTTCCGCCGAGGGGGGCCGGTCAATGACGCGCTGCGGGATCACCGGGCTGATGCGATTGCGGTACTCCGCCAGGCGGAACACCAGGGTCTTGGGCACGTCCTTGAGCACGTCGAAGCCGCCGGCCATGTCACCGTACAGTGTGGCGTAACCCACCGCCATTTCGCTCTTGTTGCCGGTGGTGAGCACGATCTTGCCCTTCTTGTTGGAAATGGCCATGAGCAGCACGCCGCGGCAGCGTGCCTGGAGGTTTTCCTCCGTGGTGTCCGGTGCGGTGCCGGCAAATTCTTCGCGCAGACTGTCGAGAAAGGCGTCGAACAGAGGTTCGATGGTGATGACGCTATAGTTCACGCCCAGCAGGCGCGCCTCGGCGGCGGCATCCTCCACGCTCATGCCGGCGGTATAGCGCGAGGGCATCATCACCGCCTCCACCCGCTCCGCGCCGATGGCGTCCACCGCCACCGCCAGGGTCAGCGCCGAATCGATGCCGCCCGACAGGCCCAGCACCACGCCGCGGAAACCGTTCTTTTCGATGTAGTCGCGCACGCCGCAGACCAGAGCACCGTAGGCGCTCGCCTCCAGCGCCTGCGGCGCGGCGATGGCGCCGGGCAGAGGCCGTACCGCCTCGTCGGTCACTTCGAATTCGGCCAGCCACAGCCCTTCCTGCCAGGCCGGCGCGCGCAGCACCACCTCGCCCATTTCGTCCATAACGAAGGACTCGCCGTCGAACACCAGTTCGTCCTGGCCGCCCACCTGATTGACGTAAACCAGCGGTACGCCGCTCTCGGCAATGCGCTGCCGCACCACCTCCTCGCGCTCGCGGCCCTTGTTGATGTGGAACGGCGAGGCATTGAGGTTGAGGATCAGCCGGGCACCGGCGGCCACCGCCTGGGCCACCGGCCCCGGATGCCACACGTCTTCGCAGATGGTGATGCCGACGGGTACACCCTCGATATCCACCACGCACGGCTCGGTGCCGGTGGCGAAATAACGCTTCTCGTCGAACACCGAATAGTTGGGCAGATGCTGCTTGTGGTAGCTGGCCTGCAACTGGCCGTCGCGCAACACCGCCGCCGCATTGAACAGCCCGCCTGCGGCCTGCTGCGGCAGGCCGAGGACCAGCGTGATGCCGCTGACGCGCCGTTTCACGTCCTCCAGGGCGCGCAGCACACGCACATGCAGGCCAGGCCGCAACAACAGGTCTTCCGGCGGATAACCGGTCAGGGCCAGCTCGGGAAACAGCACCGCGTCGGCGTGCAACTCATCGCGCGCCCGCTCCGCCGCCGCGATGATGCGTGCGGCATTGCCGTTGATATCACCGACCAGCGGATTGATCTGCGCCAGGGCGATACGCAGGATGGTCATGATGAAAACCCCTCTGTCGCAGAGGCGCGGAGACGCAGAGGTGTCTGACTGTTAACCCTGTGCAACTCTGCGTCTCCGCGTCTCTGCGGCAGATGTTCCATGTTTACTTCAGCACCGCCGCCATGCGCGCACCCATCTCGGCCGGGGAGCGCACCACGTGCACCCCCGCAGCCTCCAGCGCGGCGAACTTCTCATCCGCAGTGCCCTTGCCGCCGGCGATGATGGCGCCGGCATGGCCCATGCGCTTGCCCTTGGGCGCGGTGACGCCGGCGATGTAGGCCACCACCGGCTTGCTGACGTGCTTGCGGATGAAGGCCGCGGCCTCTTCCTCGGCGCTGCCGCCGATCTCGCCCACCATGATGATGCCCTCGGTCTGCGGGTCGTTCTCGAACAGACCCAGCACGTCGACGAAGTTCATGCCGTGGATCGGGTCGCCGCCGATGCCGACGCAGGTGGACTGGCCCAGGCCGGCATGGGTGGTCTGATGCACAGCTTCATAGGTCAGGGTGCCGGAACGGGAGACGATGCCAATCCTGCCCTGCTTGTGGATGGCGCCGGGCATAATGCCGATCTTGCATTCGCCCGGAGTGATGAGGCCGGGGCAGTTGGGACCGATGAGACGCGCGTCGGTGTTCTTCAGCGCCGCCTTCACCTTGAGCATATCGAGTACCGGGATGCCCTCGGTGATGCAGGCGATGACCTCGATGCCGGCATCGGCCGCCTCCAGGATGGCGTCGGCGGCGAAGGGCGCCGGCACGTAGATCATGGTGGCGTTGGCGCCGGTCTCGCGCACCGCATCGTGCACGGTGTTGAACACCGGGCGATCGAGGTGCTTGCTGCCACCCTTGCCCGGGGTCACGCCGCCCACCAGGTTGGTGCCGTAGGCGATGGCCTGCTCGGAATGGAAGGTGCCCTGCTTGCCGGTATAGCCCTGGCAGATCACCCGGGTGTCCTTGTCGATCAGAATGGCCATCTACGCACCTCGCACCGCGGCCACGACCTTCTGCGCCGCGCCGGTCAAATCGTCGGCCGCCGTGATGGCCAGCCCGCTCTCAGCCAGCATCTTGCGGCCCAGTTCCACGTTGGTCCCTTCCAGGCGCACCACGACGGGGATGTGGATGCCCACCTCGCGCACCGCCTTGATGATGCCCTCGGCGATGAGGTCGCAACGCACGATGCCGCCGAAGATGTTCACCAGGATCGCCTTCACCTTGTCATCGGACAGGATCAGCTTGAAGGCCTCGGCCACCTTGTCGGCATTGGTGCCGCCGCCCACGTCGAGGAAATTGGCCGGCTCGCCGCCGTGCAGCTTGATCAGGTCCATGGTGGCCATGGCGAGGCCCGCGCCGTTCACCATGCAGCCGATACTGCCGTCGAGGCGCACATAGTTGAGGCCGTGCTGCTGGGCGCGGTATTCGCGCTCGTCCTCCTGCGAGGCGTCGCGCAGTTCGCACAGCGCCGGCTGGCGGTAGAGGGCGTTTTCATCCAGATTCAGCTTGGCATCCAGCGCCACCAGGCGGCCATCGCCGGTCACCACCAGGGGATTGATCTCCAGCAGCGAGGCGTCGCATTCGGTGAACAGACGGTAGAGGCCAGACATGATGGCACCCAGCTGCTTGACCTGATCGCCCTCCAGGCCGAGGCCGAAGGCAATCTGCCGGCACTGATAGGGCTGCAGTCCGGCCACCGGCTCCACCGCCACGGTGAGAATCTTTTCCGGCGTCTTGGTCGCCACCTCCTCGATGTCCATACCGCCGGCCGTGGAGGCCATGAACACCACGCGCTGGCGGGCGCGATCCACCACCATGCCCAGGTACAGCTCGCGGGCGATGTCGCAGGTGGGCTCTATCAAAACCTGGTTCACCGGCTGGCCCTCCGGCCCGCTCTGGTGCGTCACCAGGCGGCTGCCGAGCAGCGCGTTGACCGCCTGCTGCAGGGCCTCGGCCCCCTCCACCAGCTTGACGCCGCCGGCCTTGCCGCGGCCGCCGGCATGTACCTGGGCCTTCACCACCCAGCGCGCGCCGCCCACCGCCTGCATCGCGCGCTCCGCCTCGCCGATGCTGGCCACCACCCGCCCCTGCGGCACCGCGATGCCGTAGCGGGCAAACAATTCTTTTGCCTGGTATTCGTGCAGATTCATTCTTCGTATATCCCGGGGGACTGGGGAAAGCGGACTATTGTAAAGGCAGAAAGTAGAAGGCAGAAGGTAGAAGACCAAAAGAAAGGCCGCACCGGCTCCCGCCGGCGCCTTCTGCCTGCCGCCGGCATCCGGTAGAATCGCACCATGTCACCCCGGTACCGTCAATGAACCTGATCCGTATTCTCCTCATCGCCGCCGTCGTCTGGCTGGCCGTTGTGTTGTTCAAGCGCTGGCTGGCGGACAAGAACCGGTCCCGTCCCGGCCCGGCGGGGCGGCCTCAGGAACGCATGGTCAAGTGTGCCTATTGCGGCGTGCACGTACCGGAGTCCCAAGCGTTGCGCAGCGGCACCAACAGCTATTGCAGCCCGGAGCACCGCGACGCCCATCGTCCCTGACCCATGGCCAGCCCAGCCCTCATCCCGATTGAAACGGCCCAGGGCGAGAATCCGCAAGGCCTGCCCGACGTCGACTACTGGGTTCCCCTCGGTTACTTCGCCATCTACCGTCTGCTGCTGGCGGGACTGCTGGTCATCCTGCATCTGCTCAAGCTGACCCCGGATCCCTTCGGCAGCCTTGCCCCCTCACTCTATGTCGCCCTTTGCTACGGCTACCTGGCCGCCGCCTTCGTCGCCGGGCTGGCAGTACGCAGCCGCATGTTGCCGTTCAACACGCTGGTGGACCTGCACACCTTCACCGACATCGTATTCATCACCCTGCTGATGCACGCCAGCGGCGGCATCGGCAGCGGTCTGGGCATGCTGCTGGTGGTAAGCGTGGCCGCCGCCGGGCTGCTCAGCATGGGCCGCACCGCAGCCCTGTTTGCCGCCCTCGCCTCACTCGCGGTTCTGGTCGAGCAAAGTTATCTCCTTCTCAACGCCCCGGCCCATGTCGCCCGCGAGGCCATCAACTACCCTCAGGCAGGCATGCTGGGAGCCACCCTGTTCGCCACCGCGGCCCTGGCCCATACGCTGGCGCGGCGCATCCGCGCCAGCGAACGGCTAGCCCGGCAACGCGGCATCGATCTGGCCAACATGGCCCAGCTGACCGACTACGTAATCCAGCACATGCAAATCGGCGTGCTGGTAGCCGATGCCGGCGGTCAGATCCGACTGATCAACACCACGGCCCGGCAGCTGCTCGGGCTGGGAGCCAGACCCATCGCCGGTACGCCGCTGGGACAGCAGGTGCCCTCCCTGCACAGGCAGCTGATGACGTGGCGCGAAGGCGGACGGCAGGAGCCCGACCTGTTCGAGGTGGCACAGACCGGGCAAAAAGTGCTGCCCCGTTTCATGCCCATAGGCAACGGCGCCGACAGCCTGATCTTCCTCGAGGACGCCAGCGACGCCAGTCAACGGGTGCAGCAGCTCAAACTGGCATCCCTGGGCCGTCTGACGGCCAGTATCGCCCATGAAATCCGCAATCCCCTCGGGGCCATCAGCCACGCCGGCGAACTGCTGGAAGAATCACCGGGCCTGGAAAACGGCGACAAAAGGCTGCTGCGCATCATCCTGGAGCAGTCGAAGCGCATCAACGCCATCATCGAGAGCGTGCTGCACCTGGGCCGCCGCGACCGCACGCGACCGGAGCGCATCGAACTGGCCCCCTGGCTGCAGCGCTTTCTGGACGAATTCCAGCGCAACGCCACCTGCCAGCCCGGCGATATCCTGCTCAGCGTGGAGCCGGACGATCTCGTGGTGCAGTTCGATCCCGTCCAACTGCATCAGGTTGTCTGGAATCTGAGCCTCAACGGTCTGCGCCATGCGGCGAACGCCCCCGCCCCCAAGCTGGAAATCAGCGCCGGCCGCAGCGGCCAGGACACCTGGCTCGACGTGCGCGACCACGGCCCCGGCATCCCTCCGCAGGTGGCCGAACACCTGTTCGAACCCTTCTTCACCACCGAAGGCAAGGGCACCGGCCTCGGCCTCTACCTGGCGCGGGAACTGACCGAAAGCAACCGGGCGCGACTCATCTGCCTGCCGCCGCCTGACGGCGGTGCCCGCTTCCGGCTACTATTTGCCCGTAGCACAGACTGATTCCTGCGATGACTGCCGAAACCAGACCCAGCGCCCTCGTCGTGGATGACGAACCCGACATCCGCGAACTGCTCGACCTGACCCTCGCCCGCATGGGGGTGGACGCCTGCACCGCAGCGACCCTGGCCGATGCCAGGCGACTGCTCGCCCAGCGCCCGTTCCAGTTCTGCCTTACCGACATGCGCCTGCCCGACGGCGACGGCATCGATCTCGTACGCTACATCCAGCGCCACCACCCCGCCCTGCCCACGGCAGTGATCACCGCTCACGGCAGCATGCCCACCGCCATCGAGGCGCTCAAGGCAGGGGCCTTCGATTTCGTCACCAAGCCGGTGGAATTGCAGGTGCTGCGCGAACTGGTGCATACCGCCCTGCGTGTATCCGCCCAGACCGCCCCCGCCAACGGCGGCAGCTCACAACCTGAATTACTGGGGGCCTCCCCGGCCATGCAGGCGGTGCGGGCCACCATCACCAAGCTGGCCCGCAGCCAGGCACCGGTCTACATAAGTGGCGCATCAGGCACCGGCAAGGAGCTGGCGGCACGCCTGATCCACGCCCAGGGCCCCCGCGCCGAAGCCCCCTTCGTCCCGGTCAACTGCGGTGCCATCCCCACCGAGCTGATGGAAAGCGAGCTGTTTGGCCATAAAAAGGGGAGTTTTACCGGCGCCGTCAGCGACAAGGAGGGCCTGTTCCAGGCCGCCAACGGCGGCACCCTGTTCCTTGACGAAGTGGCCGACCTGCCCCTGCACATGCAGGTCAAGCTGCTGCGCGCCATCCAGGAAAAGGCCGTACGCCCGGTCGGCGCCCAGCAGGAAATCCACGTCGACGTGCGCATCCTCTCGGCCACCCACAAGGACCTGGCCGCCCTGGTGCGCGACGGCCACTTTCGTGAAGACCTCTATTACCGCATCAACGTCATCGAACTGCACCTGCCCAGCCTGCGCGAACGCCCCGGCGACATCCCGCCGCTGGTGCAACACATGCTGCAAAACCTGGCAAAGACCTGGAGTTGCCCGCTGCCCCGACTCGAACCGGAGGCCCTCCAGGCATTGCAGACCTACGCCTTCCCGGGCAACGTGCGCGAGTTGGAAAACATCCTGGAACGGGCCATGACCCTGTGCGAGGGCGACACCATACGCGCGGCCGACCTGCGCCTGCCCACCGCATCGCAACAAGCCCCGGCCGCCGCCCCCCAACCGGACACCCCGACCGCCGCCCCCCAGCCCCTCGACCCGCTGCTCGACGCCATTGAGAAGGAAACCATACTCAAGGCTCTGGAACAGACCCGCTACAACAAGACCGCCGCTGCCAAACTGCTGGGAATATCCTTCCGCGTGCTGCGCTACCGCCTGCAAAAGCTGGGATTGGACTAATCCCCCTACCCCGCGCGGGCCCAGGGCCACATGTGCACGGTTCTGGTTGACAATTTTTGTCACTTTATGACAATTGGTGTCACCCAGCAGTCGTCGCACCATCCAGCCACCGGCCCAAATGCCAACAAACCTGCGGACACCGTCACACTTTCACCGCTTGTAGCGCTGGCACGCAGAATGCTTAAATACTACTGAGGTTTTTCATCCCATCCGGGACGTTGTTCCACAAGTGAAGGAGAGAGAGACATGAAAAAGATCCAACAAGGTTTCACCCTTATCGAATTGATGATCGTGGTCGCCATCATCGGTATCCTGGCCGCCATCGCCCTGCCTGCCTACCAGGACTACACCGTGCGCAGCAAGATATCTGAAATCCTTGTGGGGGCCAGTTCCCCGAAGGCGCTGATCAGCGAGGCCTTCCAATCCGACGGCTTGGCCGGCGTTGTCGCGGCGGCAAACGAGTATAACGGTCGCCCGCTAGCCGAGAAAACATCCAAGTATATTGCTAATATCGTAGTGGACAATACTAACGGCATGATCACCGTCACCACTGCGGCTGCCGCCACGGCCGGTCTCCCAACTGATGCCGCGGGCACCACGCTGACCTTCACCCCGAACGTGAACAACATTGCCATCGCGGCTGGCGCAACCGGTGCCGTCGACTGGGCGTGCGCATCCCAGACCAACACCACCGCGACTACTCGTGGCCTGACCGTAGCTCAAGCGGGCACCATGCCGGCCAAGTACGCACCGTCCGAGTGCCGCTAATCCGGGACGATAAGTTGGGGACAACCTACGGTCCCCATACTCCCGACCTGACAAGAGACCGCTTCGGCGGTCTCTTTCTTTTTGGCCTTCGCACAACCCATCCCGTCCCTTCCCCCTCCCGTCACGGGGTGTGATCTCCATCATAAGCCGCTGAAAATACCGCGCTAAGTTTGTGCTACAGTAATGCGGTTCGTTCCCTAGACCGGTTACACTTGCCCATGGCCTCGACCACAGCAAAACTACCCATGAGCGGAGTCGCGCGACGGCTGGTTCGCGACGGCCTGCTCACCGAAGCCGATGCCGAAAAGGCATTCGAGCAGGCAACCAAGAAGCGCGTCCCCTTTGTTACTCATCTGGTGGAACAAAAGCTTGTCGGTGCAAGAGAGATCGCGACCGCCAGCGCCCACGAATTCGGTGTACCGCTGGTGGATATCAGCGTTGTGGACCTCGATCCCGATGTAATCAAACTGGTGGACGAAAAGCTGGTGCGTGCCCACCGTGCCCTGCCGCTGTTCAAGCGCGGCGCCCGGCTGTTTGTGGCTGTGTCGGACCCCACCAATCTGGCCGCGCTGGACGAGATCAAATTCCATGTTGGCGTCAATACCGAGGCTATCCTGGCCGAGGAAGACAAGCTTGCCCGTATCATCGACAAAGCGCTGGAGTCCACCGATACCGGTATGTCGGACCTGTCGGACGTGGATCTGGAGGGTTTGGAAATATCCTCCGAGGAGGAAGACGCCGGCGCCGAAGTATCAAGCTCCGACGCCGACGATACGCCCGTGGTCCGTTTCGTCAACAAGGTGTTGCTCGACGCCATCAACCGCGGTGCGTCCGATATCCACTTCGAACCCTACGAAAAATTCTACCGCGTCCGCATCCGCCAGGACGGCATGTTGCGTGAAGTCACCAATCCGCCGATTGCGCTCGCACCCAAGATATCTGCACGCATCAAGGTCATGTCGCGTCTCGATATTTCCGAACGTCGCGTCCCTCAGGATGGCCGTATCAAGCTGACTCTGTCCAAGACCCGTGCCATCGACTTCCGCGTCAGCACCTGCCCGACGCTATGGGGCGAGAAGATCGTAATGCGTATCCTCGACCCCTCCAGTGCCAAATTGGGTATCGATGCACTGGGCTACGAACCAGAACAGAAGCAAGCCTATATGGATGCCCTCAACCGCCCCTACGGTATGATCCTGGTCACGGGCCCGACCGGTTCCGGTAAGACAGTCTCGCTGTATACCGGTCTCAACATCCTCAATACGGCGGAGCGCAATATCTCCACCGCCGAAGACCCAGCGGAAATCAACCTTCCCGGAATCAATCAGGTTAACGTCAACCCCAAGGTTGGCCTGACCTTCGCCGCCGCCTTGCGTGCCTTCCTGCGTCAGGACCCGGATATCGTGATGGTCGGCGAAATTCGTGATCTGGAAACGGGCGAAATCGCCATCAAAGCCGCGCAAACCGGTCACTTGGTTCTTTCCACCCTGCACACCAACGACGCCCCGCAGACCATCACCCGCTTGGCCAACATGGGCATCCCCGCCTACAACGTTGCGTCGGCGCTGTTGCTGATCATCGCCCAGCGTCTGGCCCGTCGCCTTTGTAACAACTGCAAGGCCGTAGATGAGGTACCGCGGGCCGTGCTACTGGAAGAAGGTTT